>Ga0172369_10008557_pt1 | contig 11589 bp, 19 predicted proteins | sample LakKiv25m_FD_114539 | JGI IMG/M metagenome (GOLD analysis project Ga0172369, IMG submission 114539) | Freshwater microbial communities from Kabuno Bay, South-Kivu, Congo - kab_022012_11.25m | ecosystem: Environmental > Aquatic > Freshwater > Lake | place: Democratic Republic of the Congo... | reverse complement strand
AGTTTAATTCTCTTTCTAAACTCGTACAGTTAACTGCACGAATAATTATTCACAATTTGAGAAAGCAAAGTTATTATTCTAGATTAAAAGATTGACTTATGACGCAAAGCCTGTAGTAAAAAACAACTGAAAAAATTCTGAAAAAGATTTAAATAGCCTAAAAATTAGTTTGGATTAATGGTTGTAAAAAAGAGTTTAGAAAAAGGGGCAGAGGAGTTCGACGAAACTGAAGGGCTTGACCCGGATGAAGTCGATGAACTTTTCGAAGACTTAGATCAAGAATAATAATTCCCGTAAATTTGTTTTTTCTTTTATAGAAAGGGATATAAATTGTAGTTTCTAAGTGTAGTTATGGGAAAGTTTGACATAGATGTTACAGAATATAAAGATGCATTAATCTGGGAGATGGCAGGTTATAACTACTTTCACTCTTTATTTGATGGTTCTTCTCTGAAATCTTTTGGGAAGTACTTTGTTTCATTTACAGATTTAATTATGATTGCTTCGATGACTAGACCGGATTTTATAATTGCGATAAAAAGGGCGGTGGCAATAGTTACAGATGAAGGCGGTGTTGCATGTCATGCGTCAATTATTGCAAGAGAAATGAATAAGCCATGTATAATTGGGACTAAGATTGCTACAAAGGCAATTAAAGATGGAGATTTAATAGAGGTTGATGCTGAGAAGGGGATTGTAAAAGTAATTGAGAAAGCCAATAATTAATTCTATCTGCTTCCAATTTTATACAAAAGTTTGTCTACGCTTAATGATTCTTGTCCTGCAAATGGGTCTGGTTGTTTTCTTTCTTCGTATGAGAATTTTCCTACATTTGTTTCTACATGGTATCCTGGATTCCAAGAAGGTTGATGCCCTTCTGATAGAGCATTATCTATAATCCTTCGTGATTGTGCTTTTGAGAAATAAGTATCTTCTTGGGGTTTTAGAGAATAGTCACTTACTGGGACCTGGAAAAATGTGCTTCTAGAACCCGCAGGCATTTCTCTATTAAGTCTCGCATTTAATCTGTTATGCTCATCGCTATGCATTGCTCTCTCTACTCTTTCGTGTGCTTGCTGGTTTCTTTCTACTTCTATCATAATATTTCAGAATATAGTGGATTTAAAAAACTTATGTATTTGTCAATAATGTAGAATTTTATATAAATGTTTAAATAGATTGCAGATTTTTGATTTTGATGAATGGGGAAAGATGGTATAATTCTGATTTTGGTAAGAGTGCTGGAAAGGGTGCTAAACTTTTAGGAGCATTGGCAGGAGCGGGATTTCTTCTTGCGGGTTGTATGGAAGGATGTGGAAGATGGCATGCTCAAGAGATTAGAGCGGAAGGAGAGGCAGAAGCATCGAGAATAGTTGCTGAGGCTCAAGCAAAGGCGATTAAAATACAAACCCCCTTTTATCAACAAACTAATTTAAATTATCAAGTTAATCGTTTCACTTTTGGTGTTTCTGAGCAATAAGTTTGGAATGAATTAAGATTTATGTTCTTTCTATTCTTATTAACAATATTTGGCAAAAGAGTGATGTTCCGATGGTGTTTCACTCTTTGTTTCTTTATGAATTTCTTTTTCTTTGATGGGAATATGATGGTCTTTGATTTTATCTAATTCTCTTTTTATGAATACATCAATTCTTTTAGACATGGATATTCCTTGTTTCTTGCAATAGTCTGAGTATTGCTTATAAGCCTTATCGTCTATGTTGAATGTTTTTAGCCCCATCTTATGTTTGTTCTTGCCTGTTTTAGCTATTATTTAATGTTATTTAACCTTTATTAATGTTTCGGTTCTTGATTAATTGATTACATTAAAGATTCGTTTAACGGGCAAACATTTAAATATAAGTGGCTGTTAACAAAAGAGAAAGAAGTTAGTAACTTGATTATTAGCTTATCATATTCACGCTCATGTTGGGCACGGTTCAGATTATAGACTTCTTTCGAAATTAGGTAGAAAAGATTGAATAGGAAACTAGGAAAGTCAAGACTACTTGAAATAAAATAGCTAGAAATAGCCCCTACAGTTTTCTTTAGAAAAGAAAACTATAGATAGGTAAGAAACTATAATAGGAGAAAACAAACAAAAATGGCAAAAGTAAGTCCGGTATCGATAAAATACATGATACATGCAAGCTTTAAGGCGGAAGGGCCTTTGGAAAAACCTGACGTAATCGGAGCTCTATTTGGACAGACAGAAGGATTATTAGGAGCAGATATGGAAATGAGGGAATTGCAGAAAGAAGGGAAGATAGGAAGAATTGAAGTTCAATTAGAAATTGTTGATGGAAAATCGGTTGGAGAAATACAAGTTCCTTCAGCTTTGGATACTTCTGAGACTGCTTTAATTGGTGCTGCTTTAGAGACTATTGAGAGAATAGGGCCGACTGAAGCTAAAATTGAAGTTCTTAAGATTGAAGACGTAAGAGGAAGTAAGAGAGATTTCATTAAAGAAAGAGCAAAGAAATTACTTGAAGGATTGGAGAGTAAGAATGATATTGGAGAAATGAGCAAGAATTTGAAAGAGGAATCGAGAGCGGCTAAGATTCAAGAGTATGGAGATGAAAAGTTACCTGCTGGAGATTTAACAGGAAATGAAGTTATTGTTGTTGAAGGAAGAGCAGATGTTGTTAATTTACTTAAGAATAGAGTAAATAATGTTATAGGAATGAATGGAACCAAATTACCTAAGGAAATTGCTAAATTAGGAGAAGAAAAAGAATTAACATTATTCACAGACGGAGATAGAGGAGGAAAGCTTATTGCACAGAACGTTATCAATAATGCAAAGATTGCTTTCGTCGCAACTGCTCCTGACGGAAAAGAAGTTGAGGAATTAATGGGAAAGGAAATTCTTTTGGCTTTGAGAAGAAAGGTAACAACTGAAGAGTATTTGAAAAGTTTGAGGTATTCTAATGGTTATTCAAATGGAAACGGATACTCTAATGGAAATGGTTATACTAATACCAGAACATTCACTGGAAGCAATCATTTTGGAAATAGTTACAAGAAAGAAGAAAGCGCACCTGTTGAAGCCGTTGAGGCTGTTCAGGAATATGCCGGAGACGCAAAAGCTGCAACAAGAACTGCTTTTGAGAAGATAAGAGGAACGAAGAGTGCTTTACTATTAGATAATAATTTTGATGTTATAAGAAAAGTTTCAAGCAGAGAAGTAGGAAAGGCTATTGATTTCTCAAGAACTAAGATTTATGCAGTTGTTATTGATGGTTCTGCCACAAGCGGAGTTATAAGGGCTTGTGAAGAGAGAGGGGTTAAGTATGTTGGTGCTACAACTTTTGGAAGCGTTGAAGAGACAAAAGTTAATTTGATTTCTTTGTAATTAATTTTTATCTTATCACTGTATGACTATCTTCCCACTCTAATACTGGCTTCCAACCTGTTTCTCCAGCATTTGGAATAACAAGAATTGGTCTTTCTATTGAAGGTTCATCTTCAAAATCAGTAACCAACTTAGCGAGTAGGGAAAATTCATTTCCTGCCTTGAACTGCGTAGCCATTTTCTCAACTAGTTCTTTTTCTGCTCTTATACTTCTTGTTAAACAATCAGAACAATAAAAACCTGCCCCGCTACCTAATGCTGCGAGAATTCTTTTTGGTCCACTTATTGCATATTCTAACGCATTTCTATTTAGGAGAAGTCTTCTTAGTACTAACTGAAATTCTTTTCCATGTGAACCTCTGAATTGTTGGACTACTCTTCTGTTTAGACTATTAGGTTTTGGGAATTTGAAATAAAATTTTTTGGTTGGATTCAACGTAGAACTCGTGTCTGTTGGAAGGCTCAAGTCTCTTATGGCTCCTATGAATTCATATTTGTCAAATCCAAGTTTAGGCACCAGGGGGTGCCTCTCCAGTGCTTCGACAAGGCTTCTTGCTTTTTCATATGGGACTTGATAAGCCATTAGAATTTTGAATAAAACACAGTTATAAATATAATTATGATGGAGTTAATTGATTGTTCAGAAGGGTTTATATTAGTTAGAATGTAATAAGATTTATGATAGAACTATTATTTTATGAGGGGATTTTGTTTGTTGTTATTGGAATATTCATGAGTGTTTTTGCTGGAAAACTGATGAAGTTTCAGGCTTATACAAATAAGAAATTGTTTGATATAACCATGAAGTATACTCCTAAGACAATAAGAATAATGAGATGGTTCCCAGGGATATTCTTTGTTATTTTGGGAATTGTTCTTGTTGTTATTGGTTTGGGTTATTAGATTGTAATACAAATATCTTTTTATATTGAATGGGCTGATAATATTTATGCAATTAAGACAGACTATTGGCAAGAATATTGCAGACAGAGTTTTTGATGTGGCTTTCATTTCTCTCGGAGCAACTGCGATTGCCGTTGCGACAGTTATTGTTGCTTCTACAGTTGTTGGGGAGAAAATTTATCGGAGGGTTATGAGGGTTGTTGACGAAGAATTTAGATTAATGGATGATGTCTCTTTGGCTGAAAAAGAATTTGCTGTTAAATGGGACAGAGGAAGCCATGAAGCAGAAATATATCGAGATAGGTTGAAAAAAGCAAGAGATTATTTTTATTCGAACAAAGATTATAATTCCGCAAATGAACTTGTTGTTAGATTAAATGGTATTCATCCTTTTTAATTTGATTTTGCAAGGGTTTATATAATAATTATTTATGGGATTTTTATGGCAAAGCCAATAATGAAGACAGGAATTGCGAGAGATGAAAGACATGTAAGATGGGGTTATCATAAATCTCCTGACGATGAAACTCTAATGAGATACCATTTTGTTGTAGTTGACGATAAACATAGAAGAGAACAAATGGATGAACTGGTTGCACAACTTAATTTTACGGGTTCTGCTGTTCCGATAAGGCAGGATGTTACTGGAAGAGTTGGGCAATCAAAGATGCATTTTTTATTTGAGACGTTTGATAGCCAAACCGCGCCGGGAATGGTTAATCCTGGCAAATTAGGTAAACCTGTTAAATTTGATAGGGAATTATATGAAAGAAAGGGTACAGATGGAATTGAAGTTTACGTTACAAATCAATATGCTTGATTAGTTCTTAGCCATATCCCACAAATATTTGTGATATCTTTTGTAATTATCTGCAAGTTCTTTGCTTTGAATGACTATGGCATTTAATATTCACAACTATTTAAAAAGTCAGGGCATAACTCCTAGATTTTTTGTCGGGATAACTGCGGATATTTGTAGCGAAGATAAAGCAACAGCCGTAGAACTAGGAATTCCTTTGATTAATAAAGACCCAGATAATTTTGATAGATTATTCCCAGACCTTTCTACACTTCCTCTCGAGGAAAGAATGAAGTTCTTCGGAAGAAACTGGGCTGATAAAATAGAGGTAAAGAGATGAGACTAAATTCAAAACAACAAAGGATACATAGATTGAGAATGCAACAGCATAAACATGAGGATTATGCCTTAGACATCATTTGAGATTAAGATGATAAAAAATTTTGCAGCTAAATACCCTACCTGGGATGGCGATGGCCGTGATTTTATTACTGTTGTCAACCAAGTAGATTCTCTTGTTAAAAAGGGTAACCCTAAACAGCTTATCTCATTTTTGAAGAAAAGGAAAATTTTCCTTCCTGCTGAACCCTGGCAAATAGGGACTATAATGAAAATTGGCTCAGAATATTATGAAAATCATGGCTCTGCTATTTGCAACAGCAAATTCAAACTCGGTGTAGATTATTATAAACCAGTTGATCTTAATGTTTCTGCAAATCAGGCATATCAAAGTCTTTTAGAAATAGTTGAGAATCATGTAGGTGTTGCAGACAAACACATAATAAGGGGTATTGCGCGCCGCTGCTTTTTTTACGCTCTCAACAAGGCCGTTTCTCGTGAAGGAACTGATTACAACTTGTCTATGTGTACTAACTTAAGTAGAAATGAAATGGCTTTCTCCGAACTGGAAAGATTTGGGATTAAACCATCATCTAGCGGGATGAAAACCTTTGATTTGAGTGGTTAAGATTATAAAATTATATTAATTAAAACAACCTTAAACATTCTGGGACGGACTTAAGAAATTGTTCTGGATTTTCTTTTGTTTCTTTCTCAAGTTGTGATTTGTCAAACCATTTTATTTCCATGACTTCTTTTTTGTCTATTTTAAAGTAACTTATGGGTTTGTCTAAAGTTGCAATAAACCATTGGGTAAAATAATGATGTGCTCCGTCGTTCTTTATTTTTGGCCCTTTTTCCATCTTAATATTAATTAAGCCTAATTCTTCTCTTGCTTCTTTTACTATGTTAATTTCATACTCCTCATTTTCTTCAACCGTTCCCGCAACTGCTGGGCCCCACTTTCCAGGGTCGTGCTTCTTTGTTAATGCTCTCTTGGCTAATAGAACCTGATTTTTGGAGTTTTTTATCCAGAGAGCGGAAACCCTGTATCTTAACTTGAGTTTGTCAACTTCTTCTCTTTCCACATTCCTCAAAAAATTATCTTCTTCGTCTACAACGGGTATCTTTACCATGAGATAGAGTGTTTCATTATATTTATTAATGATTGCTTCTTGGCTTTTTTATGGTGATTAGAAAAAGAGGAGGGCATAGGAAGGTTTTTAAGTATGAAGGTGTTGCAGTATTTAGCAGCTTTCGGGCTGTGAGTATATTCCCCGGTGATCTTTGTGGTCGCCGGATGATTTTTTATTTTCACGGAGGTATGTGATGGAGGATACTATTGTTTTTGTTGATGATGGATTTTTTAGATTGGTTAAAAGATATTTTCAAAATAGAACCAACAAAAGACTAAAGTTTATTCAAACGTTTAGAAACATTTGCAAAAAAGAAAACTTGAATTTGAAACATCTTTTCATCTACATGGCTCCACCATTTCAAGGTAAAATTCCTTCTGATGACGAGAAGGAGAGAAAAAGAGGATATGACAATATTAAGAAAATGTTTGATAAGAAATATTGGGTAACCTTGAGAGAAGGGAGATGTCAGAAAATTGTAGATAAGAATGGAGGTGTTATTTTTAATCAGAAGGGAGTTGACTCTTGGATTGTTGCTGATTTATGCTTATTTAAAGAAAATTTTCCAAATGTAAATACAATTATTTTAATTTCGTCTGACTCTGACTTTGCCCCAATAATTAAGATGATACGGGAAAAGAAAAATATTGAGGTTATTTTATATACTTATTTTGAAAAGAGAAGAAGGGGTTTATTTTATTATTCAAATCATTTGTTGAAAGTTGTTTCAAAATGGGTAAAGTTAGATGAAAGCTTTTTTGAGGAGGAGACAAAATGACAGTAACCAGGGCTCTAAGAGCCGCAACACTTCTTGTCCCGCCACTTAAGGCGAAACGCCAAGCCGATATTACTGTCGATATTCTTAATGTTCCGTTTAATTTAAACCTTTCGGTTTTGTTAGTTTATAGAGGCAATAATGACAATTAAATTCGGACCCGCGGGATTAGGACCTTCAAATAGTGCGGAAAAGGTGTTAGAGAGTTATCATAAACTTGGTTTAAAGACGTGTGAGATTGCATTTACTTATTCTGTTTATATTAAACCAGATGATGCTGTTCGAATTGGGAAGAAAGCGAAAGAATTGGGAATTGACTTATCAATACATGCACCTTATTTTGTAAATTTGAATTCTGATGAAAAGGAGAAAAGAGAAGCAAGTAAGAAGAGGATATTAGGTTGTTGTGAGATTGGAGAGTTATTGGGCGCTAAAATTGTTGTGTTTCATCCGGGATATTATTCTGATAAAGGAAAAACTAATGAGGATAGAGAGAGGAGTTATGAGGTTATTAGGGAGGGAGTGGAAGATATGATGAAAGTTATAAAACAAAATGGATGGAAGATAAAGATTGCTCCTGAAACAATGGGAAAGATAAATGTTTTTGGTTCAATTGAAGAGATATCTAGACTTGTGAGGAATACTAATTGCAGTTTTTGCATTGATTTTGCACATGTCTTAGCTAGATATAAAAAAGTAGATTATGCTTTAATTGAAAAGCTATTTCCTTATAAGGAATGGCATTGCCATTTTTCAGGAATTGAATATAATGAAAAGGGAGAAAGAAATCATATTTCTACGGGAAGAGATAACTGGAAAGAATTGATGGAGCATTTGCCTAAAGATAAAGAAATATGGATTGTAAATGAAAGTCCTACGATGGTTGAAGATTCTGTTTTGGGAATGAAGATTGCCGAGAAGAGTTAGTTTTATAAGTTCTAATCTACTAATATAAATATGAAAGAGAGCACATTAAGAACACTTCAATATATCGCTTGGATAATGGGGATAGTTGCGTTATTATTGTTAATTTATGGTATATTTAGGGCTTTAACTGGATAAGATGAAATTAGGAGATTCGCTATCTTTATTTTCTCAGATATAGAGAATTATTTTATTGTATTGATTTATAATTCTCTATCCAGAAAACTCGCATATTTTTTAGAGTTTTCTGTAATTAATTTTGCCATATTTATTTATTTTACAATTGTTTTATTAAAGATGAATGCTCTGGATGTTGTAGGGTTATTGATTAGTGCCTTTGGGTTGTTATCTTCTCTTGTTGCTAATATTGTTTCTGTTCTGGAAAGTAGAAGATAGTTATTCTTTCTTCAAAATAGGTTTAATTGGCTCTTTCTTTGCGTCTTTGGTTAATTGTTTATGTTCGTTCATGGTTCTTCGTTTTTGTTTGTCTATTGCTACTAATCTTGCTCTTGCTTGTTCGGGGCTGAACCTTATAATGTTGAGAATATTAAGCATTTTTTCTAATATTTCATCATATGTTTCTCTTCTATAGACTCTTAAATGGTCCAATCTGGCTTTTGTCTGCTTCTTTAGCTTTATCGTCGATATTTCTTTGTTTTCCATTGTATCTATTGGCATTTTAGGGTATACTTCGGAATACCTTGGTATAGCTATTTAAATATTTCGTCACTGCGGAATTACTATACTACAACAAAGTTTATAAAGGAAAAATGGGTTGGGATTTTAACTAAATTTACCATGAAAACCATGAAATCTAAACAGTTGGTTTACCTTGTTGCTGCATTGACTTTGGCTGTCTTTATGACTGCTGCTGTAAGTGCGGTTGACTTTGGAGACATAACAAGCGTTAAAGTGAATGGTGTTGAGGCAGTAGACGTCGCCGGAACAGTAAATGTTGGCGCAGTTGCTGGAGACACTCTTCCTGTGGAAGTTACCTTCCTATCTAACAGCGCTGAAAATGTAAGCGAAGATGTTAGAGTTAAGGCTTGGATTTCTGGAGCAAAGGACTACAGCGTTTCAAGTAAAAGATTCGTTGTTAGAGCAGATACATCCTATCACTGGTTGTTATCCGTACAGGTTCCTTACAATTTAGATCCTACAGAGGATTTAAGTTTAGTTGTAAGAGTTGAAAACCAAGACGGAACAGCTGATGAAAAGAGTATAAGCATTTCCGGACAAAGAGAATCCTACCTTGTAGAGATTCTTGATGTCAATATGGATAGCAAAGTAAGCGCTGGATCAAATCTAGCACTTGACGTTGTTCTTAAGAACAGAGGATATGAAGAAGCCACTGACACTTTTGTCAAGGCATCAATCCCTGCACTTGGAATAGAGACAAGAGCTTACTTTAGCGACCTTTCTTCAGTAGATCAATCAAACCCAGATAAGAACGACGCGGCTGAAAGAAGAATCTCATTGAGAGTTCCTGCTAATACACCTGCCGGAATTTACAATGTAGAAGTAACTGCTTACAACGCGGACGCTGTAACAACAATGACTAAGAAAGTTGCTGTTGTTGGAGCTGAAGAGGATAGTTCTGTTGTTTCACCAGTGCACTCTCAAACAGTTGCACCTGGAGAAGACGCAAGCTATTCTTTGACTCTTGTCAACTCTGGAAATAACATCGCTGTGTATGAATTGGTTGTCGATGCATCATCCGGATTATCCGTTGATGCTTCAGACGCAATTGTTGCTGTTCCAGCCGGAACAAGCAAGACAGTTAAAGTAGATGCAACTGCTGCAAAAGCAGGAACATATACATTCGCTGTTAACGTACACTCAGCAGATGGACAGCTTGTCAAAACCGAAAGTTATACCTTAAAGGCAGAAGGCTCAAGTGCTATGAAGATTGGCGGAAGTTCAACAGTCTTATTGACAGTTGTTCTTGCTATAATCTTTGTAGTTTTGCTTGTTGTCCTTATTGTTCTTTTAACAAGAAAACCTAAAAAGGAAGAATTCGGAGAAAGCTACTACTAAAGTTTAATTTATTTTTTATTTTTTTCTTAATTAAACTTTTTTTATTTTATAATATGCTAACTTAGTCTTTACTTTCTTCTCTACTTTTTTGAACTGCTTCTTTTCTTCTCTAAAGATAAGAAATAGTATTGCTCCTATTGAACCGCAGATTAAGTCAGTCATTGTGTCAGTAATTGGGGACATTATTTCTATTCTGTCTATGAATACTCCCATAGTTGGATAAGCAAAATATGCAAATATAAAATACTCGTAGATTTCCCAGATGGCTAATAGTCCGAGGACTGAGAAAAATATTGCTTCTTTCTTAACTTTTAGATGTTTGTTATAATATTGGAAAAGCACCTCTGCAAGAAGCATTCCTACAAAGATGTGAAGAGATTTATCATAATATGTAAGATGATAGTAAAAAAACATTTCTCCTAAAAGCCCTAACCAAAATCCGATATTAATTAAAAACCAAAGAAATGTTCTATCATATATATCCTTTTTTTCTAGGGCTATTTTAAAACCCCAACAGAAAATAAAAGAAACGAAAGACCAAACCATTGAACTTTTCTTGCCTACATCAAAGACTAAAAAAATTATGCCTTGTAGAAAGAATGCGTAAAACAAAATCTTTCCGGCAACATCATAAAATTTATCATGCATATCTGTTAATCTCTTTTATTGTTTAAAAAGGTTTTTATTCGAATAAAAGAAATTAAAAACCCTTTTCCACATTATTATCAATGAGACTGCACAAAAAAATAGAGCTGGGCTTAATTATTGCCATTTTGGCACTTTTCTTTCTGGTTGTGGCTTATCTTCTTCATATAGCAGTAAATATGGAAGGGCTAAAGAATTATGTGGCTTCTTTTGGTATTTGGGTTCCATTTGTATTACTTATGATAGTTATTATTACTTCGTCTATAGGACTAATATTTACAATCCCTGTTGCAATTTCTTCTATTATGTTACCGCCATGGATGGCATTTGCGGTAAGTGTTTTGGGGCTAACTATTGGAGCAATCATTTCTTTTTTTGCCGCAAGATATATCGGCAGGGATTATGTAGAAAGAAAATATGTAAACCACATAAAATGGCTTAAGGATTATGATAGACATCTTGAAGAAAGAGGATTTTTGGTTGTTCTTTTTCTTAGATTTATCATGCTTATCCCTTATGAAATAATAAATATTGGGGCAGGTTTATCAAGGGTTAGATTTGTTCCTTACTTGGTTGGAACGCTTCTTGGAGTGATTCCTGGCGCTATTTTATCGATCTATTTTGTTAAAAATGTGGGGGACTTTTCTTCATGGAATTTTATTGTTTCATCGATTCT
>Ga0172369_10008552_pt1 | contig 11592 bp, 4 predicted proteins | sample LakKiv25m_FD_114539 | JGI IMG/M metagenome (GOLD analysis project Ga0172369, IMG submission 114539) | Freshwater microbial communities from Kabuno Bay, South-Kivu, Congo - kab_022012_11.25m | ecosystem: Environmental > Aquatic > Freshwater > Lake | place: Democratic Republic of the Congo... | reverse complement strand
TTGGCTGTGCACCTTTTGTTTCGTTCTTAACATTCCATTTTGTATTATATCTTGTTGAGCTACTGTCAATTACAAAACTGATAGAATATTTATCGCCAGTAAGCTCCGTCTTATACACAACATCATAATCCAAAACTCCATTACTTGCACCCGCAACTTTATTACCATTTTGTGACATAATTGGTGGATTATACATATCCTCACCTAATACAACAGTTACAATCTTTGGTACATTTTCAACTTCAGCAACAAAACCGCCTGCTGATAAATAGTAGTCTCCAGCATCTCCAAAATTACCAGTTCCTTTTTTAACTAATGCATTGTAGTTTAAAGCTGTCGATGTAAATGCAAAATAATAGGGTTTCCCTTTAATCAGTGGTCCACCAGTAAAAGGGTCTTCAGTAATTCTTAATCTAATCTTACCTTTCGATGAATCAGTGTAAGTAGTATAATTTAATTTATTCGATGCTTCAGGATAAAGTAATTCGATGCCACCAGTTTCGGCATTTTGTTTATAAACTTTTTTAACAAAGTAATCTTTTTGATAGCTTGTTAATAACTTACTATTTTGTGCTCCGCCAACTTCTTCTTGAGTGGAATTAACTTTATACGCATATACATTAGTACTATGATACTTATCAACCCAAGCTAATGTTGAATCTACAAATTTTACTTGTTTATTAATTGGGAAAACAAAATCTATAAAATCTTCTCCTGATTCAACAATAGGTGTTATTGTAGGAGGTGGAATCGGTGCTCTAAAATTACCATCAAAAATAAATTGGGCGCCGTCATCAGTTTCACGAGCTTTTGTAATAGATGTTAATCTATCAGTACCTTGACCTACAATATAAGCAACGAGTATTTCAATTTCTTCATCTTTTCGTAAGGTAAATGGACCTACATTTGTCATCTGCCTTTGATCTGTACCAGTAGTGGTTAGCCATCCAACTCCATCTCCACTATTTGCTACAGGATCTCCAGAATACCAAAATCTTGGATCAATTGTTGAACAATCAGCATTTTTAACAGTACCCCAAGCATCAGTAGCGCAAGGATCAAAAACTTCTCCAAGTTTTAATCTTCCATTCATATAATTACGCGCTTCATATTCATCATTTGGATCCCCTCGCTGCGGATCAGATTGAATATAATGAACGAATGACGATATATCCAGATTTTTTGCTCCAGGATACTCTTTAATACCTAAATTTTTTCCTCTATAACTATATGCAGTTTTTAAAGGAGTATCAATTCCTTCATCGTAAATACCATTGCCATTAACATCATCAAATGTTTCTCCAGGTATATATGATCTTGGTCCTAAAAAGAAATCAATCATAAAGCAAGGCTGAGCTACACCATAAGTAGGATCAACACCTTCAGCATTATAAGTAAATCCAGCATTTCTTGGTACATCTACACCAACAAGATCATTTTGATATTCGGTACCAACATCAGGGTCTGCCCAAACTCCAAACAATACACTATCTAAAACATCTGCAACTAAACCTGTATTTTTTATTCTATATCTAAAAAACATAATATCTCCCAAAGCACCCTTTGACGCAAAAGCGAATGCAGTTTGTCGTATTTCTACACCTTGGGGATTAATACCAGCAAATCTTGTTCTTTGAGCACCAGGTTGACCGTCAGTATAAACACACCAAGCTGTACGGTCTCCCAAAATGTCTGGAGCATCTTCATTCGGATCCCAAACACCATTACCATCATCAACTGGATTATATTGTCCGTCTCCATCACCATCATAGAAATCAGCACCAAATTTATCTACAGCCGTTTTCCAGTCAATCCAACTTTGACCGAATGGTGCCTCTTCTCGATCCAATACATACATAACTGCATCTGGATCATTTGGACCAGAGGCAACGGTTCCAGGAGTCATATTTTCAATCAACGAGGCAGTTGCTTGAGCAAATGCCCAAAGATTGCCATTGGTATAACCGCTCATCATAAAACCACCAGAAAACAAAAAACTTCCAACTCCATAACGGCCAAGTGTTCCATCAGGCGGAATGTTTACAGCAGCAATGGTTCCAACTCTATTAATAGGAATATTAAGGTTGTTAATATTCATTCTATATGCATCCCCTTGTTTTCCTGTTTCGGAGTTTGTGTTACCGACTTTATAAATTTTATTATTTGATGAATTTCCTCTTTTATCACCTTCAACAAATCCAAAGGATAACATTCCAGCAAGAATGAGAAGGAAGATAGAATAAGAAATTGATATTTTTTTCTTTTTCATTTTTAAGTCCTGATTAATTTTCTAAAGATATCATTGGTTACTAAAAACTTAAATTTCCAAGATTCATTTTTAGTCCTAAACGAATTTGTCTAGGAATTCCAAAATTAACTGGATCTCTTTCTAATGCTTTATAATCAACGACGTAACCTTCGCCATTATTTGCAGCTGTATTTTTACCTTCTTGAGTATTTAAGAATCCAGTTGTGTATGGATCTCCGGTTGATCTCCAAACACCAACAATATTATCTGAATCAAATAAATTTTGAATCCAGAGATAAGGCGTAACCATTAGATTACCAATCTCGATAGATTTTTCTAGTTTAAGATCAACCCTGAATGTTCCAGGCATAAATCTAGAGTTAACATAACCTATTGTACTAGGCCCGCCATTGTTGCCGGACAAAATATCAAAATAATCAAGAGGAGTATAAGGTCTTCCACTCGAGAATGAAATTAGGGCATTTGCACCAAGCATTTCTAAAAATCCAAGCTCTCCTTTTGGGACAAAGAAATCTAAGGAGAGAGTTCCTGTATGTCTCTGATCAAAATCCAAAGGAGCAATAACTTTTGGAGCTTCACTATTTAAGTTTCTAAAAACAGCTGTTTGACTTGATGATGTTGAAGAACCTGTTCCTTCAGCTATAGAATATGTGTACTGCAGTGAAAGTGAAAAATAGCTCAGCCTAGTTATATCAAGTGAAAAAGCTAAACCTTTAGTTGTTCCAAAATCGGAATTAACTGGAGCAATGTATGTTCTCAGCTCACCACCAGCAACACGTCTAAAGAAATTTGTTTGTCTGTTTACTAAACCCTTTATGTTCTTATAAAATAAAGTTAAGTTCAAAGCTGCATTTTCACCAAGTAATTGTCTAAAACCAACTTCGTATTGAATAGTTTCTTCTGATTTAATCGTTCCATCTTGAACATACTGAGGATCGAATGAAATGAACTGATCCAAATCAAATGGACCTGTATATAAATCCGTCAAAGCTGGAATTTGGATAAATCTTCCATATTGTGCGTGAAATACTGTGCTCTCTGTTACAGGGAAACCCAATCCAATTCTTGGCGAAAATTCTAGCTCGGCTTTCTTTTCTTCAAAATCACCAGCATCAAAATCATTTGGATTAGAGCCACCTGCGTAAGGTAAACTAGGATTTTTAAGAACATCTGTTCTAGTATCAAAATAATCAACTCTTAAACCTATATTTAAAACTAAATCTTCTAATTCGTATCTGTCTTGAATATAAGCATAAGCAAAAATAGGTTTTTTAGGTGCGAATTCACCATCATCAGAACCAGTTTTTGTTCGTCCAGTTATATCATAACCAAAAACAGATGGTTGAAGAATTTCAAATTTTTCATATTCAGTCAAAGTATCAGATAATGCCGCTAATTGTACCGGTGCAACGGCATAAGATCGAACGATATTATAATTAAATCCACCACCAACTTCAAATAAATGATTTGAAAGTTGAGAAGTAAAATCAGCATCTATATTAAATACATCATTTTCTTGTTTCTGATAACCATTATTAATCCTACCATAAGCCCAAAAAACGTTATTAGCATCTTTTTGAATTCTTTGACCATCGCGAGTAAGATGTACCCCAAATTGATTTGCAAATGTTAAGCTGTCTCCATATAAATATAAATTATCTTTGAAGTGTGGATCAAATTGTTCAAATCCATCTCTTCTAAAACCAATATTAAAATTCCAAAAAGAATTTGCACTAACTGTTTGAGTTAATCTAAGACTTCCAGATAAATTTCTCTGAATATTTGCGGGATTAAACTCTGTATTATTTTTAGCGTATGTATGAACATAAGAACGATAATTTCTTGTATTATAATTTGCTCCAAGAACTAATTTAAAGTCACCAAAATTATGAGAAGTTTTTCCTGTTAATCTCCAGTTATCAGCATTCATATTCTCTCTAGCAGTTATAGTCTTTTCGTTTAACGGATCTAAACTATAAGTAAAGGTTCTATTAATTGCTGTCGGATCAGAATCTAAAAACCAACCTCTTTCAGCTGACAAAAATATAGTATTATCAGGGTCTCCCGGGATTATTGGACCGCTTAAGTTAAAGGTATATAAGTTATATCCATAATCATCAAAATATTGTGAAGTTACCAAGTCTGTAAATAAGTTATAAACTGCGGTTCCTGATTTTGTTGTGATATTTACAATGCCTGATTGAGCCTGACCATACTTAGCTTCGTAACCGCCAACTTGAAAAGAAACTTGCTCAATTGAGTTATCACTTACCTGGCTTCTATTTGCTCCCGTAAAAATATTGTTTTGGGGTACTCCATCAACTATATATAAAACTTCTCCACCTCTACCTCCACGAACATTTATAGTGGCATTTCCTTCAACACCACCACTTCCATCTTGCACAACAACACCAGATTGCAACGAAACTATATTAGTAACACCTTTTACAGGAAGTCTAGAAATTTGATCTGAATCAATAACTTTAACTGTATTAGTTGATTTTGATTCAAAGAATTTTCTATCAATAACAACTACTTCATCAAGTGTAAAATCGGTAGATAACTCGATATTTAGTTCGAATGTAATTCCTGCAACAACACGTACGTTTTCGATCGTTTTAGGAGCATAGCCAACATAACTAACTTTAACAGCGTATGTGCCAGGAGTAATATTAAGAATAAAATAGTCTCCTTCAATATCAGTTGCTGCACCTGTCTGGGACTCCAGTACCACTATATTAGCTCCAATCAGTGGTTCTTTTGTAGCCGCATCAATTACTTTTCCACTCAATTTACCAACACCTGTTTGAGCGAAGGTAACTGAGAATAAAGAAAAGAAAAATCCTATTGCGAAAATTTTAGTAAACAAATTTTTCATCTCATCTCCAGAAAAATTTTAAGAGATATTAACTTTTTCAAAAATACATATCAAAAAAAAGGCGGATGACCAGTAATAAAATTACTTAAAGCCACCCGCCCTGTAATAAATCAAAGAAACATGCTTACTTCAATAGCATCATTTTTTTAGTTGAAGTAAAGTTCTTAGCTTCTAATTTATAAAAGTAGATGCCACTTGATAAATTTGAAGCATCAAATGTTGCTTCATAGTTACCTGCAGTTTTTTCAGCACTTAATAAAGTTGCTATTTCTTCTCCTAATAAATTGAACACTTTCAGTGTAACGATTCCTGCTTCAGGAACGCTAAATCTAATTTTTGTAGAAGGATTGAATGGGTTAGGATAATTCTGAGATAATTCATAACTCATTGGTGTTCCTTCAAGATTCTCAACATTGTTGTGTTCAGGTGTATAATCACCAAATATATACCACAATGTTCTAGAACTTGGACCATTAGCAAGTATTACTGTATGATTAACTCCAAATCCACCTTCATTATCTAATGGAGAGGATCCGCCGTTAATTGTATCAGCACCTGGATACATTGCAGCAAATTTAAGTTCATATACACCACCAGGAGTCGCGGAAGGAGCAACTACATTAATTCTCCAAAGATTGTTACCAATATTTGTAAGAACTTTCATTAACCCTGTTGTTGTATCTGAAGGCTGCCAGTTGCCGCCGCTGAACCAGTTACCTAAAAAGTCTGCACCACCACGCATTCCAACAAACTGTAATTCGTTTAACGGAATGGTTAAACCATTATAACGATTTACTGCACCAGTTACATCAACAGTAATTTGAATTGGTAAATCTGCTGTTAAATTTGGTAAGTTAGGTAATATTCTTGGTACAATAACAGGAAGCGTAATTGTAGAACCATCGGCTACATATATATGCCATCTATCAGAACCAGTTTCCCAACCAGTATTACCAAATCTTGCATCTGGATATGCTTTAAATTTCCATTTTGTTGAATCACCAACTCCATTAGGAGCTGCTGAACCATTAGTTACAGTTAAAGTTGTAGTATAAACACCTGGATTAAATGGATCTGTGTTAGCCATTTTTCTTGTTCCAACTACATCTTTACCAAGGTTATCCCAATCAAGTCCCATTACTAATAAAGAGTCTGAATTAGGATCAAAAGCACCACCAGCACCTACACCGATAATGTTACTAATATCAGCGGTAAATTCTATCGTATTTGTAACTTCATTAACCACAGTATATACATCATCATCATTAAACCACACTGTTGGTAAAACAGTTGATGGAGCGGTAACACTAAATGGTCTATCTGGAGTTGATTCCCAGTTATCACCAGCAGGTGGATTAACGATAACATATTTAAATGCATATGAGTTACCTGCTAACGAAGAAGGCGCATTAAATGTACCTGTATAAATTGTATCGCCATCGGGATCAGAAAGTTGGAACAAATTACCTTGCCAGTTACCACCTGGATCACCAAAATCAGCCTGGAAGCTACCACGAACAACTACATTTGCACCAGCAGGAAATTGTCCTTCAAATGCTTGAACGCCCATATCAACACTAAATGTTACTGGGATTTCTGTTGCAGCTTGATGAGATCCCACAACTGCTGACAAATACTGCCAAGTTCCTAATGAGTTACCATTTTCTGGTTTAGTTGTAAACAATGACGTACCGGGAGTACCATCAATAAAAAATACAAAGTGAGCAACAACATCATTATTAGATAAAACTTCTAATCTTCTTGCAACATTTGCATAAGTTTCAGAAACGTTTGGTTCGCCTATCTTTTGTGGGGCAGCCCAAGTTGAACCACCATCAGTAGAAACTGTCCAATGTAAATCAGTATAAAAAATTGGACCTGAAGCTGATCCACCGTCACCAGGATATATATTGATTGGGCTTGCACCGATTGTACCAGTATACTCAGGAGCAGTCCAAATAACAAATACAAACTGTCCATCGTCTGTAACACTAACTGAAGGATATGCTTGACCAATACCATTACCAGGTCTAACATCAGCCAAAATTGTACTCGATTCAAATGCAATAGATGGAATAGAAATTTCTAACCATTCAGCAGAGTTACTGTTCCAATAAACGATTGGGAAAGCATTCACAGTATCAACACCATTAATTCCTTCTCCGTAACCATTCATTACAACGTGAGTTGTTCCAGTCTCATCAATATTAGCATTAAGCTGACTAAAATTTTCGAAATAAGGTGCTAAATTTGGGTTGTTAGCAACTTGTCCATAAACACCATCCAAACCAATTACTAAACCATTCCATGTTGCACCTCCATCATTAGTACCATACCAATATACACCATCTTCAGCATTGGGAACTGTCATAGCAGCCCACCCGCCAACAGTAGCCATATATTGACCACCAGCAGACATATATATTGGGTTTTCAGAAGGACCATTTGCAGTACTTAAAGTTACATTTGCATCACCAGTACCAATTAGTTGAACATCAGTAAAAGATGCTCCTTGATCTGTAGATTTTCTAATTGTAGCATCAGTATTTAATGTCCAAATTGTCCCGTCATTGTGATAAACAAAATCAGGGAAATTTCCACCAAAAGTTACTGTTGGAAAAGGAGTAACAGGAGCTAAATTTACCAAATCAATCCATGAGTGACGTGATGTGCCTCCAGAATGTGCCATAACTAAAGCTTTACCATCGTTAGGTCCACCGACACATAATTGTGTGGTTCCCCATCCCAATGATAAAGAAGGATCAAATGCAGAAAAAGCATCTATAGGCGCACCAAAAGCTTTATAACCAAATGAAATAAATCTTGCGACTCCACCGACATTATCTCTTCTCATTCCAACAAAAAATGGATCAAGAGTTCCAGTTTGATCAAGATCAGCGAATGAAATCATCTTTGGAATAACATTATTTCCAGCGTAATCATAGTCTGTGGAGATAAAAGTTTCTCCAACTAAATTAGGATTATCTAAAGTTTGTACTTGAGAATTAGGTGCCTGATAATTTAAATCAGGAACTACTCTTTTCTCGATAACAACTCTACGTTCTTGAGCATTTACCACAAAGAATATTGAAAATGCTAAGAACAAAACAGAAAGTTTTTTGATCATAACGATCTCCTTTTGTGTTGTGTGTTAATTGGTTAGTTAATATAAAAATTACAAATTGTTTATTTTTTATACTTTCTTAAGAAAATTAGTATACTTTACAATGTTAATCAAGAATAAAAGAAATTTTTATTTTTGATTTGGAAATAACATTTTTTACTGATAATGTCAAGAGAAACTATTTTCCGTTTAGCAAATAAGTATGCAATAATTTAGTATCAAAAAGCTGATTCAAGTTTTTGTTTAAGCTGCACTTTTGGTACTGCACCAATAATTGTTTCAACAACATTTCCGCCTTTAAAAATTAATACTGTTGGAATACTGCGTACACCATATTTAATAGCTGTTTCCTGGTTGTTATCAACATCAAGTTTACCAACTTTTGCTTTGCCCTCATATTCACTTGCAAGTTCTTCAACAAATGGAGCAATCATTTTACAAGGACCGCACCACACTGCCCAAAAATCTACTAACACTGGTTTATCTGATTGTAAAACTTCAGTACTAAAGTTTTGATCTGTAAATTCAATTGGTTTCATTTAGTTTGCCTTAAAATTTTTAATTGTAAAATTAGATTATATTTTTTTCCCCTGTCCAACATAGTTAACAATATCTTCTCCACCATCGGCATGTATTAAGCCTCCAGATATCCATTCGCCACCATCTTTACATAAAAGTGATATTACTTTTGCAACATCTTCTGGTGTGGTTAATCTTCCGTGAGGATTTTTTCTTTGTGCAATTTCAATCATTTCAACATTGCCAGGAATTTTTCTTAAAGCCGGTGTATCGGTAACTCCAGCCATAATTGAATTAACTGATGCACCAAATTTATTTCCAAGTTCAACAGATAATTGTCTAACATGAGATTCCAATGCTGATTTGGCTGCTGATACTGCGCCGTAATATGGAATTGCAGAGTGGCTGCCTGAACTTGTCATTGCAAAAATTCTTGCCCCTTTTGATAATAAATTATTTGCCACAACATCTTGTACCCAATAAACAAGTGAATGCGCCATAACATCGAGCGTCATTTCCATTTGCGCTTTAGTAATTGCTTGTTCGGTTTCACTTGGAACGAATGGTTTTAAAGTGCCAAATGCTAAGGAGTGCATTATAACCTTGACTAGTGGCTTACCATTTAAAAATGATTTGATCTCTGATATTATTTCATTTCTTTTAAATTCATCTGCTGCATTTGCATTAAAAAATTTTGCTTCAACACCGCAAGACTCAATCTCACCAATAATTTTTTCAACATTTGGCATTGTTGCCTGTCTATCTAAATGAACTCCAATAATATTAAAACCATCACGTGCAAGTTTTATTGAAGTTGCTTCTCCAAATCCAGATGATGCTCCTAATATAAGTGCGTAGAATTCTTGTTTTTCAGTTCTTTTCATCTAATCAATTTTCCTATCAGTTTTAGTTTATAACGGCGCAATAATACAAAATCAGATAAAGCTAAACAACAATAAATAATTTTGAATTTACTTAGCTTTTAGTATTACTGATTCATCACCCAATAAGCTTGTTAAAGATTTTAAAAAATCTGTTGATATTTTAACACGATTAACTGTTATTGAAAACAGTTTACCTTTATCACTTCCATTTTCTGTTAGGTTGATAAAAACCGGTATGCCGCCTTCATACTTTTCCAAAATACTTTTTAGCTCGATAAGTTTTTCTGATGATATTTTTTGTTTGCTGATTTGAAGTTTTAAACTTTCTGTTAATTCATTTGCAATATTTTTCATCGGAATGACTTTACTCACTTGCATTTTTACAGCATCACCGCTGCTTTCTAAACTGCCAATTGCAAATACTGGTTCTTCATCCTCAACAAATTTCCCAAATTCATCATACGCTTTAGAGAACATTAAGCATTCACAACTACCTGTAAGATCATCAAGCTTAAAGAATGCCATTGTCTTTCCGGCTTTATCAAATTTGGTTTTTAACTCAGTTACAACTCCGCAAGTACGTACATCACTTTTTTCAATTATGTCTTCAGTTTCACCAAGATGAATTGTAGCAAACGAGTTAAACTCCAGTTCATATTTTCTTAATGGATGATCTGTCAAATAAAAACCAATTACTTTTCTTTCCTGTGCAAGATATTCTTTTTCTGTCCATTCTTTAACTAAAGGTAAAGCCGGTTCTTTCATCAAAACTTCTTCTGATCCGCCAAACAAAGAATCACTTGAAAGCATTTTTGAATTTTGAATTTTATGAGCAAAGTCTAAAGCTAATTCTATTGATTCAAAAAGCTGTGCACGATTTTTATTTATCCTGTAAAATGCACCTGCTAATACTAAACCCTCTAACGCACGTTTAGTTACTACACGAGTATCAGTGTTGGCACAAAAATCAAAAATAGTTTTAAAATCTCTGCCAAGATTACTTCTGGCACTGATAATCTCTTTAACTGCCGGCACACCAACATTTTTTATTGCAGACATTCCAAATTTTATTTTACCATTCTCAGCTTCAAAGTGTAATGATGGATTATTTATATCAGGCTGTAAAACTTCTATCTTTAGTTTACGACAATCATCTAAAAATTTTGTAACCTTATCAGTATTTTCAAACTCATTCTTTAAGTTGGCAGCTAAAAATTCCGCAGGATAGTATGCTTTTAAATAAGCTGTTTGATAAGCAACGAAACTGTAAGCAACAGCATGACTTTTATTAAATCCATAGTTTGCGAACTTAAAAATAGTCTCAAAAATTTCTTCAGCTATTTTTTTACTCACCCCGTTTTTCATTGCACCATCAATAAAAACAATTTTTTGTTCTGCCATTACCTTAAGATCTTTTTTACCCATCGCTCTTCTTAAAAGATCTGCATCAGCCAAACTCATTCCGCCAACTTTATTTGCAAGCTGAATAACTTGTTCCTGGTAAACTATAATTCCATAAGTTTCTTTTAATATTGGTTCAAGAATTTGATGAGAATATTTAACCTCTTTTCTACCAAACTTTCTATCAATAAAATCATCAATAAATTCCATAGGTCCCGGGCGATACAAAGCATTCATCGCAGCAAGATCATTTAAACTTGTTGGATGAAGCTGTTTTAAATATTCTCTCATCGGTCCAGATTCAAACTGGAACACTCCGGTTGTTTGTCCCTTTGCAAAAAGCTGAAATGTTTTTTCATCATCAAGCGGAACGTTATCAATATCAATTTCCACATTATGATTTTTCTTAATCATCTCAATTGTATCACGAATAATTGTAAGCGTGCGAAGACCAAGAAAATCCATTTTTAACAAACCGGCATTTTCTATATCCTTCATCGTATATTGTGTTACGATA
>Ga0172369_10008549_pt1 | contig 11595 bp, 10 predicted proteins | sample LakKiv25m_FD_114539 | JGI IMG/M metagenome (GOLD analysis project Ga0172369, IMG submission 114539) | Freshwater microbial communities from Kabuno Bay, South-Kivu, Congo - kab_022012_11.25m | ecosystem: Environmental > Aquatic > Freshwater > Lake | place: Democratic Republic of the Congo... | reverse complement strand
GAACCCATCCATCTCGGGCATGACCAGGTCGAGCAGCATCAGGTCGGGCTTGCGGCGCCGCAGAATATCCAGGGCGTGTTGGCCATTTTTGGCGCGGATCACGCTGAACGGGCGCTCGGAAGAGGCCAGCATGCGCCCGAACAGCTGCAGCATCTCGGGCTGATCATCGACCAGCAAGAGCGTGTGTACGTGCGCGCCGACCTGGGTAATCGCATCGAGCAGCTCGTCGCGCTTGACCGGCTTGATCAGATAGCGCAGCACCCCCAGGCGGCGCGACGGCTCATCGTCGCCCGGAACCCAACAGGCGATCAGCGGCGCGCCAAAAGCCAGTTCTTTGACGCGCGTGCTCATCTCCGCGTCCACCCCGCCAAACAGGTTGACGACCACGGCCTGCGAAGGCGAGCGGCTGGCCTGCTCCAGGGCTTCCTCGGCATCGCGCGCCTGGACCACCTCGGCCTCGTGATAGTAGCGCTCGAAGATGCGCTTGAGCGAAAAACCTTTCTCCAACAGCACATAGCGCGAAACCAGCTGCGGCGCGCTGACCTTGGAACGGCGCACTTCTTTTTCGTAAGTGAAATAGGGGTTGACCCAGCGCTGCACGCCGCTGGCCGAAGCCAGCGGAACCACTGGCTCTTCCAGGGGCAGGTCAAACAGAAAGGTCGTCCCGACCCCCGGCTCGCTCTCCACCCACATCTTGCCGCCGTGCATCTCGACAAAGCGCTTGCTGATGCTCAAGCCCAGCCCGGTGCCCTCGCGGCGGCGGATCGAATTGTCCAGCTGCTGGAACGGCTCAAACAGCTTCTTGATGTTTTCTGCTGAAATGCCCGGGCCGGTGTCGCTGACGCTGACCGTCAGCACGTTGGACGTGGCGCGCACGCGGATGTGCACGCCGCCCTCCTCCGTGAAGCGCCCGGCGTTGCTGAGCAGGTTGAGCAGCACTTCGCGGATGCGCGTGCCGTCGCAGTAGAGCTGGATCGGCTCGTCCGGCATTTCCGGTTCCAGGTACAGGCCCTTCGACTCGAACAGCGGCCTGACCGCGACGATCGCGGCGCCAATAATCTCCTGCACGGTGTTCCACTCTTTGACCAGCGCCATGCGCCCGGCTTCGATCTGGCTCAGGTCGAGCACATCATTGACCAGCGCCACCAGATGCTGCCCATTGCGCTGGATGGCGGCGATGTCGGCCAGCAAGGCGGGCGGCAGATTGCCATACACGCGCGGCGAGTCGGCGATCACCTCGCAAAAGCCGATCACCATGTTGAGCGGGGTGCGCAGCTCGTGGCTGACATTGGCCACAAATTCCTCTTTGACCCGCCGGGCCTCCTCGGCCACCTGGGTCATCACCTTAAGGCGGTTGGAAAGGCGTGCCAGCTCGCGGTTGGACAGAAGCAGATCGCCCTGTACCTGGAACAGCTCTTCGCGCTGGCGGCGCGCGTCGGCCACGTTGGCGCGCGCCTGGTGAAAGCTGGCCAGGCCCCAATGCGCGAGGGTCAGCAGCGCGTAGGTGGCCGACCAGCCCAGCAGCCCGCTGGCCAACCCGCCCATGATCGTGATCGCGTCAAAAGCCGTGCTGGGATGAACAAACAGCGGGCTTTGGGTGATCCACAGCACCAACCCGATCACACCCGCCTCGACCGCCAGCGCAAACCACCAGCCGATCGTGACCGCCGCGACCATCGGCAGAAAGACCAGGCAGAACAGCAGCTGCGGCTCGTAAAACAGAAACACCCCCAGCGCGATCACGCCCATCAAGCCCAGCTGCAAAACGATCTGGGCGGTCAGCGGCTGGCGGCGGCTCACCAGCCAGAGTGACACGCCGCAAACGATCAGAATCAAGGTCATATACGGCAGGGTGGTCAGGACATATTCACCCGGCGCGCCAATGCTCAGCCAAAACAGCCAGGCCAGGCTGAGACCCAACATGGTATAAATAAAATTGCGCTGGGTCGATTCGAGCAAATCAACCAGGTTGAGCGCGAAATCGGGTTCAGCCGGCAGGATAGAGCGCAGTAAAATCCACATCGCATCCCTCAAAACGTCGCTTTAGGATCTTCCGAAAAAGTAGGGAGTTGTTTGCGAATTGCGGGCTCCGCCCGCAATTCGCAAACAACTTTCCGCTTTTTTCGGTGATGATACTCATGATACTATAGACAAACCCGCATGAAAAAAACTTTGATCTCTCTTTTTCTGTTGTTTGGCGCGCTGCAGCTGAGCGCCTGCGCTGGGCTGAGCCCTGCCCCGGCGGCAGCCCCCACCCCCAACGCCCAGGCCCTGCGCGACAAGATTCTGGAACTTTCGGGCAACACCGGCGCGCACGACCCGACCATCGTCAAAGAGGGCAGCACCTACTACCGTTTTGTGACTGGCCCGAACATCCCGATGGCCTGCTCGCCGGATCTGAAAGAGTGGACCAGCTGCGGCCACGTCTTCCTGGCCAAACCAGGCTGGACGATCAAAGCCGTGCCGGGCGTGGCCGACCTGTGGGCGCCGGACATCCAGTTCTTCAACGGCAAGTTCCACCTGTACTACTCGGCCTCGACTTTCGGCTCCAACCTATCGGCCATCGGGCTGGTCACCACGCCCACCCTCGACCCCAAGAACCCCAGCACGAAATGGACCGACGAAGGCGCGGTGGTCAGCTCAACCTTCAAGGACACCTACAACGCGATCGACCCCAACTTGGTGATCGACCATGAAGGCCAGCCCTGGCTCGCCTTCGGCAGCTACTGGAGCGGGATCAAGCTGATCAAAATCGACGCGCAGACCGGCAAACCAGCCGCGGACGACAGCAAGGTCTACGCCATCGCACAGCGCCATGTGCCGCCTTATGCCATCGAGGGCGCGTTTATCCTGCCGCGCGGCGGCGAATACTTCCTGTTTGTCTCCTTCGACGCCTGCTGCAAGGGCGTGGACAGCGACTACAAGATCATGGTCGGGCGCTCAAAGAGCATCACCGGCCCCTACCTGGACCGCGACGGCAAAGACATGCTCAGCGGCGGCGGCAGCCTGGTGCTGGATGGCGACGAACGCTGGCGCGGGCCGGGCCATAACTCGATCCTGAGCGACGGCGGCAAGACCTACCTGGTCTACCACTCTTACGACGCGAGCGCAGCCGGCACGCCCAAGCTGCGCGTGGAAGAGCTGGTCTGGGATGCGGCTGGCTGGCCCAACAGCCCGAGCAAGCTGCTGCGCAGTATCGAATAAGGGGGGATGTTGTGTGTTATTTGAGATAACACAAGAAATGCAGGTGGATTGTGCTATACTGATGGCAGAGGCGTACTTACAGCGTACGCACAGGAGGTGGCATGATCCGGCGTTTATTTAAAACAGGCAACAGCACGGTGCTATCGCTGCCCAAAGAAATCCTGGATGACCTGGGAATCAAGGACGGCGAAAGCGTTAATCTGGAGCTGGACCACGAACAGCACCGGGTGATCATTTCGCCTATTCCGAAAGCGCCCGCGCTGCAGGGTGTTGATGCCGATTTCGCCAGACAGGTCGATACGTTTATCCAACAGTACCGCCCTGCCCTGGAAGAACTGGCCCGGTGACGCCCGGCCTCTCACCCGAGCAGGTGCTTTTTCTGCACAGCCGGCTGGTCGAGGAAACCGGCGGGACGCACGGCGTGCGCGATCTGAGTATGCTGCTTTCGGCCCTGGGGCGCCCGCAGGCCAGCTTTGACGGCCAGGATTTATACCCGGACCTGTTCAGCAAAACCGCCGCGCTGATGGATTCGCTGGTGCGCAACCATCCTTTCGTGGATGGCAACAAGCGCACCGCCATCGCCTGCGCGGCGATCTACCTGCGCATCAACGGGCGGAGTTTTGTGGTGGAAAACGACGAAATGGTGCGCTTCACCCTGGCCTGCGCGCAAGGGCAGCTGCCCTTGCGCGACATCGCGGCCTGGTTTGAAAAGCACAGCCCTACGGCTGCATCAGCACCTTGATCGAGTCTTTGGCGTCGTGCACCAGCTGGAAGGCCTTCTCATGCTCCTCGAAGGTGAAGGAGTGGGTGACGATGTCCTCCATCGGCAGAAGGCCCTTCATCAGCATATCGATCGCCAGCGGGTAGCAGAACGGCCCGAGGTGCGAGCCGTGAATATTGAGCTCTTTGGTGTCGCCGATGATCGTCCAATCGACCGTGGCCGGCTCGCCAAACACGCTGAAGACCACGTAGGTGCCCAGGCGGCGGATCATGTGCAGGCCCTGGGCCACGCTGGCGGTATGGCCGGTGGCTTCGATGTACACATCGCAGCCGTAGCCGCCGGTCAGCTTCTTGACCTCGGAGACCACATCCACCTCGCGCGGGTTGAGCACCAGGTCGGCGCCTGCCTTTTTGGCGATCGCCAGGCGGCTGGGCTGCAGGTCGAGGGCGATCAGGCAGCCAGGATTTTTCATGCGCGCCGCGGCAACCATGCCCAGGCCGAGCGGCCCGCAGCCCGAGATCACCACCGTGTCGCCAAACTCGATGTTGCCGCGCTGCACGGCATGGATCGAGCAGGACAGCGGCTCGATAAAGACCGCTTGGCGCACCGGTAGCTCCTTGGGCACCTTGTGGTTGATCGCGTCGGCCGGGAAGCGCATGTACTCGGCCATCGAGCCGGGCGTGCGCTGGCGGAAGCCGTAGACGTCGTGCTTGCCGTCGCACATCCAGTACTGGCCGCGCTTGCAGAAGCGGCACTCCCAGCACGGCACGATCTGCTCCGAGATGGCGCGGTCGCCCAGGGCCAGCCCATACTTCTCAGCCGCGCCTTCACCCAGCGCGACCACCTCGCCGATGAACTCATGCCCGGGCGTGATCGGCGGCTGGCAGTAGCCCTGACGCGCGTCATCGCCCCAGAAGAGCGGCGCGCCCGAGAAACACTTGATATCGCTGGCGCAGATGCCCGTGCCCAGCACGCGCACCAGCACCTCGCCCGGGCCCACCCCCGGCAGCGGAATTTCTTCCAACCGGTAATCCTCGGGGCCGTGACAGATAATCGAACGCATCGTTTTGGGAAGATCAATCCTCTGGGTCGCCATCGCACATCTCCTCTCGCAGCCTAAAGCTAATTTTTGGGTATTGAAACACCGCAAAGCGGTGTTTCAATACCCAAAATTTTAATCTTACCCCCCGCCGGGCGGGGGGGGTAGGGGGGTCGGAAAATACGGCCAGGTTCAGCCGTTTTTGCGCTGGAACTCGGCCATAAAGCTAACCAGGGCCTGGGCCGATTCGAGCGGCAGCGCGTTGTAGATCGAGGCGCGCAGTCCGCCCACCGAGCGGTGGCCCTTCAGTCCGATCAGTTCGGCCTTGGTGGCCTGTTTGACAAACGCGTCTTCCAGCTCTTCGCTGGGCAGGCGGAAGGGCACGTTCATAATCGAGCGCGCTTCAGGCGCGGCGTGCCCGCGGTAGAACCCGCCGCTGTTGTCGATCGCGGCGTAGACCAGTCCGGCCTTCTCCTGGTTGATCTTGTGCATGGCATCCAGGCCGCCCAGACCCTTGAGCCACTTCAGCACCAGCCCGACCATGTAGATCGTGTAGCAGGGCGGGGTGTTGTGCAGCGAGCCGCTCTCCGCCAGCAGTTTGTAGTCGAGCATGACGGGCAGTTTTTCCGGCACGCGCGCCAGCAGGTCCTCGCGGATCACCGCCACCACCACCCCGGCCGGGCCGGCGTTCTTCTGCGCCCCGGCGTAGATCATGCCATATTTGGCCACATCCACCGGCTGGGAGAGGAAGTCGGAGGACATATCGCAGATCAGGTCCACGCCGGCGGGCGCAACCGGCTCGGTCTTGAACTCGACGCCGTGGATGGTTTCGTTGTGGCAAAAATGGACGTAGGCCGCCTTGGGGTCGAATTTGATCTCGGCATCGGCAGGCAGGCGTTTGAAGCCCTCGGCTTCGCCGTTGAAGGCCGCGCTGGTTGCGCCGAGCTTGGCCGCCTCTTTCCAGGCGGTCTTGCTCCACGAGCCGGTCACGATGTAGTCGGCCGAGGTCCCGGCCGGGCGCAGGTTCATCGGCAGCATGGCAAACTGCAGGCTGGCCCCGCCCTGCAGGAAGAGGACTTTGTAATTGGCGGGAATGCCCATCAGATCGCGCAGGTCGGCCTCAGCGGTCTGGATGATCGACTCAAATTCCTTGGATCGGTGGCTGATTTCCATCACCGACATGCCGCAGCCCTTGTAATCGAGCAGTTCGGCCTGGGCAGTTTCCAAAACGGAGACGGGCAGCACAGACGGCCCGGCATTGAAATTGTGGACGCGCTTTGCAGTGGTCATAGGAGTTTTCCTTTTTTGGATGGGTTGTGCAGAAAAGAGATTGTGTGGACAGATCGATTCTATCATAGCCCGATGCCCTCAAGCCGCTCGAAAGCGCGGGGGGACCCCAAAGCAACCTGATCCTCCTTGGCCAATTTCGCGGCGATGTTGGAGAGAGGCCGCGAGATGGAGGTCTTGCCAGTCATGCACCGCGCGCGCGGTTGACAATCGCGATCCCGGCCAGGACGGCCAGCCCGCCCAGCACCTGGGCCAGCGAGAGTGTCTCCTGGAACAGCGGGATCGCCAGCAGGGCGGTCAGCACCGGCTGCGCGATCATCGTCGGCGCGACAGCCGAGGCGGGCAGGCGCCCCAGGGTATAGGCCACCAAGAAATAGCCGGCGACCTGTGAAAACAGCCCGGCCGCCAGAAAGACCAGGTAGGTGGCGGGCGGATAGCCCGCCAGCGGCAGCCCAAGCAGCGCGCACAGGATCAGCAGCGCGGCCGCCGCGCCAAGCGCGCTCAGCCAGATGAAGATCAGGGTCGGCAGAACGCGCCGCGCGCGCTGCGCCAACAGGAAGTAAGCCGCGTAAAAGGCGCTGGAGGCCACCCCCAGCGCGTCGCCCGGGTTAAGCCGCAGGCTGACACGCGCGTCAAGCCCAACCACCAGCCCCATCCCGGCCAGAACCAGGCCCAGGCCCAGCCAGAAACGCAGATTCAGCGTTTCGCGCCAGACCAGGGCGGCAAACACGGCCACCCACAGCGGCGCGATGTAGTTGAACAGGGTCGCGTTGGCCACGCTGGTCAGGCCGATCGCGCTCGACCACAGGCCGTGATCGAGCGCCGAAAACAGCCCGGCCAGCAGCCCCAGGCCCAGCGCACCCGCGGCGGGCCAGCTGCTCTTGTGGGCCCGGCCCAAGGCCAGCGGGGTCAGCACCAGCGCCGCCACCGTCATGCGGAAGAACGAGGTCACGATCCCCGGCGCCTGGGCGAAGCGCACGAAGATGCCGGAAAATGCCAGGCACAGCACCCCGCCGGCCAGGGCCAGGTAGGGCAGGGCGGCGGAGTGTTTTATTGCGGCCCGCCCCAGGCGTCCAGCAGGCCGGGCAGTTCGGCCAGGGCATAGATCGTGCGGTCGGGCGTGATCACCTGGCGCAGCTCCTGCGAGACCTGCGGGTCGGCGCGCCGCGTGATCCACACGCTGCCGATGCCCAGGCTATTAGCGCCCAGCACATCGGCCGCCAGGAAATCACCGACCATCACCGCTTCCTGTGGACGGGCGCCCAGGCTCTCCAGCGCCATCTGAAAGATGCGCGGGTGTGGCTTGCGGATACCGCAGGCGGCCGAGCTGACGATGAACTGCAGGTAGGGGCGCAGGCCGGCTTTGTCGATCAGCACCTGCACGTCTTCGTCGTAGCCCGCGTTGGAGATCAGCCCGACGCGGTAGCCGCGCCGCGCCAGCTCGTCCAGGGTCGGCAGGGCGTCCTCTTCGACATGCCAATGAGCCTGCGAGACCGAGTACAGCACGGCCAGCGCTTCGCGCACCTGTTCGTCGCTCAGCGCCGGGTAGCCGAAGGACTCCATCACCTTGCGCAGCACCACCGGCGCGGGGGTTTCGATCAGGTCTTCGTCGCGCCAGCGGTATATTTCGCGCGAGGTGGCGCGATAGGCGGATGGGAAGCTGCCGTCCAGGGCAAAGCCCATCCCCTTCAGTTTGCGGTGCAGCGCCCCGGCGGCTTCCAGCATGACCGGCTCCCACTCCGCGTCAAAATAAATTAAAGTGGAGCCAAGATCGAATAAAACAGTCGTTAAAGCGGGCATAGTCGCGGTTCCTAATAGCCCCTGGCGGGGTCGTAGCGGTTCAGCAGCGCTTCTTCGTTTAAAAAGCGCCGCAGGTTGGCGGCGAACAGCGCCATGGCGCGCTGGTCGTAATGCGTGCTCATCCCGGCGATGTGCGGGGTGATCAGCAGGTTGGGCTGTTTCCACAGCGGGCTGGTGGGGCCCAGCGGCTCTTCCCGAAAAACATCCAGCCCGGCGGCAGCGATGCGTTTGTCTTGCAGGGCCTCGAGCAATGCGGCCTCGTCCACCGTGCCCCCGCGCCCGATCACGACGAGATACGCGCCCGGTTTGACCGCCGCCAGCTCGGCTGCGCCGATCTGGCCCTGGGTGGCGGGGGTCAGCGGGGTGGTCACGACGATGAAATCGCACAGCTTGAGCACCGAGCGCATCGCCTGGGGCGGGTAGAGGCGGCTGAACAGATTGCCGTCCGGGTCGCCCAGGCCTTCAGCGGTGTAACCGGCGTCGCGCGGGTGCATCGCGTCCTGCTTGACCGCCAGGATCTGGCAGTTGAAGGGCTGCAGCAGGCGGGCCAGCTCGCGGTTGATCGAGCCATAGCCGATCAGGCCAACCGTGCTGCCGCGCAGCTCGAAGGGCCGGAAGCGCTCAAATCGTTCGCGCGGCCACTCGACGCGCTGCTGGGCGACGAAGATATCCGGTAAGCGGTGCCCCAGGGCCAACAGGACCGTCAGGGCATACTCGGCGGTCTGCGCGGCGGCCGCGCCGGAGAGGGTGGTCACGGCCAGGTCGGCCTTTTGCAGCAGCGGCGAACCAACCGCGAAATCGACCCCGGCCGAATGAAACTGCAGCCAGCGCAGGGCTGGCACCATCGCGGGCGGCGGCAGCACCCGGTCTGTGTAAAGAACCTGGATTTTGGACCAAATCTCGCCCGGCACGTCTTCGGGGCGGCGGGCGGCATGCACATTCAGATTAATCTCCGGCGAAATTTCGCGCAGCGGCGCAAGAATATCCTCCGGAAAAGGCAGTGTGACCAGGATTTCCAGCATAGAAAGAATTATATGCGAGTTTTCAGCGCGGGGCGCTGAAAACTCGCAATATACTTTGCCATATCGTCAGCGCAAGCTGACGACCCAGATCCAGCTCTTCCACCAGAAGACGATGCGGGTCTGATCGGGCGAAACACGGAAGGGCATCCCGCGCACCACTTTGACCGGCGAGGTCGACATCAAGTCATCCAGCGTCAGAAAAGCCTGGGGCGCCGTATCGCCAAGGCGGTAGCGCAGCAGCCGCGCGGCGCCGCCGTCCCAATAATACACCGCCCGGCTGTCCAGCGCCCAGGATGGGCTTTCCAACCCGTCCGGCGTATCGATCGTGTGCTCCACGCCGCCCTTGAGGGTGATAATCTGCGAATGCCCGTGCCCCGGCACGAAGATCAGGGTCTCGTCCGGCGCCACCAGCCAGCTGGTGTTCAGCCCATCCACCGGCCCAAACAGATCCAGCAGCAGGTTGGTCGAGTAGCGGGTCAGGTCCGTGATGAACACCTCGACCCCGCCCGCGTGGCGGTAGTCGAAGATGACCTTGGTTTCATACTCCACCCAGACCGCCTTGCCGACTTTGCCCTGAAAGGTTGGTCCCAGGATGGCGCGCCGGTCACCGCCCTGGGCGGGCATGACGTAGATGTAATTGGGGCTGGAGAACGAATCGGGGAACCCGGCATTAGGGAAAAGCAGGTATTTGCCGTTGGGCGAGACAAAGCCCTGCAGTTCGGCGAAGCTGTCCAGGTTGACCGGATAACCCAGCCCGATGCGCTCCCAGGTGGCGCCAAAAGCAGGGTAAGGTGAGACGGTGCTCTGCGTCAGACCGGTCTGAAGGTCATAAAGGTTCCAGTCCAGCAGGTAGTGGCCGTCTTGCGGGGAAATGGCATAGACCAGGCGCGTCCCGCTGGCGGCCCAGCGCACGTCGGCCACGGCGCGGCTGTCGCTTTCGGGGCGGTAGATCACCTGTGCCGCGCTGACCAGCGGGATGGAGGTGGAAGTGCTGGTGGGGCTTGGGCTGGGCTGCGGCGTCGCGCTTGGGTCGGGCGGGGCGGGTGTCGGGCTGGGGGCGGGCGTCGTGCTCGCCGCCGCTGTGGGGCTCGGGTCAGGCGTGCTGCTGGGGGCGGGCGGGGCGGATGCGCTCTCCGGAGTGGCGCTCGGCGCGGGCGGGGTGGACAGGCTGGCAGCTGCGCCTGGCGCGCAAGCCGCGCACAGGCAGAGGAAAAGGGTCAGGCACAGGTGCACAAAGCGCATACCTTAATTGTATTCGTTTTTTTGCTCCATCTCCATAAAGCGGTGAAGGAACTACTCACCCCACCCCCTCGAAAGCTCGGGACAGGGGCCTGTCCCGCCCCTTTGAGGGGCGGGGAGTAAGAGGTTTGGAGATCGTTTGTGGCACGATGTGCCACAAACGATCTCCAAAAACCTCTTTCCTCTCCCGCTTCGGGACACTCTTCAATGCACCCGAAGGGGTGGGGGGCAGGGGGTGGGCTTACGCGGTGAAGTTGTGTGGGAATTTGGCGCTGAGCGCCTAATTCCACACAACACCCTGTTTTTCTATTTGAGGTAAATTTTGGCGGGGTCGAGTTCCTCGCGCAGAATGCGCAGTTCTTCGGCGGAGGGCGGCTCGGTCACGCGCGGCTGCTCCGCGCAGCGCAGCGGCCAGCCGGTGTTGGCGGCGGCCTGTTCGGCGCTTACGCCGGGGTGCAGCGCAGTCAGGATCATTTCGCCGCGCTCGTCCGGTTCCAGGATGCCCAGGTCGGTCACCACAGCCTGCGGGCCCCTGCCGCGCAGCCCGGCCGCGGCGCGCTCGCCCTGGCCGTTCAGGAAGCCGGCCGAGGTGTGGAAATCGACCCGCTCGGGGAAGCGCCGCTTCTGGTGCGGGGTGATGATGTAGCAGCGCTCGGCCCAAGCCGCGATCTCCATCGAGCCGCCCGAGCCGGGCAGGCGCACCTTGGGATGCTCATATTCGCCGATGACGGTGGCGTTGATGTTGCCAAAGCGGTCAATCTGCGCCCCGCCCAGGAAGCCCACGTCGACGTGCCCGCGCTGCAGGTAGAGCGTGAAGATATCATACATACTGCACACCGCCGCCGCCCCGCTGACCAGGGTCGGGTCGCCGATCGAAAGCGGCAGACGGTTGGGACGCGAGCCGATCACTCCCGCTTCGTAGATCATGTACAGGTTGGGGGCGTGGGTGCGGCGGGCCAGGTTGCAGGCCAGGTTGGGCAGCCCAACCCCCACGAAGACCACGTCGCCATCGCGCAGCAGGCGCGCGGCGTTGATCGTCATCAGTTCGGCCGAGGTGTACATGGGGGGCTCCTCAATAACGGCCATAATCGACCGGGGCCGCGGGCAGCGGCTGCACCGCCAGGCGCCGCTGCGTTTCTGCGCCCAGCTTTTTCCAGTAGGCCGCGCGGTCGGGCAGGCCGTAGACCCACTCGTCCAGGTAGCGCCGCACGGCTTCCTCGCTCTCGCTGAGCTGGTCCCAGCTCAGGTAGAACTCGTTGTCGCGGTCGTAATAACCCTGGGTG
>Ga0172369_10008547_pt1 | contig 11597 bp, 9 predicted proteins | sample LakKiv25m_FD_114539 | JGI IMG/M metagenome (GOLD analysis project Ga0172369, IMG submission 114539) | Freshwater microbial communities from Kabuno Bay, South-Kivu, Congo - kab_022012_11.25m | ecosystem: Environmental > Aquatic > Freshwater > Lake | place: Democratic Republic of the Congo... | reverse complement strand
TGGCGAGGGGCGAGCTCGAGTAGACAGGCGTGATCCTCGCGCGTCGCCAGCTCCGCGCTCGTGGGCCATTTTCAACAGGCTGCTCAGCGGCAGAGAAGGGATTTGGCGTAGGCGCCGCAGACCAGTTCGGAGTCCTGGGCGCAGTTGCCGACCAGATCGTCGCCGATCTGTATGCGCAGTTTCAGGGAGCTGCGTCCGTTCAGCGACGTCAGGTCTGCGCCTGCTACCCTGGCCCTGATCCTGGTCAGTCCGGTGGCGGGACGGTATCTGACCGACATCGACGTGATTCCGTTCGTCAGGCGCGCCGGATGTTCCTTGGTGCGGAACAGGAAAGTGCTCCCGCGTTCCCTGGCATCGCGCCACAGCGAAGCCGCAACGGCGGCTTGGTAACGGGGCACGTCGTCGGCATCGCTGACGCGGACCGAGACGCCGCCGGCAGTGGGCGGACTGGCGAGTTCATCGACAGACAGGTTGGCACTGAGGATCAACGCGTCATCGTCGATGCCGGGGCGTACGGTCACGTTCAGCCTGGTGTTGTCGAACGGCCGGTATTCGAGCAGCGGCACGCAGTTCCCCGACGAACAGACGCCGTCGTATGTGCAGATGTCGCCGTCGTCGCAAGGCGCGGTGTTGAGCGTGTGCCGGCAGATACCGGCGCCGTCGCAGACGTCGTCGGTACACTCGTCGGCGTCGTCGAGGCACGCGCCTGCGGCCGGCTCGAAGAGGCAGTTGATCGCGCAGCAATCGCGCGGTTCGTTGTTGCCGTCGTCGCATTCCTCGGCAGGATCCACGACGCCGTTACCGCAGCCGGCCGGGATCGCCGGAGTGATGCACTGGGCGGCCTCTACCACTGGTGCGATAGAGTGTTTGCTGCACTCGGAAAACTCCTCGGCGAGATCGGCCTTCAGCGTCGGCCACATCACCCAGCCGTAGCCCGAACCAGAGCACGGAGAGTTGGCCGTGCCGTCGTGGAAAGCACCGAGGTTGTGGCCCAGTTCGTGGCCGACCAGCAGCGACATCATGTGGTTGTCTTGGGCGAAATTCTGCGAGAGGCCCACTCCCGAACTGCTGTGACAGACCGCATCGACGTAGGCGATACCTATAACCGAGCCGTCCAGATCGCGGCCGGTGAACAAGTGGGTTGCGCCGCCGCCGCCCAACGCGCCGCCGCCGGCACGTGCGGCCGACAGATCGCTCAGGAGGCCGACCGCATCGGTGGTCGCAGAGAGCGGTTCGATGCCGGGGCTCGCGTAGACCACCGTGGCGATCACGCGCAGCGTGACGCCGAGGTTGGCCATGTAGAAGCCGTCTACCTGGTTGACGATCGTGAGTATGTAGTCGGTGGTGGCGGTGCCGTGGAGTTCGTACATCTGGAAGTCGGCCACCAGGACGAGTTCCAGCGTTTGAAGGCCGCGCTGCTGGTCTCGCGGCACTCCGCCAACCTTCGCACCGGTGCCGGCGTGGGGCGTAGCCTCCAGGGTTCCACAAGTGGCCGGCGGCAGTGCGGCGGCGTCCACGTCGCTTTCCCGATACACCAAGGTCCGGCCGATACCGCCTTGCTGGTATCGCGACAGCGGTTCCATGAAGTACGTCAGACCGCCGCGGCGCACGTAGCCGTCGAGCGCACCGGCCTCCGTCGAAACCCGAACGTATGCCTCAGGATCGTCGGCCAAGTGTCCGCGGTACAGCTTGTTTTGTCTGTTGGCGGGATGGCTCCCGCGGCTGTCCAGGACAACCGTGGCGGCATTCTCTGCGAGGATCGGCGAGGGTTCGAGAACCAAATCGAAGCGCTGGCCGAAAGCCGTAAGGGAGGCTGAGTCGATAGTCGCGCCGGGCGTGGCGCTGCGGGGGAAGGCGACCCGCACGTCCTCGTAGGTCCGGATGTAGGGCGGCACGGCGGCGGCCGCGGCAAGCGGGTAGCAGCAGCTGAGCACGGCGGCGACGGCCGCCGCAGTTCCTGCCAGAGGTCCGACACGCATGCTGATGTTCTCCGTAGAGCCCGAAGCCAACACGCCGACGCTATCCCAGAGGGGCGGGCATGGGAAGCCGTCTTGCGTCGATGCGCAGCGGCCGAGTTGTTTACGCCGGCGCGCTTCGTTACGAGGCGGCAAGCAGCCGTGGAAGGGTGGAAGGCATGATGGACGGGCTAGGACTATCTGACTGAGTTTTACCACTACCCGGGTCTAGAAACGCATAGCGTGGAAGGGATGATGGACGGGCTAGGACTATCTGACCTCTGGTTTCTGCCTTCGGTCGTAACCCGGGTGAGAGTACCCGACGACCTCGAGTCGGTTCAGACGATCGACTACGACGCCGAGATCGACTCGCGCGAGGTAGGAGTCGCCCCTGACGCCGTGGAGGCGATCTGGGCCGCTGCGTTGCGCTGGTACCGTACCGGCATCCACCCGGCGATATCGGTTTGCGTGCGTGTGCGCGGGCAGATCGTGCTCAAACGGGCGATCGGTTACGCGAGCGGTGGCGGGCCCGACGACCGTGCCGGCGCGCCGAAGGTGCTGGCCACGCCCGAGACTCCGTTCAACGCCTATTCGGCCTCGAAGCCGATGGCGGCGATGGTCATTCACCTGCTCGACCAGCGCCACGAATTGCATCTGGACGATCCGGTCTGCGAGTACATCCCCGATTTTGCCCGCCACGGTAAGGAATCGGTGACCATCCGTCACGTGCTCACGCACCGCGCCGGCATCCCCACGCTTCCCGAAGCGGCCCTCGACCTCGACCTGCTCGAGGACGTCACCAACCGCCACGCGGTGGCGTTGCTGTGCGACGCCAAGCCTACCTCGCGAGCCGGCGGCCGTCTGGCCTACCACGCTGTCACCGGCGGATTCCTGCTCGGCGAGATCGTCCGCCGCGTGACCGGCAAGAACATCCGCACGGTGATCGACGACGAACTGGGCAAGCCGCTCGGCTGGCGCTGGATGAACTATGGCGTCAAACGCCGCGACCTCGACAAGGTCGCACGCAACTACTTCACGGGACTTCCGCTGGTGCCGCCGTTGCGCAACATCCTGCACGGTGTGCTCGGCGTTGACTTCCAATACGCCGTCGAGGCGTCGAACGACCCGCGTTTCCTGACTGGAGTACTGCCGGCCGCCAACCTCTTCGCCACCGCCGACGAGATGTCGCAGTTCTACCAGCTGCTGCTCAACGGCGGAAAACTGCGCGGCGTGCGCGTGTTCGAACCGCGCACGGTGTGGCGCGCCACTTCCGAGCAGTCCTACGGTGAATTGGACTTCACGCTCGGTGTGCCGTTGCGCTACGGTATGGGTTTCATGCTCGGCGGCGACTGGCTGAGCCTGTACGGTCTCGATACGCGTTACGCTTTCGGTCACCTCGGCTTCACGAACGTCGTCACCTGGGCCGATCCTCAGCGTCACCTGACCGCGGCGGTGATGACCAGCGGGAAGCCCGCGCTCTATCCCGAGATGTACCAGGCCTTTGCGTTCACCCACGGGATCACCACAGCTTGCCCGAAGGACGACGCGGTGGCGCCGGCACGCGGTGACGATGCCGGCGCGGGTCGCGGTGCGTCCGGGAGCGGCAAGACCGGCCGTCGCGGCTGCGGCGTTTCGAAGAAAGGACGATCCAAGTCCAAGTCCAAGAAGAAACACCGGTAGTTGCCCGTCTGGTACCGGGATCGGCATTTTCGGACCGGCGAACGTGATGATCGTCACCATCGACTGGTCGCAGGCCGGGGTTCTGATGGCCGCGACCGCCCTGCAATTGGCAGTCGCGGTGGCGGCCTACCTGTTCGGCCGCGCCGGGGGCCGTCAAGCGTGGGCGCGCACGCCGCAAGTTCTGGTGCCTAGCGCGCAAGTACCGGTGTCACCCGGTCAGTTGGCGGAGCGCATGCGGCTGCTCTTCCGCTTCGCTCCGGACGCGCTGCTGCTGTGCGACTCGGGCGGCGTGGTTCTCGACGTCAACGAGTACCTTACCGAACTGTCGGGCTACTCGCTCGAGGAACTGCTCGGCAGGTCGTTGGCCGCGCTCGCCTTGTTGCCTTCAGGGGAACAGAAGAGAGCATTCACGGAGTTCGCGCATCTGGCCGCAGGTCAACTGAGCGAGATGCGCCCTGTCGAGTTCGTCATCCGGCGCAAGAACGGTACCGCCGTGCCGGTCGAGGTCCGCGGCGACTTGATTCCGTGAGAGAGCGGCAGCTCTGTTCTCATCAGTGCCCGCAACGTTTCCGAACACAAGAAGGCCCAGGCGCGCATTCGCGAGCAGCAGGCGAGGTTCGCGATGCTGTTCGAACAGATTCCCGCTCACGTGTGGACCACCGACACCGACTTGCGCGTCACCTCGGCCGCGGGCAGGGGCTGGCAGTTCTCGGCGTCACCGAAAACGAGTTGCTTGGACGTAATCTGCTCGAGGTGATGGCGCAGACACCGATCGCTGAACAGACGCGGTTGCTGTACACCAAGGCCCTGGAGGGAGTCACCAGTCCGTTCGTGACCACGCTTGCCGGCAACGTGATAGAAGGCGCGATCGGCCCGCTGTGCGACGAGAACGGCAAGGTCGATGGCGTCATCGGTATCGGGCTCAACGTTACCGAAGAGGCCGAGGCCAGGCAGCGCCTCGGTCAGCGCGAAGCGCTGACCGAGCAGGCCCAGAGAATGGCGCACATGGGAAGCAGTGAGTGGAACCTGGTAGGCGGAGGCATGCACTGGTCGGCGGACTTCTCGGTACTGCTCGGGATAGAGTCGCGCGACGGCTCTTCTTTAGAGGTTGCGGGCCAGGATATGCTCGAAGCGTATCTGTCGCTGGTGGTGGAGAAAGATCGCGAGACGATCCGTTGCGGCGTTACCGCTGCGATCGAGCAGAACCTCTCTTACCTGGTCGAGCACCGGGTGTGTCGCGACGGCACGGTGCGCTGGTTTCTCGTTTCGGGTCGCGTCGAGCGCGACGTCAAGGGCAAACCGCTGCGCTTCTACGGTTTGGTCCAGGACATAACCAAACAAGAGGCCGCCCGTGAAGAGGTACGCGAACTCAACGCCGAGTTGGAACTGCGAGTGGCCGAGCGCACGCGGCGGCTGGAGGCTGCCGTAGAAGATCTTCGCGCGTCACCAGCTCCGCGCTCGAGGGCTATTTACAATAGGCTACTAATGCGGCTTCATGGCCATCGCCGTTTCGAGCGTGCGAATCGGCAGCACGATGGTTTGAAGCCCACGGAACTGCAGACCACGCTGGACGGCGTAGGCGCTCTCGCGAGGTCGATCGTGACACCCGTGTGGAGGTCGAGAGGATCGCACCGGCCTGAGCGGCCGCCTTGCGGCCGCGCCGCCCGACGCGAGCCGAGCGGCGGCTCGATTGTGTAGAAGCGTACGATCGAGCAAACTGCCTTTCATCCGGCTTCGGCCGGGATGTTCCACTGGCAGCGCGAACCGAAGTCCACCCGGAATCGAGGACCAACGTCTTGAGCTACTTTGCCGACGAACCAGAGCACGTCACGCAGCTTCGTGAGACGATCCGCCGTTTCGTGGACAGGGAAATGCCGCGCGAGGCGGTGCGGCAGTGGGATCGTGACCGCACCTTTCCGATGGAGGTCTTTCGGCGCCTGGCAGCGACCGGTGTCTGCGGCCTCACGGTCGAGGAGGAGTACGGCGGCGTCGGGCGCGACCTGGTCGCGGCGGTCGCGGTGATCGACGAGCTTTCGCGCCGCGGCATGGCAATCGCCGGTCCGTACATCCACTGCGCGTTCTACGGTGGGCTGAACGTCGGCGAGAACGGTTCGAAGGCGCAGCGGCGCGCTTTGCTGCCGCGCATCGTGCGCGGCGAGATGCTGTTCGCCTACGGCCTGTCGGAGCCCGATGTCGGAGGCGACCTCGCCAGTGTGGCGATGAGCGCACGCCGCGAAGGCGACCGCGTGATTCTCAACGGCACCAAACGCTGGTGCACCGGGGCGCGCTTCGCCGACACCATCCTGTGCCTGGTGCGATCCGACAGCCAGGCGCCGCGATATCAGAACCTTTCGTTCGTGATGGTGCCGCCGCACGTTCCCGGCGTGACCATCGTCGACATCGATCACCTCGGGATTCGCTACGCCGCGACCACCGACGTGATTTTCGAGGACGTGGAAATCCCGATCGACGACGTGCTAGGTGGGCCGCAAGGGTGGAACCAGGGGTGGCGCATGCTGGCCGGCCCCGCACTCGACGTCGAGAAACTCGAAATCACCGCGGTGGCCTACGGGATCGCCGCGGCGGCGGTCGATGACGCGTGGACGTACTCACAGCAGCGCAAGCAGTTCGGCAAACCGATCTGCGCGCACCAGGCCGTGCGCCACGCGCTGGTCGAGGCGAAGACCAAGCTGCAGGCGTGCCGGCACATGCTCTACCACGCGGCCTGGCTCGCCGGCGAGCGCCGGCCGTGTTCGGTGGAAACCTCGATGGCCAAGCTCTTCATCGGCGACACGGCTCTCGAGATCGTGCTGGCGTGCCAGCAGGTTCTCGGTGCTTACGGCTGCGCTGAGGGATACGACATGGAACGCTACCTGCGTGACGTCTGCGTAATGCCGATCGTCGGCGGTTCGTCAAACATGCAGAAGAACAACATCGCCGCACGCCTGCGGCTGCCGCAGTGAGCGGCGAGCTGGGTGAGATGGGAAAGACGATAGTGGCCGTGGCCTTGGCCGCGATGGTGATGAGCGCGGATGGGGCGATGGCTGCCCCGACCCCCGGACAGAGGTGCGAGGGCGGCAAGCACGATACCGCCGGGAAGTATCTGGCGTGCCTGGGCAAGGCCGAGAGGATTCTCGCGCTGACCGGCGCCGTCGATCTGTACGATGCGGCGCTGCCCAAGTGTCAGGGCAAGTTACTCGCCGGCTGGCAGAAACTCGAGGCGAGCGCTGCGGCGGCCGACGCTGCGTGCCCGTCGACCGGCGATGCGGCTGCCGTGCAGACCTACCTCGACGGCTGCATCGCCGGCCTGTCGTCGGGTGTGTCGGGCGGGACGCTCCCGTCAGACGTCGTCACCTGCAACGCCGATCTCGCCACCTGCAACGCAGGCTTCGGCGCGTGCACGACGGGTCTCGGTGCCTGCCAGAGCGACTGCGTTGCCGGCCTGAGACCACCGCTGCGTACCGGCCAGACGACACCTTACGGGGCCGGGTCCGACGGCAATCTGCAACCCGGCGCAGCGCGCTCGTTCACCGACAACGGCGACGGTACCGTCACCGACAACACCACCGGACTGATGTGGGAAAAGAAGGACGATTCGGGGGGAGTTCACGACAAGGACAACGTCTACAGGTGGTCGATCGGGACCAACGAGTTGGACGGCACCGTCGTGACGGTCTTTCTCGCGGCGCTCAACGGCGGCAGCGGTCTTGCGGGGCACACCGATTGGCGGCTGCCGAGCCTGTCAGAGTTGGAATCGCTTCGCAGTCTGGAGGCGATGAATCCGGCCACCTACTCCGCGTTCAGCAACGCTTGCGTTGCGCCGTGCGGTGTGTCGGCCTGCAGTTGCACGCGTTGGGACTATTACTGGTCGTCCTCCACTTCCAAGGCCTACGCGTCGAACGCCTGGGTAGTCAATTTCAGCGGCGGTAGCACCGGCTCGGGCGCCAAGACCGACTTCTACGCGGCCCGTGCCGTTCGTCCCGGTTTCTGAAGCGCCGGCCGCTCGCCGCCACGGTGCCGCGCGTTGTGATCCGTCGCAGTGATGCGCTTCGACTCGTCGGTTCACGCCACCGCACCGCTCGCGCGTAGAGCGGCTATCTCTTCGGCAGCGTAGCCGAGCTCGACGAGGATCTCGTCGCTGTGCTGGCCCAGTTCGGGAGCCGGTCGCGGCTGCACTTTGTCGCAGCCGGCCAGCGCGACCGGGCTGTCGACGGTGCGCAGCGTAGTGCCGTCCGCGTAGCGGACGTCGCGAAAGATGCCGTTGTCGATCATCTGCTGGTCGGCGTCGGCTTCGGTAAGCCGGCCGACGACGCCGAATGTGATGTCTTGGCGGTCGAGTGCCGCGCGCCACTCGGCGAGATCGCGGGTGGCAAAGATCGCGTCCAACTCCGCGATCAGCACCGCCGCGTTGGCGCGTCGCGCGGCCAACGTTGCAAAGCGCGGGTCTTCGAGCAGGTCGGTTCGCGACAGCGCCACCGGTAGTCTCGGCCAGTCCTTGTCCTCCTGAATGACGGCCAGGAAGATCCAGCGATCGTCGCGTGCGCGGTAACGGTTGACCAGTGCGTTGGGCGTGTTGCGCCGGGTTACCGGCGCGAAATTCTTCGCACCGACCAGCACCGCCTGCAGCAGGTAGCCGTTGGACCACGCGCCGTTGGCGAGCAGCGACGACGAGACCTTGGTCCCCTTGCCGGTGCGCTCACGCTGCAACAGCGCCAGCAGTATCCCGGCCACCAGCGCCATCGCCGAGGGGTGGTCGCCCATGCCCGGCACCGACATGGCCGGGTCGGAGTCGGCTTCGCGCACCGATTCCATCAGCCCGCTGCGTGCCCACCACGCGGTGGCGTCGTAGCCGGGCTTTTCGACTTCTGCTCCGCACTCGCCGTAGCCGGTGGCGTAGGCGTAGATCAGACGCGGATTGAGCGGCGCGAGTTCCTCGTAGGTGGCGCGGAAGGCGCGCAACACCGAAGGGTGGTAGTTGGTCACCAACACGTCGGCGTCCGCGACCATGCGCCGCAGCACCGCCTGGCCGTCTTGGTGTTTCAGGTTGATGGCGATGCCGCGCTTGTTGCGGTTGGTCAGCATCCACCCGTAGCCGTGATCGGAGTCGGGAAGAGGCGGCATCTTGTGTAGGTAACGGTAGACATCGCCGAAGCCGGGCGGTTCGACTTTGACGACGTCGGCGCCGAAATCGGACAGCACCGTGGCTGCTGCGGGTCCGAAAATGAAGGTGCCGCAGTCGATGACCTTGAGACCGGCCAGGATCGAAGTGGGTTCTTGCATGGTGGATCTACTCCAGCGCGCCGGCATCGGCGCTCGGTTGCGAAGTCGTGCAGCTCCGGCGCGACGCGCATCGCCTCTGCTGCCGTCGCGCAGCTTCGGCGATTCTCATCGCGCCCGAGGCGGATCAGATGTGGATCGGCCGTCCGTCCACCGCCAGCGCGGCTTCCTTGAGTGCTTCGGCGAGCGTCGGGTGCGCGTGCACCGAACGCGCGAGGTCTTCGGAAGTGGCGCCGAATTCGATCGCGACCGCGGCCTCGGCGATCATTTCGGAAGCGTATGGGCCGACGATGTGCACGCCCAGCACCTCGTCGCTGGTCTTGTCGGCGACGATGCGCACCGCTCCTTCGCTTTCGCCCATGCAGCGTGCGCGCGGCGTGGCCTGGAAAGGGAACTGCCCGACGCGGACTTCGTGACCGGCGGCTTTGGCAGCTTCCTCGGACAGGCCCACTGCCGCCAGCTCCGGCCAGGTGTAGACGATCGACGGGATCGCGCGGTAATTGACGTGGCCGGCCACACCGGCCACGCGCTCGGCGCAGGCGACGCCTTCTTCGGAGGCCTTGTGGGCCAGCATCGCGCCGCCGATCACGTCGCCGATCGCGTAGATACCCGCGACGCTGGTCGCGAAGTGTTCGCCGATGCGGATACGGCCGCGCTCGTCGAGGGCGACGCCGGCTTCGTCGAGGCCGAGTCCTTCGCTGTAGGCGCATCGTCCAACCGCCACCAACACGATGTCGTAGCTGTCGGTGGTCTGCTTGCCGTCCTTGCCTTCGAGCGTGACCTTGACCCCGCGCGAGCCGACCTCGGCGGCGACGGCGCTGGTCTGCAGCAGGATCTCGAGCCCTTGCTTCTCTAGCGCGCGCTTGAGCAACTGCGCGCTCTTCTTGTCGGAGCCCGGGACGATCTGGTCCATCAATTCGACCACGCGCACGTTCGAGCCGAGCCGCTTCCACAACGAGCCCATCTCGAGTCCGATCGCACCGGCTCCCACCACCAGCATGCGCGCGGGAACCTCGTCGAGCGCCAGCGCCTCGGTCGAAGAGACGATGCGCTTGCCGTCGAATGGTAGCGCCGGCAGCGCGATCGGTACGCTGCCGGTTGCGATCAGGACGCGAGTGGTCGTCAGGTCGGCGTCGTTCTCGCCGCGTACCTCGACCGAGGTCGCGCTGCGCAGCCTTGCGCGTCCGTGGTAGACATCGATCTTGTTCTTCTTCATCAAGCCCTGTACGCCGCGCGTCAGACTCTCGACCACCTCGCGCTTGCGCGTCATCATAGCTTCGAGGTCGAGTTCGACGCCGGCCAGTTTGATGCCGTGATTACCGAATCCGGCGGCGGCGCGCGCGTAAAGCTCGGAGGATTCGAGCAAGGCCTTGCTCGGGATGCAGCCGATGTTGAGGCAGGTACCGCCGAGTGTCTCGTGCTTCTCGACGACGGCCGTGTGCAGGCCGAGCTGGGTGGCGCGAATGGCGGCCTGGTATCCGCCCGGGCCGGCGCCGATGACGACGAGGTCGTAGGTTTGCTTGGTAGGGCTCACGTGTTGTCTCCGGCTCGGTAGGCAGCCTGTTGAAAATGGCCCATCTGCGGCGTTGCGCGCGACACCACTCGCTACGACGTAGCGCCGCTACGCCTCCCCTCGCGGCCTTTCGCGCGTGTCTTGCATCTGGGCCGTTTTGAACAGGCCGATGGACGGTTTTTCAATGGGCTCATCGCGGTCGTTTCAGATTTCGAGCAGCAGGCGGCTCGGGTCTTCTATGCGCTCTTTGACGCGCACCAGGTAAGTGACGGCGTCGCGGCCGTCGACGATGCGGTGATCGTAGGAGAGCGCGACGTACATCATCGGCCGGATCACGATCTGGTCATCGACTACCACCGCGCGCTTTTCGATCTTGTGCATGCCGAGGATGCCGCTCTGAGGCGGGTTGAGGATCGGCGTCGACAGCAGTGAGCCGAACACGCCGCCGTTGGACAGCGTGAAGGTGCCGCCGCTCAGATCCTCGATGGCAAGTTTGCCGTCGCGGGCCAGGCCGGCCAGCCTCGCGATCTCGCGTTCGAGTTCGCCGAGGCCGAGCAGGTCGGCGTTGCGAACCACCGGTACCACCAGCCCGCGCTCGGTGGAGGCGGCGATGCCGAGGTGTATACGCTCGGTGGTGACGACGTCGTCGCCGTCGATGCGTGCGCCGACCACCGGCACATCGTGCAGCGCCAGCACGCAGGCGCGCGCGAACAGCGACATGAAGCCGAGCGAGACGCCGTAGGTTTTCTGGAAGCGCTCTTTATGCCGGGTGCGCAGTTCCATCACGGCGCTCATGTCGATTTCGTTGAAGGTGGTCAGGATCGCCGCGGTGTGCTGAGCGGCGACCAGACGGTCGGCGATGGTGCGGCGCAGCCGCGACATCCGCACGCGGTTCTCGCCGTCGAGAGCGGTGCGCAGCGGCGCGGCTTCTTGCGGCGTCGGCGCGGGGGCCGAGGCCGCAGCAGGCGAGGGCACCGGCGCAACGGCAGCCGCTTCCCTGGCCGCGACCGCTGCCGCCACGTCCGCTTTGGTAGCGCGGCCTCCGGGGCCGCTGCCGGCGACCTGCGCGGCCGGCACGTTCTTCTCCTCGGCCAGCCGTCGCGCGGCCGGGCCGAGCCGTGACTCACCCCTGGGCACCGCGCCGGCAGCCTGCGCGGCCGCTGCGGTGCTCA
>Ga0172369_10008546_pt1 | contig 11597 bp, 16 predicted proteins | sample LakKiv25m_FD_114539 | JGI IMG/M metagenome (GOLD analysis project Ga0172369, IMG submission 114539) | Freshwater microbial communities from Kabuno Bay, South-Kivu, Congo - kab_022012_11.25m | ecosystem: Environmental > Aquatic > Freshwater > Lake | place: Democratic Republic of the Congo... | reverse complement strand
TTATTTGAAATAAACGGAAGTCAAATATTTTTCCACATCCAGGGCCGCGGCCACGCCCATGCCGGCCGCGGTTGCCGCCTGCCGGTAGACATGATCGACGCAATCCCCCGCGGCAAAAACCCCATTTACGGATGTCATTGATGGAAAATCCGGATTGAATTTCTCTCGAACTTCTTCAATTTTTAAATTTTGAGTTATGTTTTTGATTTTTGCCAACTCCAATGCCAATACTTGGCTCGTGACGAGATAACCTTTATTATCGGTCACCAAATGTTTAGAAAACAATTTGGTATCCGGTTTGTGACCGATCGCCACAAACAATCCTTCCACTTTCAATTGTACGGGTTTTGCGCGCAAAACCCCTACGTCATACAATTTTATCCCCTCCACCCTGTTTTCTCCCATCACTTCCTCGACCGCCGCATTAAAAATAATTTCAATCTTCGGATTTTTCTTTACCCGCTCCTGCATCACCTTTGAAGCGCGGAACGAATCGCGGCGGTGGATAAGATATACTTTACTCGCGAATTTGGTTAAAGTGAGCGCCTCCTCAAGGGCGGTATCACCGCCGCCGACGACGGCCGCGGTTTTACCGCGGAAAAAAAATCCGTCGCAGGTGGCGCAGGCCGAGACGCCATGACCGCGCAATCTTTGCTCCGACTCCAACCCCAGCCACAATGCCCTGGCACCGGTCGCAATAATCACGGATTTCGATTGTACGGGTTTTGCCGATTGTAGGGGCTTTGCGCGCAAAGCCCCTACATTGATTTCAAACGGTTTTTTTGAAAAATCAACCGATTTGACGTTTTCGTCGCGGATGACGGCGCCGTATTTTTCCGCCTGTTTCCGCATTTTGGCGATCAAATCCGGCCCTAAAATGCTCTCATACCCGGGGTAATTTTCGACTGCCGATGTCAACGTCAACTGGCCCCCCGGGGGCGATCCGGCAAAAACCAAAGGTTTGAGACCGGCCCGCGCCAGATAAATCGCTGCCGACAAACCAGCCGGTCCTCCTCCGATAATGATTATATTTTCCATATTTTTATAAATTTATGGCCTGTTCCATCATTTTTTCCATTTTCTTCACGTTCTTCTTCGGAATATAACGGCAGACGTCGGAAACGATTATTTCTTTCGATAATCCGTCGATGGCTTTTTTGACGGCCGAGATCTGCTGCAGCACCTCGCTGCAATCGCGCTTTTTCTCCACCATGCGCTCGATGCCATGCATCTGCCCGACTATCCGGTTAATCCTTTGATTAATAATCATATTATACAGGTACTCCCTACCAGTATATTACATTACGGACTCCTCGTCAAGACGATTTTTTGTTTTTTTGTTCAATTCCATCCATTCCCTCCTTGCAAGGAGTCGCCTTATACCACTTCGCTGTCATTCATAAATAAATTCATTGACAGCTACGTTGGGTATAATAATACCTAACGAAGCTATCAAATATAGAAATTTGATAGCGGAGTGGTATTACAAATCTAAAGCCTGGTGGACATAAAATTTAGCGCGCTGCATTCAGTGATTCGAGGAATTCCTTGTTATCCTTTGTCTTCAGGAGCTTGTCGATCATCATGGTCAAACGTTCCTCTTTGTTAAGAAGCGACAGCATCCGCCGCAGCGTATTGATTTTATTCATTTTGGCCTTGTCGAAAAGCAGTTCCTCATGACGGGTACCGGATTTTTCCACATCGATGGCCGGGAAGATCCGGCGGTTGGCGAATTCGCGGTCCAGATGAATCTCCATGTTGCCGGTGCCTTTTAATTCCTCATAAATCAAATCGTCCATTCTTGATTCCGTACCGACCAAAGCCGTGCCGATAATCGTCAGGCTGCCGCCTTCTTCACAATTGCGGGCCGAACCCAGGAATTTCTTGGCCGGGTAAAGGGCCGACGGGTCAAAGCCGCCGGACAAGCTGCGGCCGGTGCCGGTGACCGACAGATTTAAGGCGCGGGCCAGGCGGGTAACCGAATCCAAAAGGATAACGACATGCTGGCCCATCTCGACCAGTCTTTTGGCGCGGTCGAGCGCCAAATTGGCCACCTTGATCTGCTGTCTTGGCGATTCGTCGAAATTGGAAGCCGCCACTTCGCCTTTGAGGAAACGTTTTATTTCCGTCACTTCCTCCGGCCGTTCGCCGATTAAGATGGCCATTAATTTCACTTCCGGATGGTTGATCGTCACGCCCTCGGCGATTTCCTTAAGGAAAGTCGTTTTGCCCGCCTTGGGCTGGGAAACGACCAAGGCCCTTTGCCCGAAGCCGATCGGCGAAATCAAGTCGATGATCCTCGTCGACAAAACTTCCTTATCCGTTTCCAGATTGATTTGTTTGTCGGGGTGGAGCGACGTCAATTGGTCAAAAGTTTTGCGGTTGCGGCTTTCCTCTTCGGTCAACTCGGCACCGTTGATTTTTTTGATAAGAAGCAAGCTGTGGAAGCGTTCTCCTTCTTTGGGCGGACGCGCCAGACCTTCGACTTCGTCACCGCGCCGGAGCCAAAAACGCCGTATCTGCGAAGTGGATACGTAAATATCCTTGTTGGGATCGATGACATAATCCTGGCGCAAAAATCCGTAGCCGCCGAAGGTGATATCGAGAATGCCTTTGGCATTATAACTGATTTTCAAGTCTTCCCTGAGCCGCTCCTCAAGCGGTCTTTCCTGATAACCCGATGTTGGGGCCGCGTTGGAGACGGGCTCGGAAACCAATGGCTCTACTTTAATCGGCTTCGATTCAATCACCGAATTTGACTCGGCCAGCATCGAACTCACGTCCAGACTTTCCTCGGTCACGACAGACTTTTTTTTAGGAGGCAACATAATATTAATTAAGAAATAAATAAAATTCGAAGCACGAAATCCGAAATACGAAATAATTGTTAAAACTTTAAAATAAAAAATTTATAAATAGCAATCATGTTTTTTGTTATTGAGATTTTGAAAATTCGAATTTGTTTCGAATTTCGATATTTGGATTTCGGATTTATCCAAGAAGTAACATTAAAATTAGGATAATGCAAATCCTCCTTGATGACTGAAAAAGGAACTTTTCCTCTTGGCAATTATGGGGAGAAAGGGTTTTAACCCAGAGGCTAAAACACCATTTCTTATTGTCCAACGTAACGTCGGACTTACCCTTTTTTTTGATAGCGTAGAGAAAAAGTTATCAATTTGCTCGTTCATCAGGAGGATCACTTCCTAGTATACTAAAATCTTTTTAAAAATGTCAAGAGAAAATTTTCATCCGGACAAACTTTGCCTATTATACCATTGCTTTTGACAGATATCAATGTTTTATCAATTTACTATGGTAATATTCTGCCGGAGTCAAAATTTGCAGAGAACATCGTTTATTTATCTTCAGTCCATTAAAATCTTTTTTATTGCCGGTAATCAGATATTGACAGTCATATTTAATTGCCGAAACCAGGATTGGTAAATCGTGAAGTTTGGCCAAATCACAATAAAGTTTTAAATCTTCAGCTAAAGGATTTTTTACGACGGTTGGATCCAATTCTTTAATCGCCTCGATAACCAATTCTAAAGCATTGGGAATTTTTAACTTAATATTCCTGATGATTTCTTCCAGGACTTGTTCGCTGATGACAATTTCTTTATCGTTTTCTTTGAATTTTCTCAAGAGCTTCGAACAAACGCCTTCTTTATAAAAAGCGGAAAACCAAACATTGGCATCGACAAATACTTTATCTTTACTCACATTATTGGGTATATTTTTTAGCCATCTCTTTACGAATTCCGGTTGCCGAATTTTGCAATTCTTTTTCTGATATATTTACCTCTTTTACGATTGTCTGGATTTTGGAAAGTAGATCGATTGTCGTGGTTTTTACCGGCTCGAGTCTGATCTGAGTAGAATTCCAACGCATAATGAGCTTATCACCCACACCAAGATCAAATTGTCTGGTTAATGTTTTAGGTAAAGTTATCTGGCGACGGTTTCTGATTATAGCAATTTGCGCTGTCATAATCGTATGATATCAGACATCAGAAAATTTGTCAAATGCGATTCGAGCAACTTCGACAATAATGCGATAATGTTAAAATATGTCATGCGAAAATATCTTACCGTCTTTACGACGACCGTCAAAGAATATGCGGCCTACCGGCTTAATTTTCTCCTTTGGCGTTTCCGGGCAGTCTTAAATTTAATCGTCATTTTCTTTTTATGGAACGCCGTGTTAGAAAAACAAAATACATTTGGTAACTATGGTAAAGAATCATTACTTACCTATATTATCCTCGTCAACCTGATTATCAATTTTGTCCTGGGCACCCGCACCGCCGAAATCGCGGGCGAGATAAATAATGGCGACATCATCAATATTCTTTTGAAACCTGTTTCTTTCTTTAAGTTTTATTGGATGCGCGACCTGGCGGACAAGGCGGTTAATATCTTTTTCGCCATCCTTGAAGTGGCTTTGCTGGTTTACTTCTTTAAAATACCGTTAATCACGCCGCATAATATTTTGCTATTTATTGTTTTATTTATCGTCGGGACCCTGATTTCTTTTTTTATTAATTTAATGCTTTCGTTTATCGCCTTCTGGACGACCGAAGTCTGGGCGCCAAGGTTTGTCTTTTTCATGGTTGTATCCTTCCTTTCCGGCTCTTTTTTCCCGCTCGATCTTCTGCCTAAACCGGTATACTACGCCATGCTGGCCACCCCCTTTCCTTACCTCTACTATTTGCCGACAAAGATACTGGTCGGCCAAACCGACAAAATTATTTATTTTGAAGTCCTTATGGCTTTCGTCTGGTTATTGCTTGCCTGGCTTTTAACCCGCCTGATGTGGAATAAAGGCAATAGAAATTTTTCGTTCTGGGGACGCTAAAACTTATGGATATTAAAAAGACTCTAAGATTATTCACCCTCTACTCCCGTTTGTCTTTCAGAACGATATTCCAGGCGCGCACCGGCATCTTTTTTTTCATGCTTGGAAAAGCCATGCGTTTTCTTTTTTTATTCCTTTTTATCTTTCTTGTTTTCAGCCGGACACGCATCATCAAAAGTTATGATTTGAATCAGGTAATTGTTTTCTTTTTAACCTACACCTTAATCGATAATTTAAGCCAGATGCTTTTTCGCGAAGTCTACCGTTTCCGGCCGCTTGTCCTTTCCGGAGCGTTGGATTTGATTCTTCTTAAACCCCATCATCCTTTTTTGCGGATATTGATAGGCGGCATCGATTTCCTGGATATGCTCCTTATCGTGCCGTATGCGGCATTAATCATCATTTTTGCCTGCCGTCTTCCCCAAATATCATTAACGGGCTTTTTTATTTTTTAATTCTTTAGTGATCGCCACCGCCTTCCATATCATTGTCCTGGCCATGGGAATCCTGACAACCGAAGTCGATCACACGATCATGATCTATCGCGACATGACCTCGCTCGCCCGTTTCCCCCTGGATATTTACCGCGAACCGATCCGCTCGATTTTCACCTTTGTTATTCCGGTGGGCATCATGATGGGTTTTCCGGCCAAAGCCCTTTTCAGCCTGTTATCTCCCCAATTTATTTTCCTGTCGTTTGTGATATCATGGATTTTGCTATTCCTCTCGATTAAACTTTGGCAATACGCATTAATGAAATACCAGAGTTGGGGAGGATAATTATGATTACCATCAACCATCTCACCAAAATCTACCGTTCCCATATAAAATCCAAGTCCTTTATCAAGGATATTTTTTTCCGCGAATACAAAGAGCAAAAAGCGGTCGATAACATTTCTTTCGAAATCCGGGAAAACGAACTCGTCGGCTTTATCGGCCCAAACGGCGCCGGCAAGACAACCACTCTGAAAATCCTGGCCGGCATTCTTTATCCCACTTCGGGAAAAATCAAAGTCATGGGTTTTACCCCTTTCGAAAAAAAACCGGATTTCTTAAAACAGATTTCTTTCGTCATGGGCCAAAGAAACCAATTAATCTGGGATTTGCCTGCCCTTGACACTTTCGAGCTCAACAAAGAAATATATAATGTCAAAGAGACCGACTTCAAAAAAACCGTGGATGAATTGAGCTCGCTTTTAAATTGCCGGGGCCTCCTTTCCAAACCGGTCAAAACCCTGTCGCTTGGCGAACGGATGAAAATGGAGCTTATCGCCGCTCTCATCCATCGGCCAAAAGTGGTGTTTTTTGACGAGCCGACGATCGGCCTGGATATTTTTTCCCAGGAAGTGATTCGTGATTTTATCAAAAAGTTCCAGGTTGAATATCGGGCAACAATCATTTTAACCAGCCATTATTTGGAAGACGTCAAGCGCCTGGCAAAAAGACTCGTTATCATCAATGAGGGAAAAATTTTGTACGACGGCACGTTGCGGTCGATCATGGAAAAATATTCGCGCCGGAAAAAGATCCGTGTCATGCTTGACCGGCCGGTCGGCGAACACGAAATTCTGGCCGTCGCCAAGCCTATTTTCAATGTTTTCCCGCGCATCGTATACAACGTTAGCAAGGTCGAACTGCCGGAAAAAATAAAACTCATTACCAAAACTCTTCCCTTTTCCGACCTCACCGTCGAAGACGAAACGATCGAAGAAATAATAAAATCTTTTTTTAAGGAAGAAACATAAAAATCTGCTACAATTAATCAATGCCCAAAAAAATCGGACCCTACATTCTTCTTTTTGCCCTGATGCTTGTTTTGATCTTTATTATCGGTGTCCGTTACGGCCAGAACGTCGAAAAAACCAACAAAACGATCAATGCTTATCTTTTAAGCATTACCCCGAAACCCTCTCCAACAACAATCCCCTTGCAATTTAAAACATATCACTCCAAGACTTGCGGCATTTCATTTCTCTATCCGGATTCTTTAACCAAAGAAAAAGAAACGTCGCTTTCCGCTCGCTTCGACGAAGACAAAAATCCCGTCCTCGAATTCGAATGCGAAAAAAATAATTATCTGACGCCCACTGCGGCAACGGCCGATAGTCAAACGGCAATATTAACAAAAATCAATACTAAAAACGGCAAAAGAATTATTTTTACCATCAGCCGATCTCTTCAACCGTTAATTGAAAAATCCCTCGAATTCTCAAACTAAACGTAAGTATTTTGTTAAAATACGGATATGAGTAACATGGACGAACTCGTAGATACTTTAAAACCGCCGACTTTTGAAAAAACCGGGCTTGTCAAAACTAAAGACGAAGCTTATGACGACGGCGACTGGATCGCGACATTTAATTTGTGGATCTTCCGGTCAGAACCGGTGCCGGCCATTCTTTATCAACTGAGAGGCGCCGGCTCGTCGCTTGCACCAAACACCCTTGATGTGACAATTGGCGGCCATTACCTGACCGGTGAAACCTTTTATCATGGACTGCGGGAAGCAGAGGAAGAACTGGGAAAAAAATACACTAAAGACAAAGTTGTTTTTTTGGGGCCAAGGATTTATTTGGGACTCGACGAAAAAAATCGTTTAAGAAAAAACCTCGTCAATACTTTTTATACCATAGACAACAGTCCGCTTGATAATTTTAGACTGCAAAAGTCTGAGCTCGATGGCTTATTTATTTGTCCCATCGCCAAGTTAATACCGCTATTTCGGAAAAAAATAAGCGCTTTTAAAGCCCGCGGCATCAACAATGACGGCCGGCCCGCCGGCATTAGCGTTACTCTCGATCGCTTTCCCTATAGTTTTGACCATTATCATTATAAAGTTGTTCTTATTGGCCAAAGAGCATTAAAAAAAGAAAGGAATTTATTAATTTAACCATTTAACAATTTTTGTATGCTTAAACTGGCCTACTTCGGTACTCCTGATTTCTCCGCCAGACTGCTGGAGCGGATAATCAACGATAAAGATCTTCCGGTTGAAGTCGTCTTTGTCGTCACCCGGCCGGATAAGCCGGTGGGGCGGAAACAAACGATGACGAAATCGGCGGTTAAATTGGCGGCGGAAAAATATAATATTAAAATTATTGATTCAATTTCAAATTTCAAACCCGCTTCGCGAGGCGAGTTTCAAATTGTAAATTTAGATTTGGCATTACTGTATGCCTACGGCCAAATCATTCCCCAATCGTTACTGGAGCAACCCCGTTTGGGATTCTGGAACATCCACCCTTCGCTTCTGCCCAAATACCGCGGCCCGTCGCCGGTCGCTTATCCCCTGATAAATGGAGAAGCAAAAACCGGGGTTACTCTGATGCAAATGGATGAAGAGTTGGATCACGGCCCGATAATCGCCCGGGAAGCATTGGAAATTAAACCGGATGAAAGACGGCCGGAGTTAACCGACAGACTGACCGACCTGGGATTCGAATTGTTTAAAAATATCATAAACAAACCGATTTCAACCGATTTCAACCGATTTCAACCGATCCAACAAGAACATGCAAACGCAACCTATACGAAAATATTAAAAAAAGACGACGGATTTATTCCGCTTTCAACTCTTCAGAAAGCCCTAAAAGGAGATAGCGCCTTGAAGTACTACAATCTCTTCCGCGGCCTTTATGATTGGCCGGGAATTTGGACAAAAATAAAAATAGATAACGTCGAGAAACGATTAAAGATAATCGAAATGGATTTTGTAGGGGCGAATCTTGATTCGCCCGCCGCCATAAAAATTAACCGTGTTCAACTCGAAGGCAAGAAAGAAGTCTCTTTTAGACAATTCAACGAAGCTTATAAAATATTCGGGTCATAATTTATCGTTCCCGATGGCCTCCCTGATACTTTCCATCAATCGCTCCATCGCCCAAAGATTATGATAGGTTGCCAACGTATAACCCAAAAGCTCGCGGGTTTTGAACAGATGATGCAAATAAGCCTTGGTGAAATTTTGACAGACGTAACAATCGCAATTCTCGTCAACTTTTTCAAGATTATAACGGTATACCCCCCGCAAAATATCGATTCGTTCGGAAAACCCCGCCCCTACGCTTTGATATAAACTGCCCATCCGTGCAATTCGTGTCGGTTCGACGCAATCGAACGTGTCAATGCCGTATTTCACCAGATCGATAATGTCATCGACCTGGCCGACTCCCAACAAATGCACCGGCCGATCGGCCGGCAGATAATCCGCCACCCATTTGACCTGATTACGCATTTCTTTCTTCGACTCGCCCACCGACACGCCGCCGATCGCGACCCCGTCGGTTCCTTGGTTAACGACGAACTGCGCCGATTTTTTCCTTAAATCCTCAAAAGCCCCCCCTTGAATCACACCATACAGATACTGGTTAAATTCCAAATCACAAGCACCAAGCTCCAAACAATTATTCAAATTCGAATGCTTCAATGACCGAAACATACATCGTAAAAGCCACCGGTGCGTCCTCTCCATCGCATCTTTTGCGTACTCATGCGCCGCCGGATAATACGTACATTCGTCAAACGCCATGTTGATATCGGCGCCGATTTTCCGCTGATACTCCATTGATTTTTCCGGCGTAAACTCGATCAATGTGCCGTCGAAAGTCGAGCGGAATTTCACCCCGTCCTCGTTGATTTTTACCAACGGCGGTTGCTTTACATCATCAGGCATCGCAAGACTTCCGCGTATTTCTGCGTCAAATTCCGCGTTATTCCGCGATTTTCGCGCCAGCGAAAACACCTGGAATCCTCCCGAGTCGCTCATTAAAGGAACGTTTAATTTTGAGAATTTATGGATGCCGCCGGTATTTGCGATAATTTCCACTCCCGGATGCGTTACCAGATGATAAGTATTGACGAAAGCAACTTGGATGCCGATTTCCTCGATGAGAGTCGGAAAAAGCGATTTGATTGTCCCCTTTGTCCCGACCGGCACAAACGCCGGCGTCTTAATCGTCCCGTGCGATGTTTTTATTTCTCCCGATCTTGCTCTTGATTTTTTGGAGCGATAATTAACAATAAAGAAATTATTCATAGGATATTTTAACAAAAAATTAAGATATAGATGAGAAATAAAAAGCGAGCATTAATAAAAAGCCTTAAGCGAGACGAATTATTCGACGAGGTTTCTGTCTGAGCCTGAGCTTGTCGAAGGCGAGTTAACTCGGCGATATAATTTGGCGAGCGATGGCTTTTTGTGCGAACGGAAAATTATTTATAATATTCTTTTACCTGGAAAAGAATATATAAACCCAGAATCGTGCCGATGATCAAACCGCCGAGATTAAACGTTATCAGGCTTTGCACCGCGCTGACCAAAATCGCATAAAAGAGCAATCTCCAGCCGCTTTTCGTTTTTTTGAATAAACCCGGCAAAGCCAAAGCCTCAAGCACCAAAACCACTGCCGTAAAAATCATCGAAACCGTATAGCTAAAACCGGCATGCATGCCGCCCAGATATGCAAAAGGCATGGCAATCGCGCCGATCCCGACAATGGCCAAAAGCGCCGGCAAAGCCATTACCAGTAAAATCAACGTTATCCATGGTCCGAAATTGACGATCACTTCCTTTGCTTTATCGGGTAGGGTATATGGCGCTTTTTTTACCAGATACTCGTCGCAAAGATTTTCTAACTGTGACAATGCTCCGCCAAGTGAGGTTGAGTTGGAATTTGGGTTTTTCATATATGTTCATCCTAAAAGTATTTTTCCTTTTTGTCAACAGTATTAGGGAAATTCCACCATGCCTTTTCCGATTTTGCCAAGACCTTTATCGAAGGAATAAACACGGGAATTTTCTCCGGCCGTCACTTTAGCCAATAAATATGCATCCACAAAAGAGATCGAATGATTTTTAAATGCTTCCAACGCATTTTTCAATATTTTTTTATTGCATTTTATTTTCTCAAACTCGATGAGCAAATCGATTTTATCGATGACGGAATTTTTATCCAATTCATAATATGAAAGTAAAACGTAGATAATTTCGGCAATAACTATGTCCGGGATTTCCAAACTGGAAGGCTTTGCTTTTGAAAAAAGCTTTTCAACCTTATCGGCTTGCTCCGGTAAATCGTTTAATAAAAATCTGATAATTAAGTTGGTGTCTAAAACCGGATTACTTGCCATGGTTTTTTTTATAATACCGCAGCACTGCCTTATCCGCTTCCCGATCATTATATTTTTTTGAAGCGGTTATTGATCCTTTCAAATTCAAAAAAGTTGTTGCCGGTTGAATCGTTACTTTATCGGCTTCTTTAATAAAAGAAACCTTTTCGTAAGACTTCAATCCTAAAAACCGGCGGATATCCGCCGGTATCGTTACCTGGCCTTTTTGAGTAAGAGTCGTTGTATATATCATAGTAATGATACTATATCACATGTAATGATTATTTGTCAAACGTATTACGAATAACCGATGACCTTTCTCCGGCCAATACCGAATCAAACGCATTAATTCCTTTAGCTATCTGCAAGCAATGATTGCTCAATCCCGTATTCGGCGCCTTAATACAGCGGTCCGGGGCTGTAATTACGTTATTTATGACATCTATCGTTACCAAACCATCGAGTAAAGGAATATCGCAGGGATCTTTAGGAATATAAATATTAAGAGAGTTTAAGTGTCAATTCTTGGGTCTAAAATCGAAAAATTTTGTTTTTTAATCTATCCCATAGCTTTCGTAAGTCATGTTTTGATTTAACTCTTGAAAAGGTGAGTAACCAATAAATGTAA
>Ga0172369_10008543_pt1 | contig 11597 bp, 7 predicted proteins | sample LakKiv25m_FD_114539 | JGI IMG/M metagenome (GOLD analysis project Ga0172369, IMG submission 114539) | Freshwater microbial communities from Kabuno Bay, South-Kivu, Congo - kab_022012_11.25m | ecosystem: Environmental > Aquatic > Freshwater > Lake | place: Democratic Republic of the Congo... | reverse complement strand
TTCTTTTTGAATTGCCATTGCGGGACCGAGCAAATCCAATCTTCCTTTCATCGATCGTTTAACAAGCATATCAACAACCAACAGCCGGTTAATTTCATTCGTACCTTCAAAAATTCTGTTGATACGGGAATCGCGGTAACCTCTTGCAGCCGGATATTCTTCCGAATAGCCGTAGCCGCCGTGGACTTGCACAACTTCATCAACTACATAATCCAAAACTTCCGAGCCGAACACTTTCATAATTGAAGATTCAATCGCATATTCTTCGGCGGCTTTGATTAACGCGTCACTGTAGCTTGTTCCTTCGGAAATAAGTTTCTCTTCGAGATCATTTATCAATCCGCTGGTGCGAAGTGTTGCTGCTTCGGAAACGAAAATCCGCGATGCCATTTCCGCAAGTTTATATTTAATTGCGCCGAAACTTGAGATCGGTTTACCGAATTGTTTTCTTTCATTCGAATAATTAATCCCCACAGAAAGAAATTTTTTTGCGCCGCCGGTAACCATTGCGCCAAGTTTGAACCGCCCAACATTTAAAACATTAAAGGCGATGTAATGCCCTTTTCCAATTTCTCCTAAAACATTTTCAACCGGTACTTTTACATTATCTAAAAACAATGCGCGTGTAGATGAGCCTTTAATACCAAGCTTATGCTCTTCTTCACCGCGGGTAAATCCGGCAGAATCTGTGGGAATAATGAACGAAGTAAACTTGTCTCCATCAACTTGAGCAAAGGTGATAAGAATATCGGCAAAGCCGCCGTTGGTGATCCACATTTTCTGTCCGTTCAGCGTATAATATTTTCCATCTTCGGAAAGTACCGCGGTAGTTTTTGCGGCAAGCGCGTCTGAACCGGAAGTTGGTTCGGTTAAACAGTAAGCGGATTTCATTTCTCCGGAAGCCAGCTTTGGAAGATATTTATCTTTTTGTTCTTTCGTTCCGTAATACAAAATTGGTAATGTTCCAATTCCGGTGTGAGCCGCAAATGAAACGCCGAACGAATGGCTCTTCCCCATTTCCATCGCAAGGACGGTGTTGGTATTAAAGTCCCCGCCGATTCCGCCGTATTCTTCCGGCACGGAAGCGCCGAGCAGACCAAGTTCACCGGCTTGTTCCATAAGCTTTACGGTAAGCCCGGCTTCTTGATTATCAATAGCGTCAAGCTTTTGCAAGATTTCTTTTTCAATAAAATCTTTTGCGGTATCAGCCATCATTTTTTGATCTTCCGAAATATCTTCCGGAGTAAAAAGAAATTGCGGGTCGGTTTCCTTTGTAAGAAATTCGCCACCTTTTAATCCACGTTTATTGTTCGATTCATCAGCCATAATACTATCCTTTCTAAAATTAATTTAAGAGTTCGTAAATTGCGGCAACGCCTTGTCCGCCGCCGACACAAGCGGAAACCATTCCATATTTTTTATTTCTGCGCTTCAATTCATTTAAAAGTTGAACCGTAAGCTTTGCACCGGTGCAGCCGAGCGGATGCCCAAGCGCAATTGCGCCGCCGTTTACATTTAGAATTTCACTGTTCAATCCTAACGTTCTTGCAACTGCAAGTGATTGAGAAGCAAACGCTTCGTTAAGTTCAATTAAATCGATGTCCTCTAATTTCAAGTTTGCTTTTTTTAACGCTTTGGGAATTGCTTCGATTGGACCAATGCCCATCACTCGCGGATCAACACCGGCAACGGCATAAGAAACCATTCGCGCAATCGGTTTGATGTTTAATTCTTTTACCATTTCTTGAGACATTACAAGAACAAAAGCAGCGCCGTCCGAAGTTTGCGATGAATTTCCGGCAGTGGCGGTTCCATCCGCGGCAAATGCGGGTTTCAGTTTTGCCAGCGCTTCAATGGTGGTATCGGCGCGGGGACCTTCGTCTTTATCAACCACAAACTTTCGCACTTTCTTTTTTCCGTTTTCAAGATAAACTTCTTCAATTTCGATGGGAACAATTTGCTCTTTGAAGTAGCCTTCTTTCTGCGCATGAATTGCTTTCATGTGGGAGTTAAATGCAAATTCATCCTGATCCTGCCGGGAGATTTTATAATCGCGCGCAACTTCTTCCGAGGTCAATCCCATTCCCATATAGTATTCGGGATGTTCTTTCGCGATTTTATAATTCGGCGCAAGTTTCCATCCGGTCATGGGAACCATCGTCATTGATTCAGTCCCGCCGGCAATAATGCAATCCATCATTCCGGATTTAATTCGCGCTACGGCAGTTGCAATTGAATCGACGCCGGATGCGCAAAAACGATTGATGGTTGAACCGGGAACATCAACTGGAAGAACTTGCAGCGCGATCATTCTGCCCACTTGCAAACCTTGTTCTGCTTCGGGAAATGCATTCCCGACAATCACATCATCAACACGATGAAGGTCTAACTGCGGCACTTGTTTTACCAAATGCCGGATAACGTCTGCGGCTAAATCATCGGGGCGGTAAAAACGGAAGCCCCCTTTTTTTGCTTTCGTTACCGCTGAACGATAACCCGCTACGATATATGCTTCTCTCATAATTTTTATTTCTCCTTTATTTCTAATTTTTTTGTTTAAACCATTTAACAAAAATGAAATTCTTAATCATAATCTTATTCGTACTCTTATTCGTACTCTTGCTCGTACTCATGCTCATGATCACCTTTGTAATTAAATTCACTTCTGCTTCAATCTTAATTCGAATAATTAATTGCGAAGCGGTTTTCCTGTTGTTAAAATACTTTGGATCCGCTCCATCGTTTTCTTTTCGGTGATTAAACTTAAAAACGCTTCGCGCTCCAGGTCTAAAAGATATTGTTCGGAAACGAGCGTTCCTTCGCTTAAATCGCCGCCGCACATAATGTACGCGAGTTTCTCAACAATCTTTTTGTCGTGATCGGAAATATAATGTCCGCGATTGAAGGAGTACGCTCCGAGCAGCAGAGTTGCCAGCGCCGAACGCCCGAGAACTTTTATATCTTCTCTCTGCACCGGACGGGTGTAGCCTTTATTTGCAAGGGCTAACACGGATGCTTTGGCGTCTGCAATTACACGGTGCGGATTAATGGTGATTGAATCTCTTCCATGTTTAAATATCTCCATATCAAAAGCTTCTTTAGCTGATGTAGAAACTTTCGCCATAGCGATGTTCATGAATTTCTTTTGAAGTTCAGGCAATTCCGGTAAGTCAGCAAAATATTTATCGGAGGCTCGCATCGTCATCTCTTTTGTACCGCCGCCGGCAGGAATAATTCCAACTCCAACTTCAACTAAACCGATGTACGTTTCCGCCGAAGCTTGAACTTTATCTGCGTGCAGACAAACTTCGCATCCTCCGCCGAGTACAAGTGAGTGAGGCGCAACTACAACGGGTATACTCGAATACCGGACATGCATTGTAGCTTGTTGAAATGCGCGAACAGCAAAATCGATCTCATCATATTCCTGTTCGGTTGCAAGCATGAACATCATCGCAAGATTAGCGCCGGCTGAGAAATGCTGTCCATCGTTTGCGATAACTAATCCTTTGTAGTCTTTCTCTGCAATTTCTATCGCTTTATTAATTCCTTCGAGAACTTCGCTGCCGATTGAATTCATTTTGGTGTGGAATTCAAGATTGACGACATCATCGCCGATATCATGCAACGATGTTCCAGAATTTTGCCAAACTACTCCATCTTTTCTTGTATTCTCAAGAATGATGAACTCATTTCTTCCGGGAATATCTTCGTACGATCCTGTAACGATGTCGTAATATTTTTTCTTTCCATTCACAATTTTGTAAAAAGTATCAGCACCGTTTTCGATCATATCTTTCACCCACGGAGCCGGGGAAAGATTTGTTTCTTCCATCTTTTTGATAGTCTTTTCAACGCCGAACACATCCCAAGTTTCAAAAGGTCCAAGTTCCCATCCGAAGCCTGCCTTCATGCCGTCATCAATTTTGTAGAACTCTTCTGAGATTTCGGGAATTCTGTTTGAAGCATATTGGAAAACGTGAAAATTTAAAAGACGCAGAAAATCTGCCGCGTTGTCTTTAGCAGCATTCAGCGCTTTCAATCTGTCTTTCAAATTGTCAATCGGTTTTGCCGCACCAACGGAAGCGAACTTTGGTTTGCCGCTTGGTCCATATTCCAACGTATCGGTGTTAAGTTCATAGATTTCTCTTTTGCCGGAAGCGTCTTTGGTTTTTTTGTAGAATCCCTGTCCCGATTTATCACCGAGCCAATTATTTTCCGTCATTTTTCTTACATAGTCGGGAATCTCAAATATCGCACGCGCTTCATCAGTTGGACAATCTTTGTAAATATTGTCCGCTACTTTTACAAGCGTATCAATTCCAACCACATCTGCTGTTCTAAATGTTGCTGATTTTGGTTTGCCGGTTAATGGACCAGTAAGCGTATCAATTTCTTTTATAGTAAGTCCGAATTCCTTTTTCAATTTGAAAACTGCCATGATGCTGAAGACACCGATTCTATTGGCGATAAACGCCGGAGTGTCTTTGCACAAAACAGTTGTCTTCCCAAGATAGAGATCGCCGTACTGCATAAGAAAATCAATGACCGAGCTGTCTGTTTTTTCAGTTGGAATAATTTCGAGCAACTGCAAATAGCGCGGCGGATTGAAGAAATGCGCGCCGCAGAAGTTGGATTGAAAGTCATCGCTTCTATCTTCCAACATCAAATGGATCGGGATGCCGGAAGTGTTGGTAGTAATTAACGAACCAGGCTTACGAAATTTTTCTACATTCGTAAAAACCATTTTTTTCACGTCAAGCCTTTCAACGACAGCTTCAATAATCCAATCGGCGTCTTGAAGCCAATTCATATTGTCTTCAAAATTTCCGGTTGTAATTTTTGAAGCGTCCGAAGAGAGATAAATAGGAGAAGGACTTGCCTTCAAAACGGAGGCAAGATTTTCATCTGCAATACGATTTCTTACGGCTTTATCATTTAGCGTAAGACCTTTTTTTGTCTCGGCTTCTGTTAATTCTCGGGGAACGATATCGAGCAGGTACACTTTGCATCCAATATTGGCAAAGTGTGCCGCAATCCGCGAACCCATAACACCGGAACCTAACACCGCAACTTTATTGATTGTTCTTTTCATAATTAGTTTATCATTTGTTTTTGGTTTAGTTGATTAGTAATTCATTATAAATTTTTTCAATGAGGTCTTTGTACTTTGCTAATATTACCCTTCGTTTTAATTTTAGTGTCGGCGTTAACTCTCCGGTTTCCACCGTCCAGGTATCGGGAACCAATTCAATTTTCTTTAGCTGCTGAATATGTCCGAAACGTTTGTTGTACTTTTGCACATCTTTCCAGATACGCTCTTTTACAACGGATGAACCGGCAATCGCTTCATTCGATTGAACTTCAGGACACTTCTTTGTGCACCATTTGCGTATGAACTCGAAATTGGGAACGATGATACCGGCAGCGTGTTTCTGATTTTCACCAATAACCATTATCTCGCCGATGAAGTTTGATTCCTTCATTTTATTTTCGATTGGAAGCGGCGCAATAAATTTTCCGCCGGAGGTTTTGAATATTTCTTTAACGCGGTCGGTAATTTTGATGAACTTCCCGTCAACCCATTCACCAATATCACCGGTGTGGAACCAGCCTTCATCATCAATAACGGCGGCGGTTGCTTCCGGGAGATTATAATATCCTTTCATCACGTTATCACCTTTGGCAAGGATCTCACCCGTTTCAGAAAGTTTTATTTCAACACCGGGAAGAGGAATACCGACTGTACCAAGATAATAATCGCCGTGTGTAAAACGATTGCAAGTAAGTACCGGAGAAGTTTCCGTTAAACCGTACCCTTCTCTGATAGTTGCTCCGGCGGCAGTAAATATTCTTGATAATCTTGGCTGAAGCGCCGCAGCGCCGCTGATAATTCCTTTTACTTCTCCTCCCAACGCTTCCATCCATTTGGAAAAAACAAGTTTTCTTGCTGCAATTAGTCGGACTTTATAGAACAAACTATTTTCACCGCGCGGATCGTAATGGTTGGCGAGATTTACCGCCCAGCCGAAGATCGCTTTTTTAACGGGACTTAAGTTTCGTCCTTTATCCATAATCTTATCATAGATTTTTTCCATCAGCCGCGGAACCGTTGTAAAGTAATTCGGTTTAATTTCTTTCAGATTTTCACCAACTTTTTCGATGCTTTCGGCAAAGTACACCGAGCCGCCGATGTAGAGATAAAAATAAATTGCCGTTCGTTCAAAAATGTGACAGATCGGAAGGAAACTGATCATCCGGTGAGCGTCGTTCATCGGCATAATTTCGCTGATCGATTTTACATTGCTCAAAATATTTAGGTGCGAAAGTGGAACTCCCTTTGGAACGCCTGTTGTTCCCGACGTATAAATAATGGTTGCAAGGCTGCTTTCCGTAATGGATTTTTTAATTTCAGAAAGTCTATTCCTATTTTTTTCATCTGCAAGATTTACAACTTCCAACCAATTCTTTGCGCCTTCAACAGAATTAAAAGTGTAAATCTCTTTCACCGACGGAGTTTTCGGAATTACTTTTTTAACTTTTTTATAGAGTTCCTGGTTCTCAACAAAAACTAATTTCACTTGAGAGTCGTTAAAAATGTATTCATAATTTTCCGGACTCATATTTGGATAAAGCGGAACATCAATGCCGCCGATCTGCAAAATTCCAAGATCAAGCAGCGTCCATTCAATTCTATTGTAAGAAATGATCGCAAACTTATCTCCCGGTTGAAATCCCATTTGCAGCAGACCAAGACTCGCTTTGTCCACAAAATCAATACACGTTGAAGTAGAATATTTTCGCCAGCTTCCGGTAGTTTTGTCGCACAAAGCATCTTCTTGCGGAAAACGGCTTAACTGATTGGGTAAAATATCGAACAACCTCTGAACACTTTGATCTGAAAGATTCATGATTTGCCTCTCTGATAAAGTTAATAAATAGCACACATCCTTAAATCTAAAATAGAAAGAAGTTGGTGGAATGTCAAGCGAAATTTCGCTAAAAGTGAAAATTCTCTTTACTCTTAATTTCTTTTTGTTATATTTCGACTGTAAATGATTTGATTATGGAGAATTTTTGTGAAATTATCTCAAAATTATATAAAGTTAGTCCTTGGCTTAAAATTAAAACAGCTTCGCTTAGAAAAAAATCTTTCTCTTTCGCTGTTGGCGGAAAAAAGCGGACTCTCAATTTCTTATTTAAATGAAATAGAAAGCGGGAAGAAATATCCCAAATCGGATAAGATTGCCGTTATTGCACAAACGCTGGATGTTTCCTACGATAAATTGGTTTCGCTAAAGCTTTCGAAGCAGTTAGCTCCGATTGGCGATCTGTTTGAGTCTAACATTTTAGATCAATTGCCGTTGGATCATTATGGAATTGATATTCGAAAGTTTGTCGCATTGATGTCGAACGCTTCGCTTCAATTAAGCGCACTGGTGGCTACAATATTGGAGATGGCAAAAAGCTCCGAGTTGAGCGAGAATAATTTCAGCCGGACAGCATTACGCGCCTACAAAGAATTTAACGATAATTATTTTGAAGAGCTTGAGAATGCGGTTGATAGTTTTGTAACTGAGAATAAAATTAACGATGCCCCGCCTCTTCCCTATTCCCGGTTAGCCAAAATACTTACGGAAAAATATTTTTATCAGATTGATGAATCAACCTTGAACTCGTATTCCGAATTAGCAAACTTCAGGGGATTTGTGAAAAGCGGTAAAATCAATACACTTTATTTAAATAACAAAATATCGGATTCTCAAAAAGCGTTTATTGCCGCAAAGGAATTGGCGTATAATCATTTGAACTATAAAGATAGAAGTTATTCCCACTCAACACTTCGCTTGGATAATTTTGATCATCTACTCAATAACTTTAGGGCTTCATATTTTGCAACCGCGTTGATGATGAGGAAAGAACACATCCTCCCCGATCTTCATAATTTTTTTGCTTTGCCTAAATGGAACGGAGATTATTTACTTTCATTAATTGAAAAATACAACGCTTCACCCGAAATGCTTTTCCAGCGGATGAGTAATCTTAGTCCGAAGTTTTTAGGATTATCAAAATTTTTCTTCCTTCGGTTTAATGCAAAAGGTGACGAGAAGAATTATCAATTATCAAAAGAAGTAAGATTAAATATCAGAAGAAATCCGGGTGGATTTCAGAGTCAAGAGCATTACTGCAGGCGCTGGATTTCCGTGCAGACGCTGAATACTTTAATAGATGCGCAGCAGAGCGGAGAGAATAGTAAAAACATTACTACCGGTATTCTCCATTCAAAATTCTTTAATTCAAATGATGAATTCCTTACCATTTCGGTTGCAAAGAGAAGCCAATTCATTCACGATGAATACTACAGCGTTACAATCGGATTTCAATTTGATGATGAGTTAAAGCAGAGAATCTCTTTCTGGAACGACCCGGAAATTCCTTTTGAAACTGTAAACGATACCTGCGAGATGTGCAAGATTGCCGATTGCGATAAAAGAACTGCTCCTCCTTCAACAATTGAAAAATTAGAATCAGTAAGAAAAGTTGAGGCTATTCTTTTAAAACTAAACGCGGAAAAATAGAACGCTGATCTTTTTGGAATAGTTTAGACCAGCGCGGATAATAAAAAATCTTAACAAATCTGCGTACCATTGCCTTCCTTTGTTATTCACAATATCCATTATACCGAACATTATAGTATCTTTGAAAATTAATTTTCAAACTAATGGAATAAAAAAATGATGTTGGAAAAGAAGAATATGTTCACCCAGTTTCCAAAGAACTTTTGGACGGTTATTACAATGGAGTTTTTTGAACGCGGTTCCTATTACGGATTGGCGAGCGTTCTATCAATTTATCTTGTTTCTATTCTTCACTTTTCAAAGCAGAGTGTTGGAGTAATAAACAGCGTTACACGACCGATGCTGTATCTTGTTCCGATTGTTGCCGGAGCTTTGGCAGATAGATTTGGTTATAGAAAAACGCTCTTCTTTGCTTTTACGGTAATGAGCACCGGATATTTTTTAGCCGGATTAACAACAAGTTATGAACTCATCTTTTTAAGTCTGCTTTTGATGACGCTCGGCGCGGGTTCATTTAAGCCGATTATTTCGGGAACAATTGCAAGAACAACAACCGAGAAGAATTCCACTTTGGGATTCGGCATTTATTATTGGAGTATTAATCTCGGCGCGTTTATCTTTCCTTTAATCCTTGTTCCCTTCTTAAAAGAAATTTCATGGTCGTATATTTTCTTTATGTCGGCAATCGGTACTGGCTGGCTGCTAATATTAAATTTTTTCGTTTATAAGGAACCTGATAAACCGGCTAACGGAAAATCAATTGGAGAAGTTTTAAAGGGCGCCGTGTTAGTATTAAAGGACTTTCGCTTTATCTTGATGATCGTGATCTATTCGGGATTTTGGATTCTCTATTTTCAAATGTTTGATACCGTCCTTTGGTATTTAAAAGATTATATGGATATGACGCCGGTTAATAATGTGGTTAATGCTGTTGCCGGACTATTTGTCTCTAATCCGAATTGGAAATTTGACGCCGAACATGTAACGGTAATTAACGCGGGAACAATTATTCTCCTTCAAATATTTATCTCGAACATTGTTAAAAATAAAAAAGCGTTGCCTACAATGATTACCGGTATTGCATTTGGAACAATTGGAATGGCTATTCTTGCCGTCTCAACGTATGCATGGGTTTTTATGGCGGGAATTACCATCTTCTCGATTGGTGAAATGACGGCTCATCCGAAGTTTATTAGTTATGTTGGATTAATTGCGCCGGAAGATAAGAAAGCATTGTATCTCGGATATTCTTTTCTTTACGGAGTTTTGGGGAGCGGAATAGGAGGAGTCCTTGGAGCTTCTCTCTACGTTTATTTTATTGATACGCTGCATAACCCAAGCGCGCTTTGGATTACGTTTAGTTTGATTGGAGTACTAACAATAATCGGATTGCTGCTGTACAATAAGTTCTTAATCAATAGGAATTCAAAATTAGGAATTAGAAATTAAAAAATAGAAGTCCCGCAAAGCGGGATGGCGCCAAAGGCGCTCAGAAAAAGAAAAAAGAAATTTTCTTCTAACTACTGATAATTGATGAGCGTTTTTGACGCTAATCTGCTTTAAGGGACTTTGGAAGACAATCAATTTCAAGTATTGGATTCCGGCTTGTTCAGGTTGGGGATAAAAAGGAGGCGAGGTTCTTTTTTTTACCACAAAGGCACCAAGAACACAAAGGAAACACTAAGGTTTCTTAGTGAAAGCTTAGTGCTCTTTGTGCTCTTAGTGGTAAAGGGGTTTTAATCTTTTATAAGTAAAGTTCGTCTACTTTTTGATAGAATAATTAAAATAAGTTGAAAGAGAAAACAGCAGTATGAATTCAGAATGAATTTTTTTCTGACTACTGACTACCGATAACTAATATACTACTCGGCAAGTTTGGATTATGATTATGATTAAGAATAAGTTGATTGAATCTTTCAATTCTAACTTTTGACTTTTGACTTTTGACTTTTGACTTTTGACTTTTGTAGTAGAGATGGAGCACCTGTCCAGTATTCGGCAACCCGACAAGTTGGGACAAGTAGCTCCGTCTCTACAAAAAAGAACTAACTTGTCTTTTTTGGACGCGGACCAGATTTGCCCGGCTTTTTATAAGGTTTTAATCCATAGTCCGCAACAATCGGATTTTGTTTACCATGGAAACCATAAAGAGAAGTGCAAACAGATGAGAACTTTGCCTGATACTCTTTGAAAGCTTTTTCATAAGTATCGTGCAATCCGTCCGAAATAACCTTAGCCTTATCGAAGGCTTCACGTTTTGCAGAGATGTCCGTTTCCCAGCTTCTTATATCATTTTCTTTAACGGCAGGAGGGAAGTTTTCATCTTTGGAATGAAGGGCAACACCACTTGCAGCATCTTCAAGCTGCGTAGTGAACTCACTAAAGAGTTTTTTTTCGTCAACCGGCATAATAACACCCTTAAATTTGTTAATAAAAACGTAGCGCCTTAACAATAAATAGCAGACCGCAATTACTACATCGAAAACTTAATCTTTTATAATGTTTTTGTCAATACAAATTTTAAGGAAGATTGAAGTTTTTATTTTGCCTAAGATTATTAAAAAGGTTGAAGAATTTAGTAAAACTAACAACGGTTTATTCCAATTAAGTCCGGATTTAGTATAATGAGAGAGCCGATAATTAAAATAACCCGGTTGGTAATTACAATTACTTGGTCATTAATTACAATTACTTGGTCATTAATTACAATTAACCGGGCAGTAATTACAATTACTTGGTCAATAATTACAATTAACCGGTCATTAATTATAATTACTTGGTCGGTAATTACAATTAATCGACAGTTAATTGTAATTACCAGATAGTTTTGAGTAATTATTTCTTCGTTTTTAGTTTGAAAATGAGGTTTTGTTTGAGTAGGAATTAAAAATTCAAAATTAGAAGTCATGCAAAGCGGGATGGCGTCAAAGGCGCTTAAAAGAAGGTAGAAATAAGAATTCAGAATTCAGAATGGAATTTCTTCTAATAACTGAAAACTGATGCGCCGCGGCGGACTGA
>Ga0172369_10008528_pt1 | contig 11611 bp, 8 predicted proteins | sample LakKiv25m_FD_114539 | JGI IMG/M metagenome (GOLD analysis project Ga0172369, IMG submission 114539) | Freshwater microbial communities from Kabuno Bay, South-Kivu, Congo - kab_022012_11.25m | ecosystem: Environmental > Aquatic > Freshwater > Lake | place: Democratic Republic of the Congo... | reverse complement strand
GAACGCACCTATCGTTGACAAGCTAATAAAGCCAATGCAAAGTCGGGGATTATTTGGCCCAAGGGATATACACAAAAAGGTCCTCGAGCTGCCAATCCCACAATTCGACAAAGAAAATCCGGTGCATCTTCAATTGGCACAATTGGGGCAGACTTGTACGGCCAAAGTTGAGCAATGGCTTGCCGGCGGTGGTGCTGGAGACATTAAAAGCATCGGCAGACTGCGCGGCATGGTGCGCAAGATGCTCAGCGCCGAGCTATCGGAAATTGACGAATTGGTGAAAGGGATTTTGGCATGAACAACGCCCCGTTTCGCCTTTGGTTCTTGATCTTCTTATCAATACTGATTCCTGCCATCAATGATCCCTATGCGCAAGGTGGCATAGCAATAGCGAATTCACCTTCTACAGTCCGTGCCCTCAAAGATACCGTCGGTTTTGCCCATACACCCGATCAGATTGAACGCATCGTCTCCATCTGTGAAGAACGAGAGAAGGCCGCATTTCATGCAAATGCTGCCAAATATCAGTCAAGTCCGCTGGAGCCGTGGATTGCTGCTATTTGTCCGCATGATGATCATTTGCTCGCCGGGCCTGTCTACGTTCACGTATTTCAGAATCTGTCGGCAAAACGATTCATCATTTTTGGTGTTGCCCACAAAGCCAAACAATGGCATATGTCGGACAAGCTCATTTTCGATTCCTTCACCAGATGGAAAGCGCCCTTCGGGGAGGTCAAGATATCGGACCTCAGGGGAGAATTGTTGAAAGTGCTGCCTGCCGGCGCCTTTGCGATTTGCGATTCCTGCCAGGCGGAAGAGCATTCAGTGGAAGGTATCCTGCCATTTATCCAGCACTACAACCGTGAAGCTGAGATCGTTTCCATTTTAGTGCCTTATATGAGCTGGGCGCGGATTCAGGAGTTGTCCGAGCAGCTCGCCGCTGCATTGGCGACACTGGTTCGGAAACATCACTGGAAATTAGGCCAAGATATCGCTTTCATTTGCTCCAATGATGGCGATCATTACGGCGACCAAGATTGGGGTGGGCAGAATTACGCGCCTTTTGGCGCAGACCAATGCGGTCATCGTGCGGCCTTTGCTCGCGATAGTCTGCTTGCCGAAGCAACATTAGCCGGAAATCTAAACGAGGCAAAACTTGAGTCTTTCTGCCGGCAAGTCTGGGGCGACACCAGTTTGTATGAGTACAAAATTCGCTGGTGCGGACGCTTTGCAATACCGTTCGGCTTATCAAGCGTCAACAGGCTCGTATCAAATTTGCGGCTTCCGGCGTTACGTGGCTATTTGTTACGTTACGACACCAGTTATCGTTTGGGCAAATTGCCCTTGGACGGAATTGGACTCGGAACCACAGCTCCCAATAACATCCACCATTGGGTGGGCTATAGCGCGATTGGCTATCGGTAGCTCGACCCACGCTGCAAAAAGATCTCGATTGTGGCGACCACTTTTTATTAAAGGCATGTGGCTTTGACTTGTCGAAAAGGCGCTTTATTCATATCCGTTCTTGTCCTTGGTCTGGGCCTTGCACCATTAAGAAGTGTATGGGCATTAGGCGGCCTAGGAGAGAACTACCCGGAGCACATTTGGTCAGGTTTAGAAAGGAGCTTTTCCAATCCGCGCTGGCTGTTTGCAGCAGGGACGGTAGCTGCTTTGAGCAATTTCGACATGGATGTCAAGCAGAAGGGAAGCGGCACACTGCTTCCGTCGATTTTGGCCGATTGTGGCGACTGGTACGGTCTGGGTCTGAACTACTTGACGGGAAGCTGCATCGTCCTTGGCGATGGCTGGGCGAATGATCGAATCAGTAAGAAAGAGACTTTGGAAAAGCTGCAATATCTAACAGAAGCCTACGTCCTGACACAAAGCTTCACACAGCTTGTCAAGCTCGTCACCCATCGGGAGCGACCGGACGGCAGCAACAGGCTCTCTTTTCCCTCTGCTCATACTTCAGGATCATTCTCAGTGGCAAGCTCACTCAATCAATTCTACGGGATGTCAGCGAGCATTCCGACCTACGCTTTGGCGACCCTTTCCGGTCTTTCCCGTATTAATGATAATAAGCATTGGTTGTCCGATGTTCTTTCGGGCGCCTTGCTGGGGCAGTTGCTTGGTGATGGCTTTGCTCGGCTATACCATGAACGGAATCGGCCCCGTTCCGCTTCCGGTAACCAAGGGGTGGTGCTTCTTGTTTCCTTTACTTTTTGATCCGTCCAAGTGACTTTGAGAATCTATAGGTCTCGTATCATGCCCATTCAGCTCAATGTGTTTTTTCCAGCATCCCTTTTTATCTTGTGATAATCAGGTCGATGTGAAGGCAATCCGTAAATAGCCTTGAATTTTTCGCAAAAAACAAATTTAATTTGTTGACATTATGACCCAGATTCTTTATATTGGTAATGATAAAATGGCACCTAGCACTACAGCACGAACCATAATCCCGCCAATGGTTTTGGTAACTAATTTAGGGAGGAAAAGCAGCTTCTAAAACATGTTTTTAACCAAAACTCCAATTGAGTTATGCAACGGTTAGCACCTGCTGGGCTGTGTGGGACATGTGGCCGTTTATGGTTAAGGCAAAGTTTTCACACAGATAACACATAACACCCTACCTCGGAAGTAGATCATGTCAATTCCAAAACCGTCAAGGAGAATTGACATGAAAAAAGTAATGTTCTTCGTTCTGGTCGGGGTAGTATACATCTGCATTGCGCTAGGTTTTTCTTGGTCCAATAACAACGGTTCTTTAGATAATGGTTTAAAGCTTTTGGGTCTGCAGCCAAATTCGGCTGTGGCTGCCGAGACTTTTGATGCGGGTGCGGGAGTGAAGCCAGATTCGGGCCCATCTAACATACCGATTCCACCGCCTCCATATCCAGAACCGACCAATCCGCCGCCAAAAGTCAGCTAACGCTTCGTTAGCTTTTTGCCGCAAGTTTCCATACTAATAATTTCTTTAGTCCGTAGCCATTTGTTTATGATATGATCTGCTTTTCGAGTCAGTATGTTGTTGAGCAGGTATAACGTTGCGCTCTTTACCAGGATTGCCAATATCTGGTTGGCGTTTAACGCCATCATGATGGCAGTCTCTTGGTTGCCTCATTGGCCGATACCCTGGCTAAGCTGGGTCAATCTTTCACTGTACTTTCTCGCATTTTTGCTGACCCTCTTTGTGGCTGTGGCCGATGAGTTTAATAGAGATGCATTCATCCCGTTTTGCTTGCTTTTCTTTTTGTATTCTCTATTTCTGCCGCTGATGCTCATTGGAAAGAGCTATGTATTTGGCTCTAACAGTTTGGGCTGGTTGGCCTACCGCTATCAGTATCTGGCGGTTGCTTTCTTTTTCGCCTATAGCATTGTTTACTATTCAGCCAAACATGCTCTTCGTCCCGCAAAACCTTGGATTCTAACTGCGGCGACATTCATATTTGTCGCCGCAACTTTCATTTTTCTCTTCAAGCCATTTCTGCATCCGAAATCGGCCTTTTACAATCCCCACCTATTCCAAAAGTCCTTCCTCTTTCATTTGCTTCCCGTCATAGCCATTTTCCTTTATGGACTTTTGAATCCCTTTTTTAAGCCTAAGCATGGCGAGTACGCACATTCCATCATGTCCTTCTTAGCTTTATTAAGCCTACGGGAAGTCGCCATCAACATGTCACTCCTTAAAGGAGATTTTCTCTTCGGTTACGATCAGGTCTTCCTAGCCTTGGCTCTGATTGCATTAAACATTGTTCTCATCAAAAAGCTCGTTTTCGCTAATTCTGATGCTGGCAAGGTCTACGCCCAAATAATGCATCATGCTATTCATATTCCAAACCTAAAGCTTGAGAGCCGTGATCGCAAGGAATTCCTCCAATTTGCGGCGATCATTTATTATGTTTATTTACGCAAGAATATTATCATTCCAATTTTTCTCATTTGCGTTTTTATTCTCAAATTTCTCGAACCACCCTTTATAGTCCGGCTCAATCTATTGGCTTTGGTGTTGGTGTTACTCTTTGTGTTGTTGTTTTTGATCAATGCATATAATCGTAAACAGAATAGCAACGGATTTATAATTACTGGGTCACCTCGCGAAAGGTAAAGCGAGTATTAACTCTTAGGGTGGGGATACAGACATGTTGATGAGCAACGAACTGAAGATTCTGGGCAAGAGTCCTGAAATAGGTCGCGTGAGTAAGGCCATTAAGGCCATGGCCAAACGGGACGAAAGGGTGTTGGTATTAGGGGAGGTTGGCAGCGGCCGCTCCTTCATTGCGGAAAGTATCCACCGGCTCTCCAATCGCAAGGACAAACCCTTCCTGGCCGTTCAATGCGGCGCGATTGGCGATACCATCGATGAAGACTTGGTTTTTGGTGACGGCCTGAGCGCCGCCAATTCCAAGGTGTCTTATCTCTCATCGGTTGAGAGTGGAACCATCTACTTTGACGGCATTGATCGGCTGTCCTCCATCCATCAGGACCGTTTGTTCAATCTGCTTACGACGGTCAGAAAGCGCAACGGAAGCCATCCGCGCTTTGAGCCAAGGATTATGGCCTCGGCTGATCCTGGCTTGGAGGAGGAGGTTCGCAACCGGCGCTATCGGCTGGACCTTTTCCAATGGCTGAACGAGTTCCGCATCAATCTACCGTCTTTGCGGGATAGAAAGCAGGACATTCCCTTTGTGTTCAGTCATTTTCTGGAAGAGTTCTGTCGCGAGTTCGGCAAGCCCATTCCAACCGTTCCTTATGATATTTTTGAAGCGGTCTTGGAGTATGATTGGCCAGGGAACGTGGCTGAGATGAGAAACTGCGTTCGCAATCTGGTTATCATGTCGCCGGATGGTGAACTGGCGCCAGATTTTCTGCCGTTCCGCGTCAAACGAAATCCACTGGAGGTGCTGGCAACCCGCGACCTGCCTTCTGCCGTGTCGGAAGTGGAGCGATTTCTTATTCGTAAGGCTTTGGCCAGGTTTGAAGGCAATCAAACCAAGGCAGCTCGTCTGTTGCAGGTTTCCGAGGCTGCTCTGCGTTACAAGATGAAGAAATACGGATTCCCTTCCGCACGATAAATGAATCTGCGAAATCCGGATTAAATAGCTTTTTCAAGATGTCCCTTTACAAGGGACATTTTTTTTCCTATCTTGTTGTCAAGAATTTCGTGGCCCGGCAGTTTGCCGCGACCAAAGCGATTAACTGCGAATCGACGCGGCTGAAAAATTCTTCGCAGTTGTTATGGTTTTTCCAAAGTAATTAAAAGCCCGTTTTCAAACGAGTGTGCGACAGTCGGATTAGAGTTTTTGCCGACAAAACCGACTACATTGAAATCCGGACAATTCCAAAAGGATCATTATGGCAAGCAAGTATGAACAGGTCCCAGTCGAAAAGCTGCGCTGGCACTTTAGCCCGGCAGAAATGAATTTTCAAAGCACGGAAGAAATCGAGACTGTGCCCACTATTTTGGGTCAAGAACGAGCGGTGCGTGCGCTTAAGCTTGGTCTGGAAATGCGCTTTCCTGGCTACAATGTGTATGTCTCAGGCGCAGCCGGCACCGGCAAAACCACCACGGTCAAGTTCTTGCTGAAAGATCGCCAAGATGACGATGGGACTCCCAATGATATTTGCTATGTAAATAACTTCCAGAATCCAGATATGCCGACGGTTTTGTCTTTGCCGGCTGGACAAGGCTCACGGTTCAAACGGGAAATGGAGGTCATGATCGAGCACCTGCAATCGACGATCTCGCACGTGTTTGAGAGCGAAAAGTATCGCAATCAGAAAGAGCTTTTGGTGGAAAAGTACAATGCCTTACAGAAAGCTCAATTGGAAAAGTTGGAAGCCAAAGCGCGAAAACTCAATTTCACCATGGTACAAATTCAGTTGGGTCCTTATACTAAGCCGGACGTTTTGCCGGTTATTGAAGAAGCGCCGGTGCCCATCGAAAATCTTCCGGCCCTGATACAGGAGGGAAAACTCACCGCCGAAGAAGCAGACAAAATGGTGAAGGTGCACGAAGAATTGACGAAAGAACTCACCGCTGCATTCAAAGCGAATCAGAAGCTGCAGCGGGAGAAGAAGCAAAAGCTTGTGGAGTTGGATCGTCACGTCGTAAAGCCGATCATCGAGGAGCATGTGGCGGAGATTAGTGAGGATTTCAAAATAGACTCCATTAACTCCTATCTGAGCGCGGTCCAAGAGAGTCTGCTGGCGAATCTCGATCTCTTTCGCGGCAAGGCAGAGCCGGAAGAGCTGCATGGCAAAAAGGCTGCGCGTAATCTCATCGCCGATCCGTTTTTAGAATATCGCGTCAATGTCATTGTGGACAACTCCAACCAAAAGGGCGCGCCGGTTGTATTCGAGACTTCTCCTTCCTACGCCAAGCTCTTTGGCACCGTCGACCGAGTAATGGATGGGAATGGCCAGTGGCGAACGGATTTTACCAAAATTCGTGCCGGGTCCCTCCTTATGGCCAACGGTGGCTATTTGGTTCTCTACGCCTTAGATGTCTTGGTAGAGTCTGGAGTTTGGAACAATCTCAAGCGAATCTTGAAAACCCGCAAAGTAGAAATTCACGGCTACGACCCGTATTTTATGATCGCCTTTTCCTCGATCAAGCCGGAGCCGATTGACATCAACGTGAAGGTCATCATGATTGGGGACGCCAATCTCTATCGGATGCTATATCATGCTGACGAAGATTTCAAAAAGATTTTCAAAATCAAGGCGGATTTCGATTCTGAGATGAAGAACGAGAGCACGAACTTGTATCGCTATGCGGAATTCATCAAATGGATTTGCGATGAAGAAAAGCTGCTGCATTTTGACAAAAGCGGCGTAGCTGCTGTAGCCGAATATGGCGTTCGTTTGGCGGGAAGACAAAATAAAATTTCCACGCGATTCAACTACGTTGCTGATTTGCTGAGAGAGGCCAGCCACTACGCCAAAAAGGACAATGCCAAATCGGTTTTGGCTAAACACGTGGAACTAGCGATACAAGAGGGATCAGATCGGCTTAATTTGGTTGAGGAAAAGATTCAGGAGATGATCGAAGACGGCACCATCATGGTGGATACGGATGGCGCCAAGGTCGGTCAGGTCAACGGCCTTTCGGTGTTGAGTCTGGGCGATTATACTTTCGGCCAGCCCTCACGAATCACTGCCCAAGTGTCGATGGGCCGCTCGGGCATCGTCAACATCGAGCGGGAGGCAGAGCTAAGCGGCCCGACTCATAACAAGGGCGTGCTCATCCTTACCGGCTATTTTCAGGGTCGATTCGCACAGGACAAACCTTTATCCATCAGCGCCAGCCTTTGCTTCGAGCAATCTTATAGCGAGGTGGACGGCGACAGCGCTTCTTCTGCAGAAGTTTATGCCCTCTTATCCGCATTATCTCAAGTCGCCATTCGTCAAGACCTCGCAGTGACCGGCTCAGTCAACCAAAAGGGGGAGATTCAGCCCATTGGCGGCGTCAACGAGAAAATCGAAGGCTTTTACAAAGTCTGTCTGGCTAAGGGACTGACGGGAAATCAGGGCGTCCTCATCCCGCGTTTGAATGTGAAAGATCTGATGTTGAAGAACGAGGTGGTCGAGCAAGTCCGCAAAGGACGATTTCATGTCTATCCAGTAGACACCGTTGAGCAAGGGATCGAGATTCTTACAGGCCTAACTGCCGGCAAACAGGATGCAGGCGGGCAATATCGAAAGGAGTCTGTCTTTGGTTTGGTTGACGCAAGGCTGAAAGAATTCGCGGAGAAATTACGGCACTTTGCAAATTTCGAGGCTTGAAAAGTCGTTCGCACCTGCATGCCTAATAAAAAATACAATCACCTTCGATTCGTTTTTTTGATTTGCTCCGCGATTCTGTTTTCCTGCGCTTCCATGCAATCGTGGAAAACGGCAGTCGCTTGGAAGGATTTTTCTTTTAGCTCGCTTCCAAGCGCAAAAGATTATCCCGATGAAGGGGCAGTGGTGCTGTTGGATGCCGGCGACGCGGAGATATTCAAATCCGGCGAATTCAGCTTTACCGTCATGGAGCGGCACACCGTCATCAAGATTTTCGATGAGCGCGGCTTTGTCTTTGCCAATGTTACCATTCCCTATTCAAGCTCCTCAGAAATTTCCAGCCTTCAGGCCCGAACGATTACCCCTGACGGGAAAATTGTGCCCCTGCCGGAAAACCAAGTTTATGATGTGACTCTCTATCCGGGTTTCATTTTCTATTCCGACGTTAGGGCCAAGCGATTCGCCCTGCCGGCCGTGGAGAAAGGCTGCGTCGTCGAGTACCGCTGGCGCACCACCGTTAGAAATTTCACCTATCGCGACCGATGGGATTTTCAAAACGAGGTGCCGACCCTCATCTCGCGCTATCACCTCAAAGCGCCTGCTGAGTGGGAGGTGAAGTGGAAAACCATCGGCATCGAGGTGCAGCCGGAAATCGTCAAAGTGCCTGCCGGTTTCAAGCAAGATTATCTGTGGCAAGCCAAGAATTTGCCACCGCTCATTCCGGAAGCCGGTATGCCGCCAAGCCAACGGGTTACGGCTTCACTCATTCTTTCTCCTATCGGCATGAGCCGATGGAACGATATAGCTCACTGGTACCATGGACTAATTTCCGACCGGATTAAGCCGGGCAAGTCCGTAAAAGAAAAGGCTGCCGAGCTCACCAAGAACTGTCAAAGCGAGGGCGAAAAGCTCGCGGCCATTTATGATTTTGTTCGCGATCATATCCGCTACGTGGCCATAGCCATTGGAATCGGCGGCTATCAGCCGCACTTTGCCGAGGAAATCTACACGAACCGATATGGCGATTGCAAAGACAAGGTGACTTTGATCATGGCGATGGCCTCGGCTGTCGGCCTTACAGTCGAGCCGGTAATCATCTCCACCTGGCAAAATGGCGATGTGGATACGAGCATTGTCTCGCACACGCATTTCAATCATCTCATCGCCCGTGCCGAACTGAGCGACGGCGCCGACGTTTGGATGGATGCTACTGAAACGTACTGTCCATTTGGCCGCCTGCCTTGGTACGATCAAAATCGACAGGTGCTTTCGGTGGATTCCAAAGGAGTCGGTGAATGGCTCACCACCCCAACGGATGGTACGGGAGAAAACGCTATTGAGCGCGTCTGGAATTTGCGCATCGATTCAGCAGGCGTTTGTCATGGCCGGCAAAGCATGCGGCTCGGCGGCGCCGCGGCCATGGAGGCCCGGGAAGAATTTGGCCTCCTACGAGAGGCTGAGATACAAAGCTGGATTCACCGCCCATTGCTCGAGCGTTTTCCGCAAGCGATCATTGAGCGGGCTCAGGTTAGCTATCAAACCCGCCTCGATGTGCCGCTGCAGTACTCGTGCGATTTCCGCTGGAGCCTGGCGAACACTGACTCCAGCATCGCTTTTCCGCTCTCATTGGAAAAATTTAGCCAATTCGATTGGCAAAAGCTCTTTGTCGAAAAAGAACGCAAATTTCCTCTGCTATTCCGTTATCCGATAGAAATCATCGATAGTTTGACAATCGATGTGGCTATGAATTGGAATTTGGTAGCAAAGCCGGAATGCGATACGTTGTCCGCCGAGTTCGGACGATTTACATTGAGCAGCACTCAGCCGTCCATGAATACCTTCCGGATTGTTCGCCAGCTTTCGCTTGATCAAGCCGAAGTGCCTGCAAAAGAGTATCCGAAGCTTTGGCAATTTATAAATGCCGTCGCGATGAAAGACCAATCCACCGTCGTGCTCTTAGCCCCCAAGCGCTGAATGAGCTTCTCCTACAAAAGTATAGAGTGAGCGTTCTGGAGGTTCCTTGCTTTTGATACTGCCCGCGAGACATCTCGACCAATTGTTAAATGAGAACTGCGCGTAACGCAACCTCCGGAATACTGACGAGTCGATTTTAGTAATCTCGTTCCCAGACACACAGCCTGTGTGAAATCAGCCAGAACTGTCACCCCGAGCGAAGCGAGGGGTCTGTTAATTCACTGATTCTATAGATTCCTCATTCCGCTTCGCTCCATTCGGAATGACCTATTTTATTCTTTTCACACAGTCTATCAGTTTGGAAACGAGATTGCCCCCACCGATTAGTCATGTCTCGCTGGGCAACAAAGAATTTGCTTTGACATTTCCGCCTCGATTGTATATATTTGCTTCAGAAGAAGAGCGGAGAGAGGCATGAGCACGGGCATGAATATGCATGCCGTTTTTGACAGGGATTCCTGCGAAAGATTCCCCATTGCAAAGCCCCTTCACTCGCTCCACGAAATGATAATGTGTGCACGGTAGAAAGGAAACACTGGTAGTCACGTTAGGTTTGAGCAGTAAAGCAACATACCTTTATTCTAATTCCTCGCTCTGTTAAGTTTTGCATCTGCCTCCAAGAAGGGGAACATCATGGCAAAACAACCGGCTGCAGAAACTGGCGGCAAATGTCCGGGCTGCAAAAAGGGAACGTTGGTCAAGCATAAGATGACCAAACTTGAGTGTAGTGACTGCGGTTGGGAATCAATCCTCGATCCAAATCAAAGCAATACTTTCAAACCGCCGAAAGACTCGATCTTGCTGGAATTGGCGTGTCTGCTCATCGTATTGCTATCCATTCTCTTTCTGCTCTATAGCGACAAATCACCATAAGCTTTTTTGCGGCTGTATGAGGATTTCCCACCATTGAGGATTCGCAGCCGTAAAAGGAAAGAATCTACCAAATATGTTCGGCATTTCTACGGCCTGGCGCTCCGCCACAACTGACCATGGGAATGAGCTGCTGGATCGAATGTTGGAATCCGGTCTTTCTGCATTGGAGATCGATTATCGCATCACCAGCCACATGCTTAAGCAAATGCGGCCGCGACTGAAATCCAGCGAGTTTCAAATTCTGACCGTGCACAATTATGTTCCTCATCCTGATGGGATTCCCAAGCAAGAGGCAAGCGGAGACATCTTTTTGCTCTCTTCACCGGATAAAGAGGAACGTGAGATTGCCATCAAGAATGCGATCAAGACCATCCATTTCGCCGCCGATATGGAAGCGAAGCTGGTGGTTTTTCACCTTGGCCGCGTGGAAATGGAAGAAGAATCGGATCGTCTTTTTGAATTTCATGAACAAGGCAAAATAGGGGACGAAGAAGCATCGGAATGGCTCGGCAAAAAGATGGCCGAACGGCGAACCAAAGCGGCTCCTTATCTCGATGCCGTGCTGCGAAGTCTGGATCGCTTGAACGCAGAAGCGGATCGTCTGGGCGTTTTGATCGGCGCAGAGAATCGATATCACTATCATCAAATCCCTTTTGGGGATGAATTCGACCTAATCTTTTCCGAGTTTGCCGGCGGTGCAGTTCGCTATTGGCACGACATAGGTCACGGCGAAGTCTTTCATCGATTGAGCATTCTCGATCATGAGAAGGATTTGTTGGAGCGATACAAAGTACATTTAGCCGGGATGCACATCCACGATATTTCCGGATTAAAGGATCATCGTGCGCCTGGCCTGGGAGATTTTCCTTTTGAAAAACTAAAACCCTATCTGAACCAACACGCCATTTGCATTTTGGAAATTCATCAGCAGGCAAGCGCGCGGGAAGTTCAAGCGGGAGTGGAGTTACTGCTAAGAAAAGGT
>Ga0172369_10008522_pt1 | contig 11613 bp, 5 predicted proteins | sample LakKiv25m_FD_114539 | JGI IMG/M metagenome (GOLD analysis project Ga0172369, IMG submission 114539) | Freshwater microbial communities from Kabuno Bay, South-Kivu, Congo - kab_022012_11.25m | ecosystem: Environmental > Aquatic > Freshwater > Lake | place: Democratic Republic of the Congo... | reverse complement strand
GTGGGAGATCCCGGTCTACCTGTTCCTGGGCGGCCTCTCGGCCGGCGTCATGATCCTGACCGCGCTGTTGGCTCGCGGCGAGCCCTCCGAGCGGAGCCGTGCGCTGCGCTGGATGCCGCTGGCCGTGCCCGTGTTGCTGTCGGCGGGCATGCTGGCGCTCTTCCTCGACCTCGCGTTCAAGCTGCACGTGCTGCGCTTCTACCTGGCCTTCCGGCCCGCTTCGCCCATGTCGTGGGGCGCCTGGATCCTGGTGGCGGTCTACCCGGCGGCGCTGCTGTTGGCCGCCGCGGGGCTCACCGCCGGCGAGGCGCGGGCGCTGGCCGGTTGGCGGCCCCTCGCGGTCCTGCGCCTGGGAGCGCCCCTCGAACGCGTCGCAGCCTGGGCCCGGGCGCGGCGCGGCGCGCTCTCGTCGCTGAACCTGGGGCTGGGTGTCGCGCTCGGCGTCTACACGGGCATCCTGCTCGGCGCCCTGGGCGCGCGCGCGGTCTGGAGCTCGGCCGTGCTCGGCCCGCTCTTCCTGGTGTCGGGCTTCTCGACCGCGGCGGCCTTCCTGATGCTCTTCCCGATCGGCCACGCCGACCACGCGCGCCTGCGCCGCTGGGACGTGGGCGCCATCGGGGTCGAGCTCGCGCTGATCGCGTTGTACCTGCTCGGGCTGGCCACGGGCGGCGAGTCGGCCCGCCAGGCCGCGCAGCTCTTCCTGGGGGGTGGGTACACCGCCGCCTTCTGGGCCCTGGTCGTGATCCTGGGGCTGCTCGTGCCGCTGGCGCTCGAGGCCGTCGAGGCCACCCGCCGGCTGCGGCCCACCCTGGTGACGCCAGCCCTCATCCTGGCCGGCGGTTTCGCGCTGCGCTGGATCCTGGTCTCGGCCGGGCAGTCGATGTAGGTCGGGCCTGGCCGCTGTCACGCGCGTTCGGTCAATTCCCGCAGCCACGTGTGCAGCGGCAGCATCTTGCGGTAGTGCTCGGCGCAGAAGGCCGCGAAGCCCGGTTCGTGGAACACGGGCGGGATCGGCAGCTCGAGGCCCGCGTAGAGCCCGCCGAAGGTGAGCCAGTCGGCGCGGGGGTGGTCCTTGTCGTAGCCGCGCGGTACGCGCTTCCAGCGGCGCCCGTCGACGCTGTAGGGGCCGGCCGCCGTGACCTTTCGCGCCGCCTCGTCGAGGGCCGGGCCGTACACGTCGGACAGCACCGCCTCGCGGAAGGCCTCGAGCAGGGCGTCGGAGAACTGGTAGAGCCCCACCCCCAGCATCAGCGTCGGCGGCTCGACGTGCAGGTAGAAGCCCGAGCACGCCATGCGCGGTCCCACGCCCTCCCAGAGCCACACGCCGAGGTTCGTCTTGTACGGCGTCTTGTCGTTGGCGAAGCGCGTGTCGCGCTGGATGCGGAACAGCGAGCGGTTCACGCGCGGATCGGCCTGTACGCCGGGCGCGATGGGGTGCAAGCGCTCACCGAGCGCCAACACGAACTCCTTCGCGGGCTCCAGCACGTCGCGTTCGTAGCGCTCCTTGTTGGCCGTGAACCACGCGCGATCGTTGTGCAGGCGCAGATCGTGGAAGAACGTGACCAGCTCGGGCGGGAATCCGGCGACCATGGATCGACCTCCGACGGGATCACGCTATCCTCTCGCCGGCGCACGAGGTTTTCAAGCGCCACTTGACGGCGTTCGCGCCGTGCCTACCCTGTGGGCCAGGACGAAGGTCGATGTTCGCTTCGGCGCACCGTCGACGATCCGTCCGCCGAGCACCTTTCTTTTTGGGGGTCGGAGCCAGTCCGACTGGTTTCGGTTCCTGTCTCGTTCGCGCGTTCCTCTTTTTTCCTGTCACGAGACTGTCCCGGGGCGGTGGGCTCCGGAATCGGGACCGAATCGGTTCGGGCGCGGATCTCTACCTCCGTGGGAGACGCCGTGAAGATCGCGGGCTTCGGGATCCTGACCCTGGTGATCGTCGGACACGTGGCGCTGTGGGGGCTCGCGAACCGGGCCAACGAAGCCGAGCCCTTCTTCGGGCGCGTGCAGGGGTTGTCGTACAGCCCCTACCACGGCGACGTCTCGCCGGAAGACGGCGCTGCCCCCGATCGCGCTGCCGTGGAGCGCGACGTGGCCAAGCTCTCCCACCTGACCTCTCGCCTGCGTACGTACGGCGCCAGTGGCTCCGAGGGTCTGGTCGCCGACGCGGCCGCTCTGCGCGGGATCTCGGTGATGCAGGGCGCCTGGATCGAGAAGAACGCCGAGCGCAACCGCAGGCAGATCGAGCAGGCCGTGGCGATCACGACCGCGCACCCCAACGTGACCCACCTGCTGGTCGGCAACGAGGCCGTGCTGCGCGGCGACGTGACCCCTGCCACGCTCGCCTCGTACCTCGACGACGTGCGCGCCCGCGTGACCGTGCCCGTCAGCGCCGCCGAGCCCTGGCACGTGTGGCTGAAGTACCCTGAGCTGGCCGACCACGTCGACTTCCTGGCGGTGCACGTCCTGCCCTACTGGGAGGGCGTGCCCGCCGAGCGCGCGTTGTCGCACCTGGAGAGCCGCCTCTTGAACCTGCGCGCGCGCTTTCCCGGCAAGCCCATCGTGCTCACCGAGGTGGGCTGGCCGAGCGCCGGCCCGGCCTTCGAGGCCGCCCTGCCGGGTCGCGTAGCCCAGGCGCGCTTCCTGCGCAGCTTCCTGGCGTTCGCGTCGCGACACGACGTCGACTACGTGGTCATGGAGGCCTTCGATCAGCCCTGGAAGCGCACCCTCGAAGGTCGCGTGGGCGCTTTCTGGGGCCTGCTCTCGGCCGACGGTACGCCCAAGTTCGGGATGACGGGGACGGTGCTGGAGAACCCCGACTGGCCGACCCGGGCGCTGGCCGCGAGCTTGCTGGCGCTGCTGCCCCTGGCGCTCTTCCTCGGGCGCTCGGGCCACCTGTCCGTGCGCGGTCGACTGCTGTTCGCGGCCACGCTGCAAGGGCTGGCCACCGTGGCGGTGTGGAGCGTGACGGCTACCCAGGACCTGGCCTGGGGATGGGGAGGCACCCTCGCCTGGTTCGTGCTGCTGGCCGCCCAGGCGCTCTTGCTCGTGGGAGTGGCCACCGACGCCTTCGAGCTGGTCGAGGTGCTGTACACCAAGCGCTTCCGGCGCCTGCTGGCCCCCGGAGCATTCGCGGCCGGTGCGAAGCCGCCGCGCGTCTCGATCCACGTGCCCATCCACGCCGAGCCGCCCGAGCTCGTGATCCAGACGCTCGACTCGCTGGCCCGCCTCGACTACCCGAACTACGAGGTGCTGGTCATCGACAACAACACCAAGGACGCCTCGCTCTGGAAGCCCGTGGAGGCCTGGTGCGCCAACGCGCCGGTCGTGCGCTTCTTCCACGTCGACCCGCTGCACGGCTTCAAGGCCGGTGCGCTCAACTTCGCGCTCGGCCACACCGACCCGGCGGCCGAGGTCGTGGCCGTCCTCGACGCGGACTACGTGGTGCACCGCGACTGGCTGAAGGACCTGGTGCCGCACTTCGCCGACCCGAAGGTGGCCGTGGTGCAGGCGCCCCAGGACAACCGCCAGTGGCGCGGCGACACGTTCCGCACCATGTGCACCTGGGAGTACGCGGGCTTCTTCCACCTCGGGATGGTGCAGCGCAACGAGCGCAACGCCATCATCCAGCACGGCACGATGACGATGGTGCGCCGGACCGCCCTGGACGAGGTCGGTGGCTGGAGCGAGTGGTGCATCACCGAGGACGCCGAGCTCGGCCTGAAGCTGCTCGAGCGGGGGCACCAGACCTTGTACACCGAGCGCTCCTACGGCTGGGGCGTGCCCCCCGACACCTTCCAGGGCTACAAGAAGCAGCGCTTCCGCTGGGCCTACGGCTCGGTGCAGATCGTGAAGGAGCACTGGCGCGCCCTGCTGGCGGGCCGCAAGCTGGACGCCGCCCAGCGCTTCCACTTCGCCGCCGGTTGGCTGCCCTGGCTGAACGACGGGCTGCTGGTGCTCTTCACCGTGATGGCCCTGGGCTGGACGCTGGCCCTGTCGTTGGCGGGCGGGCGCATCGCTTTCCCGCCGCCGGTGTTCCTGCTGCCCATCCTGGCCGTGTTCGTGGTGCGTATGGTGCGCAGCGTGTGGATGTATGCCCGGCGCGTGCCGTGCACCCTCGAGGAGCGCCTGGGCGCCGCGGTGGCCGGCATGAGCCTGACCTACACCGTGGGGCGCGCCGTCTGGCACGGCCTGCGCACGCGCGGCTTCCCCTTCGTGCGCACGCCCAAGGCCGAGGACAAGCCGGCCTTCCTGCGCGGCCTGCTCATGGCCCGCGACGAGGCCTTCCTGACCGTGGCGCTGTGGCTGGGCGCGGTGCTGACGCTGACCGTGCACGGGCGCGACACCCGCGGCGCCACGCTGTGGGCGGCGGCGCTCGTCGTGCAGTCGGTGCCCTACCTCGCGTCGATCGCCATGAGCTTCGTGAACGTGCTGCCGGCGGTCGTGCGGGCCTGGTACCGCCGCCACTCGCCGGTCCGTGGCCTGCCGAGCGTGCCCGGCGCGGCCGGTCAGACCGTGGCCTCGCGGCGGTCGTAACGGCGTGCTGTTCGTTGTTCGGTCGTGCCCTCGGAAGCACGGGCGCAGCAAGCAGCGCCCCTACGCTGTCCCGGTCGCGGCTCGCCGCATGTAGGGGCGCTGCTTGCTGCGCCCTTCTACAGCGCTCGGTCAGGGACGGACGCCTTCATTTTCCAGCTAACCGAAATTGAGCTATGGTTTCGACCACAAACCCAATCGACGGGAAGTGGTCGGCATGACCTCGAAGCGTTGCGGGAGCAGTTGGGCAGGCTCCTCGAGTCGGTGGAACGTTCCCCGGATCGCGAAGGTCCTTGTTCAGTTCCGGTCGGCCGCTTCGTCGTTGGCTGTCTTGCTCGTAGCGCAGGGCGCCATTGCCGCCGAGCCAAACGGCGATTCGCGGCCCTTTGTAGCAGATCCGCGGATAAGTTTCGTTCGTGATGTAGACGACGACAAAAGGCGTTCTGAACTCGTAAATACTATGGATGTAACCTATGGCGGGATGGCTCGTGTGGCAAGCGGCGCGGTGACGCTCGGGCAAGTGCTTGCCGAACTCGGAGAGTTTGTATATGAAAGCGCCGATTACTGCTGCGATCATTATGGTGCATGCGAGTGCTATCAGGCGTATCTTGGTGACGTTGGTATCCGCGTTGGCTGTTAGGATGATGAGACGTGCACTGTTGAGCCGCCGCGCGACGCGTGCATGACGCACGCATCTCTCGATGAATATTTGGCATGCGGCAATATATCATATATGTCTGACGAAACCGGCTGTTATGGTATATCTGCTGGCCTGTTCCCTCGAGATTCCAGGGATGAATGTTGCAGTCTTGAGCTGCATTTTGTTGAATGGTGTCTTTGGAGTGTTGTTATCACGTGTCGCAAGGGCCCTCAGGTACCGGCTGGGCCGATCGATTGATTAGCTTGCCTCGCGCCGCTCACACCGCCCACCAGGGCACGACCCGCGTTCCGCGCTGCTCCGAGACCTGGTCGCCGCCGTAGACCAGCACGCCCTTGGCGTCGGGCAGCTTCGCGAGCTTCTTCCACGTCTCGAGGCCCCGGAACATCTCGGTGTTCAGCGTGGCGCCGGCCTTGATCTCGAACGGCACGAGGTCGCGGCCGCGGTCGAGCAGCAGGTCGATCTCGTGGCCGGTGGCGTCGCGCCAGAAGTAGGCGCGGGGGCGTTCGCCGGCGTGGTGGGCGCGCTTCAGCACCTCGCCGATGACCCAGCCCTCGACCAGGGCGCCGCGGTGGGGGCTCTGGCGCAGCTCGTCGGGCGTGCGCAGCCCCAGCAGGTGGCAGGCGAGCCCCGAGTCGAGGAAGTAGAGCTTCGGCGACTTCACCAGCCGCTTGTTGAAGCTCACGTGGTAGGGCGGCAGGCGCGTGACCAGGAAGCTGGCCTCCAGCACCGACAGCCAGCGCGTCGCGGTGGTGTGGCTGATGCCCGCGTCGTTGGCCAGCGACGAGAGGTTCAGCAGTTGCCCGGTGCGGCCCGCGCAGAGCGACACGAAGCGCTGGAACTCGACGAGGTCTCCGACGTTCAGCACGTCGCGTACGTCGCGCTCGACGTAGGTCTGCAGGTAGGCCGAAAAGTAGTCGTCGCGGGGTACGTCAGCCGCGTACAGGCGCGGATAGCCGCCCTTGAGGATCACCTCCTCGAAGCCAGGCAACGACCCCGGAGGGCGCAGGTCGAAGGGGGCGTCGGGCAGGTCGTCATAGCGGGGGCTGGCGCGCCCTACGATCTCGTCGAGCGAAAGGGGCAGAAGGTGCAGCACGGCCGTACGGCCGGCCAGGCTCTGCGAGATGCCCGCGAGCAGCAGGAAGTTCTGGGAGCCCGAGAGCACGAACCTTCCGGGTCGTGGCTCGTCGTCGACCACCCCCTGCAGGTACGAGAACAGGTCGGGGGCGCGCTGGGCCTCGTCGAGGATGGTGGGGCCCGTGGCTTGCCGCAGGAAGCCGCGCGGATCGTCCCGCGCGAAGCGGCGCGTGTCGGGCTCCTCGAGCGTGATGTAGCGGTAGCCGGGCAGCGCCTTGCGGAGCAGGGTGGTCTTGCCCGATTGGCGCGGGCCCGTGAGGGTCACCACGGGGAACGACGCGAGGAGCGATACCAGCTTCGGAGTCAGGCTGCGGGCCAGCATGGCAGGAAACCCTGCAGATTCACTTTCCGATGTTCAATTTACACGAGTCGGCCGAATCGTCAATCAGATCCCCCACGACACGACGCGGTTCCTGCCGGTGCGCTTGGCCTCGTACAGGGCCTCGTCGGCGCACTTGACCAGGTCTTCGGTCGAGCGCGCATCGGACAGCGAGGTGGCCACGCCCACGCTGATGGTCAGGCGGCCGCCGGGCTGGGTCTCTTCGTTGGCGATGGGCGTCTGCTCGATGGTCGCGCGCAGCTCTTCGGCCACCGCGACCGCGCGGTCCTTGGACGTGTCGAGCAGGACCACCGTGAACTCCTCGCCGCCGTAGCGGCAGGGCAGGTCGATGCCACGCAGGCGCGACTTGAGCACGCGCGAAACCTGGCGCAGCACGTCGTCGCCCGCCGGGTGGCCGTGGGTGTCGTTGTAGTGCTTGAAGTGATCGACGTCGATCATCAGGACCGAGATCGGCGAGTTGGTGCGCAGGCTGCGTCGCACCTCGCGATCGAGGAACGCCTGGAAGTACCGATAGTTGCGTAGGCCCGTCATGCCGTCGACGGTGGCCAGGTCCTCGAGCCGGCGGTTGGCCTCGGCGAGCTCCTGGGCCATGGCGGTCAGGCGCTCGTTGGCGCCGATGAGCTCGGCCGTGGCCTTGTTCACCTCACGCTCGAGGCCCTTGGAGTGCTGCTGGATGCGCTCGGCCATGTCGTTGAACGTAAGGCCCAGCTTGCCGATCTCGTCACGGCCCTCGAGCAGGCTGCGCGCCGCCAGGTTGCCGCGCGCGAACTCCTCGGCCACCTCGGTGAGTCGCGCCACGGGGCGCACCAGGTTGCGGTGCAGCAGCGTGAAGATGGTCGCGCCCACCAGCAGGGTGACCAGCAGGATGAGGCCCGTGGTCGAGACGATCAGCTCCCAGAAGGCGCGCTCGCCCTTCTCGAGCGAGAAGCGCGCCAGCAGCGTGCCCCAGCGGATGCCGCGCTCTCCGGGCACCGCCGTGACCAGCGGCCGGCCCACGGCCAGGTAGGGTCCGTGATCCCCCTTACCGCGTCGGAAGAGCATCCCGTCGCTCACCGAGGCCTCGGCGGTGAAGAGGTCGTCGAGCGCCACGCCGTAGAGCAGTGGGTTCGAGTGCGCCACGACGCCGCGGTCGCGGTCGACGACGGCCAGGAACTCGAGGTCGCCGGCGCGCTTCATCGAGAGCGAGGTGACGGCCTCGTGCAGCTCTTCGACGCGATTGCCGGCCAGGATGGGCGTCCACTCGCTGGCCAGCACGTCGAGGAACGTACGCGCGCGGTCGGTCACGTCGTTGTCGTACATGCGGCGCTCGCGATCGACGAAGGCACCGCCGAGCAGCACCATGCCGAGCACGGCCAGCCCCACGCCGAACACCAGCACGCGTCGTTGCACGCTCACGGCGTCACCCCCGGCGCGGCCTTGCGCACGGCGTAGAGCTGCTCGCGGACCACGTCGTAGAAGTGCTCGTCGGTGACGGTCCAGCCGTCGGCGTCGGTAAAGCGCGCCAGGGCCTGGCGCCCGGCCACGGTGGCCCTGTTGGTCAGGAGGAACGCGCGCCGCAGGCAGGCTACGTGGTGGGCCGGGAGCCGGGCGTGCGCGACCAGGGCCTCCTGCGGGATGGCGGCTGTGATGCCCAGCACGCGCAGGGTGCGCGTGTCGATGCCCGCGTCGCGGGCGGCCTCGAGCCCGCCACGGTACGTGGCCGCGGCGTCGACCTCCCCGTCGACCACGGCCTGGATGACCTGCCGGTGCGATCCATTCAGGCGGGCGCGCGTCATCAGGTGCGGCACGTCGACGCCATCGGCGGCCAGGCGCGCGAGCGGGAAGACGAAGCCCGAGGCGGACGTGGGGCTCGTGAAGGCCACGCGCTTGTTCTGGAGGTCGAGCAGGCGCTGCACGTCGCTGTCGCGCCGCACGACGAGGTAGCCGGCGTAGCGCACGTCGCCGTTCGCGATCAGCGTGGCCAGCAGCAGCAGCTGGTCGTCGCGCTCTCGCGCCAGCACGAAGGCGAGCGGCGGCAACTGAGCGACGTCGAGCTCACCGCGGATCACGTCGGTGATCAGCTCGTCGTACTCCTGGTAGGCGACCACCTCGGTGCGTGCGCCCAGCAGCGACCCCAGGTGGGTCTCGAGCGGCGCGAAGCGCTGGGCCTGCTCTTCGGGCGTGCCCGGTGAGACCAGCCCGAAGCGCACCGCGCCCAGGTGGCATTCTCCGGGCACCGGCAGGGCCTCGTCGGCGCCACCGCGCGGCAGGTCGACGGCCCCGGGAACCTCGCGTGGCACGGTCGGCCCCTGGCAGGCCACCAGGAGGGCTGCCAGCACGATCACCCAAGTGGCCGAGCCTACCCGCGAATTCGTCATGCGACGCAGTATACAGCGGGAGGCGCGGATCGTCGACCTCGCGACGAGGGAAATCGTGACGCCGCGGGGACGCAACGGCCGGGCTCGAAGGTGCGGTCAGGGAGCGGGCGCCTCGGCCGCGGGCGGCGTGGGGGCCTTGTCGTTCTTGCGCGCGCCGAACGGCCCCTCGAGCTTGTGGAAGCGACCGCCGAGCAGCGCGGGGTCGGACGCGTAGCCGAGCTGCTGGAAGTCGAGGCGCTTGCCCGCCGTGGCGGGGTAGCTCGGCCCCAACTGGACGCTGAAGTCCTGGCCCGGCGTGCTGCCGTGGCACTGCTCGCACGAGGTCTCGGGACCGTTCTCGTCGTGGCCGTGGCAGCGGGTGCACGACACCGCGTCGGCCTCGTGGCAGTCGCGGCAGCGCAGCGAGCGGTCCTTCGGCACCACCGTGTGGTGCAGCCCGTGCCAGGTCTCGGTCTCGGCGAAGCCGAACTTGCCCGAGAAGGTCTGGCCCACCGACGCCATGCCGACGCGCAGCGCCTTCTCCCAGTCGAAGTCGAGCCAGAAGCCGTCCCACAGGTTGGGAACGGCCAGCAGGTTCGTCTCGGTGTCGTAGGGCTGCCTGGCGCGGTAGTGCTTGAAGGGGGCGATGCGCGCGCGAGCGTCGGCGTAGGCGCCCTGCGGCTCGGCCAGCGTGGTGGGCTTCGACGGATCGATGGGCTCGCCCAGCGTGTAGTGTCGCGTACGGCCGTTGTCCCAGCGGTACTCGGGCGTCACGTCCTTGCCCCAGGTGAACGCGCCCTTCTTCTTGTCGAAGGTGGGCATGCCGTTGGCGTCCTTCAGGACCGGCAGGTCCTGGCCGGCCTTCGACCAGTCCCACATCATGGCCGTGGGCGATTCGTGTGCGAACGACGGGATGTGGCACGCCTGGCAGGCGACGGCCTGCAGGTGGCGATCGAGGTGGTAGCGCACCGAGCCCGAGAAGGCGTGGGGTGAGCCGCCGTGGCACTGCTCGCAGCGCAGGCGGTTGGTGCCCACGGCCAACGTCGAGGCCTTGCCGGCCACCTCGTGATTCGTGGTGGTGTGGCAATCCTGGCACGCCAGGCCGTGCTGGCCCATGTGGACGTCGAGCTCGGGCGACGGGTTCGCGAGCGCAGGCTCGAGGTCGCCGTGCTTCACGTTGGGGCCGCCCTCGCTGTTGAAGTGGCAGGTGCCGCAGTCGCCGCGGGTGGGCTGGCCGACGCTGGCCGCGATGGCGACCAGGTCGAGGTCGGCCAGGGGGGCGCCTCCTTCGCCCTCGGCTTTCTGGTAGGTGCCGGTGGTGTCGTGGCAGACCAGGCAGTCGATGCGCGTGCGATCGTGGAAGTCGGCGTCGCTCGTGAAGGCGCCGTAGCCGATGTGGCACTGCGTGCAGCGCTCCATGTTGGAGCCCACGCCGATGCAGTAGTTGTTGATGGTGACCAGCTTGCCGAGCGAGCTCTCGCGCTCGCGATCGGTCTCGTGGGGCGACGCGCCGCGCCACAGCCAGTGCGACGTATCGAGCACGGCCTCGCCCACGTCGGCGTGGCACTCGAGGCAGCGGGCGGTGATCACGCGCGGGTCGGTGACCTTGGCGGGCAGCGCCAGCAGGTCCTTGTGGCTCGGCACGAAGCGGCGGTGGCAGTCGCGGCAGCCCGTGGGAGCCGTGGTCTCGCCCTCCCGCTCGTGGCACCCGACGCACTGCTGGTGGTAGGCGCCCTTCAAGCCCGGGCGCGTGGGGGCGTCGGGCTCGTCGGGCAGGCGGTGGCACGCCCCGCAGGTGCTGGGGCGGAAGGCGCTCATGTCGACCTGCGTGATTTCGCGGCCGACGCGGTCGTCGGGCTTGGCGGGGTCCTGCACGCGGTGGTGGCACACCGTGCAATCGCCGCCCGAGTGCGTGGCGTGGGCGCGGTGCATGAAGCGCACCGGCTCGTAGTCGTCGGTGCCGGCGTTGGCCAGCGGGCTCGAGAGCACGAGCAGCGCCGGCATGGCCTCCGGCGAGAACGAGGGTGGGGCGGCGGGCGTCTCGCGGGCGGGCGCCTTGGGGCCCGACGACGTGTCGCGCGCGAGCCCGGTGGGCGCGGTGTAGCGCTCGCTCTCGGTGATGGCCTCGCGGTGCACGACCACGTAGAAGGCGATGAAGCCGCCGAAGAGCACCAGCGACGGGCGGCGGAAGCCTCGCGCCCAGCCGAACGCGCTCTCCTCCTCGACCGGCTCGTCGTCGACCTGCGGGTCGGCCTCGGTGGCGGGCAGCACCGGGAAGAAGTGCGCCACGAAGCGGTACAGGAAGATGATGGTCGAGACGAGCGCGGCCGTGACGGCGATCTCGCCGATGGCCGGGAAGTACGAGGCCTGGGCGAACGGCGGGTGGAAGCCCACCAGGAACACGTTGACGCGGTTCAACACCACGCCGCCGATGATCAGGCAGGCCGAGATGAACACACCGCGCGTCGAGCGGCGCACGCGCTCGGTCGAGAGCAGCAGCATGGGCAGCACCAGCCCCGCACCTACCTCGATGAGCCACGAGACCGTGTCTTCGCCGTCCAAGAGGAAGACGGACAGGTCGTTGCGCACGAAGACGTCGACCAGCT
>Ga0172369_10008519_pt1 | contig 11617 bp, 10 predicted proteins | sample LakKiv25m_FD_114539 | JGI IMG/M metagenome (GOLD analysis project Ga0172369, IMG submission 114539) | Freshwater microbial communities from Kabuno Bay, South-Kivu, Congo - kab_022012_11.25m | ecosystem: Environmental > Aquatic > Freshwater > Lake | place: Democratic Republic of the Congo... | reverse complement strand
TGGTACTTTTCGCGAATCGCTTTGCGATAGGCTTTGAAAATCAAATCTCGCGGCGCAAAGGCTGACACCAGCATAAGGAGAGTGGAGCTTGGCAGATGAAAGTTGGTAATCAGCCTATCTATAACCTTAAAGTCATAGGGCGGGTAAATGAATTTGTCAGTCCAGCCGCGACCCGCTTTTGCCCATCCTTCGGAGGTAACACTGGTCTCCACAGCGCGCACCACGCTGGTGCCAACGGCGATCACTTTTTTCTTACCGCGTATGGTGGCGTTGATAGTTTCCGCTGCCTCTTCGGCGATTTCATAATACTCCGAGTCCATTTTGTGGCGGCTCAAGTCTTCTACGACCACCGGGCGAAAGCTCCCCAGACCCAGATGCAAAACGACAGGGACGACATGCACGCCCTTGTTTTTCGCTTTGTCCAACAGTTCCTTGGTAAAATGCAATCCGGCAGTGGGCGCCGCAACAGCGCCACGCACCTTCGCATACACAGTTTGGTATCTATCCTTGTCAGTGCTTTCCGGCTCTCTTTTGATATATGGCGGCAGCGGCGCCTTGCCGATCTTGTCCACAATGGCGTAGAAATCGCCTTTGTAGTTGAAGCGTACGACCCTTCCTCCGGAAACCGTATTGTCGATCACGTCGCAAGCGAGCTCGTCGCCAATGGTGAGGCGATTGCCAACGCGTACTTTACGTGCCGGTCGTACGAGAACCTCCCACAGGCCCTGTTCCAACTCCCGCAGCAAAAAGACCTCGACCTTTGCGTCAGTCTTGTCTTTGGTTCCTTCCAGCCTGGCGGGAAAAACTTTGGTCTCGTTGATGACCAGGCTATCCCCCCGTTCCATGTGATTGATAACATCCGCGAAAACACCTTCCTCGACCGAGCCATCCTCCCTGTTAATGATCATGAGACGGCACTGGTCGCGCTTGGGACTGGGGTATTGGGCAACTAATTTTTCTGGCAAGTTGTATTTAAAGTCGGAAAGTTTCATCGCGTTGCTACCTCCTTTGTTAGATTAACGAGATCATGATTCATCCGCGTCACACAAGCACTCTTCATAACAACATGATTCTGGTGGTTACGAATCAAACAAGTTTTCTTGTCGAAAAGCAATCCTCTTTCTTTGAAAATGTTGGTACGCCAACTCCGTGGCGACCCGTCCACGCGGGGTTCGGTTCAAGAAGCCGCGTTGAATGAGATAAGGCTCGTAGATCTCCTCGATAGTGTCGCGCTCTTCGCCAATAGCGACCGCAAGGGTATTGAGTCCAACCGGACCGCCGCTGAATTTGTCGATCACGGATAACAGGATGCGCTTATCCATGTCATCAAGCCCCTTGTCGTCCACATCAAGACGATGCAGCGACTCGTTTGCCAAGATTGCGGTGATGGACTTTTGTCCGTCGATCTGTGCAAAATCACGAACCCGGCGCAGCAAGCGGTTGGCTACTCGCGGGGTGCCGCGGGAGCGACTTGCGATCTCAAAAGCAGCATTTTCCTCAATGGAGCAATCCAATATTTTGGCGGAACGCCGCACTATGGTGGCAAGGTCCTCCGAATCATAGTAATCCAGTCGCAGAGACATTCCGAAGCGAGCGCGCAAGGGGGAAGTGAGCAAACCCGCACGGGTCGTTGCTCCAATGAGGGTAAAATGCGGAAGCTTCAACTGAATGGTTCTGGCATTGACTCCCTTGTCTATGATAATATCCAGCTTGAAATCCTCCATCGCCGGATACAGATATTCTTCCACCACGCGATTCAAGCGATGGATTTCATCGATAAAAATGACATCCCGCTCGCCCAAATTGGTTAACAGACCTGCGATGTCACTGGCCCGTTCCAATGCCGGCCCGGAAGTCACACGGATGTTAACGCCCAATTCTTGGGCGATGATATGTGCAAGAGTGGTTTTTCCCAATCCCGGAGGGCCGTGAAAAAGCACATGGTCTAAGGATTCTTTTCGCTCCAAGGCAGCCTGAATGAAAACGCGCAGATTGGCCTTTAGCTTGTTCTGACCGATGAATTCCTCGAACCGAGTTGGCCGCAATGTAAAATCGATCTCGCTCTCACCGATCAACTGCTCCGGAAATGTGGGTCTGTCCTGATAATTCAAGTGAGTCCTCACGCCTGGCTTTTCAGGGCAATGCGAACCAATTCCTCCACCGAAGTGGTCTGGCCAATTCTTTCCGCTGTTTTCAGAATGACCTTCTGAGCCTCATTTTTCGCATAGCCCAAAGTCATCAGGGCCAACGTGGCTTCCTCCAACAAGTCAGGCGCAATTTTTGTCGATGGCAGCAGAACACCTGGCATCCTTCTCAGTCTCGCAGCCGCCTTTTCTTTAAGGTCCAAGATAAGCCGCTGGGCGGTTTTTTTGCCGATGCCAGGAATTCTGGTTAATGCCAGCTCTTCGCCTTCTGCGATATACCGGTAGATTTCCATGACTTTTGAGCCGGAAAGAATACCAAGCGCTAACTTGGGCCCAATCCCGGATACCGACAACAACTCACGGAAAAGCTGACGTTCATCAGATGTAGCAAAGCCAAACAACGTCAATGCATCCTCGCGGACATGCAAATGGGTAATGAGGAGAATTTCCTCGCCAAGGTTGCCAAGAGCTTCATAGGTCGAAAGCGGGATGAACATTTCCATGCCGACATTGTTACAGTCCACTACGACTTGTGTTGGCAGTTTTTCTACCAATTTGCCGCGGATGAAGGATAGCATAGCGATGACGCTAAAATAGTAAAGTGTTGCCGATCGGCTGGTGGTGATCTTCTTGTTAGCTCTTAACAAGAGGAGTGCGAATTGTAAGTTCTGGGCAAACGAATCGGTGGCGAGCCGATTACTGCTTCCGTCGCTGCTGCAAGCTCTTTTCCGTCCAAAAACGGTTTGCATGACAGATAGCGATGGCCAATGCATCCGAGGCATCAAGGGGGGCATCCATCGACTCAAGGTGCAGCAGCTTGGCGACCATTTTCTGAACCTGCTCCTTGGAGGCGGCACCATGTCCGGTTAATGCTTGTTTCACCTCGCGAGGGGTATAGGTCACAATGGCTTTTTCGGAATTGAGAGCTGCAAGCACGGATGCACCACGCGCCTGTCCGAGCTGCATGGCAGATTTTACGTTTCTACTGTAGAATATATCTTCCAAGGCCACAAAATCCGGCTGAAAATTTGCTATCAAAGCGACGACACGATCATAAATTTCTTTTAATCGCAAGTGAAAAGGATCGCTCGCCCTTGTGTTCACACAGCCGAATTCTAAGCACTCATAGATAGAAGATTGCAAGCTTTTGATGAGACCATAGCCTGTTATTGCGCTTCCGGGATCGATGCCCAAGACTAACATGCCGCTATTGAGCGTTAATTTGTTCCAAGACCTTGTCGTCTATGTCAAAATTGGAATAGACATTCTGTACGTCGTCGTGCTCTTCCAAAGCATCCATCAGCTTCAGTAGGGTTTCCGCATTCTTGCCTTCGACTTTGATCATCGTCGATGGCTCCATGGTTATTTCGGCACCTTCAAATGGGATGTTATTGGCACCGAGCACCTTCTTGACCGCTTCCAAGGCCGAGGGTTCCATCTTCAGCCGGAACGTCTCCTCATCCTGATCAATGTCTTGAACACCGGCGTCCAAAGTCGTCATCATCAAGTCATCTTCGGTGGTAACAGATTTGGACAGAGTGATGGTGCCAGTTTTGTGGAACATCCAGGCGACGCTGCCGCTTTCGCCCAAGTTGCCGCCATATTTGGAAAGCAGATGACGAATTTCCGCAACGCTGCGATTCTTATTGTCGGTCAGGGCATCGATATACAAGGCCGTTCCTCCCGGGCCATAGCCTTCGTATATAACTTCCTCATAAGTCACACCAGGCAGTTCTCCCGTCCCGCGCTTGATGGCTCTTTCGATATTCGCAGCGGGCATGTTGGCAGCTTTGGCAGCCAAAACAGCCGACCGCAAGCGCGGATTCGAGTTCTCATCGCCACCACCATGGCGGGCTGCTATTGTTAATTCCTTAATCAAGCGAGTAAAGACACGACCACGCGCTGCATCGGTCTTTTCTTTCTTCCGCTTGATGGTACTCCATTTCGAATGGCCAGACATGATGCCTCCTAAAAATAAGCCCGTAACCCCTGCCAAGAGGAAACGGGATATCCATCAAATTACTTCGGGCTTATAAAGGTCAATTCCGGAGCCGTGCTAAAATGGTTTGCTTATTGATAATTTTCTTTTTCGGGCGCTAAATATAACAAAAAAATGGCCCGAATTCAATTAAAAAAACGGGCCATTAAACTTCAAAACGAATTGTTCCATCGGTCAAAATATGGTCATTCGCATCTCCAACCGGGCATTTAGCTCGAAAAGTCGTCAACAAAAAAGCATCTGACTGGTTCGATCAAGGTTCCTTCGGGGCTTTTTCGGGGTTATCTTCGGGAGATATAGTTTGCTTTTGCGGTGTGACAAACACCTGCGTACGAACGACCCAGGCTTCGACAAAGCCCTTCTCCACAGCTTTCTCCTGCAAGATTTCCGCTTCGTACCGCGAATTGCAGTCGCCAATCCGCACTTTATAATAGGGGTTGTCAAAGGCGACATAGACATTCTCTTCAAAAGACAGCACAGCATCGCGTTTTACTGTGCGCGCTTCATCCCCATCACGGGTGGAAATCAATTGCACCCGATATCCGGTCGCCATTTGCACTCGCGATGTATCCACCTCTTGACCGCCTTTGAGCAGCTTGTCAATGTCCTCCCCACTACTTTCGGACGGCTTAGCCGCTTTAATGTCAAGCTCATAATCACCCAGAGACATCGGATCAAAATCCTCGATGATCTGAGGCTCTGGTTTTGCTTTTTCCTTTGGCGGATTTTGTACCACCACCTTCGGCTGCTGAGAGCAACCTTGACTGAAGGTGAGCAGCAGAATCCCAGTCATGAGAGTTAGAAGTTTATTATGATACATTTTCGATCCCATCAAGTTTGCCGTCATCGGGCGGCACTCATCGTTTTCAACAAGTGTTATCTGATTTGAACAAAAAGTATAAAAGGCGCTCACACATCTGTGTGCGAAGAAACCGGATATCGATTACCTCAGAATTCAACCACGATAATTCCAAGGCTGAGCGCCGGCAATTTAGATAACCGGACTAAGAAAATCAACTAAAATGTCCTTGTGCCCGAGACCTCAGTAATGGGTGGGGCAATCTCGTTCTCAAACTCGGTTTGGGAACGAGATTGCCTTTCTCCCACCTGTAAGCGAGGGACTACTTGTGCCCGAGTTCGCGTAAAAACCATTCTTCTAACTATTCCCCCTTTCAAAGGAGGCTCACGTCCGGTGGGGAATGATTTTCTATTTCTTCCCAAAACGGGGCCTTGCCCGCCATGAAGTGATGGTACAGGCTCAACTAAAGTGGGAAAACTCTACCGCACAAAGTTAATCTTGCCGCCTTTCTACAAAATAACGCTTGACATTCAAGGTCAAACATCTTATAATTAAATTGCATGACAATCATTCCAATAAGTCGATGGCTCTCACTTTCAAATTCCCAGTTTTAAAAGCGATCTCAAAATTCAATGGAAGCTCTACACATACGAACGGTGTTATACATCTACGAATGAAGGAAGCGCAAGCGAATGTATGAAACAATAACAGACCTATCCGCATCAATGGAACTACTCGATATCTCCCAGTTGGATGAGCTTACCAAGCAGTTAGAAGAAAAAATCAAATCGGATCCAAAGGATTTGCGTTCTCTCCTGATGTTGGGAAACGGCTATTACCTGCGAGGAAAAATTAACGCTGCCATTGAAACTTTTAAGCTGGCCACCCAAGTGAATCCGCGTTTGCCCTATGCGTTTTATTACTTGGGTGTATCATATTATCGCCAGGCACATCTAAATAACGCCGAAGCGATGTTGAAAAGAGTGATTGAGCTTGCGCCGAATTTCCTGATGGCGCATTACTGGCTTGGCATTACCTATTGGCACAAAGGGAGCTACCGACAGGCGCGCGAAGCCTTTGAAACCATGCTCAGCGAAAACGCCGAGTCTCTCATTGCACACTACCATGCTGCCCTGTCTTGTATCGAAGAACAAGCTTTCGATTGTGCGCTCACCCATCTCCAAGCGCTGGCAGCCGTCGTTCAGGACGATTCGCGCGTGCAACTCTATTTAGGCAAGGTGCTTCAGCGACTCAATCGCATCGACGAGGCTATCAAGGCCTATAAGCGCGGGCTTGAGCTGAACCCGAACGATTTTCAAATCAAAGAAGCACTGAAATACCTAACCGAAGTAGAGGAACCATAGAATGTTCTGTTTCCCGCCTTGTCAATGACAGCCATTTGCCGGTTGATGTCAAGGCGTGAGGCATGACATAGAATACTTAGAAACGATTGATCATTTACGATCCGTAATGTGGAGGAAATTGTCATGGCAAAAATCGGAGTTCCATGGCAGAGTTTTGCCAAAGAAACGAAGCATCCCCTGATTGACGTAGAAGAACCCAATCTCATGCGGGACATCTTTCCCTATTCCGAAGTTCCCAAAACGGTCTTTGACGGAGAAATCGTCGATGCCAAGCCCGCACCTGAAATTTGGATTACCGACACAACCTTTAGAGATGGCCAGCAAGCTCGCACACCCTTCACAGTGGAGCAAGCCATCAAGCTTTTCGACCTTATCCATCGACTGTCCGGGCCTAATGGCATCATTCGCCAATCGGAATTCTTTATCTATTCTGCGAAGGATCGGGAAATTCTGGAAGAAGTGAGACACAGGGGATACAAGTATCCTGAGGTTACTTCCTGGATTCGCGCCAATCCCTCTGACTTTGAGTTAGTGAAACAAGTGGGCATCAAGGAAACCGGCATGCTCACATCTATCTCCGATTACCACATCTTCCTGAAATTCAAAAAAACGCGCCGGCAAGTGCTGGACTCGTTCATGCAAGTGGTTCGCGCTGCCGCCGAGGCAGGTCTTGAGGCCATTCGTTGTCACTACGAAGATGTGACTCGCGCCGATTTTTGGGGAGCTGTCGTACCGTTCACCGAAGAGCTGATGAACTTTTCCGCCAAATCGGGATTGCGAATCAAAATCCGGCTTTGCGATACCATGGGATATGGCCTGCCCTATCCCACCGCAGCATTGCCCCGTTCGGTACCCAAGCTCGTTTACTATCTGCAGCGAGAATTCGGCATTCCGTCCGAGCTGTTCGAATGGCATGGTCACAACGATTTCCAAAAAGTTCACATCAACTCGGTAACGGCCTGGCTCTCAGGTGTTTCGGCGGCTAATGCCACCATTTTAGGCTTTGGGGAGCGCACCGGTAATTCGCCCATGGAAGCCTTGGCTATCGAATATGCTTCTCTGACCGGATCCACCAATGGCATGGACTTGACGGCCATCACGGAGATTGGCGACTACCTGCGCGAAATCGGCACCTCGATCCCCGCCAACTTTCCCTTTGTTGGCGACCGCTTCAACGTCACCATGGCCGGCATCCATGCAGATGGCGTCATCAAGAACGAAGAAATCTATAATATTTTTGACACCGCGAAGATATTGAAACGCCCGCTTGGAGTGAATATCACCGATCGCTCGGGTATTGCCGGCGTCGGCTTTTGGGTCAATCAGGAGCTGCAAAAGAAAGGCAAGGCGCCGGTCGATAAGCGTGACCCGAGAGTTGCGGCCATATTCGAATGGGTGGAAGAACAGTACGCCCAAGGTCGGGTGACCTCCATCTCGCCGGAAGAAATGGAAGCCCAGTTCGAGCTGCATTTTGAAGACGTCGGCTAATGACTTTGGCGCAAGCCCGACAAGTTGGTCCTTCTCCCTTTGTAAGCCGCAAGGCGGAAAAGTCTGAACCGGAAACAGCCCCGGCAGCGGACACCGTTGACAAGCTTTTTGTCTACGGCTCGCTCAACAACGATTATCATTTTCAACTGTTAACCGGGCGAATTCTGCCTTCGGAAATGGCGCTGCTTCTCAATCATCGAAAGATCAGTCCGGCAAACGGATTCCCCTTCGCCATTTCTTGGCAGGGATCAACGATCGAAGGACGTGTGCTCTTTGACATAACGCCATCGATTCTGGAAAAACTCGACGACTACGAGTCCGAAGGAGATCTCTACTTTCGAAAGATCGCTCAGGTGCGGATGGGCGGTGAGCTTCACAATGCCTACGTTTATGTTGGCAACGCACAAGCCCTTCAACACTACTTTGAGCGGGGATATAAAGAGAGGGATCGGATCGAAGAGTTTGTTCATAAAAGCGTAAATCACTATCTGGAAGAACAAGCAGATCGATGTCTGGTGGTGGATCAAGAAAAGCTCCCCCTCAAAGTTACGCGCGAGCTGCTTTCGGAAGAAATACATGGACTCATGCGCCAGTACTTTCATGACGCAGGTCTGCCGCCCTTTATCATCAAGCACGAAATCGAAAAGGCCAATATTCCGGAGCTGAGCTGGGTCACGGCCAATCGCAAAGCCCTCCGCTATGCCGACAACTACATGACCTTGGCGACCAAGTTCATGGTCTTTAATCAACTGGAGGAGCGGTTCCGTGATGAATATCGCGCTCATGTCACCGTTTCCGATTCTTATTACATGCACACCATCTCGGCATTGATGGCGTTGAAGCTGCTGGTAGATCAGAACCAACAATTTCAGTCCGCTTTAACGCAGCTTGGAGTCAATCGCTTCGATCCGTCCTTCAAATACACGGACTATGCGGTGGCAGCTATCTTTATCGCCGAAGAGCTTTACACCAAGCCGCGAGCGGATGAAGTTGCGGACTGGATCCAAAGCAATCGCCGGGTCGGTGTTTCTCCTTTGGGGGCCGAATTGGAGTTTTCCAATTTGGGCGTGCGCGCCATAAAGGCGACTGAAGGAGAAGACCCCGTTTATGACAGCTTTTACTACTTCTACCAATTCGATCTCATGCGCCGCGGTTGGAAGTTGGGCGCGCATATCGACGATCATGGTTTCCTGACTTCGACGGATGTGCATTCCCGAGGCTTCTTGGAGTTGGCCTTTGGCCGATACAAACTCCTTGGCGACGTTTCCAAGCCGGCCACTCAGGATCCCTGGATTTTGGCGCAAATCATCAATTTGGCGATCCTGTTCATTCAGGTCAAGCCGCATAGCTTGCATCTAAGCATCGAGATTGCCTTGGATGCTCCGTTCAAGCCATTGGAAGACCCGGAATTCTTTCTCTGCCTGTTGCTTTTAGGCGGAGATTTGCGGGAAGACCAATACGGTAAGCTACGTGAGATGCGCATCTTTGGCGGTGAGATTCTGCATCCGGACGTGGGCGTTTGTCTCTCACGGCTAAACAGGCATCACCAGGATCCTGATGATCGCAAATGGTCTACGGTGGTTGAGTATCAATTCCCTCGCCTTAAATACGATTATGACTACCAACCGCTCATTATGGCTTTAAAGGGATTTCAATTGGAAGCCAATCCCTATCCGCTCAAGGATTGCAGAGACTGTCCGCATCAGGATTGGCATGAGGAATTGGAATCATCGCTCATGCAGTGGGCGACCTTTCCGACACCTATTTCGAAATCCGGTTTAGGGAAATTTTTAGAGATCGTCGAGGCCGGTCTGGATAAGGAAGCCGCGATTATCGGTCCCGAGTACGGCCGGTACGCTCAACGCGTGTTAGGACGCATAGAAGAACAAGTGAAGCGCCGGAACCAGCGCATCAGCGAGTATCATGTTCGATCCAAGAAAAGACCTGATCGCAACGATTAGCCAGCACAAAGCTGAGCTAATCAAAAACGTTTGCAATCGGCTGCAAAAGTTGGAGCGCTCCCATTATGAAGCCATTGATTTTGAGAGGCATCAGGAACGGGAGGAAGCCATGCTGCATGCTTTGCTCAAGGGGATGGAGGAAGCCGACTATTTCACTTTCCTCGACTACATTGAAAAGATTGCCGGCAAGCGATCCAATGAAGGCTATTCTTTGGATGAGGTTCAAAATGCCGTCACGGTTTTCGAGGAGGAGCTATGGCATGTATTGACCAAGTTTGTGCCCATAGAGCCTCCACTCATAGACATGCTCGCCATCTGCAATCGCGTATTCGGCAAAGCCAAAGATCATCTGGCCAGAACCTATCTCAAGGAAGCAGTAGAAACGCAAAAAGAATTAGATGACTTGCGGAAAAGATTTTTCATTTACCAGCAAGAACAAAAAGAAATCGCGGATTCCGCTCATCCGCACGAAGCTTATTGACCATCAAAGCAGAACTGAACACATACGATTTTCATTAGCTGCTCAACAACGACCATTAAGGAGTGACAATGAATGCCCAATTGAATGAAAAAGCCAAAGAGCATTTTGCCAAGCTGGTAGCGGAGCAATTGGAACGAGTCGAAAAAATGAAGCAAGCCGAAGACTGGCTTGACTTTTCCAAACTCAAGCCAATTATCATCGGCGTCTGTTGGGGCGACGGCATTGGTCCCATTATCTGTCAAGAAACGCAACGGCTATTAGAATACCTTCTCTCCGAAGAGATAACATCTGGAAAAGTCCAATTCCGCACCATTGAAGGCTTGACCATCGAGAATCGCGTCAAACACATGAAGGCGATTCCGGACGACGTGCTAGCCGAACTGAAGGCCTGTCACGTCATCCTCAAAGCGCCAACAACGACGCCGGAAAAGGGCGGCCCGTATCCAAACATTGAAAGCGCCAACATCGCCATGCGCCGGGAGCTGGATCTGTTTGCCAATGTCCGTCCGGTCAAAGTGCCCAAGGACGGGATCGATTGGGTGTTCTTTCGGGAAAATACCGAAGGAGCCTACATTCTCGGCAGCAAGGGCATTCAGGTGACGGAGGACTTGGCTTTCGACTTTACCGCGGTCACCAAGCAAGGCAGCGAGCGCATCATCCGCATGGCTTTTGATTATGCGCATAAAAACGGCATCAACAAGGTCACCGTGGTCACCAAGGCAAACGTGATCAAGGCCACCGACGGTCTGTTCCTCGAAACGACCGAAAGGATTGGCAAGGAATATCTGGACGTGCGATGGGATGGCTGGTATATTGACATCATGACAGCCAAGCTGGTAGACGCCAAGCGGCGGACTCAATTCCGGGTCATGGTGCTTCCCAACCTGTACGGCGACATCCTTACCGACGAAGCGGCAGAGTTTCAAGGCGGCGTCGGCACTGCGGGAAGTGCAAATATCGGCAAGCGCTACGCCATGTTCGAGGCAATCCATGGCTCAGCGCCGCGCATGATCTCCGAAGGACGCGGGCAATATGCCGACCCGTCCAGCCTCATCCGCGCCGCTGCGATGATGATCCGCCACATTGGCTTCATCGACAAAGCCGAAAAATTAGAAATGGCACTGGACATTTGCGGCCAATATGAAAAGCAAAAGGTGATCACCGGCCGTAGCGATGGCGCTACGGGACGAGAGTTCTGCAATTATTTGCTGGAGACGGTGAAAGCCGAAAATCTGGCAAAAAAGTGGAACGAGTATTTGCGTTAGAACGACTCCGCCTATAGTGTCAACGGAACATTGGCCAATTGATTTCAGTATGGGCGCACGCAAAGCTCCTGACAAATGCCTTTTTAAGGAGAGTGTTAAAAAATGGTCACGTGGCA
>Ga0172369_10008517_pt1 | contig 11618 bp, 9 predicted proteins | sample LakKiv25m_FD_114539 | JGI IMG/M metagenome (GOLD analysis project Ga0172369, IMG submission 114539) | Freshwater microbial communities from Kabuno Bay, South-Kivu, Congo - kab_022012_11.25m | ecosystem: Environmental > Aquatic > Freshwater > Lake | place: Democratic Republic of the Congo... | reverse complement strand
GGGCAAGTTCAACCAATTTTTGCTTGAACTCCCTGTCGTACTTGGTCCTTTGTGTTGTCATCATGGTAAATTACTACTTTTTTGTAGCTTAACTTACCCTCCAGGTTTTTGTAGCATATCCAGCGCGATGCTGTAAGCCGGCACGGTGGCGATGTTACAATAGTGCATCTGCCGGAAATAGGGATTACAGGCAACACTCATTTTCCATTTTCAGATTTAAACAATGTAGCAATAGCCGATTTAATGTCAGGTTGGCTCAACGAAAAAGGATTGGATAAATACAAATAAAGTAAGGAGGAAAACAGTAAAATTGAATAACGGGGTAGAGATGCCTATTTATGGCTATGGCATCTTTCAGATTGCAGATCTGGATGTATTGTGAAATTCGGAAAATCAGTGTAGTCACCTTACAGAACTATAAGGTTTGCCCGGCTATTTTCCTGGCTTGAGATCCATTCCCGACTAACCAGCTGAAACAATAAGATAACCAGTGTTTTTTGCACCTTAGTCCATTTTTCTGATAAAAATCTTAAGTAGTCCCGGCAGGACAATTAGCAACAAGGGCAGAGCCATGATAAAGCCGCCGATGACAGCGATAGCAAGCGGTTGGTGCATCTGTGCCCCAGTGCCTATACCCAGGGCCAGGGGAGATAACGCAGCCACTGCACCGGTGGCGGTCATCAGGTTCGGACGCAACCGGGCCGAGATGGCATAGACCAAAGCTCCGTTTATCGAGGAATTCTTGAGTTCAGTGAGAAATTGCTGGATGGTGAAAATTGAATTTTCTCCAATGATTCCGATGATCATGATCAAACCCGTGTAGCTTCCCACGTTCAAAGGAGTTTGGGTCAAATAAAGTGCAAAAAGCCCCCCTGCAATACCAAGAATGCTGATAAAAATGACTATCCCGGAAAGCCGGAGATCCCTGAACAGGAACAGGGCAATCAGGAAAACCATCAACCCGCTGATTAGAAGAATCAAAAGGAGTTCTGAAAACGACTGCTGCTGCTCGGCATAAGATCCGCCATAGACGATCTGGTAGGATGGCGGGAGTTTAATACCTGATAGTTTTTTCCGTATATCCTTGATTACGCCCCCCAAGTCCCGGTTATCCAGCCTGGCTGTTACAGCCCCCAGTGTCTGAAGATTCTCACGCTGAATCTCCGATACGCCGGCCTGAATTGAAAGATCGGCAAATTTGTCGAGCGGGAAATCCTCGCCAGCCGGTGCGCTGATCCTGATTTCCTTAATCTTTTCAAAGGTGGTGCGGTTGTTTAACGGATAGATGAACCTCACGTCCGTAAATTGTTCTTTTTCAGGGATGGAACCAACAACAATCCCTCCAATCCAGGCTTCAGCCTGCGACTGGATATCGGAGGACTTCAATCCATATTGTTTCAGGACATCCTCCCGGGGATCGATGTTTATGATTGGGCCAGAGATGACAATGCCATTAAAGACATCAGCTGTTCCCGCGACCTGGCTTACACTATCGGCCACCTGTCTTGACAACTGCTCGAGTTTTTTGTGATCATCCCCAAAAATCTTGATCTCGATCGGTTGAACACTTTTCATGAGATCGCCCAGCATGTCGGTTATCACCTGCCCGAAATCCACCGTAAGGGCGGGAACCGCTGCCTCAACCTTTTTCCGGATGTCATCCGCCACCTCCTCGGTTTTTCTTTTCCTGTTCTTGTTCAACTCTATGAGGTAATCTCCACTGTAGGGTTCGGTGATAAAAAACCCCATTTCAGTTCCAATTCGACGTGAATAGGTCTTTACATCGGGTATCGTTTCAATGATCTTGTCAACCTCCGTCAACATTCGGTCTGTTTCAACCAGTGAGGTACCAGGAGGTGACCAATAGTCCAGCACGATGGACCCTTCATCCATATCCGGGAGAAATCCGGAGGGTAGCTTCGGTATCACGTAGAATATCCCTAAAACCAGCAATCCCGCGAATATTATGCTCAAATAAGGCCTCATAATAAAGAACCCGATCCATTTATGTGGCTTTAAACTGTGTGCCTGTGTTTTTGTTGCCATCGGCTTATTCCTGGAAAACAACAGGTAAACTACCGGCAACCCGATCCAGGTAACCAGAAATGAACAGACCAGCGTGATGATCATGGTCATGGTAAGGATCTTGAAATAAGCTCCTGCAATTCCCGTCATCAACTCAAATGGGATCAGTATGACAATGGTTGCTAATGATGAACTGACCATGGCAGGCAATAAGAATTTGATGGCCTTTCCTACCAGCTCCCTGGGAAGCCTCTCCGGAAATTCTTCGTGGGTCCGGTGGATCTGTTCGACCACAATGATCGCATCATCAATAATAAGTCCGATGGCTGCAGCAATGGCACCGATGGTCATGATGTTGAAATCATACCCTAAAACGATGAGTGAGATGAAGGTAAGTGCAAGGGTCACTGGAATCGTCACCAGGATGACAGCGCTGGCTTTCAATGAACGAAGGAAAATCACCACCACCAGGATGGAAAGGATCAGCCCGATCCAGAGGACATCGATAATGCTTTTGATTCCGTCATGCACAAATTCCGACTGGTTGTAATAAGGCTTCATGGAAACTCCTGCAGGCAGGACATTTTCCAGCTCCTTTACGCTTGCCGCAACCTGGTCCGCCACGTCGATCAGGTTGCTTTCAGGCTGCTTCAGGACAGCGATCAGGGGCACATCCCTGCCATCCGCCTTGATCTTGGTGTATTCATTCCGTTCCGATATCTCAACCCTGGCCACATCCGAAACCTTAATCATACGAACCCCGTTGTTGAAAAGGACCAGATCTTCCAACTGCTCCTTGTTGCGAAGGGTCGCATCCGTAACAGTGAGATACAGCCTGCTGTAATCGGACGTATAGCCCGTTGATTGGATAAAGCCGGTTTCCTGAAGGGCATCGGCAATATTTTTCGGATTGATTTTCAGTGTTTTAAGCTTAATCTCGTCGGGAATGACTCTGTATTCCTTCACCTTTCCACCAATCACCTGAACCGATGCCACACCCTGGATTCTTGACAAGAAGGGCTTGATTATGTATTCAGCGATCTGCTTTAATTCAACCTGGCTTTTATCATCCGATATGACAGAGTACCCCATGACCGGCAAGATGGATGGATTCATCTTTTCCACCTTTATCTCAATGTCAGGAGGCAGGCTGTTTTTTATGCCTGCAATTTGCGATTCCACCTGTTGCTTGTCGAGATCAATGTCGGAACCCCATTCCATGTAAGCTGAAATCTCACAACTTCCCATGGTGGTGGCGCTTCTGATAAGGCTGAGATGTTCGACTTTCTTGATGGCATTTTCCATCGGTTTAGTCACCTCAATCATCATTTTGTCCACCGGTTGCTCTCCGTTATCGGCTATTATTTTGATCTTGGGAAAGGTGACATTAGGGAATAATGACGTTTTCAGATTCTTGTAGGAAAATGCTCCACCTGCCAGGATGATCAACAGGATCACGGCTACCGGAGTCTTATACTTAATGAATATCTTTTCCATCACTTGACAAGTCTGACCTGGGTGCTGTCAGGCAAACCATAGGCACCATCATAGATTACCAAATCATTAACGTGTAAATCCGAAGTAAGTACCTCGATTGTGTCTCCCCGCTCAAGCCCCTTCCGGACAGGAATCCTCACAGCGGTTTTGCCCCCTTCAATTTTCATCAACCAGAATTCGCTTTGGGTTTCATTAGACTGGAGTGACGGTTTTGGGACCAGAAGCGCCTGCTCATGCCTTTCCCCGACAAAATACAGGATAAGGTTCAGGTTTTCGGGCAGCAGCCTTGCCGTTGCAGGTTCTATAAGAACCGTCTGAGTCTGGTTTGATCCGTCGACGGAGGGCAGAATTCTGGAAACGGAACCGGCAATAAGCGAACCATCCACCAACCTGATTCGGCATTTCTTCTCCCTGCCGAGCAGGGAAACATATTCAAAGGGAACATTCACCCTGACCAAGAGATTCTTGTGGTCTGCAATATTGCACAGGACACTTCCCTCCGCGACATATACCCCGGATTCCGTGACATAGAGATCACTGATAAACCCGTCGACATTGGCAAGAATCTTGATGGTGCCGGTCATCCCGGATGCATGGTTGAGGGACTCCAGGGCTTTGCCCTCCCTGGTCTTCAGCTCAAACAGAACCATATCCTTGCGTACCTCCTGGCCGAAGCTGATGCCGGCACTGACCACGTACCCTGAAATCGGTGAGATGACCTGGCTTTTTCTCAGATAAACCGTACTGCCGTTGAAGCTGACCTCCTTTTCAATGGTCCCGGTTGCCACCGGTCCCGCCTTGACAGAAACAACGGGCATCTGCTCTTCCACGGGTACATTGCGGGATTTGCAGGAGGTGAGAATGGCAAAGGAACAAGAGACATAAAGGAAAATGGATGACTTTTTCATATGGGGTTATTAAAAATTCAGGTAACGGTAATTATTGATCAGGAATTGCTCCTCCATCCGGAGTTGAAGCAGCTCCTTACTGCATGCGGCGATATCCTTAAGTAGGTTCTTTATGTCCATGACCGAGGCCTCACCGATGCTAAGTTCTTTCAAATAAGCTTCTTTCAGGGTTTCATAACGGTCTGACTTTTCTTCGGTCAGGAGGATCCTCTCTTTGACGGAACTGATCTGGCCAAGTACCTTGTTTCTGCAGATCTCATTTTGTGTCATGAAATGATTTTTCCGGAATTCGAGCGTCTGAAGGTTGACAGCCGATTTTTCCCTTTGAATGTCCCGCTGATGCCCGTCGAAAATATTCCAGGTCAATGAAAGGCCAGCGCTTACACCCAACCGTCGCGGAGAGGGCAGGTAGGCAGCATCCAATCCGGCATCGGTGAATAGATTCAACTGTGGCTTGTATTTTAGCTCATTAACCGCCTGGTCGAACAAAATTCCTAAGCTGTCCAATGTAAAGGAGGCCATGAAGGCAGATATCTGAGGACTCCGGGGATTTAATCGAAGATCCAGGTCTTGAAGTTCAACAACCATGGTGTCGGTTATCCCGCAAATCAGGTTCAGGTCATACAGGTTTGTCTTGTACTCGTCCAGTAAGGACTTATATTCCAGGCCAAAATTATCCATTTCCATTCCAAGGAGCATCAGGTCAGTCTGCTTGTAAATCCCCTGCTCAACCAGTTTCCGGAGCAACACGTAGTGCTCTTCAAGATCGCTCAACAGGGACTTGGAATTTCGTGCCTCGCTGGATGACCTGATGCATTGAAGATATTGATAGCTAACCACCTGTTCAAGTTCATGAATCGTGAGTACAATAATGTTTTCATTGATCTTGGCTGAATTTTCGGCCTGATCAACATAGACCTTGTACTTCGATCCGTTCAGGAGCTGTTGGCTCAAAGAAACGAGTGCCTGGTAATGTCCGCCATCGGTCAGGGCAAGATCGTGACCGAAATAATCCGAGGCACCGTCGGAAACCAGGTGAAAGCCGGCACGGTTTACATCCCTTGAAACAATGGGAGAAAATGTAAAACCTGATACAACATTTATTTCCGGTTTATACAAAATCCTGTTTACCTGCTGCAAATCAAGTGAAACTATCTTTTTATCGTTCTGGGCCTGGTAAATCAGGGGACTGCTGACCTTCGCCCGCTCCAGGTAAAAATCAATATTCCTTTCCTGGGCATTCAAGCCCAGTAGGTTTACTGCCGTAAGCAGTAAAGTAATTGCTGAAGATTTCACTTGCTTTTTTTGTTTTTTAATTCGTATCTCGAAACAATGGAGACCATTCGTCCGGTACTGAACATCCAGGTTGTGCATTTCGCAGATCTGCCTGACAATGGCCAGGCCCAATCCGGAGGACTTCATAGCCATATAGATGTAAAGATACACAAATGAGCTGACTGGTCATTCCATATAGATTTTGTCTGAATTTCCAGGTTTCACATCATTGAGTACGCTCAGCGCAGACGATAATCCGGTGCTGATTCTTTATAAGGTAAAGGATTTCTGAAACTATCTGATAACCATCCGGGGTGGATCGCATTCCGGGTCCACTCAACCAGTATTTCCTCGAAGATTTAACCCGATGAGGAATGTGTAGCAATATATGTATATGGCAGGGCAAGAAACTGTTTCCAATATCATTTTTTCAGATGTAGCAATACGAGCATCTGGTTTGCTTCACCGGTAAAGTTCTCAGCAATTTCAACAATCCTATCGCGAATTTCTGGCTGACTGACCCTCAGGTTCCTCAAGCATTCAATATCACGCCACTCGGATGCCTCTTCGTAAGAAACGGTTGTTATATAGAAATCGGAGCCCGTTTGGAAATGATGAAGGTAAACGGGTTCTATCCCAAAAATATCATTTTCAATGGTTGGCCTTTTTCCATCACCCTTATAGCAGGGATTCCTGACTGGAATGCTATAGGTTGCCCTGGTTTCTTTATCGTAACCGATAAGGATTGGCTTTCCAAAACTATAGCCATAAGAAAAAATATACCCAGGCGTATTATAAACAACCCATAAGTAAGTCCTTTGCGCCATAAGCTCTCTCGTTACTTGATAATTTTCATTCTCAAACAGATCTGTTGTCAGAGCATTATTCTTGATTACAAATTTGGCGACAGTTTCTGCTTTCTGACCTGCATCTACCTGATATAGAGTATTTTCAAGTTGATCAAAAAAAGTAATTCCTGCCGGACCATCAATCATCTGGCATTGGCTCATCCCTCTTAAGGTAGGATCGGTTAGTGGTATCACAGCGTTAAGAGGCTCCAAATCTGTTGTATAGAACTGGATCCGGTTATAGTTATCAATCATTAACCTTGGCTTTCTAAGATGGACAGCAAAAGTTTGGCTATTTGTAAAGCAAATATCTTCGATTATCCTGGACGGCGAACCTTTAGGGAGGGTGACTGATTTTAATAGTGATCCATCCGGACCATAGGAAATAAGTTTACCTTCAAAATCACTGGCAATAATACATTTCTCGTCAGGACTCATCGCCACTGCATTCAATAAAGCGTATTCGCCGGGCCCATTTCCTTGTCGCCCAATCTGCCGGAGGAATTTACCCTCACTTGAAAACAACAGAATTATACCTGGTGATTTATCCCCAACCATAATATATTTTGCTCCAACGTGAGCCCAGTATACAGATCGTATATAAGCACCCCTTACCCCTTCGAGTTCTATCATTTCCGCATGATCGATCAATTGGCTGAGTTTAATGTTTTGCTTGGTTTTTAGGGCTTTATCCACATCAATGGTTATTGTGTTTTGGCCCAGGCAGACTGGAAAGGATGAAAGAAGTGAGAGCAGCAGTACTGCAGTAAAATTTATAATTTTCATGGTTATGTTGGTTTTGTTGATGCAATTTTCCGCCTAAGACAAGGCCTTATGTTTGAGGCACATAAACCTTATCGATCATTTCATTGTATTCCGATAGCGGATCGCTGAATGCCGTGATGCCACCTCCGCTGCGGTAGATGTATCCGGAATCGCTTTCTTCAATAAAGCGTATTATCACCCCGCTGTCAAGGTTGCGGCCGTCAAATATCCCAAAGACTCCGGTATAGTATCCACGGTCCCTGTTTTCAGTAGCCGCAATGATCTCCAGCGTTTTTTTCTTTGGCGCTCCGCTTACTGAGCCTGCGGGAAGCAATGCGTAAATGATGTCTCCGATATGAGATACGTAATCACTATTCAACTCACCGCAAATCTCAGAGCTGACCTGCAGGAGAGTTTTTTCGTGAGTCGCTATGGTTTCAACATACCTGAAGCGGCTTACCCTGACCCGGTTTGAAACCCGGTTGAGGTCATTTCTGATCAGATCGACAATGGTATAGTGTTCCGCGGTTTCCTTCGGATCGTTGAGTATGATCGCTTCGGCATCCGGTAACGAAGCATCGATAGTCCCTTTCATGGGGTAAGACCTGATCATACCCTCCTTGATTGTGACAAAAATCTCAGGCGAAAAGCATACGAACTGTCCATCGATCCAAAGCTTGTACCGGGCGTTGCTTTGGAGGAATACTTCACGGAGGGACAGGTTCAAGTCTATCGGCGTGGCACAGGTCAGATTCAGCAGATAACTGTTTCCGTATGCGATCTCATCTTTGATCTTGTTAATCTTCCCGAGATACTCCTCATAGTGTTCAGGATACTTGACAAGCTCTACCCGTTTCGAACCGGAAGCTTTTACTTCACCATTGGTCACTCCATTGAGGAAGTAAAGCAGCTTATCAGGATCGATCTCATCAAGCCGGAAAATCAGCGGCCTCTTTTGTTCAAAATCAATTATAAAAAGAAACGGGATGCCTGCTTTTGCCCATTCGTTCATATATCCTGATAGACTACTTTTGAGAGGCATTTTCGCCAGATGAGCCGTAAAGGTATGGATAATAAGTACCCTGATATTTTGGTTGTGGATAATTATGACTCATTTACTTACAACTTGGTTCAGATCATTAATGAGCATGGCAATTGCCACTATGATGTCATAATGAATGACCGCCTGGATATGGCTGATGCGGATCGCTATGACGGATTCTTGTTTTCCCCCGGTCCGGGCCGGCCTTCAGATGCTCCGGTCATGAATGAGTTGCTCAGGTTATATCACAAACGGAAGAGTTTTCTGGGGATTTGCCTTGGTCATCAGGCAATCGCCGAAGCCTTCGGATTGCATCTCGTCAACCTTCCAACGGTCCGGCATGGCACAAAAACGAAAATCAGAATTGTTGATCCTTCGGATTACCTGTTTTCAGGATTACCAGCCAATTTTATTGCCGGGCTTTATCACTCCTGGGCTGTGAGTGATGATGGCATCCTGCCGGAATCCTCTTCACAACTTCGTGTCACTGCAAGGAGTTCCGACGATATTATCATGGCCATCGCACATAACCGTTATGACATCAGGGGTGTACAGTTTCACCCCGAATCCTATCTGACTGAGCATGGACCTCAAATCATTATTAACTGGATTGATCATCTGAAATCAACAAAATAAATCAGGGTTGGTATTTCGATTTCACCCATGGCAGAATGTTGTATGCCAGCAATTTGTATCCCGAACGTATTTTTACGCAGCAGTTAATTCTTAGTTGAGAAGGTCGTGGGAAGATTGCAACAGCAACTCAACTAATTTGTTCCTGATCTCTTCGGGTGTGGGATTAATGGACAAGATTACTCCCTGTTTATCAAGCAAAAAAGTACGCCCACCGCTCATTGAGATTCCGTAAATGTCCCAGATATGGTTTCCATGGTCAAGCTCCACCAGGTTGATCCAAGGCCATTTCTCCTTTTCAATCCGCTTCTTCATTGCCTCTGTATTATCATTTTCTGCCGCTACCCCCACAACAGTAAAACTCTTACCATTAAACTCATTATAGATCGGCAGCAACTGACGTGAGTTCAAGATACAGGGACCACACCAGGTTGCCCAAAGATCCAATACAGCAACCTTACCGGTTATCAACTCTGATAACCTGAACTCTTGTCCTTGGATATCCGGAAGGGTAAAATCGATGAACCTGCCACCAACCCTGATCTGATCATAGCCTAATAATACATTATAAATCAATTGAGTATAGGGATGGTCCGGGTACTTCTTCCTGTACATGGGATAGATCTCCCGAATGGTTTCGACATCCACATCGTGAAATGTATTCAATAAGTCGGTGATGATCATGGAATAGGAGTGGATATTGCAGTTACTGCGGAAGTACTCATATTTCCATGTTACAACGCTCATCTTAATCAGTTCCAGTTCCTTATTAACGTCTCCAGCCATCGGCGAAAGATCTTTGCCAATCCTTCTTAAAGAGTCCATAATTAAACTTAGGGGCTTTCTATCTGCCTGATCTGAAGTGCTTTTAAACCGATCCAGTACTTGTGAGTACTCTTCGCTCAAGAATAATTTGTTCTTTATTAAGGAATCACGCTTTAAGTAAAGCGGCTTAACAGTCTTCTCAAATAACAACTTTTCCTCATTCGAAAAATCCATTACCGCCCGGTTAATTTTTCCCCCAACCACTGAGTTTTTCTCAAACTGATCTGAAGGATAAAGCTCGAAATGGACTGTTTTATGATCAGGGAAAAACTGAATCTTCCGAAATGAACCTTCATTATACTCTTCCTGGAAGGTCAGGTCCCACATTTCAATATCCCTGATCTTCATGCTATACTTGAATTCCCCGTTTACGATGGGGATTAAAATCTTCGCGAACCGTGGATCTTCATTTGCACGCTTCAACCTGAGTGTATCGCTCTGGCGATCATGTACCTTACCAACAAGTGTACAGGTAAACTCCCGATTTGAACAGGAAACGGTTGAAAGCAGGATTGTAAAAACCGTTACAATTAGATTTATTCTCATTGGATTGTTTTGATGGGTTTTTAGTAAAACGAAGCGGGGTATAGATTTCATACAGGTCAGCTATAAATTTATGAAATAATCCATACTCTGATAAGCAAGGAAGGAGTTCAATCACCCGCAATAAGCAAGCTTGAATCCAGAAACAAAAGATCATCCGGGTCGGAAAATTTGGTAATTTGAGTCGCAGGGATAGATTTTCTAATAATACTACCTTTACCAACAGTCCAGATGGTTCCATCTAACGCATGAACGATACCTATCAAACACTGAAAGAGACTTCAACAGGGCAATTTAAGGATCGGGGAAGCCGGTTCCTGGCATACGCTTTTCCGGTCGATTCACCGGATCAGGTCAAAGAAATCCAGGCCGCCTTGCGGAAAGAACACCACGGAGCGCGTCACCATGCTTATGCATACCGTATCGGTCCCGGGCTGGATAATTACCGCGCCAATGACGACGGTGAACCCGCTAATTCAGCCGGTAAACCCGTCCTGGGCCAGATCGATTCCTTTGGGCTGTCAAATATCCTGATCGTGGTGGTCCGGTACTTCGGAGGCACACTTCTGGGGGTCGGAGGTTTGATCCAGGCTTACCGCACTGCCGCCAGGGAAGCCATCCTGGCCGGAGAGATCATTGAAAAACAATTCAGCTCGGAAATCCGGATCAGGTTCAGCTATCCGGTTCTGAATGACATCATGAGACTGATCAAGGAAAACAAGGCGGATATCGTCAGCCAGGATTTTGAATCCGGGTGCCAGATGGTTATCCGCATCCGTTCAGGTTTGGCCGAACCTGTCATGGGCAAGCTGGGCCGGATTGAAACGGTTGAAGCCCAGGTTCATGAATTGTGAATAACTATTCTAAAAATAACAGGAGCGGCAGGCATGGTCAGGGCAGCAGATGCCTTATTTTTAAGTTAATTTCACGGCGCAAAGCTTTACCCTATGAAAAACAGGAGTTTAGTCTCAATTACCGATTACAATAAGGAGGAAATGCTCCAGGTCCTGGAGCTGGCTTCCGATTTTGAGAAAAAACCGCATCAGGACCTCCTCTTTGGACGGGTGGTCGCCACGCTGTTTTTTGAACCTTCCACGCGAACCCGCCTTAGTTTTGAGTCGGCCGTCACACGCCTGGGAGGCAATATTATCGGATTTTCAGACTCCTCATCCTCCAGCGTAACCAAAGGTGAGACCCTGAAGGACACGATCCTGATGGTATCCAATTACAGCGATCTCATCGTGATGCGCCATCCGC
>Ga0172369_10008514_pt1 | contig 11620 bp, 12 predicted proteins | sample LakKiv25m_FD_114539 | JGI IMG/M metagenome (GOLD analysis project Ga0172369, IMG submission 114539) | Freshwater microbial communities from Kabuno Bay, South-Kivu, Congo - kab_022012_11.25m | ecosystem: Environmental > Aquatic > Freshwater > Lake | place: Democratic Republic of the Congo... | reverse complement strand
CTACGGCGGCGCGGGGTTCCGTGCGACTACCCCTGCCGAGTTCGACGAGGCCGTCAGGCAAGCGCTGGATGTGACCGACCGACCGGTTGTGATTGACTGCGTGGTGCCGACAGCGGAGAACGTATATCCGATGATCCCTGCCGGTCAGAGCGTGGACCAGATGCGCCTGAGGGAGGACCTCGAGGAGCTCAAGGCTGGCGTAGATGCCGATTCGGAGACATGGTCGTTCGACGATGCGGACAGAGTGCTCGAAGCGTACGTGACGCTCAAGACCACGCCGGGAGGGGACTGAACATGGGCGCTTCCTTGACGCCGAGCATACGGACCGGCCACGATCAGCATGTCATCACCGTCCTCGTAGTGAACCACCCGGGCGTGCTCGCACGTGTCGCGGGGCTGTTCGCGAGGCGTGGGTACAATATCGAGTCCCTGACCGTGTCGGTGACGGAAAACCCGGACGTCTCGCGCATGACCATTGTCGTGTGCGGCGACCATCTGGTGCTCGAGCAGATCACCAAGCAGTTGAACAAGCTGATAGAGGTGATACGGGTGGTGGACTACGCGGAGACCCAGGCGGTCGAGCGCGAGTTGGCCCTCATCAAGGTGAATGCCGAGCCTCGCAATCGAAGCGAGATCATGCAGATAGTGGAGGTCTTCCGGGCGCGGATCATTGACATGAGCGACAAGACCTTCGTGCTGGAGGTGACGGGCAGCGTTGATAAGCTCGACAAGATCGCGGGGCTTCTGGCGGGTTACGGCATACGCGAGATGGTCCGAACCGGCGTGATCGCCATGGCCAGGGGAGCTCGGACGGCATAGCTGTGGACGACATGCGGGAGCTGGTCACCGTAGAGCAAGTGGAGGGCCTCTTCCGGGCCCTCGCCGTGGCGGGACCGCTGGTCGGTGTGGCCCTTGGTGCGGCGCTCGGCTCGAGACGCGGCGTGGCACGCAACGGCGCGCTCAACGGGCTAGGCATCGGGTCACTGGCTGTTCTGAACTACGGTCTATGGCGCATGTTCACCGCGCTCACCGAGCGCAATGGGCTTGATAGCGTGGCGAACCTGCTCCTGAATCTGGGCATCTTCATCGGTCTGGGGCTGATCGGCGGGATACTGTACGCGAGGTGGGCCCGCCGTGGTGATGCCGTGTCGGGTGACGACCCTCGGGAAGGTGGCGATGGTGGCCAGGATACTCGTAGCGGATGACGACAGACACGCTCCGCGTCTGGTGAAGAGTGCGCTGGACAGGGCAGGCTACGAGACGCTGGTGGCGGGTGACGGCATGGACGCGCTCGCGTCCATCGGGCGGGACCGACCCGATCTGCTGCTGCTGGACCTGAGCATGCCGAACATGGACGGTTTCGAGACGCTGCGGCGGCTCAAGACGGCTCCGGCCACGTGCTCCATTCGGGTGATCATCGTATCCGCTCGCGACGACGATGCCGACCTGACGCGAGCGTGGCAGGCAGGGGCCGACGGCTATTTGGTGAAGCCGTATGCCCAGGGGGAGCTGGTAAGTATGGTGCGCACGGTGTTGCGCGACCTGCCTGCGGGGACAGAGCCCAGCCGCTTGTGGCCAAGGCGCCCGTGGGAGGAATAACCGGGGGAAGGAATGGAACCAATGGCGGCGACGCTCTACTACGATCAGGATGCGGACCTGGAGGTGCTGCGCCGGCGGCGCATCGCCGTCATCGGCTACGGCAGCCAGGGCCACGCCCACGCGCAGAACCTCCGTGACAGCGGATTGGCCGTTACGGTTGGCGTGAGGCCCGGCAAGAGCCGTGAGGCGGCGGCACGCGACGGTTTCAACGTCGTGGGCGTACACGACGCCGCAGGCGACGCCGATGTCCTCATGGTCCTCGTGAACGACGAGTACCAGGCGGCGCTCTACACGGCCGAGATCGCGGAGGCGATGACGCCGGGCAAGGCTATTGCGTTCGGCCATGGCTTCAACATCCACTTTGGCCAGATCGTGCCGCCGGCTGACGTGGATGTGTTCATGGTTGCGCCCAAGGGACCCGGTCACCTGGTCAGGCGCGTGTTCGTCGAGGGAAAGGGCGTGCCGTGCCTGTTCGCCGTCCATCAGGACGCCACGGGGACGGCCAGAGCGCTTGCACTCGCATGGGCAAAGGGGATCGGCGGCACGCGGGCCGGAGTGCTTGAAACGACGTTCCGAGAGGAGACCGAGACGGACCTGTTCGGAGAACAGGCCGTCCTCTGCGGGGGCGCAACCGCTCTGGTCAAGGCAGGGTTCGACACCCTGGTAGAGGCTGGTTACCAGCCTGAGCTGGCCTACTTTGAGTGTCTCCACGAGCTGAAGCTCATCGTGGACCTGATGTATGAGTCGGGTATTGCCGGCATGCGCTACTCGATATCGGACACTGCGCAGTACGGCGATATGACGCGCGGCCCCAGACTGATAGATGGGGAGGTGCGAGCGCGGATGAAGGCGATTCTGGATGAGATACAGACCGGAGCTTTTGCACGCGAGTGGATTCTGGAGAACCGCGCCGGGCGTCCGGTCTTCCGTGCGCTCGCCGCGCGTGATGCAAGCCACCGCATAGAGGATGTCGGGCGACGCCTGCGCGGCCTGATGAGCTGGGTCAAGCCAGTAACCGATGGTCAGTAGCTCGAGGCGAGACGGAGGTCGCCGGTTGGCTTACGAACGGGTCCACATATTCGACACGACGCTGCGCGACGGGGAGCAGTCGCCCGGCGCGTCCCTGAACGTCCACGAGAAGGTGGAGATCGCACGACAACTGGAAAGGCTTGGGGTTGACGTCATCGAGGCCGGCTTCCCGATCTCGTCTCCAGGCGACTTCGTAGCCGTTCAGGAGGTGTCGAAGGCCGTCAAGGGCGTCACGGTTTGCGGCCTGACGCGTGCCGTGCCCAAGGACATAGATGTGGCCGCCGAGGCGTTGAGGGGCGCCGCACGTCCGCGAATACACACGGGGCTCGGGGTATCCGACCTGCACCTGGAGCACAAGCTCAAGCTCACACGCGCGCAGGCCAAGGAGCGAGGAATCGAGGGCGTCCGCTATGCCCGGCGCTTCGTGGATGATGTGGAGTACTTCCTCGAGGACGCTGGTCGTGCCGACCCCGACTATCTGTGCGAGGTGATCGAGGCCGTCATACGGGCCGGGGCCACCGTGATCAACATCCCTGACACGACCGGTTTCTCGACACCTGAGGAGTTCGGACGGCTCGTCTCGATTGTGATGAACCGCGTGCCGAACATCGGGGAGGCGGTCGTCTCCGTGCATTGCCATGACGACCTGGGCATGGCCGTGGCCAATGCGCTGGCCGGCGTGAGGGCCGGCGCTCGCCAGGTCGAGTGCACGATCAACGGCATTGGGGAGAGGGCCGGCAACACCAGCCTGGAAGAGGTTGTGATGGCCCTGCGCATCCGCGCGGCGCACTATGAGCTGGAGACCGGCATCGTTACCCAGGAGCTCTACAAGACGAGCCGGCTCGTGTCCAACCTTACAGGGATTCTGGTGCAGCCCAACAAGGCCATCATCGGGGCCAACGCATTCGCGCACTCATCGGGTATCCATCAGGACGGCGTTCTGAAGGAGCGAACCACCTACGAGATCATAGACCCCCGCGAGGTCGGCATACCGGAGAGCAAGATCCTCCTTACCGCGAGGTCCGGGCGCCATGCGCTGGCGCACCGTCTCGAGCAACTGGGGTACGACCTGAATGAGGCTAGTCTGAACCGGATCTACGAGCGGTTCTTGCAGGTGGCCGATCGGAAGAAGATGGTCCACGACGAGGACCTGGAGGTGATCGTGGCCGACGAGACCTCGGCGGTCAAGGTCAGCTACGAGTTGGTCCAGGTTCAGGTAAGCAGCGGAGACCACAGCATTCCGACCGCGACGGTCAGACTGAAGGGACCGGACGGCTCACTCATGACGGATAGCGACCATGGGACCGGCCCCGTTGATGCGATCTACCGTGCCGTGAACCGGCTTGTGAAGGTGGACAACCAGCTCATAGAGTTCGGCATCCAGGCGGTAACGGAGGGCATAGATGCCCTGGCCGAGGTGACGATCCGGATCAGGCGCGGGCACGACATCTACACCGGACGCGGTTCCCACTCCGACATCTGCGTGGCCAGCGCACGCGCCTACATCAACGCGCTCAACAGGCTGATTGAGAGCCGCGAGAGCACGGCGCCGGAAGTCGCACTGGAGCACGTGTGATGGTCGAGGGGCCACTCACGCTGTTCGAGAAGATCTGGCGAGCCCACGCGGTAAGTGAGGAGCCCGGGCGACCGGCCCTGCTCTACATTGATCTGCACCTTGTGCATGAGGTCACGTCGCCGCAAGCCTTCGACGGCCTGAGGCTGTCCGGCCGGCGCCCGCGCAGACCGGACCTCACGGTGGCGACCATGGACCACAACGTGCCGACGACCAACAGGCATGAGCCGATCGCCGATGAGGTTAGCCGAGCGCAGATTGAGGCGCTCGCTGCGAACTGCGCCGAGTTCGGCATCGAGCTTTTCGACCTTGGCAGCCCGCTCAACGGCATCGTGCACATCATCGGCCCGGAGCTTGGCCTGACGCTGCCCGGCATGACCGTTGTCTGCGGCGACAGCCATACCGCGACCCACGGCGCATTCGGCGCTCTGGCGTTCGGCATCGGTACGTCTGAGGTCGAGCATGTGCTGGCAACGCAGTGCCTGTCGCAGGCCAAGCCGAGGACGATGAACGTGCGCGTCGAAGGACGGCTGCCGGTGGGCGTGGGTGCGAAGGACCTGATCCTGGGGATCATCGGTCGCATCGGCACGGACGGCGCCACCGGCCATGTGATCGAGTACACGGGAGACGCTGTGCGGGGGCTGACCATGGAGGGCCGCATGACCGTGTGCAACATGTCCATCGAGGCGGGGGCTCGGGCCGGAATGGTGGCTCCTGATGCCACGACGTTTAGCTATCTGCGGGGACGGCGGCATGCCCCTGAGGGGGCGGCGTGGGAGACGGCGGTGGCTCACTGGCAGTCGCTCGCGTCCGATGACGACGCCGCGTTCGACCGGACCGTGGCGATTGACGGCGGCGCGCTCGAGCCTATGGTCAGTTGGGGGACGAACCCGGGGCAGGTGGCGCCGGTCACAGGCCGCGTGCCCGACCCGAGCGCAATGGCATCCGCGCCGGACCGCCTGGCGGCTGAGCAGGCGCTGGCCTACATGGCGTTGAGGCCGGGGATGCCGCTGGAGGATGTGGGCATCACGCACGCCTTCATCGGTTCTTGCACCAACGGGCGCATCGAGGACCTGAGACAAGCGGCGGCCGTGGCCGCAGGCCGTCGCGCCGCCGGTGGGGTGCGTGCGCTCGTCGTGCCGGGCTCCATGACGGTCAAGCGGCAAGCGGAGTCCGAGGGACTGCACGAGGTCTTCCTGAAGGCCGGGTTCGAGTGGCGCGAGCCGGGGTGCTCCATGTGCCTCGGGATGAACCCAGACGTGCTGCGGCCCGGCGAACGGTGTGCCTCGACGTCCAACCGGAACTTCGAGGGGCGGCAGGGGCAGGGAGGCCGGACACACCTGATGAGCCCGGCGATGGCGGCTGCCGCGGCCATCGCGGGCCACATCGTGGACGTACGCAGGTGGGACGGAGGTCTCTGATGGAGCCGCTGGTTCGCCTTGACGGGCTCGTCGTGCCGCTGGATCGCATCAATGTGGATACCGATCAGATCATTCCCAAGCAGTTCCTGAAGCGGATAGGCCGGACCGGGTTCGCAGACGCGCTGTTCCATGACTGGAGGTACGGGCCCGACGGAGCGCCGCTCGCGGACTTCGTGCTCAACCGCCATGAGTATGCAGGCGGGAGCATCCTCGTAACCGGGCGCAACTTCGGTTGCGGGTCATCGCGCGAGCACGCACCGTGGGCCCTGCGCGAGTTCGGGTTCAGAGCCATACTTGCGCCGTCGTTCGCCGACATCTTCAGGTACAACAGCCTGCGCAACGGTCTCCTGCCGGTAATACTCGCTCAGAACGAGGTGGACGACATCATGCGCCGGGCGTGCCGGGGCGACGGGTACCGGGTCTGCGTGGACGTGGCCGGCTTGACCGTGTCTGACGAGAGGGGCTTGCGCACAACATTCGCCCTGGAGGACTTCTGGCGGACTTGCCTGCTGGAAGGTACCGACGAGATCGAGCTGGCGCTGCGACAGTCCGAGCGCATCGCGGCATACGAGGCGTGCCGGCCGGAGTGGATGCCCCGCGTGCCCGGGAGGGCGTGACTTGGAACGTGTGTCCGTCTTTGTTGATGGCGCGAACATGTACTACGCACAGAAGCGGCTCGGGTGGTTCATTGACTACCGCAGAGTGCTGGGGCACTTTGCGTGGTCCGGGGACCGGGAGCTCAGCGAAGCTTATTACTTCACCGGGACCGACTCCCAGCCGCGGGGGCGGGAGAGCGCCTTCTTTGAGTATCTGATGCATGCCGGCTACACAGTGCGCACAAAGAGCATCAAGCTGATCACGGATGACGCAACCGGGGAGACCATAGAGAAAGCCAACCTCGACATCGAGATTGTGATAGACCTCTTCAATACGATCAGCCGCTATGATACGTGCGTGCTGATGAGCGGCGACGGCGACTTCGAGCGGGTCATAGAGGTTCTCCGAGCCCGCGGCAAGCGCGCGATCGTGGTCGGCTTGCCTGAGATGACCGCCAGGGAGTTGCGGAATGCGGCGGGTGCGAGCTACGTGGACTTGCGCCAGCTGGAGGGTGCCGTAGCCCGCACGGACCGCTTGCCGGAGGCGGCCGCCGACGAGGGGCCGAGCCCCGGCAACACGGCCGAGTCCTAGTGCAGGCGGCGCGCCGTCGGCTGTGGGGACCGTACTGCCGAGGAGTACGGCGCGCGTGTCAGCCATGAGGTTCTCGGTCGAGCGCGACATGCCCCGGGACGCGCCGCGGCCGTGCCCTGCCGTGATTCGCCCTGCTCGACGGTCGGATGTGGACGGCATCGCGCTGTTGTGGCAGGAGATGATGGCGCTTCACTTCGACCTGGACTCGCGGTTCCGGTTCGTGGCCGACGCCCCGACGGCCTACGCCCGGCACATACGTCGCTCTATGGGTTCGCGGAGGGCTCATGTGGCGGTAGCCGAGGCGTCCGGGCGCATTGTGGGCTACGTATTGGCCGAGCTGCATGAGCGCCCGCCGATCTATCCTGTCGGGATCTACAGTTTCATCTCGGACCTGTGCGTCGAGCCCTCGCAGCGGCAGCGCGGGATCGGAAGAGCGCTCTTCCGAGCGGCGTGGCGCTGGGCGCTCTCATGCGGGGTGACTGCCGTCGAGCTATATGCTGCGGAACGGAATCCGACAGCGTTCGCGTTCTGGCAGGCGATGGGCTTCTCGCCGTACCTCCGACTGATGCGCCGCGAAGCCGAGGACCCGCCGACATGAGGTGCGCATAGGCATGAAGAAGATCGAGAGCGTCATAAGGCCGATCAAGATTGACGAAGTTAAGGAGGCCCTGTCGGCGATCGGCGTGACCGGCATGACGGTGACGGATGTGCGCGGCTACGGGAGACAGCGGGGTCGCACCGAGAAGTACCGGGGCAACACGTACGTCATCAACCTGCTGCCGAAGATCAAGGTGGAGTTCGTGGTGCCGGACGACCGCGCCGATGAGGTGGTGGACGTAATCCTCGAGGCAGCACGTACCGGTGAGATCGGAGACGGCAAGGTCTTTGTGTCGGGCGTCGAGGAGGCCGTCCGCATCAGGACCGGAGAGCGGGGCGAGGCCGCCCTATGACGGATGCGCACGAGGGACGCCGCATCGCCGTTTACGACACGACCTTGCGCGACGGCGCGCAGGGCGAGGGGATCAGCTTCTCGGTTGCGGACAAGGACCGCATAGCCCGCAAGCTCGACGAACTGGGCGTGGATTACATCGAGGGCGGCTGGCCCGGCTCGAACCTCAAGGACCTCGAGTTCTTTGCCCTCCTCCGTCGCGCGCCGCTCAGGCATGCTCGGCTGGCGGCGTTCGGGTCCACGTGCAAGCCCGGGGCACCTGCCTCGGACGACGAGATGCTGCGGACTCTGGCGGAATCCGGCGCGCCAACGGTCACGATCTTCGGCAAGTCGTGGGACTTCCACGTTACCCACGGCCTCAGGGTAGGCCTTGAGGTCAATCTCGAGATGATCCGCTCCTCCGTGCGGTTCCTCTCCGCGTGCGTGCCGGAGGTGATCTTCGACGCCGAGCATTACTATGACGGATACGCGGCCAATCCGGCCTATGCGATCGAGTGCATCCGGACGGCCGAGCAGGCGGGGGCGTCGGTGATCGTGTTGTGCGACACGAACGGCGGCGCGCTTCCTGACACCGTTCGCGCGAGTACGGCGGCGGCACGCGAAGCCGTGAGGTGTCGGCTTGGAGTCCACACGCATGACGACGCCGGGTGCGCTGTTGCGAACACGCTGGCAGCGGTCGTCGCGGGCGCGACTCACGTGCAGGGAACCGTGAACGGCTACGGCGAGCGTTGCGGCAACGCGAACCTGTGTACTGTCCTGCCGAACCTGGCGCTCAAGATGGGCTACGGAGTGCTTGTTGAGGGGGCGCTCGCCCACCTGACGGGAGTGTCTCAGTTCGTAGACGAGATCGCCAATGTGCCTCCCATCCACCGACTGCCGTACGTGGGACGCTCCGCATTCGCGCACAAAGCGGGGATGCACGTGGACGCCGTCACCAAACACCGCGCGACATACGAGCATGTTGACCCGCGCACTGTCGGCAACTCCCGGCGCATACTCGTGTCGGAGCTGTCCGGCGGCGCGACGATCGCCAGCAAGGCGATGCTGCGGGCCATGGATGTGACCAAGAGATCCCCCGAAGCCCGGCACCTGCTGAAGCGCGTCGCCGAGCTCGAGCGCGAAGGCTACTCCTTCGAGGGGGCTGAGGCGTCCTTCGAGCTGCTGCTCATGGAGACCGCCGGCTGCCTGCGCCATTTGTTCGAGATCGTGGGGTTCCGCGTGATCGTGGAGAAGCGCGGGGATGCGGAGCCGACTACCGAGGCCACGGTGAAGCTCCGGGTCAATGGCGAGGAGCGCCTGACGGTTGCCGAGGGCGACGGTCCGGTCCATGCGCTCGACACCGCGCTGCGCAAGGCCCTGAGCCGCTTTTTCCCCGCGCTTGCGGACATACGCCTCACCGACTTCCGGGTCCGCGTGGTCAACGTACGCGATGCGACGGCGGCGCGCGTGCGCACGATGGTCGAGTCGCGAAGCGGCGATCACACGTGGTCCACAGTCGGCGTCTCCACCAACATGATTGAGGCGAGCTGGCATGCCCTGGTCGAGAGCATCCTCTACGGCCTGCTGACTGCGAAGCCAGACGGCGCCGAGGGCTCCGGTTGAGCCGGGGCCCGGGGGGCGGCGTGAGAGGGCTGCGCGTCTCCGCCGTCGAGCCCAACAGCCCCGCCGATCGGGCCGGCGTGCGGCCTGGCGATGTTATTCGCGCAGTCAACGGACAGGTCCCGGCGGATGAGTTGGACTTTCGCTTCCACGCGTCCGAGGACGCCGTTGCGCTCACCATCGAGCGCGGCGACACGGAGATGCCGGCGCTCACGATGTTGACGCGCGGCGAGCCACCCGGCGTGTCGTTCGAGGACCTGCTCGCGGACGGCGTACACCGGTGCAACAACCGCTGCGTGTTCTGCTTCATCCACCAGATGCCGAGGCGGATGCGACGCTCGTTGTATGTGATGGACGACGATTTCCGGCTCTCGTTCGTTCACGGCAACTACGTCACCCTCACGAACCTTACCGCCGCGGAGCGCACACGTGTTGTGGAGCAACGCCTCTCGCCGCTTTACGTGTCGGTCCATGCATCGGACCCCGCGGTGCGTGGTAGGCTTCTCGGAAGCGCGGTCCCAGAACCGGTGATACCCATTCTGGCGGAGCTCGCGGCGGCTCGCATAGACGTTCACGCTCAGGTGGTCTTGTGTCCCGGCCTGAACGACGGCTCGGTCCTGGAGAGGACGCTTAACGACCTCGCGGCCCTGCACCCGTCCGCCTCGGGCATGAAGTCAGGCGTTCTATCGGTGGCGATCGTGCCTGTGGGACTCACTCGCCACAGAGAGCGCCTCGCGAAGCTCACGCCTCCTGACGACCGGTATGCCGCCGCCATCCTCAGGTGGCACCGGCGCCGGGGGAGCGAGATGCGGCGGACGCTGGGTACGCGGTTCGTCTGGCTCTCCGACGAGTGGTATTACCTGGCTCATGCCAGGGTGCCGTCGCGACGCCACTACGAGGGCTTTCCTCAGCTTGATGATGGCGTGGGGACCACCCGGCTCTTTCTCGATGACCTGGAGCGCACGAGAAAGCGCCTCCAGAAGAGGTCGGAGCGTTCGATCACGGGCACGCTCGTCACCGGGGAGCTTGCCCGTGGCGTGGTAGGAGATCTGCGCGACGCACTGAACGCAGTGGAAGGGGTACAGCTTGACCTTGTCGTGGTGCCCAACCGGCGGTTCGGTGGGACGATCAGCGTGGCCGGGCTACTGACCGGCGCCGACATCGCCGAGGCGCTGGCCCGGACGGGTGTGCGTGGGAAGGTGTGGCTCCCGGCCGTGTGCCTGAGTAAGGAGGGAGGCGTCTTCCTGGATGACGTCACGCTCGGCGAGCTGGAGGCGCGGACCCGCTGTGAAGTAGAGCCTGTGCACCCGTTTCCCAGCGCGCTGGCTTCGGCAATGGGGTTGACTCGTGAGACGGCGATGCGCTAGACTCGCAACCGGTGTGAAGCCGCCATAGTGCCGGCATCGTGCCATCGTGCGCAGGCACAACACTCGCTAGCTCTGTGCCGACGCAACGCCACGGAAGGAAGGGGGAAGCATGCGTTCCCACGGACTTCGCTGGGCGCGGATCAGCGTCGCGGCCTTTCTGACATCCTTCTTACCACTCTCATCACAAGCAGCCAGCAAGGTGACGGTCGGGCCGGGCACTACACTCGACAGCCTGGCTCGCAAGTTCGACGTGCCGAAGGCGGACATCGCCAAAGCCAACGGCATCCACGTGGACGCCATCCTCGTGGACGGAAGGGTCCTCACCATCCCGGATCCGCAGCCCATCGTCAGGGTCCCGGCGTCTGCATGCGTACCAGCATCGGTCAAGGGTGACCGGATTGCAGTTCGTCGCGGACCGGGTACCGACTACGGCCGCCTAACCCTTCTGGACTCCGGCGCTCGTCTGACCGTCACTGCCAGGAAGGGCGGGTGGTGCCAGGTGAAGGGTCCTGATGTCGCCCACGGCTGGGTCCGAGCGGACCTGCTTGCGGTGTTGGGCCCGGCGGCTGAGCCCGGGGCGCGGGTCGCTCCAGCCTCCAAAGCTGCGGGTGTGAAGCCGCCCATCTCCAGGCGCGTTGCGGCCAAGGCCGGCTCTCGCGTTGCGTCGCTGGTTGGTAATCCGGTCCGAAGGGTCATCAGAGGCGACCGTGTGTCCGTCCGTAAGGGCGCTTCCACGGGATCAGAGCGGCTGATGCTCCTCGACGATGGGGCGACGGTTACTGTCATCGCCAAGCAGGGCGAGTGGTGCAAACTCAGACTGTCCGACGCGCGGACCGGCTGGGTCTCCAGCGACTTTGTGGCCGCTCGGTCCAGGACGGGCGCCTTGCCGCGACGG
>Ga0172369_10008513_pt1 | contig 11622 bp, 5 predicted proteins | sample LakKiv25m_FD_114539 | JGI IMG/M metagenome (GOLD analysis project Ga0172369, IMG submission 114539) | Freshwater microbial communities from Kabuno Bay, South-Kivu, Congo - kab_022012_11.25m | ecosystem: Environmental > Aquatic > Freshwater > Lake | place: Democratic Republic of the Congo... | reverse complement strand
TGCGGCGACCCTCGTGTGCGAGATCGCGGCGCGGACCGGTATCCCTTCACCGCGCCACTGCACGCCATCCGGTACGCCAGTTGCGTCGAGCCCCTAGTGTGAGCGCGGGCTGAGCCGGGTCGCAGCCGGAGTGAACCACCATGCCGAGCGTCGCGTGCAATGCCCGTGGGCTCCAGGCCGATGGCGGGCAGGCCGCGTGGCTCTGGTGGGACGCGTCCGGTGTCGGCGCTTGGCGCACGTTGTTCGTGTACGGTGTCGGTCTGTGGCCCGGCAACAGCGGCGCGCCGATCGTGGACCAGAGCGGCACCGTGGTCGGAGTCGCGTTCGAGAACCTGTCCGAACGCCCCATCACCGGTGTCGCGGCGCTCGGGAAGGCCCTGCGTGCCGATCTCGACGCCGAGCTCGTCGGAGCGGTCACCTCCGCGTGGACGAGCGCCAACCCGGTCGGCAGCACCGAGGACACGCGCGAGCTGGTTGTGCCCCGTCCGAGCTCGCCTGCCACCACGCTGCCGGGGGCCGCTCGCGAAGAAGCGAGGAGCGAGCCCACGTCGATCGAGGGCATCTCGGCTGCAACGCCGGAGCGCGGGGTCCAGACGGCGCCTCGGTGCCGGCACAGACACGAGGCGCACGCGAGAAGCAGCCTGGCGCGCACCGGACCAGAGAGCCCCCACGACCCGCGCGATGGCCAGCGCCGGACACGACACGCTGACCCCACGCGCTTGCGCTCTCGCTCCGCCTCGCGCAAGATCGCGCGCCCGCGACGCCGCCTCGCGACCCCGCGACGCCCGAAGGAGCCCCATGTCCGATCCGAACCAACATACGACGCGGCCCGCCAACGCCCCCTTCCTCGAGCCGCTGGGCGAGCTCGACTTCGTGACCATGGGACGCGACATGCTCGCGACCTGGGAGCGCGAGCGAACGTTCGACAAGCTGCGCGCCCGCAACGCGACGGGGCCTCGCTGGTCGTTCGTCGACGGACCCATCACGGCCAACAACCAGATGGGCGTGCACCACGGGCGCGGCCGTTCCTACAAGGACTTCTATCAGCGCTACATGGCGATGCGGGGCTTCCATCAGCGCTATCAGAACGGCTTCGACTGCCAGGGACTTTGGGTCGAGGTGGAGGTCGAGAAGGCGCTCGGGCTCAACTCCAAGCGCGAGATCGAGGCGTTCGGGCTCGACAATTTCAGCGAGGCCTGCCGCGCGCGGGTCGAGAAGTATGCTGCCGTGCAGACGCAGCAGTCGAAGGCGCTCGGACAGTGGATGGACTGGGGGCACGACTACTTCACGATGAGCGATGTCAACGTGGCGCATATCTGGCACTTTCTGGGCAAGTGCCGGAACCGCGGGATGGTCTACCGCGGCCATCGGGTCATGCCCTGGTGTCCGCGCTGCGGCACGAGCCTGAGCCAGCACGAGATGCTGGACTCGTACGCGGAGCTCACACACAAGTCCGTCGTGATCGCGCTCAGATCGCAACAGCTGGCGCCGATCGTGATCAAGCAGCTGACGAAGTGCGAGGACGATTGGGCGCTCGGAACGGAGTCCTTTGGCGTGTGGACGACGACGCCGTGGACGCTGTGGGCGAACGTGGCGCTCGCCGTCAATCCGGAGCTCGACTACGCGGTGATGGGCTTCTGGCGCGACAAGGGCGCGGGCGAGCCGGATCATCGCATGGTCGTCGCGCGCGGCGTGGAGGCACAGATGCGCGCGTGGGGTGCCGCCGCGGGCTACAAGGACGTGCGCATCACGGACGCGAGCTTCAAGGGAGCCACGCTCGTCGGCTGCGACTACGTGGGCCCCTTCGATATCGATCCGGTCGTGCTGAAGGACCTCGGCGCATACTCGCGTCGCGTCATTCCATGGAAGGAGGTCGCGGCGGCGGAGGGGTCGGGCATCGTGCACATCGCCACGGGATGCGGCGCGGAGGACCACGCGCTTGCAAAGCCCAACGGCCTGCCCGTGATCGATCCCATCGACGACAGCGGCTACTACACCCACGGCATGTTCGCCGGAAAGAACGCCCGAGCCATCGCGGAGGAGGTCTTCACATCGATGAAGGAGCGCGGCCTCGTCGTCGCGATCGTGCCCTACACGCACCGCTATCCGACGTGTTGGCGCTGCGGCGAGGAGCTGCTGTTCCGTCTCGTCGACGAGTGGTTTATCGCGTCCGATCCCGTGCGCGACGAGCTCAAGGCCGCCAACGCGCACGTGCGCTGGGAGCCGTCCTACATGCAGAAGCGCATGGAGGACTGGCTCGGCAACATGGGTGACTGGTGCATCTCGCGCAAGCGCTACTGGGGCCTTCCGCTGCCGTTTTATCCCTGCGCGTGCGGACACCTCAACGTCGTGTCGTCGCCTCGCGAGCTGCAGGATCGCGCGACCGAGAAGTTCCGTCTGCCGCGCGAGCTGGACCACCTCTGCGTGCACCGAGGGGACGCGAGCATCCCGCGGCTACGCGAGATGCACCGCCCCTGGATCGACATGATCCAGATCACCTGCGAAGGGTGCGGCGCACCGGTCAAGCGCATCACCGATGTCGGCGACTGCTGGCTCGACGCGGGCATCGTACCCTACTCGACGCTCGGCTACCTCGACGCGATCCCGAGCCCCGGCATGAGCGGCGCGGGCAACGAGGACCACCCGTTCGTGCATCACGACTGGATGCATTGGTTCCCCGCGGAGCTGGTGATCGAGGGCGCGGCACAGCTGCGGTGCTGGTTCTACGCGCTGCTCTTCATGAGCGTCGTGCTCGAGGGCAAGGCACCCTACAAGACCGTCGGCACGTTCGCGAACGTTTTTGCCGAGGACGGCCGCGAGATGCACAAGAGCTGGGGCAACGCCATCTGGTTCGACGACGCGGTCGACAAGATGGGGGCAGACGCGATCCGCTGGATGTACGCGTCGACCTCGACCTGGGACAACCTCCTCTTCGGCTTCGGCCCCGCACGTGAGATCAAGCGTCGCTTCCTTCAGTTTTGGAACGTCTGCTCGTTCTTCGTGCTCTACGCGAACGCGGACACGGCGACCGGCGACGGGCCCAAGCTGTCCTACCGCAAGATCCCGTCGGGCAAGCAAGCGGAGGGCTTTGGCGATCTCGACCGATGGCTCCTCGCGCGCCTGTCGGAGACGGTCTCGAGCTGCACGCTCGCGCTTGGCGTGTCGCGTGAGCTGGAGCGCCACGTGAAGTCATCGACGCCCTCGGTCGAGGGCATGAACATCCGCGGATTCGTCACGTCGCTCGAGGCCTTCTGGGAAGATCTCGCGAACTGGTACGTGCGCCGCAACCGTCGCCGCTTCTGGAAGGGCGAGGCGGACGCCGCCAAGCAGGCCGGTTTCGAGACGCTCTTCTTCACGATCCACACGCTGCTGCGGTTGATGGCACCCGTGGTCCCCTTCATGACGGACTTCCTGTGGCGACGCATCGTGCGTGCCGCGGATCCCGGCGCGCCGGAGAGCGTGCACCTCGCGTGGATGCCGGTGACCGCGGCGACCGGCGGGACTTGGCCCTGTCCGGACCCGCACGCGATGCCCGTGGACCTCTTCCTGCTCGGGCGCGACGACCTCGCGCGACTCGCGGCCGAAGTGCCGGCGGCCCAGCGCGCGGTGACGCTCGGCCTCGCGGCGCGCAACGCGGCGAAGCTCGGCGTGCGACACCCCCTGCGGCAGATCACCTACTACGCGACCGAGGCGGTCGGCGAAGGCATCGCGCGCTTCCAGGACGACGTGCTGGGCGAGCTCAACGTCCGCGAGGTCGCCGTGCGGAGCCATGGGGAGCTGGATCTCGCGGAGGCCGCCGACATCGTCGTCAAGCTCAACTTCAAGTCGGTGGGGACGCGCCTCGGCGCCCGTGTGCAGGTCGCCGCGAAGTCGCTCGCCGCGGAGGCGCAGCGCATCGGCGCGGCTGCGTTGCTCGCCCGCAGCCTGGACGAGGGCAAGATGACGATCGACGCCTCCGATGGGGGCGAGGCGTTGGCACTCGAGGCGACGGACCTGCTCTTCACGCTCGCGAGCAAGCCGGGCTTCGCGGTCGCACAGGATCGCGATCTGGTGGCCGTGCTCGACGCGCGCATCGACGACGATCTCGCCGCGGAGGGACAGGTGCGCGAAGTGCTGCGCCAGGTCCAGGTGGCACGCAAGGACCGCGGGCTCGAGGTCACCGACCGCATCCGCCTTGGTCTGTTCACCGACACCGACCTGCTGCGGGGTGCGCTCTACACCTACTCGCGGCTCATCGAGGACGAGGCGCTCGCGCCCGAGGTGAGCTTCGGCACGCTGGCGGAATCGCCCGCCGGCGCCACGCAAATCGACGAAGACGGCCGGCGCTACGCCCTCAGCATCGAGAAGATCTAGCCGGCCGCGCCGGGCTCTCGCGCCAACGCCGCGAAGGTCGCGCGCCCCTCCGGCGTCCTGTCGGCGCCGAGATCGATCAGCACGGCGTCCACGATCGTCGCCACCTCACCGTCTGCGAGCAACGTGCGAGCGCCGCCGAGATGCCTCAACACCGTCGCGACGATCTCGTGCGAGGCCCGCGCTGCGCCCTGCTCCGCGGCATCGAAGCACTCGCGGTAGGCTGCACGCCGCGCTTCACGCAGCTGCGCGCGCCGGATGTCGAGCCACGCCACCCACAGGACGAGCTGCGAAAAGCTCGCGAGCACACCGACGCTCACGGCCACGAGCAGCGTCGTCAAGCCCCACGGCAGCGCGTGCAGCAGCTCCGCCAGCGGAATAACCGCCGTGGCGCCCGGGGCGCGCGAGATGATCGTCTGTGCCGTGTAGGGCGCGATCGCGATCCACAGGAAGCCCCACAGCAGACCCCCGGCGCTTTTGAGCAGGTTGGTCACCGCCTCGGCCCGAAGCCCTTCCGTGCGCACGACGACGGCGCGCACGGGCGAGGCCGTCTCCTGCGGCAGCCGTTCGTCGTCAAGCCACACGGGCGCGCCGGCGCGCGCGGAGCTCACGACGATGTCGCCGAGCACCGTCTCCTTTCGAGGTGAGTCGAGCGGGATCTGGAAGCGCGGCGCGCGCCCTTCGTCCTCCACCACGCGCCCGCCGTGCAGGTCGACGAGCACGAGCGCCGCCTGCGCGGCTTCGACGAGACTCAAGCCAGTCACGCGCGCGATCGCGGCCGCGTCGATGACGCCGTGGTGGATCTCCGCGAGCGCGAGCAGGATGGCCTCCATCTCGCGAGACTTGCGGGGCTCCAGCGTGCGATCGATAGCGGAGGCCATGGCGGCGCCCTGCACGGGGCGACGTCGCGCGGCCCGCTGCAACGCGCGGATCCACCTGGCCTCCAGGACGCGGTCGATGCGCGCGCGGCCGAGGAGGTTCACGCCGCGCACGTAGTAGAGCGTCTGAAGCAGCGGCGCGACGAGGCCCTCCACGAACCAGACGACGACCCACGCGACGAGCCACACGAAGACGTTGTCCAGGAGGGGTCCTTTGTGCGTCGCAGGTTCGGGCGCCGTTGCCTCGAACGAGCCGGAGAGCGTCTTGGCGGCCCGCCGATCGTCGCCCACGGCGCGCACGAGATCGGACTCGGTGAGCTCGTCCTCTTCGAGATCCTCCATCGGATGGACCACGTTCGGTCCGCGCCGGCGCAGGATTTCCGCGGCGACCTGATCCAGGATCCAGAACGCGGCCAGCGAGCCAAGCGTCCAGCCCAGGACCTCCGAAGGCGAGTAGACGCCCTGCGCCTTTGGCACGGTGAAGAGCAGCAGCCCGGCGATGACGACGACGGGACCCCGAGATCGCGCGATGCCGGAGAGGAGCGCCGCGAACACGCCGAAGGCCACGACAGCCTTGCGCTCGAACAACGCGCGGCGCGCCGCGGGATCGTCACGTCGCACGCCGGCGCCCGCGTGCCCTTCGAGCATCGGGAACGATTGTGTGGAGTCTGACGCGCTCACGTCGAGCCGCGCCCGCACCGCTCGCGCCATCCGCTCCGCGAGGATGAGCCCCGCGATGGCGCCCAGGACGCACTCCAGGATCAGCCACGGACTCTGCAGGTTCGGGTTCACGGTCGCGGTCGCGTGGTGCGCTGTTCGATCGGCTTGAGGTAGCCGACGCCCTGAAGGATGCGGTGCACGTAGATCCCTGGCAGGTGGATGCCGTCGGCGTCGATCTCGCCCGGCTCGAGCAGCTCTTCGACCTCTGCGATGCAGACCGTGCCGGCCATCGCGATGAGCGGGTTGAAGTTGCGCGCGGTCTTGCGGAAGACCAGGTTGCCCCAGCGGTCCCCCTTCCACGCCTTCACCAACGAGAACGCGCCGGTGATCGCGGGCTCAAGCACGTACTCGCGATCCCCGAAGCGACGCGTCTCCTTCGACTCGCTCTGCTTGACGACGGCGCCACCGGGTCCGTAGCGCAACGGCAGACCTCCGTTCGCGATCGCGGTGCCCGCGCCCGTGGCCGTGTAGAACGCGGGGATGCCGCATCCGCCGGCGCGCAGGCGTTCGGCGAGCGTGCCTTGCGGCGTGAGCTCGACCTCCAGCTCGCCCGACAGGAACTGGCGCTCGAATTCCTTGTTCTCGCCGACGTACGAGGACACCATCTTCGCGACCTGGCGTTGCTGGAGCAGGAGACCGAGGCCCTGCTCCGTCGTGCCGGCGTTGTTCGAGACGATCGTGAGCCCTTTGACTCCCTTCTTCAGGAGCGCGCTGATGAGGTTCTCGGGGTTGCCGCACAGGCCAAAACCGCCGACGAGCAGCGTCAAGTCGTCTGTGATGTCGAAGATCGCCTCGTCCGCGTTGGCAAAAACCTTGTTCATTGGACGCCCCCGGCGACGCGCCGCCGCCCGAATGTCGCGGGCAGCAACGTTGGCATGCCCCGTCGCGAGGGTCAATTCCTTCGGGCGAGGCCTGTGACGCCGAGCCCCTTGAGCGGAAGGCCGGAGGCATGCGACGCTCCTGGCATGCGATGGACCTCCGCCCTCTCGGAAAACCCGGTCACCGCGCGAGCCGTCGCAGAGGCCGCGGAGCGCTGTCGAGAGGCGCTTGGCCCCGGTGACGCCGACCTCTTGCTTGTCTTCGCGTCACCGCACCACTGGGGGACCTACGCCGTCTTGCCCGAGCTCGTGCACGAACACCTGCGATATCGCGTGATCCTTGGATGCTCCGGTGGCGGCGTCGTAGGAGACGGCGCCGAGGTCGAAGGCGGCCCCGCGCTCTCGATCACGGCCGCGCGGCTGCCCGGCGTTCGGCTGACACCCTTCCACGTCGACGGCGTAACGCTCCCCCGTGCGAGCTCGGATCCCGCTGTCTGGTCCGCCGTGTGCCGCATTCGCCCGGGCGCATCGCCGGCGTTCATCCTGCTGCCGGATCCATTTACGTTCGATGCGCGCGCGATGCTGCTCGGCCTGGACGCCGCGTTCCCTGCGTCGGCGAAGGTCGGGGGCCTCTCGAGCGGCGCGCTGCGGCCCGGTGGCAACGCGCTCTGGGTCGGCGCGCGCGACGATTCGAGCTTCCCCGCGCGCACATGGAGAGCCGGCTGTGCTGGCCTCGCGATCGAGGGCGACATCCGGCTCGACACGCTCGTCGCGCAAGGCTGCAAGCCCGTCGGACGCCCCCTGGTGGTGAGCCGCTGCGACGGCCATCGCCTCTTCGAGCTCGAGGGACGTTCTCCGCTCGTGGCGGTGCGCGAGCTCATCGACTCGCTCGACGACGAGGACAAGGCGCTCGCCCGGCGCGCGCTCTTTCTCGGCGTCAGCATGGCCGGGGACCAGGAGGAGTACCACGCCGGCGACTTCCTCGTGCGCAACATCATCGGACTCGATCAGCAAGCCCGCGCGATGGTGATCGGCGGAGAGCTCCAGCCGTGGCAGATCGTCCAGTTTCACGTCCGCGACGCGCGCGCATCGGCGGCCGATCTGCGCAACCACCTAGAGCGCTACCGGCGCGGCCTGTCGGATGGTCCGGTGCCCGAAGCGGCCGTCCTCTTCTCCTGCCTCGGTCGCGGCGTGGGGCTCTACGGCAAGGCGAGCCACGACTCCGGCCTCGCGCAGGAGCTGCTCGGTGCGCTGCCCATCGGGGGCTTCTTCTGCAACGGTGAGATCGGCCCGGTCAACGGCACGACCCACTTGCACGGCTACACCAGCGCATTCGCGATCTTCCGCAAGGGCGAACCCAGCTCCTAGAGGTTGACAGCATGACCGACTCGACGACGCAGAACGAATGGCAGAACGAGCCCAAAAAGAACTGGCTCGTCCAGTACTTTCTCGACTTCAAGGTCTTGGGGGACAACCCCTTCGCGTTCTGGGCGATCCAGTTCATCAACCTGCTCGACTCGATCGCGTACTTCGCGCTGCTCGGCGTCGTCACGCTCTTCCTCACCAAGAACATCGGCATGGATAAGGTCACGACCGGCTACGTCGTGACCGGCTTCACCACGTTCATCACGATCTCGCTCTTCGTCGCGGGCTTCGTGACCGACTCGCTCGGCATCAAGAAGTCGCTGCTCATCGCGCAGGTCCTCTCGCTGGGATCTCGCTTCGTGATCGCGGCGTGCGGTCTGTTGCCGGACATCCCCGGGCGCGGCTGGATCGTGGCCGCGGCGCTCGTCGTCTCGGCTCCTGGGCAGGCCATGACGCAGACGGTGTTCCAGGCCGCCAACAAGCGCTTCTCGTCGCGCAAGAGCCGATCGGCATCGTTCAACATCTGGTACCTCATCATGAACATCGGCGCGATGGTCGGTGGCCTGTCGATCGACCTCGTGCGCGTCACGCTCGACGCCAACCTCTCGTGGATCTTCGTCATCGCCGCGGTCGCGTCCGTGCTCAACGTGGTCGTTACGGGTGGAGCGATCCGGAACGCGGAGCAGGTCCGAAGCGAGGGCGAGACCGACGAGGAGATCGCCGCCGCCGCCGCAGCGCCGAAGAAGAAGAGCATGCAGATCCTCCGCGAGGTCGTGCGCGAGTCGGCGTTTTGGCGGTTCATCGTGCTCATGGTCGCCGTGCTCGGCGTGCGCGCCGTGTTCGCGTACATGTACCTGCTCATGCCGCAGTACTGGGTCGAGGTCATCGAGACCACCGGCAGCGCGAAGACGGATCAGGGTCTACTGCAAGCCATCAACCCGATCCTGATCGTCGTGGGGCTCATCCTCTTCATCCCGATCGCCAACAAGTTCAACGTGTTCAAGATGCTCGTCACGGGCGCCTTCATCAGCGCCGCGTCGCTGCTCGTGCTCTGCCTGCCGTGGACGTGGTTCGGTCCGACGATGGCCGAGGGCTACTTCATGATGAGCCTGATCATGCTCGTCGTGCTCTCGATCGGCGAGCTCGTGTGGAGTCCGAAGCTCACCGAGTACACCGCCGCCATCGCGCCCCACGGACAAGAGGGCACGTACCTCGGCCTCTCGATGATGCCGTGGTTCGGCGCGAAGCTCGCCGTGAGCGCGATGTCCGGCCACATGCTGGAGCGCTGGGTGCCCGAGGGGCGCGGCCTCGAGGCGATGTGTACGCCGGAGATTGGCTTCTGGGATCGTCCCGAGGCGATGTGGGTGCTGCTCTTCGTGTGGGCCTTCGCGGGACCGGTCGTCGCGCTCTTGTGCAAGAACTGGCTCACGAAGGACGCGGATCTCGGGCCTGCCGTGAAGTCCACGCCCGAGGCCTCGCACCTGTTCCGCCTGCGCGCGGCCATCGTCGGCGCGCTGTGCGTTGCAGGCTGCGCGGCCTTCTTCTGGAAGAACGCGGCCGCACCGGAGGGCAGCCTCGAGACACCGGGCGGGCGTGGCCTGCCGGGCTCCGTGCGCAGCGCGAAGGACGTACAGACCTACGACTGCTACTTCACCGACACGGCAGGTCTCGGCGCGAAGATGTGCAAGGACGGCGTCCCCGAGGACGTCAAGGGTGAGGACGCCGTGAAGGGGTTCCGCAAGGCCTGCATGAACGAGTGGTACGCCGATCCACGCGGCAAGTGCAGCGCCCTCTGCGGCGTGTCGAAGGACCCGAGCCCCGAATGCGGCGCCCGATGCGCGAAGCTGCCCGCGGTGCCTGGCCTCCCTTCGACCGAGGCAGCGTGGTGCTCCGAGCGGGTGTTGAAGCTCGACTGAGGCCGGCGCGGCTGAACCGTCAGTTCAGATAGAAGACCTCGAGGTCCGCGATCTGCCAGCCATTGTACGAACCCGTCAGCGCGGTCTGACACGCGGGTGTGCCGTTCCCGCCGAAGGGGCAGCTGTAGGAATGGCCGAGGTTCGTGTAACCGGACCTGACCTGCCCGTCGACGTAGATATCGTGACCGCCGCCGAAGGTCGTCGTATGGCCGCCGCAGTCGTAGACCTGGTAGCTCGAGTTCGTCTGCGTGTACTTGGCGTTGGACTTGAAGGAGTAGAGCCAGGCGCCGTTTCCGCTCGTGTAGTCGCACTTGGAGTTGGTCCAGCCGACGGGCGTGAAGCCGCCGAAGATGACGTCCTTCGTCGTCCGGATGACGACCATCGCGTTGGACTTGCCGCCGCACTTCTCGTGGAAGGTGGACGAATCCGCCCCGTGCATCGTGCGGCTATAGCAGAGCGTCCACTTCGCGTTCGGGTTGCCGTACCAGGAGTTGATCTGCGCCGCGGTCGTCGCGTTGAGGATCGCGCTGCCCGTGAAGCCGCCGACCGTGCACTGCGAGTAGTCGAAGCTCGCGCATCCCGCGAGGCAGGCGAGGTTCCCCGTCGCGCCCGAACCGGACACGTCCGCGCACTTCTTGCCCATGATGTTCGCCCCGTCGCAGACCTCCGGCTCGTCCACGAGGCCGTCGCCGCACTTCGGTGGAATGAGCTTGCGCCACTGATCCTTGCGGTACATCCACACGTCGTCGGTGTCGGTGCGATAGACGATCTGCCCCTTCTTGGCGAGCTTGTCCTGATCGCCTTGGGAGCCCACGTACGCCACGGCCTGGAAGGGGATGCCGTCCACGCAGATGCCGCCCGACGTGCTCGCGACGTCGACACCGCAGCTCTGCGAGGGGGCCTTCGCGACGCCGATGCCGCCCGTCGCGATGAGCGTTCCCTGCACCTGCACCTTCTTGTTCGACAGCGTCTGGATGTTGACCGACCACTTGTTGATCGTGCCGTCGTAGCCGCCGTCCTTGAAACCGCTGTCGACGACCTGGAGGATCCACTTGCCGGCGAGGTTGCCGCCCACCCACTTCGAGAGATCCCCCTGCGCCGGCTTCTGCGGATCGGGGTACGTCGCGAGCAGCTGCGTGCCCTTCTGCCCCTTGTCGTAGAGCACGATGAGGTTGTTCTTCGGATCGTAGAGGTTGACCGTGAGCGTCGCGATGTCGCTGTTGGTGATGTCGAGGCCGATCGTGAAGGCCTGCGCCGTGCCAACATCGCCGACGAGGATCTCGCTGAACGTGCCTGGCGGGAAGTAGTCCTTGATCTGCGTGGGCGTGCCGGGCGCCGGGAAGTTGTCGATGAACTGATTGGCGAGCACGCCGTTCGAGATCGTCTTCAGCCCGTCGGCGGGCAACGCCGGGGCGACCGTCGCGCAGGTCAGCTTGCCATCCGCCTGGATCCCCGTGACCACCTGACCAACCTCGCACGCGCCGGTCGGGAGCTTGAGTCCCGTGAGCTTCGAGCCGTCGCCGATGAGCGTCTGCGCGCTCAGGACAGTCACGCCGAGCAGGTTGTTGCCATTGA
>Ga0172369_10008509_pt1 | contig 11627 bp, 10 predicted proteins | sample LakKiv25m_FD_114539 | JGI IMG/M metagenome (GOLD analysis project Ga0172369, IMG submission 114539) | Freshwater microbial communities from Kabuno Bay, South-Kivu, Congo - kab_022012_11.25m | ecosystem: Environmental > Aquatic > Freshwater > Lake | place: Democratic Republic of the Congo... | reverse complement strand
TGTACCGTCTGGTACATGGCACCGCCAATTCGAAGAAAAAATTGTACCGTCTGGTACATGGCACCGCCAATTCGAAGAAAAAATTGTACCGTCTGGTACATGGCACCGCCAATTCGAAGAAAAAATTGTACCGTCTGGTACATGGCACCGCCAATTGAAAAACTTCATGAAAAATAATTTTTATTACACATATGTATTGTTAAGTCATAAGGACAATAAATTTTATATTGGGTCAACCAGCAATTTGAAGGGTAGATTAAAAAGACATAAAGACGGAAAAGTATCATCAACAAAAAGTCGTTTGCCTGTAGAGCTAATCTTTTATGAAGCGTATAAAAATAAGTTTGACGCTTTAAGAAGAGAACATTATTTTAAGAGCAGTAAAGGCAAGACGACATTGACGAGTATGTTGCAGGAGTATTTATTACAAAGTAGAGTATAATAGTTTATTGTGGAGAGGTACCCAAGTGGCTCAAGGGGCGGGTTTGCTAAACCTGTAGGTCGGGGTAACCCGGCGCGGGGGTTCGAATCCCCCCCTCTCCGCCAAGGAAAGAAATGTTTCACATACAACCATTAAGTAAAAAATATTTACAGCAAGCTCGAAAACTGGGGGATTCAGTTTTTGATTATGAAAATATTGCACCTAGTATCGAGATAGGTGCAAATTTAGATCAACAAAGCCTCGGTGCATTTAAAGATAAATATAAAAATGCAATTTCTACAGAAAGTTATGTTGTCATAGAGGATGAAATGGTCATTGGCATATCCGGTTTATATCAAATCAAAGAAGATTATTCTGAGGGCGTTTTCTGGCTAGGATGGTTTTGTGTAGATCCGGAGGAACAAGGAAGAGGAATAGGTAACATGTTGCTTGATTATACAATTAAGCAAGCTAGCAAAAAGAAAGCAAAATATCTTAGACTTTATACATCTACCCGTCCTGAAGAAGAAGCTGCCCAAAGATTATATGAGAAGAAGGGATTTGAGGTAATGAACCGAAAATTTAGGAAAGATGGTTCATATAAGATTTTTTACAGAGAAAAGGTTTTATAGGTTCAAGACCGACGTGTCCCGCCATGTACCAGGCCTCAATCAAAGTTGAGTCTTGGTACATGGCTCCGCCAGGCAAAGGAGCAATTGCCTACCTTTAGTTTATATAGTATTATGAGTTTTATGAAGAAAAAAACGTCCTATTTTTTGTTTGGAACCGGTATAGCTATGTTTGCAGAACCTATGATTACCTTCGCAAGCCAACCAATAAAACTATTTACTTGGGCGCCAAACACGCAGAGCCTAGTTGATCTCTTCGCAAAAATTTCAGGGTATTTTCTATACGCGGCAGGCGCGCTTGCCTTCATTATGTTAGTAATAGGAGGCATTCGCTATATAGTTTCCGCTGGAGATGATAAACAGTTAGAGGCGGCAAAGAAAACTATAACCTATGCCATCATAGGACTGGTAATTTGTGCATTGTCATTGCTGACCGTAAAGGTTATTACAAATGTTTTGCCATTGGCCTCAGAAGGCATATCCCCGAAGAGCCCTGTTAAATCACAGGCATCAACTACAAATCAACAAGCTAATCTTAGCTGGGTAGAGGGGATGAAATCGAAGGTTACCACAGTTGGAGATACCATTAAAAAATGTTCATATAGAGGCAAAGATGCATATAGCATACCTGTAAAAACTGGTAGTAAAGACAGGGATTCTTTTACTAGGGCCTTATATAATGAGAAGGGTTCCAGAATATGTTATACAGAGGGAGGTTTGTCTGGTAAAGGTGACGGTAAGTGCAACGACTTCATGTCCACTTCTTGTGGTGTTATTTGGACGAAACCAGCAACCACAGGGAGCTTGGATGGGTGGAAAGAACAATATATACAAAAAGATAAACCCATACGGGTAGAAGAATGCAGCTATAAAGGCGGTAAAGGATACTTCTATACATCGGATTGTTGTGATCAGTTTAATCATTTCTATAGTGAGAAAGGGACAAAGCTTTGTTCTACAGGGGGTTTCTCTGGGAAGGGAGATGGCAAGTGCCCTATTCTCAATATAAAGTCATGTAAGAATATTTGGGTAAAGTGATAATACCGAAAATTATTTAATACTTAGCTCTAAAATGGTAAGATAGTGCGGCAAGGAGAGGTCGCATAGTGGTCTAGTGCGCTCGCTTGGAAAGCGGGTATGTTCGCAAGGGCATCGAGGGTTCGAATCCCTCCCTCTCCGCCAATTGAGATATTTTATGAAAAACAGAGTTATTACACGTAAGTATTACTAAGCCAAAAGGCTTTCAGTTTATTATTAAACATACTATAATCTACATATGGAAGAGAGGGAGAACATAGAAAAAACAAGCAAAAAGAGGGATGGTATGGACCAAGTTGATGAGAATAGCAATGCTGATCATTTGAGAAGTTTGCTGGCAAAACACACACAGCAGCAGAGCATAGGGGTAGGTCCTGTTAACTTTGAAGTAACGGATAACAAGATACCGCACAGAGGGACTCCTTGGTATGTCGCTGCTACAATACTTTTTATATCCGTGAGTGGCTTTGCTATATATCAGCAAGACTGGTCTCTACTCTTTTTTATGGTGGTCTTCAGTGGAGTTATCTTGTGGAGAGGGCACAGGGGTGTCGTCATAAGCCTTGAGATTAATGAAGGAGGAGTTAGGATAAATAAGAAACAAATTTCCTTTAATGAGATAGAGACATTCTACTTTTCAAAACTTGGGGACGATATAACGGTTACTTTTAAAATGGTAAAAAAATATTATCCACAGATGGCCTTTATACTTGCTAGTGGGAACGATGCTCATTCGATAAAGCAAAGGCTGGTGGCAGCCAACATACATCAGTCTGACCCGAGAGAAGAGGGATATATTGACCTTGTTATTAGAAAAATCAAGTTATAAGCGTATAAGACCGACATTATAAAGCTGCCTGCAGGCAGCTTCTGTGTTAGAATAGGTTTATTCTGCGCCCGTTCCCGACGCTCAAGGTCGGGACTCCGACACCATAAAGATCGTCGGAGAGCTTGAAAATTATTGCCCCGATAGCTTAAATGGATAGAGCATCAGATTGCGGTTCTGAAGGTTACAGGTTCGAGTCCTGTTCGGGGCACCAAGGAGTTTTTATGCTTATACAAGCCAGTTTACTTTCAATCTCTTTTATCTTGGCCAGTATGACTGGATTGCTTCCTTTTTATGGCATCTTTTTTATTGTCTTTGTATTTTACCTGTTTGAGATATTTGCTATCTTTACAGCTCCCTATGTATCAACCGTGGGGGACAAACAGGCAACCATGATGGCCCTTGCAGACATTAAGTCTGGGATGAGAGTTTATGATCTAGGTGCAGGCGACGGCATTCTAGTAGAAAAAGCAACCGAAAAAGGAGCACAAGCAGTGGGTTATGAGGTTTCGGCTGGTGTTTACCTCATCTACCTTGTCAAAAAAAAGTTTTTGGGTAGAAAGGGGAAAGTTGTATAGGGCAACTTGTGGACCAAGGATATATCGGATGCAGATGTAGTGCTTTGCTACCTTATGCCACAGGCAATGGTAAGATTTGAGAAAAAGAAGTTTAATACAATGAAGGAAGGAGCACGTCTTGTATCTAGGTCATTTCCTTTACCGACGGTGAAACCAAACAAAGTTGAGAATAATATCTATTTGTAAATAAAGGAGTAAGGAGAGGTGCTAGAGTGGTTGAATAGGACGCTCTCGAAAAGCGTTGTCCGTTCACGCGGACCGTGGGTTCGAATCCCACCCTCTCCGCCAAGAAGTTTATAAACTTGTAGTTTAGTGGTACAATTAGTATGCTTTATATAAAGTAAAGGTTTAAACAGAGATAGTTATGGATTTTAAAGAAAAAGCTAAAGATGTTGGCAAACATATCATCGGTAGAGGTGATGAGGTACGGTTCAAAAACGAAGTCTTAGAACACGCAAGCAGTACGGGCATCTCAACCGAAGAAGCTCAAAAAGTTATTTTTATCAAAAGAATGAGCAATGTGCAAACAGAGATTGCAACCAATAGGATTATTGATTCAAGTTCGCAGGAGTTTAAGGAGTTTAGAGCAGCAGCAAGAGAGATTTTTGGAGAGAAAGAGCTGGAGCAGTTTTCTATAAACGCAACAAGCCCTCATATCTTTCGGCCTATTCATACACCGCCTTCAACGCCTGCAGAGATAAACAGTGTGCAGAGCTATTATTCAGCAAGGTTTGGAGGGAGAGCACCCGAGCATGGTGTTTTGCGAAATTCGTCTGACTGCACAAAAAGCATAGACGTGCTTATGGGCAGAGCAACTCTTGACTATGGCACAATTCCAGCTGGGACCTCTCTAGAGACAGAGATTTCTCGTAGGCCGGAGTTGGGAGCTGATATAGGTAAGATTCTTGATATGGATGACTCTGTCAAACGACATGAAAAACGTTTTGATAAAGATTTGAAGTTTGAAAGAACCATGGAGGAAGCCAAAGGCACTTGGGAAGAGTCGCTCAAAGAAATGTTCTGGAATGCACCCAAGGAGTGTTTTGTGAATATTTTGAAAGTTGGATTTAGTAAGGATGCTGGTGTAGGGACCTTCGTTTATGCATTTTTTCAACAAAATATTATACTTGCGAAAAGAGAGTTAGTAGGGGGAGCTAAATTCTTCGGGGCAACTGTGAATGTATTGGGGTCATTACTAAAAAATAAAGCGATAAGGTAAGTATGGTTAACAGAGAAGAAATTTTAAATATCATAAATGAGTCCTTTCTTTCTGAGGAAGATAAGCAAATTCTTAGAATACAACTTGAGAGAGAGGGTGTAAGCGAATCTTTCTCTGCAAAGATGAATCAGTTACTCATTCGCGCACTAGAAAAAAGAACTCATAAATACGAGGAAGTTATGAATGACTTTGAATCGTCCTATAAAAGCATCGAAGATGAATATAAGATCAAAAGACAAGAACTGGCAAGTACCTTAGACAAAAGACTGGATGGGGTTGATCCTATCGATGCCACTGCTAATAAGAAAATATTTGATGAACATTATAAAAACGTAGATACTGCGCAAGCTAGCTATGAGAAGCAGGCAAAAGAAATGTTCTCTAGAGTCTTCTCATCAGCTATGATTGATACCTTATGAAAACCATTCCCTTAGGGGACATGGTTTGGTAAAGGATCTATCTTTTTGGCCTTTTGCTTATGATAATTCGTTTTAGGTTGGTTCTCTAATCTCTCATAAAGTTTAGACGCCAGCATATGTCCATTGTAATAGTTATCCTTTTCCTTTAATAGAGCTAAAATATCTTCTTCTGCTAAATTTAGATAATCTTGTGAATAATACAGATTTGCTGCTTCTAATCTTAGATATAGCGGATTCTGTGACTCGTTATAAGTAGTAAAATACTTATCTAATCCGTATAAAGTACATGATTTTGCTTTTGCAAAAGTATCTTTTGCCTTTTTGAAGTCATTTAAATATGTAAATGAAGCATAACAGTTAACTGAGTCCGGATCTATGACCGATAGTTCACGAAGGTAGTTTTCAGCCACTCCCCTATCGCCTTTTTTAAGCACGACTAGAATCAAGCCTTTTATAGATTCAGAATTTTTGTTTTTATTTTTTGCTTTTACGAAAGCACTTTCTGCTTCTTTAGTTTTATTTTGACTCAAATACAGACCACCCAGTTTATTTAGAATATCAACCTCTCCCCTACCAAGCATGATTTTCTCTGCAAGGTCACTTTTGCCAATAGAAATATAGAGATCAGCAAGAGTGAGGATATTCTCCGGCTTCTTATTCAAAAGCAAAGATTTTTCCAGTGTCAGTATCTTCGTTTGCATATCAGATGTTGTGAGTTTATCCTGAGCGGAGTCGAAGGATGAAACATCTGCATAGTAGTCAGCTCTGCTTATAGCCCAGACTCTGAAAAGCACAGCTGCCAGTATGATAGCAGCTATAACTAGGACTATACCGATATTTTTTCTGTTCATGGCTGAATTATAGCACCCAAAGTCTAGTCTGTCATTTATGAAAATTTTTCAGCGAATAAGTTGTGCATAATTGTGGATTTGTTCGGGGATGATTTTCTAGAACCTTTGTTTCAAGCACGAAAATGGTCTTTTGTAACCTGGGCTTACTTTTCCACAGTTCTTGTTATCTCACACAATATTCATTGTTTCACGTGAAACAATTTAGGCAGAAATAATTCTTTTTACCCTTTGAGTGCTTTGTAAAAAGTCTTTTTGAGAACTGGTTAATTTTTCTTTTGTTTTGAATTCTTCTATTTCTTTACCTATCGATATCCCAAGCTTTGTTTTATGAGTACGAATTTCATTGACTAGCTTCAAAACTTTATCAAATTCCTTACTCTCATTAGTTTTCGGTGGCCAGTAATGTTTTTCAATGCTTGGCCAGTTTGAGGAATGAATACTTTCTGCTCCTTCAGTTTTCCTAAAGTAGTTTTGGTATATCTCCTCTGTTATAAAGGGTAAAATTGGGGCATAAAGCTTCAGTATTGAGCTCAGAACCGTGGCAACCGTATTCAAGGCAGCATTCTTACTAACTTTATCTTCTCCGTATGCTCGATATTTGATAAACTCTAGATAATAGTCACAAAAGTCATTCCAGAAGAAGCTATCTATCTCATTTCTGGCCTTAGAATACTCATATCCGTCAAAGTATCTCTGCGTATTTCCTATTGTAATCATTAACTTATCATGAATCCATTTGTCAGCATCCTCTAAATCTTTGGGTTTTGGTCCTTTAATAGCTTCATTTTCTAAAAATCCAATCACAAACTTTGAAGCATTCCATATTTTTGTGACTGTTTTCTTCCCTTTCTTCACTTCTTCTTCATTCCAGCGCATGTTCCCACCAAGTGTCGCTCCGGTAGCCCAGTAGCGCAGGGAGTCAGCACCATACTTTTCCACTATTTCGTGGGGACTTACGTAGTTGTTTAACCTTTTTGATATCTTTTTGCCATGTTCGTCAAGTCCATGTCCTGAGATCATTACGTCTTGGAATGGTAAGCCTTGATGATGATAATGAGACTTAACAACGGTATAAAAAAGCCAAGTACGAATAATCTCAAAAGCTTGAGGTCGTAGTGTATTTGGGTATAGCTTCTTTTGTAGTCCCCCATCTTCTACGAGCTTTGATCCGATTAAAGGCGTGAGTGAAGAGGTCATCCATGTATCCATAACATCTTCTTCCCCTTTGAAATCAGTACTTTTGCACTTAGGGCAGGGTATCCGGGGTTTATCGCTAGTGGGGTCTACCGGTAAATCATTTTCATCCGGTAGTATGACCTCACCGCACTTAGAACAGTACCAAACAGGGAAAGGGACACCATAGTATCTCTGCCTTGATATACACCAATCCCACTTGAGTCCGTTTACCCAACTGTCATATATCTGTTTCATGCTCGCTGGATACCATTTAAGCTCTTTTCCCCTTTGCAAAAGCTCTTTTTTGGCACTTAAAACATCAATGAACCAGTTCTCAGTCATTATGTACTCAACGTCGGTTCCGCAACGCTCATGGGTAAAGGTGACATTTTCTTTATCTTCAATTTTTGCTATCGCATCTTCTTTCTCCAGATCTTCTATAATCTTTTCTCTGGCATCACGAATGCTCATCCCTGCATATTTTCCTGCTAAATCATTAAACAAACCTTGCGTGTCAAGAATATGTATCGCTTTTGCTTCCGGATGTTCAACTAGCCACTCTATATCGTCATTGCCGCCGAATGAACAGTAGTAAACAACTCCAGTACCCAATTTCATGTCTACTTTTTCATCGCCGTAAATGTAGACTTTTTTCTTTGTGATAGGCAAAATCGCTTTAGTTCCGATTAGATTTCTGTATCTATCATCTTTAGGATTTACGCTCATTCCCATACAGGCAGGAAGTAGTTCAGGTCTTGTAGTTGCAAATACTAAATCCTTTCCGTTCTCAGACTTTGCTTTGATATAGTAAAATTTACTTTTTCTCTCCTCTGCTTCAAGATCAGCTTGTGATATAGCGGTTTGGCAGTGTGTACACCAGAGAACCGGTTTTTCTGCTCGGTAAACCCTACCCTTTTTATGTAAGTCTAAGAACGACCATTGGGAGATTTTTTGGCAATGTTCATTGATAGTGCTATAAGTTTTTGTCCAATCTACGGAAATACCGAGTGAACGCCACAAATCTTGATAGTTTTTTTCTCCGATTTTAGTTTCCTCGAGGCATTTTTCTATAAAGTCTTTACGTGAAATTTTTGATTTATCTATATTATACTTTTTCTCAACATAGCGCTCTGTAGGGAGTCCATTATCATCAAAACCCATTGGGTAAAATACGTTAAATCCCCGCATCCTTTTATATCTGACTATAAACTCAGCTTGAGAGTAGCTCATGATGTGGCCGGTATGCAGGTGATCAGCGGAAACGTAAGGTGGAGGGGTATCTACTGAATATGTCGGTTTGCTTGATTTCTCATTAAACTTATAGACACCTTTCTTTTCCCAGAAGTTGCGCCAATGTTCCTCTCTCTCAGTAAAGTTATATTTTTTGTCCATTTTTACCTTTCTGTAAATAAAAAAACCCGCTTCTTAGGGACCCGATTATTCGGGCGGTACCACCCCAATTCCTTGCGTGGCTCTTCATTCCAGCTTTGACGGAGCTTATCCGATGAGTTCTACTATCCGGCTACTGACGGATTTCTTCTCACAGCTTGCGAGGTGACATGAATCCTCGCTTAGGCGCTTTTATAAATTGTACTTTGATATTACAGCATAAAAGTCAAAATGTCAAAACTAGAATAACTTTAGATTTGGATTGGGAGTGAGTGTTTTTGGATTGACAAAGCCGAAAACTTTTTGTTTATAGTAAGCTGCGACACCAACCATGGTGGCATTATCTGTGCAGTATGCGAGATTAGGCATGTAAAATTCAATATCTAATTTCTTACACATTTTTTCTAATTTTGTGCGCAATTGCTCATTTGCAGCTACTCCACCAGATAGAATAAATGACTTCGGCTTGTACTTTTCTATAGCTCTCTGGCTGTTTTGGGCCAAAGTATCGATTAAAGTTTTCTGAAATGAAGCGGCAATGTCGGACTTTTCCTTTTCGGATAGATTCCCGCCTTCGCGTGAATGACAAGAGGAGCGAACTTCATTCAGAACGGCTGTTTTTAGACCCGATAGACTGAAGTCAAGACTGGGCTCAGGGTACTCTAGAAAACTGTCTGCGCCTCGCTTCGGTTCGGGAGTGAGGTCAACTACAGGGAATTTGTACTTTTCTTCTGGTTTCCCGCCTTCGCGGGAATGACAAGAGGAGGCTAATTTAGAGATATTTGGGCCACCGGGGTAGGGGAGTCCGAGAAGTGCTGCTACCTTATCAAAGGCTTCTCCGGCAGCGTCATCACGCGTTTGGCCAATAATCTTGAATTTATAATGATCTTCCATGTGAATTAACATTGTATGTCCCCCTGATACCAAGAGGGCAATGATAGGGAATTGGGGAGTCAGATTCTTCGTTGCCTCAGAATGACGCTTGTTTCTTCTTGTCATTCCGGACTCCGATCCGGAATCTATGTCTTTATTTCTGGATCCTGAATCAAGTTCAGGATGACATTGATTGGAAATTGGAAATTGGAAATTGGAAATTGCGCCAACCCAGTTGGCGTATACATGTCCTTCTAGGTGATTCACGGATATTAGGGGCTTTCCTTTTAAAATCGCCAATGTTCTGGCTGTTTCTGTGCCGACAATCAAGCTTCCAACAAGGCCGGGACCTTCAGTGACGGCAATAGCATCAATACTCCCCCAATCTAGGTTAGCTTCGGAAAGGGCTTCTTCTACAACCGGAATGATTGATTGTACGTGAACACGGGCAGCGACTTCCGGTACCACACCGCCATACGCGGCATGTATGTCTATCTGAGATGAAACAACATTAGACAAAACAATCCGACCATCCTTCACTACTGAGGCTGCTGTCTCATCACAACTCGTTTCTATAGCTAGTATATTCATAGTGTTTGATATTATACCACAACCAAGATTATCTCTTTCCCCTATATTTATGTTGTAAAACGTGCTTAAATAAGGTTTATGGATATAATCGAGATTTTAGCAAAGAAAAGGAATAATGTTTTTCAGTCCGAGGCATGGGCTGACTTTCATGCTGCAGTTGGCAGTAAATCTTGGGTTATAAAAGATGATAATATCGAGGGACTGATAATAAAGAAACCGTTACATAGACTGAACGGAGATAGGTGTTATCTATACAGTCCCAGGGGACCGGTTGTAAAAGGCAAGGCAAGGCTGCAAGATTTAAAAGTTTTTCTCCGCAAGGTAGAGGCTCTAGCAAAAGAGGAGCAGGCAGTTTTTTATCGAATAGAACCATACAATCTCAAGCAGTCAGATATCTATAAGTTTGGCTTTCGGAAGATTTCGAAGTCTGTACCACTTTCCTTGCAGCATTCTCCCCTAGATACTCTGGTGTTGGATATAATGCAACCGGAAGACAAACTATTAGCAGGAATGAAGCCGAAGTGTAGGTATAATATAAACTTATCGAAGCGCAAAGGTGTCAAGGTGAGGACGGCTGACAAAGCAGAAGACATCAAGACTTTCTATAAGCTGACTCAAGCGGTTGAAGGCAGGGGAAAGTATACAGGGTTTGACCTGGATTATTACAAAAATCTCTACACCACTCTTGCCAGCAAGGGATGTGTAGAGCTCTTTATTGCCGAACACGAAGGAACCCCCCTTGCAGCCATACTTGTCTCTTTCTATGGTCAAGTGGCAACCTATCTCCATGGAGCTTCCGGGAACGAGAAGCGAGAACTCATGCCCAGTCATGCGCTTCAGTGGGAGGCTATAAAAGAGGCAAAAAGGAGAAACTGTCGTATTTATGACTTTTGGGGGATAGCGCCATCTGATGACAAAAAACATTCCTGGGCAGGTATAACAAGGTTCAAAAAAAGCTTTGGAGGGGAAGTGGTCAGTTTCGACGGAATATACGATATAGCTTTCAATAAACATTATTATAGACTTCTGACAGCTGTGAACTCTGTCAGGAAGATATTAAAGTAAAGAAATGCTTGAGAAGATTCTCTATTACATAAAGAAAGTTATCCCGAAGCCACTCTTCCGTTTCCTGCAGCCGGTTTATCATCTTATGATGGCTGTCACGGGGAACATTGTCTATCGTTTTCCCGGCTATAAACTCACGGTTATCGGTGTAACGGGTACAAATGGCAAAAGCACCACTACTGAGCTAATCGCAGAGGTCTTGAAGAAGTCCGGAGCAAAGGTAGGAATGATATCAACAGTCAATATCGAGATAGCTGATATCAGGTGGGATAACAAAACAAATCGGACTACATTGGGTCGGTGGCGTACTCATAGTATTATGCGTAATATGGTGAAGCTTGGATGTCAATATGCTGTTATCGAAGTGGCAAGTGAGGGGATTGCTTGGTACAGAATATTTGGCATCCCTTTTGATATGACAGTTTTTACAAACCTTGCTCCTGAGCATCTAAACTTCCACAGAAATATGACTAATTATTGCAATACAAAAGGGAAACTGTTCAAAAAGCTAAAAAGCCCCTTTAATTATAAAAAAACGCAAAGGGTAAGCGT
>Ga0172369_10008508_pt1 | contig 11627 bp, 11 predicted proteins | sample LakKiv25m_FD_114539 | JGI IMG/M metagenome (GOLD analysis project Ga0172369, IMG submission 114539) | Freshwater microbial communities from Kabuno Bay, South-Kivu, Congo - kab_022012_11.25m | ecosystem: Environmental > Aquatic > Freshwater > Lake | place: Democratic Republic of the Congo... | reverse complement strand
CTGCAATCGATCCTGCGGCGCACCCAGGGCAAACCGGCGGCGCTCATCGACGGCCGGATCGTCGAGCTCGGCGGCCGCGTTGGCGCGGCCCGCCTGGTGCGGGTCGGCGAAGACTATGTGGTGCTGCGCGGACCGCAGGGCAGCGAGACCCTGCGGCTGACGCCGGGCATCGAAAAGAAAACGGCCAAGAAGACGACCAGATAGAGAGGGCATGAAGCCATGCGCACCCCGATCCCTTTGATGATTCTCCTGGCGAGTCTGCTCGCCGGCTGCAGCGCGCCTCAACCGCGCACGGATGTCGTGCGCGAGGCGATCGGCGCCGAACTCGATCAGGCCGCCCGTCAGCGCCAGCCGGCACCCGCCGCCGAGCAGGCGCTGCTGCCGCCATTGGCCATCGACCTGCCGATGCAGGAAGAGCGCGAACCGCGCTTCGATCTGGCCGTCGTCAATGCGCCCGCCGCGCAAGTCTTCATGGGCATCGTCAGCGGCACGCGCTACAACATGCTGGTGGGCCCCGAAGTGACCGGCAACATCACCATCAACCTCAAGGACGTCACGGTGCGCGAGGCGCTCGAATCCATCCGCGAGCTCTACGGCTATGAATTCGCCATCAAGGGCAAGCGCATCGCGATCCAGCCGAACACGTTGCAGACGCGTGTTCTCCAGGTGAACTACCTGGCCAGCCGGCGCCAGGGTGCCACCGAACTGCGCGTCACTTCGAGCGCGATCTCCGGCTCGACGGCGGCGAGCGGCAGCGGCGCTGTGCCGGCCGCCGGCGCGGCGGGTGCCGCCGGTGGCACGCCGGCGCAGAGCACCCTGACCAGCCGCGTGCAAACGCAGACCGATGCGGATTTCTGGCGCGACCTGCAGGCGGCGTTGCATTCCATCGTCAGCGGCGAGGGCCGCAGCGTGGTGGTCAACAGCATCTCCGGCGTCATCGTCGTGCGCGCCTTCCCGGCCGAGCTGCGTGCCGTCGAGCAGTATCTCAAGGCCACCCAGGTAATGGTCGAACGGCAGGTGATGCTGGAGGCGAAGATCCTCGAGGTGTCGCTCAAGCGCGAATACCAGGCCGGCATCAACTGGTCGAGCTTCAACGGCAGCAATCATCGCTTCAGCGCCGGTGTCGTGCAGCCGGGCACCATCCTGCGCACCCAGCCAGGCGAGGCGATTAGCGGTCTCGGGCCGAACGTCGTCGATGCCACCGGCCGGGTCGACGAAATCTTCACCAACAACGGCACCGTCGTACCGGGCCGCGCCGGGCTGATCGCCGCGTCGGCCCTCGGCAAGGGCTTCTTCGGCTTGGCCTTCCAGTCGGTGAATTTCGCCGCGCTGCTCAACTTCCTCGAAACGCAGGGTTCGGTGTCGGTGCTGTCGAGCCCGCGCATCGCCACGCTCAACAACCAGAAGGCGGTGCTCAAGGTTGGCACCGACGAGTTGTTCGTCACCAACGTGACGGCCACCACGACGAGCACCACCGCCGGCACGTCGTCGACGCCGAGCCTGACCCTGCAACCCTACTTTTCCGGCATCTCGCTCGACGTCACGCCGCAGATCGACGAAGCGGGCAACATCATCCTGCACGTTCATCCGGCCATCAGCACGGTGGCGGAAAAGGAAAAGGTCATCGATCTGGGTTCGCTCGGCCAGTTCCGTCTGCCGCTCGCCACCTCGAGCGTGAACGAGACCGACAGCATTGTGCGCGTGCTCGATGGTAACATCGTCGCCATCGGGGGACTTATGACGCAAGGGTACAGCAGCGACAACAGCGGACTGCCGGGCACGGTCGGCAGCCCGGCCGGCACGCTGTTCGGCCAGCGCGGCAGCGCCCTCAGCAAGCGCGAACTGGTGATCCTGCTCAAGCCCACCATCATCCAGGGCGACCGCGCCTGGCAGCGCGATCTGGAAGCGCAGCGCGACCGCCTGCAAGGTCTCGACCTGCAACCGCTCTCCGCCGCGCCCCTGCCACAGTAACCGCATGTATCTCGCCCATTTCGGCCTGCGGCAGATGCCGTTTGGCATCACGCCCGATACCGAATTCGCCTTTGCCAGCCGCAGCCACCGCGAGGGGATGAACCTGCTGCATTTCGCGCTGGCCAGCGGCGAGGGCTTCGTCAAGGTGGTCGGCGAGGTCGGCACCGGCAAGACGCTGCTGTGCCGCAGCCTGCTGCGCGAACTCGACGACACCTGGCTGGCGGCTTACATCCCCAACCCGCAGATGGACGCGCGCGAACTGCTGCTCGACGTCGCCGACGAGCTCGGTGCCGCGGAGGGCGCCAAGGATATCCCGCGGCTCGTCAAGCGCGTCAATCAGCGTCTGCTCGAACTCGCCGCCGCAGGTCGCAAGGTCGTGCTGTGCATCGACGAGGCGCAAACCATGCCGCGCCTGACGCTCGAAAGCCTGCGCCTGCTTTCCAACCTGGAAACCGAGAAACGCAAGCTGGTGCATATCGTGCTGTTCGGTCAGTCCGAACTCGACGACCTGCTCGCCGCACATTCCGCGCGCCAGCTCCGGCAGCGCATCGCCTACGCGTACCGCCTGCGCCATCTCGACGCCGACGAGGTGCGCGATTATGTCGCCCAGCGCCTCAAGACCGCCGGTCACGACGGCAGGCCGCTGTTCACCCGCCGCGCCCTGCGGGCGCTCTACCATCGCTCGGGCGGCACGCCGCGCCTCATCAACATCCTCGCCAACAAGGCGATGCTTGCCGCCTACGGCCAGGGCAGCGTGCAGGTCGAGGCGAGCCACGTCAGGGCCGCCGGGCGCGACACCGAGGGCGCCTTCAGCCGACCCTGGTGGCGGTGGTAGAAATGAGCCCACCCCGAAAACCTTCGCTGCGCTCGGTTTTCCCCTCAAGGGGCAAGAAACTCTTGGGGCGGCCCGGCGAGTTTCTCACGGGAGAAGCAGTATGAGCATCATCAACCAGATGTTGCGCGATCTCGACGCCCGCCAGGCCAGTGCCGGCGAGCGCGCCGGGCTGCCCGAGCGGCTGCGTACCTTGCCGCCGGAAGCACCGGCACGTCGTCGCGGTTGGCTGCTGGCTGGTGGCGGACTGCTCGTCTGCGCCCTGCTGGCCTGGCATTTCCTGACTCCCGCCGTCCCGCCGGCGCCGACTCTCGATCAACCGGCTGCTGTGCCACCGGCGCTCGCAGTCTCGGTCGCCGCTGCCCCGTCCGCCGAACCTGTCACGGCCGTGACGCCGTCCCAGCCCCAGCCTCAACCTCAGCCAGCCGCTGCCGCATCCCCGGTCCCACCCGCAAAACCCGTTCCTGTGATCGAGCCCGCAACGAAGCCCCGTCCCATCACTGCGCCGGCAAAAGTGCCGGCGCCGGTTGCGAAGTCCGCTGCCGTCTCCACTACATCTCCAGCGGCTCCGGCACCGGCAGCACCGACCGCAGCGAAGCCGGCGGAACCCATTGCGGCCCCGGCCGCGGAACCGCCGGCGGTCGCGCACATCGACAAGCAGCCAAAGCCCGATCTGGCCAGCGAACTTGCCGAGGCCGAATATCGCAAGGCGATGCAGGCCGCCGCCAGCGGCGACAGCGTCGGCGCGATTCCACTGCTGCGGCGTGCCCTTGAACTTGACCCGCGGCACGGCAAGGCCCGCCAGGCGCTGATGGCGGTGCTGGCCGGTGGCCGGCACTGGGAAGATGTGCGCCGCATTGCCGAGGGCGGCCTGGCGCTCGACCCGACGCGCACCGGCTGGGCCGGCATCGTGGCCCGCGTGCAGCACGAACAGGGCGATAGCGCCGGCGCGCTCGACACGCTCGACCACTATGCCGGGCATGCCGGCGGCGATGCCGACTATCAGGGACTGTTCGCCTTCCTGCTGCAAAAACAGCAGCGTTATGCCGAGGCCGCGCAGCATTACCGCGCGGCGCTCGCCCTGCGGCCCAGGGAGGGCCGCTGGTGGTTCGGACTCGGCCTCGCGCTCGAAGGCGCCGGCCAGACGGAAGAGGCAAAGGTCGCCTTCGCCAGGGCGCGCGACAGCGGCAATCTCACCCCCGACCTGCGCAGCGTCGTCGATCAGAAGCTTAAGTAGAAGCCTTCAAGGCGCGACTCGCCACCCAGTTGATAACGCGCATGGCGCCGTGGTCCTTGAGGGTGCGCGCCAGGGCGTCGAGCGTCGCGCCGGTGGTCATGACGTCATCGACGACGATGACCTGCTGCCCGGAAAAATCGCGTGTCGCGACGAATGCCTGCCGCACGTTGCGCCGGCGGACGCGCCAGGGCAGCGTGCTTTGCGGCGGCGCTTCACGCGGGCGCTGGATGTCTGTCGCGACGAGCGGCAGACTTAGCGCGCGGGCCAGCGGCCGGGCAATCTCCAGCGCCTGGTTGAAGCCGCGTTCGCGCAGGCGGTTTTTTGGCAGCGGCACGGCGACCATCAGCGTGCCCATCGGTCGTGACCCGACCAGCATTGTCCGGGCGAGAAAGTCGGCGACGGCGAGACGGCGTCCGAACTTGAGGCCGAGCACCAGCCGATCGACGGGATAGGCGTAGGGCAGTGCGGCCAGCGTCGCATCGAAGGCCGGCGGTTCGCGCAGGCAGGCGCCGCAGGCGGGCGCTGGTGCCGCCAGCGGCGTGGCGCAGATCGGGCAGGGCGTGCCGGCCAGCCGCGGCAGCTCGGCGCCGCAGTCCGGACACCAGGGATCGGTCGAGCCGGTAGCGGCGCCGCACAGCAGGCAACTGCGTGGCAGGGCAACATCGAGAAGCCGGGACAGGACCGGGCGCAGGAGCATGGACGGGATAGCGGATAATTCGCTGATGAACCGACGGGAAAATTTCGCCGCGGCAGCGCAATCCTACGATAGCGCTGCGGTGCTGGCGCGCGAGGTCGGGCAGCGCATGGCCGGGCGGCTCGACTGCATGAAGCTTGCGCCGCGGCGGCTGGCCGACATCGGCTGCGCCACCGGCGATGGCGTGCGCACGTTGATGGCGCGCTATCCCGCCGCCTGGCCGCTGGCGGTCGACTTCGCCTTGCCGATGCTGCGCGCGGCGCGTGCGCGCGCCGGCTGGTTCGCCCGCCTGCGTGGGCGGGCGCCTCGCTGCGTGAATGCCGATGTGCGAGCACTGCCGCTCGCTGCCGGCAGCCTCGATCTGGTCTGGTCGAACCTGATGCTGCACTGGCTGCCCGCGCCCGCCGGCCTCGCGGCAGCCTTCGCGGAACTGCATCGCGTGCTGGCCGAGGGTGGCCTGCTGCACTTCGCGCTGTTCGGACCGGATACGCTCAAGGAGCTGCGCGCCGCGGCGCAGCGTTGCGGCATCGACTGGCCGGGGCCGACGTTTCCAGACATGCACGATGTCGGCGACTTGCTGATGGCAGCGGGTTTCGCCGCGCCGGTGATGGAGATGGAGATGATCACGCTGGCCTATCGCACGCCGCGCGCCTTCCTCGCCGACCAGCGCCGGCTCGGCGTGCGCGATGGCCTGCTCGGGCGGCTCGACGGGCGCCGCTGGCGCCGCATCCTGGCAGCGTGGGAGCGCGCGGACGGCACGTTGCCGGCGCGCTTCGAGATCGTCTATGGCCATGCCTGGAAGACCGAGCCGCCTCTGCCACGCGTGGCGCCCGACGGCCGGGCCATCGTCCGTCTCACGCGCCGATGAAACGGGCCAGGCGTGCCAGCCGCGTCCGCCTTAAGGCCGCGGCGCGTCGGCGCAACGCCGCGGAGGATTCATCCTGAAGCGTGTCATCAGCCACCACCAAAGCCGCAGGCCGAGCAGCAGCGCGAGAATGCCGCCATAGAGCAGCGGCTGGGCCTGATCGGCTTTGACGAGCCAGCTATAATGCACGACCGCGAGGATGGCGATGACATAGACGCTGCGATGCAGCGCCTGCCAGCGCCGGCCGCCGAGTTTGCGGATGGCATAATTGCTGGAGGTGGCCGCCAGCGGCACGAGCAGTGCGAAGGCGGCCATGCCGACGGTGATGAACGGCCGCTTGACGATGTCGCGGCCGATCTCGCCCCAGGCGAAAAACTGGTCGAACCACAGGTAGCAGGCCAGATGCAGGCTGGCGTAGAAGAAGGCGAACAGCCCGAGCATGCGGCGCAGCCGCTGCGCGCCAGCCCAGCCGGTCAGTTTGCGCACGGGAGTGATGGCGAGCGTGACGAGCAGGAAATTGAGCGTCCACGTGCCCATACCGCGCGTAACGGCTTCGAGCGGGTTGGCGCCGAGGCTGTCGTGCCAGGCGCCCCAGCCGTAGTAGCCGAGCGGCAGCAGGGCGACGAGAAAGACGGCTGGCTTGAGCGCGGCGCGCGGCATCAGAAGTTGCGCACCAGGTCCATGCCGCGATAGAGGTCGGCCACCTGTTCGGCATAACCGTTGAAAGGCAGCGTCGGGCGCTTGAGGAATTCGCCGATGCGCCGTTCGCGCGCCTGGCTCCAGCGCGGGTGATCGACCGCCGGATTGACGTTGGAATAGAAGCCGTATTCGCGTGGCGCCGCCTGCATCCAGGAGGTGCGCGGCGGCTCGGCGACGAAGCGGATGGCGACGATCGACTTGGCGCTCTTGAAACCGTATTTCCACGGCACCGCAATGCGCAGCGGCGCACCGTTGGCGTTCGGCAGCACGGCGCCGTACAGGCCGAGCACCAGCAGGGTGAGCGGATGGCGCGCCTCGTCGAGACGCATCCCCTCGACATACGGCCAGTCGAGCACGCGGCGCGCTACGCCCGGCATCGCTTCGGGCTGCACCGCGCTGACAAACTGGACGAAGCGCGCGCTGCCGAGCGGCTCGACGCGCTTGAGCAGGACATCGAGCGGAAAACCGAGCCAGGGGATCACCATGCTCCAGCCTTCGACGCAACGCAGCCGGTAGATGCGCTCTTCGAGCGGCGCCAGGCGCAGGATGTCTTCGATGTCGAGCGTCACCGGCTTTTTCACCAGCCCGTCGAGCGTGACCTGCCAGGGTCGGGTGCGCAGCCGTCCGGCATGGCGCGCCGGGTCGGCCTTGTCGGTGCCGAATTCGTAGAAGTTGCTGTAGCCGCTGACATGCTCGCGCGGCGTCGGCGCCTCGTCGGTGGAGTAGGAGCTGCGCGCCGGCGCAGCAGCGAAAGTCGGCGCCGGCGGGACGGCGCCGGTGAGTCCGAGGCCGAGTCCGATCGAGCTGCGCAGGAACTCGCGCCGGCGTGCGTAAATCTCCGGCGGGGTAATCTCTGAGGGAGCGGGTGTAGGGTTCATGGCGATTGGTCGTGGCAGGGCTGCAAACCTTACGACCGTTGTGCCCCGCTGCGGTTCAATCGCCGGCGTCGTCGGCTTCTGCACACAGCCGGGAAAGCAGCGCGCGCAGCCGGCCGGGCTGGAAGGGCCGGCTCAGCAGGAGCAGCGGCGGCTCACCCTCCGGCGTCGCCGGCGGGGCCGGCAGCGGACCGTCGACGACGATAAGCGCTGGCAGCATCCGGCCGTGCCGGGCAGCGAACGCCGCGCGCCATTGCCGCACCGTTTCAACACACGCCGACCCGCCGCCAAGATCAAAGACCACGCCGACCGGCGTCTGCTGGCCGAGAAGCCACTGCTCGGCGGCGGCAAGGTCGGCCTCGCGCGCGACGGCGTAGTGCCAGCCAGCCAGTTGCGCGGCCACCGCGTCGCGGGCCGGGGCGGGCGGACTGACCAGCAGCAGCGTTGCCTCGTCTTCCGCAGCGGCTGCAGCGGACGGCAGGGGGAGTTCGGCGGCCGGCGCGGCAAGCGGGATGCGCAGCGAGAAGCGCGAGCCGTGACCGGGCAGCGAACATAGTGAGAGCGGATGACCGAGCAGCGCGGCGGATTTCTTGACGATGGCGAGCCCGAGGCCGAGCCCCTTTTCGACGTCGCGCTCGGGGTTGTCGAGCTGCACGAGTTCGTCGAAGATGGTTTCCCGATACTCGGCGGCGATGCCCGGCCCGGTATCCCAGATTTCGAGGCGGGCCGTGTCGGCACCGCGCCGGCAGGCGACCAGGATGCCGCCCGCGCGGGTGTGGCGCACGGCGTTGCCGACCAGGTTGATGACGATGCGGTGGAACAGCGCCGGATCGGTGAGCAGCCAGCAGTCGGCCAGCCGGCTGCGCAAGACCAGCCCTTTTTCCGCGGCTGCGGCCGCGAAGCCGTCGAGGATCGGACCGATGGCGCTGCGCGCGCGGACCGGGCGCGGCTCGATGCGTACCACCTTGCCGTCGAGACGCGAGTAGTCGAGCAAGGTGGCCAGCAGGCCTTGCAGGTTGTCGATGGCGCGGCCGAGCTGGCGCAGGTCGCCCTGCAATTCCTGCGCCTTGTTGCGCCGCTTGAGCTGGCTAACGAACAGGCCAAGGGCGTGCGCCGGCTGGCGCAGGTCGTGGCTGGCAGCGGCGAAGAAGCGGCTGCGCGCCTCGGCGCTGTGTTCCGCCTCGTCGCGCTCGCGGCGCAGTTCGGCGGTGACGCTGCGCACGCGCTGGGCGAGCTGTTCCTGCGTCTGTCCGACTGCGCTGGCCATCCTGTTGATGCCATTCGCGAGCCGCCCCAGCTCGTCGTTGCCGGTCGGCCTGACGCGGAGGCCGAAGCGTCAGGCGCCGATGCCGGCCACCACCTGGCCGATCTCGGTGAGGGTGCGCACGAGTCGGCGCGAGATCAGCATCGCCAGCAGCATGCCGACCATGAAGACCAGCACGGCGATGCCCACGGCCTGGGCGGCGAGGCGGCGCATTTCGGCATTCAGCGTCTGCTGGGAAACCTGCAACAGCAGGTGGCCGAGCGGCGGCGGGGGCGGTGCCGAAGTGGCGGCATACAGATCGTTCTCGGCCAGCGCGGTGCCGCGGATCGCCAGCGCGTGCCAGTGGAGCGGCTGGTCGTCCATCACCTGCGGGGACGCGAAGCCGTCGATCGCGGCGGTCACCGGCGGCAGCCGTGCGGCGGGAAGCGTGCTCGCCAGCACCGCGCCATGGGTATCAAGGAAGGCGGCGGCCAGCACGTCGGGCTCGCCGCGCGCGACCTTGAGCAGTTCATTGAGCGCCGCGGTATTGTTCGTGAACAGCGGATACTCGGCGAGGGCGGCGAGCTGGCGCGCCACCGCATCGAGGCGGCGATGCTGTTCGGCTTCCGCCTGGCGCAGCTGGCCGGCGACCAGCACGGCCGTGACGAGCGCCGCGACGAGTACGGCAGGGACCAGCGCCACCAGCAGGATCAGGTTACGGATGCCGAGCGATTTCATCTCATCGGTGCCAACAAACAAAAAGGGGCGGCCGTCGGCCACCCCTTTCCCTGCTGCCGCGGCAACGAGGCGTGTTCAATGCAGGCCGGCGATGTAATCGGCCACGGCGCGGATCTCGGCGTCGGTCATCTTGACCGCCACCATTTGCATCATCTTGTTCGGGTCGTTGGTGCGCTCGCTGTTGCGGAAGGCCTTCAGCTGCGTCTCCAGATACTCGGTGTGCTGCCCGCCCAGGCGCGGGAACTGTACCGGCAAGCCGCTGCCGGTCGGGCCGTGGCAGCCGGCACAGGCGGGCAACCCCTTGCCGGCGTCGCCGGCGCGGTAGAGCTTCTGGCCGAGTGCCAGGGTCGCGCGGTTTTTCGCCTCGCCACCGTTCTGCTTCTGGCCGGCGAAGTGCGCGGCGAGGTCCTTCATCTGCTCCTCGCCGAACGGCGCGATCATGCCATTCATGATGGCATTGACGCGTTCGGACTTGCCCTGGGCGTCGGCCTTGAAGGCTTTCATCTGCTTGAAAAGGTAGCTGGCGTGCTGGCCCGCCAGCTTGGGATTGGCCGGCAGCGGGCTGTTGCCGTCGGCGCCGTGGCAGGCGATGCAGACGGTTTCGGCGATTGCCTTGCCTTTGGCGGGGTCGCCGACATAGGCAGCGGGCTTGGCAGTTTCGCTGGCGTGCGCCGCCGCGCCCAGCGCGAGGGCGACGACCGAAACCAGCGTGGCGACGGTGCGGCCAAGCTTGGCGTGAAACGCCTTGCATGCCGACTTCTGCATTGAACGTGGGAGGGGCGAGACCGGCGCTGCGTCGTTAGGGCGGATCATCTGGAGGCTCCTCGGGGAACTGTCCGATTGACAAACGAGGTATTCTATATCAGCCGGATTTTCCATTGTCTGGCTCGCCCCGACGGCCGCCGAAGTTCTCCCCGATGTCCTCACAACTGTTCCGCCACGCCCGCTTCGAAATCTCAGTCGCCGACCCCATGGCGCTGCCGCAGGCAAGCGGACCGGAGATTGCCTTCGCCGGCCGTTCCAACGCCGGTAAGTCCTCGGCCATCAACGCACTGGCGGGCCACACGCGCCTGGCCTTCGTTTCCAAGACACCGGGGCGTACCCAGCTCATCAACCTGTTCCGCCTGCAGTGCGGTGCGGCGCTCGTCGATCTGCCCGGCTATGGCTACGCCGCCGTGCCCGACGCGGTGCGCAAGCAGTGGCAGGGTCTGCTCGAACATTATCTGACGCAGCGCACTGCCCTGGTCGGGCTGGTCCTGATCATGGATGCGCGCCGGCCGCTCACGCCGCTCGACCGCCAGATGATCGGCTGGTTCGCCTCGACCGGCAAGCCGATCCACTGCCTGCTCACCAAGGCCGACAAGCTGACCCGACAGGAACAGGCGCACATTCTCGCCACCACGCGCCGTCTCGCCAGTGCCGACTTTCCGCAAGCACCGATCAGCGTGCAATTATTCTCCAGCCTGAAGAAGACCGGTATCGAGGCAGCCGGCAAGATCATCGGAGATTGGCTGGGGGTGGGCGGGTAATGCCAGGTATCGCAAAAAAGAGAAAGGGCCCTCGGCCAAAGGGGAAGAAAGCCGAGAGCCCAAATACCACGGCAAGCACCGCGGTCCCCGCTCAGGGAGGAGAAGCGGGGGAGGATGAAACACCCTCCGCGTTCTATGATAGGTATCGGAGCAAAAAGTTCAAGTATTTCTTTTGAGGTTAAGACCATGATTATTAAAGGTGTATTTCCTGGCACGCGGATGCGTCGCATGCGCCGCGACGAGTTTTCCCGCCGTCTGATGCGCGAGTCGGCGCTCACCCCGGCCGACTTCATCTACCCGGTGTTCGTGCTGGAAGGCCGACGGCGCGTCGAACCTGTCTCCTCGATGCCGGGCGTGCAGCGCATGACGCTCGACCGCCTGCTGCCGGTGGCCGAAAAGGCGCTCAAGCTCGGCATCCCGGCCATCGCGCTGTTTCCGGTCATCGAGGTGGCCAAGAAAAGCGAGGACGCCCGCGAAGCCTGGAACCCGAAAGGGCTGGTGCCGACCGTGGTGGCCCGGCTCAAGCAGGAGTTTCCCGAACTCGGCGTAATTACCGACGTGGCGCTCGATCCCTATACCAGCCACGGGCAGGACGGGCTGATCGACCCGGCGGATCCCCGCGGCTACGTGATGAACGACGAGACCGTCGCGGCGCTCGTCAAGCAGGCGCTCAACCACGCGGCGGCCGGGGCGGACGTGGTGGCGCCCTCGGACATGATGGACGGCCGCATCGGCGCGATCCGCCAGGCGCTCGATGCCGAAAAGCACATCCATACGCGCATCCTCGCCTATGCGGCGAAATACGCCTCGAGCTTCTATGGCCCCTTCCGCGACGCGGTCGGCTCGGCAGGCAATCTCGGCAAGGGCAACAAATACACCTACCAGATGGACCCGGCCAATTCCGACGAGGCGTTGCGCGAGGTCGCCCTCGACCTCGCCGAGGG
>Ga0172369_10008505_pt1 | contig 11630 bp, 9 predicted proteins | sample LakKiv25m_FD_114539 | JGI IMG/M metagenome (GOLD analysis project Ga0172369, IMG submission 114539) | Freshwater microbial communities from Kabuno Bay, South-Kivu, Congo - kab_022012_11.25m | ecosystem: Environmental > Aquatic > Freshwater > Lake | place: Democratic Republic of the Congo... | reverse complement strand
TGTCGAAGCCGTCCTCTCCTACGGCATGCAGCACGACCTCAACCGCTATCTGGCCGAGGTGGCGGGGTATGCCCCGCTCGCTTCGCTGGAGGAGGTGATCCGCTTCAATGCCGCCGACCTGCCCAACCGCGCCCCCTTTGGCCAGGATATCCTCGAGGGTTCCCAGGCGCTCACCCACACGCCTGAGCAGCATGCCGCCCTGGCGCGCAAAGTGACGAGCGCGGCGGCGGATGAACTGCGCCGCCTGCTGGCCGAGGCGGATGTGCTGGTCAGCCTGGGCGGGGCGCTCTCCAAATATCACGCCATCGCGGGCTTCCCGGCCCTGACCGTGCCCCTCGGCTGCCGCGCCGGCGGCAAGTCGCAAGGCCTGACCTTTACCGCCGGGCACTTTGAAGACGGCAAAGTCATCGCCGCTGCCTATGCTTTCGAACAGGCCCACCCCGCCCGGCGCGCGCCCGCCCTCCTCTATATTTAAGCGGTTTTTGGAACGCTTTGCGTCCCAAAAACCGCAAAAAATTTCTTTGCCCCCGCCCGCGGGCGGGGGGGAGGGGGGTGGGGAAATCTTGCTTGTCCTCCCCTAAACCTCCGGGAGGGGCAGGGGAGGGCGGTTTTAGCAGGCGCGGCAACAAAAAATCCCCGCCAACTGGCGGGGATTTTTTGTTGCTTTCTTTTTAGTACTCAGGCATCTGCGGAGCAGGAGCGGCCTTTTCCTTCTCGGGCACGTCGGTGATCAGGGCTTCGGTGGTCAGGATCATCGAAGCGATCGAAGCAGCGTTCTCGAGCGCGCCGCGGGTGACCTTGGCGGGGTCAATGACGCCGCCCTTGACCAGGTCAATGTACTGGTCCTTGATCACGTCGTAGCCGAAGGTGCTGCTCTTCTTGGCCTTCTGCTGGGTGCGGACGTTCTCAACCACCACCGAGCCGTCCTTGCCGGCGTTCTCAGCGATCTTGCGCATGGGAACTTCGAGGGACTTGCGCACGATGTTGACGCCAATCTGCTCGTCTTCGTACTGCATCTTGACCTTGTCGAGCGAGGCGATCGCGTTGACCAGGGCGACGCCGCCGCCCGGAACGATGCCTTCTTCCACCGCGGCGCGGGTCGCCGAGAGGGCGTCTTCCACGCGGTGCTTCTTCTCTTTGAGTTCGGTCTCGGTCGCAGCGCCAACGCGGATGATGGCGACGCCGCCGGTCAGCTTGGCCAGGCGTTCCTGGAGTTTTTCGCGGTCGTAATCCGAGGTGGTCTTGTCCATCTCGATGCGGATCTGCTCGATGCGGCCCTTGATCGACAGTTCATCGCCCTTGCCGCCAACGACGGTGGTGTTGTCCTTGTCGGACACAACCTTCTCGGCGCGGCCGAGGTCGGGGATCACGACGGTTTCCAGCTTGCGGCCGGTCTCTTCGGAGATGACAGAGCCGCCGGTCAGGGTGGCGATGTCCTGCAGCATGGCCTTGCGGCGGTCGCCAAAGCCAGGGGCTTTGATGGCCAGCACGTTGAGCATGCCGCGCAGTTTGTTGAGCACCAGGGTCGCCAGGGCTTCGCCGTCAACATCTTCAGCGATGATGACCAGCTCGCGCTTGCCAATCTGGACCAGTTTTTCGAGGATGGGCACGATATCCTGGGCGGCGGAGATCTTCTTGTCGTAGATCAGGATATAGGGATCCGTGATGACGGCTTCCATGTGCTCGCTGTCGGTGACGAAGTAGGCCGAGATGTAACCACGGTCAAACTGCATACCTTCAACGTATTCCTGCTCGAATTCGAGACCCTTGGATTCTTCAACGGTGATGACGCCGTCTTTACCAACCTTGTCCATCACGTCCGCGATCAGCTCGCCAATCTGGCGGTCCTGGGCGGAGATCATGGCGACGTTGGCGATTTCTTCCTTAGTGGTGATCTCGATCGCCGATTTCTTGATGGCTTCGGCGACGGTCTTGGCGGCCGATTCGATACCGCGCTTGAGCAGCATCGGGTTGGCGCCGGCGGCCAGGGTCTTGAGGCCTTCGGTCACGATGGCATGGGCCAGGACGGTGGAGGTGGTGGTGCCGTCGCCAGCGATGTCATTGGTCTTGGTCGCGGCTTCCTTGAGGAGCTGGGCGCCCATGTTCTCAAACGGATCGGGCAGCTCGATTTCCTTGGCAACCGTCACGCCGTCATGGGTGATGGTGGGGGAGCCGAATTTGCGGTCCAGGGCCACGTTGCGGCCTTTGGGGCCGAGGGTGGTCGATACAGCGTTCGCGACAATGTCGACGCCATTCTTTAACTTGCGGCGAGCTTCATCGCCGAAAACCAGTTGCTTAGCAGCCATTTTGAATCAACTCCTTCTGAGGGAAAATTAGCCTTCAACAATCGCCAGAATATCGCTTTCGCGCAGGATCAGCAGTTTTTTGCCGTCCACTTTGATTTCGGTGCCGGAGTACTTGGCGAAAAGGACCACGTCGCCAACCTTGACGTCCAAAGCGATGCGCTTGCCATGATCGTCGCGATCGCCGTCGCCAGCCGAGAGGACCTTACCGCGCTGCGGTTTTTCTTTCGCGGTTTCGGGCAGAACGATACCACCAGCGGTGACGTCTTCTTGCTCGATCGGTTCGATGACCACGCGACTGCCGAGGGGCTTGAGATTCAAAGCCATGATAAAAACCTCCTGAACAGATTTTCTTGTTTTCGAATTTTTAGCACTCTTGTGTTGTGAGTGCTAATTACGCCCCGAATAATACTTGCCTTCCAGGTGAAAGTCAAGGGGGGGATGTGGGATTCTTATAAATCTCTGATAAAACGGAGATCGGGGTCCGCTGTCAGGGATCCGGGCCAGAGAATCCTTGCAAAGAAACCAGTCAGAGGTCAGCGGATACCGGACAGCGGATCGCGTTCTTACTTCACCTTCGTCGGGGTGGGGGTGATCGAAGGGCGCGGGTTGGTTTTATACGAGGCGCAGATCGCTTCGCTAGCGCTGATGATGCTGATGATCGAGGGGTCATCGCCCGCCACCGCGCGCACCGTGGCAAAGATTTTGGCGGCGCGCTCGCAGTAGCCCGATGTGTCACCCACCGGGCGGTACAGGCCGGCCAGGACCGAGCCATAGGTGTAGTAATACACAATGGTGGCCGCGTCGTTTGATTTCAGCTCGATGCCCTTGATCGTGATCGGCTGGGCGCTGGCCTGGTCGCAGTCGTCGCGCACCTGGCAGCTGATCTCCGGCCCGCAGCCCTCCACCACGCACTGCAAGGCCGGGATGGAGGTCTCGTAGTTGCGCGCCTTGAAGTAGACCATGCCCAGCTGGCCGTACAGGTCGGGGCTGGAAGGGTTGAACTGCAGAGCCTTTTTGGCGTTGCGCGAGGCGATAAAGAACTCGCCCATTTGGGTATAGACTTTGCCGATCGCGACGTAGGGGGTCGGGTCGTCGATGCCGAGCTGTTTGTTCAGCTCGACCGCCTTGGCAAACACGTCCAGGGCCTGGTCATAGTACTGCTGCTGGATTTCATCTGTCTTGGCGGTCATGCCCAGGTAGCGGTAAATCACACCGACGTTGATGTAAAGGAAGGTCAAATTGGGAGACAGCTCGATCGCGCGGTTGTAGGCGTCAATCGCGCCCTTATAGTCGCCCAGGCGCTCCAGCAGCGAAGCGCGCACGCGCTGCACGTCCATCAGATCGGGGTTGAGCGCTTTGGCCTGGTCGATCGCAGCCTGGGCCAGGTCGTTCTTGAGCGCGTCGTTGTAGATCTCGGCAGCGTAGGCCAGGGCCAGCACGTTGTTCTTGTCCAGCTCGCGCGCCTTGGTCACGGCCTGTTCGGCCTGAATCAGCAGAGCCTGACGGTCCTGCTCGCCTTCGGTCAGGCTGGCGTTCCAGTCGAGCACAAACCCGCGCACGGCGTGCGCGCTGCTGTTGTCTGGCCCGGTCTCAACCGCCTTGTTGGCCGAAACCAGGGCCTCCTGCAGGCGCGCCAGGCGGTCATCGTTGCTGGTCAGCAGCAGCGAAGAGTAGGTCTGGATGCGCGCCAGCTCCAGCCACAGGTCCGAGTTGTTCGGGTTGGTTTCCAGGGCCGCCTGGTAGGCCTCGATGGCCTTGTTCAGGTTGCCGGCCTGGAAGTGGGTCTGGCCTTCAAAGGAGAATGAGCCGGTGGTGCGGGTGGGCGTGGGAGTCGGGTGGAACAGCTCTTTGACCTCGCCCGTGCCGTAGCCGCGCAGCAAAAACAGCCCGGCCAGGATCACGCTCAACAGCGCAAAGACCCGGTAGGGGTTGGAGATGGGGCTCTCGCGGTGGAAAAGATATTTTTTAGCCATGTGTGGGTGTGCCTGGCGCGCCTGCCTTACGGTTTGGGCGTGGCTTCGGGTTGAACGTCGGCGGGAACCGGCGTGCTGGTCCCGCCGCGGCAAATGTTGACGATTTCGTTGGCGTTATAGGCGTTGGTTTCGTCACTGGCGAAGGCCTGCAGGATGGCCTGTGAGATTTGCAGCGCCTCGCCGCAGGCGCCCGTGCGCGCCAGGGCCAGGCCAAAGCGGGCATACATCGCCACGCTGTCGCCGTCGAGGGCGATGCCTTCGACCTGCACCACCTGTTTGTCGGCCGTTTCGGCCGCGCCGCCGCGCGTGGCCAGGCGCAGCGGCTGCACCGCGCTGGCGTAATCGGTCTGGCGGTAGTAGATCGTGCCCAGGTAGCCGTAGAGCAGCGGGTCGGTCGGGTCGACCGTGACCGCCTGCTGGGCGTACTGGATCGCCTTGGCGAACTCGCCGATGCGCAGGTAGGTCAGCGCGTTTTCAACGTAAGGCTGCGGGTCGCTGGCCTTGAGCGCGATGGCGCGGTTGAATTCGTCGACAGCCTTGTCATACTGGTCCATGGCCTTATAGTTGCGCCCGAGCGCCAGGTGCAGGTCGGCCAGGTTGCCGTTGAGCGCCACCGCCTGCTCAAACTCCGGGATGGCTTCCTCGTAGTTGCCGGTCATTTCCAGAACCAGCCCGCGCGCGCGGTAGCTTTCCATCAGGTTCGGCCCCAGTTCCTTGGCCTTGCGCGAGGCTTCGCTGGCCTTGTCGATCGTGGTCAGGTCGCCCTTGTTTTCGGTTTGCTGCTGGGCCAGGATCTCGGCCAGGTAGGCGTAGGCCAGGGCATTGCCGGGGTCGATCTCGATCGCGTCGTTCAGTTTGGCCTGGGACAACAGGTAGTCGCCCTTTTTGCCGACCGCCCAACCCTGCACCGCCAGGGCCAGGCTGTGGTTGGGGTTGAGCAGGATCGCGTTGCCAATGTTTTCGATGGCCTTGTCATAATCGCCATACAGGACCTGGATGCGCGCCAGCTCGATATAGGTATTGAGGTTGCGCGGGTCGGACTGAATAGCCTGCTCGTAGGCGGTGACAGCCTGAATATACTTGCCCTTCTGGATCTGCTCGGTCGCCTCATTTAAGAAGGAATCGGGCGAGCGGGTTGGCGTGGGGGTCGGGATGAAGAGCGGCGGGGTGGTGGGGACGATAAACTGGTTGAAATACAAGGCGGCGCCGACCAGCGCGACCAGAATGATAATCCGGAGCGGGCTGCCGCGCTTCTTGCGGCGGTTCATGCTCCATTTGCTTCCACTTAAATACATAATTTGATCTTAATGGAGAACAATGGGCGAGTCAAGCCTCCCATTTATAAGAGGTTTCTAAGGTTTGGACAGCCGCTTCCCTCCTCGCGGATTCTGGGCCTCTTTCTCATCAGGGATTGTCAACATTTGGAACAACTTCCCACCAAAAATTGGCTCTTGACACACCGCAAAAATTTTACTAATATATTTGTAAATCGATTTACTAACTCGTTTTAAAACTTTCGGTCCTGTCCCAAACCCTTTCCGGGGTCGCTCTGGTTGTATCCGCTCATAAAACAGAAGTGTTGTGTGTGAATTTGACGTCGAACCCCAAATCCACGCGCAACAAACCCCCGTGGATTGAGATGGTACATCTGGTGTACCTCTCCAAAAGCAGGCGCGTTATGTGTTGATTTGGCGCTTCGCGCCAAATCAACACATAACTTACCCCTTTTTCTGAGGTAATACCATCTGGTTTCATTTTTGATCTCAGGTAAACATTGAAAATGAGAGATAACAAGAAACCAACCATTCGCCAGGTAGCCCAGGTTGCCGGAGTATCGCCGACAACGGTATCTTTCGTGTTAAATAAAAACCAGTGGGGCCTGGATCGCATTCCGGTTGAAACACGCCAGCGGGTTTTAAACGCCATCGCCGAGTTGGGCTATTTTCCCGACCAATCCGCGCGCAATTTGCGCCGCAGGAACACAGATCGAATTTGCCTCGCCGTCAATGATCTGGGGATTCCCTATAACAATATTCTGGCCGAAGAATTGTATCGAGCAGCCAGCGACCTGGGCTATATGACCATAATCGGGTTGATTGGATCGGCGGAAAACGAGCAAAAGCTTCTTGATCAATTGTTGAGCGGGCTGGCGGACGGAGTTATATTAATTTCCCCATCCCACCTGAAAGAGACAGACCTCACGCGCCTGGCGCAAATTGGGTATGCCGTGTCGATTAGCTCGAACCATTTGATGCCCGAAGGCGTGGATGTGGTTCAGAATACGGAGTACGAGGCGGCGAGCGTTGCTTTGGATTACCTGTACCAAAAAGGGCATCGCCGGATTGGTTATATCGGAAGATTTTCCTCAGAAGCCACTCCTTTTTTCCGTCACAAAGCGTTTCTAAAATTTTTGGAAGACAACGCCCTGCCCATGGATCCAGAGCTGATCAGGATCGATTTTGGCGCTTCTCGCGAGCAGGCCTATCATACGGTGAAGGCGATGCTGCGCGCGCCACACCCGCCGACAGCCGTCTACTGCGGTTCCGATCTGGCCGCAATCAGCGCCATTTATGCCATTCGTGAAAGTGGGCTGCGCGTTCCTGAAGATATTGCGATCATTGGGTCAGGAAATATCCCCGAGGGTAAGATCATCCAGCCGGCGCTGACGACCATCGGCCCCGAGAAATTTGATTTCAGCACGCTGATCCAATTCGTTTTTTCGCGCCTGCGCGGCGAGGCGCCGCCTGAAGGGAGGATGCATAAGATAGACTGGAATTTGATCATACGCGATTCTGCCTGATCTCGATGAAAGGTGAGTTGGTTTAGGATGGAAGATAATCTGTCGATAACTCAAACAAAGCATTCAAAAGAACGCCGGCAAGCGCCTCGGCCTTCCTTCGGGAAGTGGGTCAAAAAAAATAAAGACGGGTGGTTGTTTGCTTCCCCCTTTATTATTGGCTTTTTTGTTTGGACACTTGGGCCTATGCTGGCTTCGCTGGGCCTGGCCTTTACCGAGTGGGACTTAATCACCCCAGCAAAATTTGTTGGTTTGAACAACTTTCAAACCATGCTCAACGATGCGCTGGTTGGTCAATCCTTAAAAGTGACCATCCTCTATGCCTTAACCAGCGTTCCGCTTAATATCTTCTTTGGCCTGGTCATTGCGCTGCTCTTAAATGCTAACATTATCGGTCTCAGGTTTTACCGAACCGCGTATTATCTGCCCTCCGTTCTTTCAGGCGTTGCCGTTGCCCTGCTCTGGCGCTGGCTTTTTTCTCCGGAATTTGGCTTGATCAACCAGACGCTCGCGATGGTGGGTATCACAGGGCCAAGCTGGCTGGGAGATCAAAACTGGGCTTTGCCGTCTTTGGTATTGATGAGTGTTTGGAGCGTTGGCGCCGGGGCGATCATTTACCTGGCCGGACTGCAGGGGATTCCAACCGAGTTGTACGAGGCCGCTGAAGTAGATGGCGCTCAGGGCCTGCAGAGGCTCTGGCTGATCACCTTGCCTTTAATGACCCCTGTCCTCTTCTTTCAGCTGGTGGTTGGAATTATCAATGCCCTGCAAGTCTTTACCCAGGCTTACATTATGACTTCCGGCGGTCCCAATAACGCCACTTTGTTTGTGATTTTGTACCTGTATCAAAATGCGTTTGTCTACCAGCGCATGGGATTTGCCAGCGCGCTTGCCTGGGTGGTCTTCACATTGATTCTGGTTTTGACACTTTTGATTTACCGTTCATCGACTTCCTGGGTTTTTTACGAAGGCGAGAGTAGGAAAAGCTAAGCGTATGAACAATGCATCTCTTCAAAAACACCCCACAAATTCTTTGCGAATGGCACAGCGCCGCGCGATTGGCAAGCTTTTTACGCATCTCGCCCTGCTGGTAGGCGTGTTCTTCATGTTCATTCCCCTGGCGTGGACCATTTCCTCCTCTTTAAAACCTGCCGGTGATATCTACCTTTTCCCCCCCAAATGGATCCCCGATCCTTTTCGTTGGGTGAACTACGCCGAGGCTGTCACACAAATTCCTTTCTGGCGCTACCTGGGCAATACGACCATCATCACCCTGACCAGTATTTTCGGTAAAGTGTTATCCGTAACCCTGGTCGCCTATGCCTTTGCCCGCCTGCAGTGGTGGGGCCGGGATTTCTTTTTTGTGATCATGCTGGCGACCATGATGCTCCCGCCGCACGTCACCTTAATTCCCCAGTTCATCATCTTCAAAGAACTCGGCTGGATTGACACCTTTTTGCCGCTGATCGTTCCGCAATATTTTGGCGGCCCGTATTTAACTTTCCTGGCGAGACAGTTCTTTTTAACCATTCCACGCGATCTGGATGATGCGGCGCGTATCGATGGCTGCTCGAGTTGGGGAGTGTTCTGGAAAATTATCATGCCGATGTCGACCCCGGTCATTGCCATGGTCGTCATCTTTACCTTTAATGGTCAGTGGAACGAGTTTTTAAATGCCCTGGTTTACCTGCAAAACAGCCGCAATTTCACCCTCGCATTGGGCTTAAGGATGTTCCAGGGAGAAGCAGCCGCAAGCTGGCATCTGTTGATGGCTGCCTCCCTGCTCACCATGTTGCCGGTTCTGGTGCTGTTTTTCGCGGCCCAGAAATATTTTATTCAAGGCGTCGTCTTTACCGGCGTCAAACAATAAGGTTCGGGAAGAAAAGGAGATTTGGTATGAAGCAAACACGTAGGATCAGTCGTCGGGATGCCCTGAAGTACGGCGCCTCTATGGGAGCTGGATTGCTGGCGCTGAGCGCCTGCAGCCCCGCGGCAGCGCCCGCCCAGCCAACCAGCGCCGCCGCAGCGCCCACCACCGAAGCGCCGAAAGCAGCCCCGGTCAAGCTGACTTTTGTCTGCGACACCGTCAACGCCGGCCATGTCAAAGTTCGAGATGCCTGGGCCGCGGGCTTTACCACGGAGAATCAAAGCATCACCGTCGACCACCAGCCGGTACCCACGGATTACAACACCAAAATTCAAACTTTGTTTGCCGCCGGAACCCCCCCAGATATCTATCGTTATCTGCAGGAGGTTGCGCCGATTATCACGGTGGTGGAAAAGAAAATGCACTTGCGCCTGGATGATTTTGTCAGCGCCGACAAATACGACCTGAGCGATTTCCGCAAAGAAGCGCTTGGCCTGTACCAGTGGGAGGGCGGGCTGTATGCCCTGCCGCGCGACTACGGCAACCAGAACCTGTTTATGAACCTGGATCTGTTTGAAAAAGCCGGGATCACGCCGCCCAACGCTGACTGGACCAACACCGATTTTACCTTCGCGAGCTTCCTGGAGATGGCTCAAAAGCTGACCGTGAAGACCGGCGACAAAGTGGATCAATGGGGCTTTTTGGTCAACCGCGGCTGGCGGCCTTGGGCTTCCTGGGTCTACAACAACGGCGCAACCATTGTCAGCCGTGACGACAAAGGCGTGGCAACCTCGATGGCGATCAACAGTCCAGAATCGGTCGAAGCTCTGCAATTCCTGCAGGACCTGATGCACAAGTATATGGTCGCGCCCCGCCCGGATATTGAATCGGAGCTGGGCGGCTTTGACCTTTTCGCCACGGGCAAAGTGGGGATGATGATTAACAATCCATCCTCGGTGAACCAATACCGCACCATCACGGCCTTTAAATGGAATGTAGCCACCCTGCCCATCGGCAAAGCCAGCCGGCGCGGCACAGGCGGCGGCGGGTCTGGCTGGGCCTCGGGCGCTGGCACCAAAGCGCCAGACGCGGCCTGGAAATTCCTCAAATACATCTCCAGCGCTCAAGCCGAGCTGGATGAAGTCAGCGTTGGAGCGACAACGCCCTCGCGCGTTTCGGTTGGCACCTCCGATAAATTCCTCGACCCCACCAAACCGCCCGCCAATGCCAAGGGCTTTGTGGATGCCCAGGAATACGTCGTGCGCGACCCGGTCCATGTGAAGTGGCCAGAAATTTCATCGCGCGTCGTAACGCCCAATATGGACACACTTTGGAATAAGTCGAAAACGGCCCAGGAAGTAGCCGATGCGATTAAGAAAGATGGCGATGCGCTCCTGGCGCAAAGCTAATCCAGCTTTGCGAGCTTAATTTTTTACGCGCCTGGCAGCTCTGGCAGACTTCCAGGGCTGCCAGGCGCGCTGTTCCTATCCAATTCCACCACACCAAGAGAACTTCATGCCGCCAAAACCGAATGTTGTATTCTTCTTCACCGACCAGCAAAGGTGGGACACGACCGGAATTCATGGCAACCCGCTTGACCTGACCCCCAATTTTGACCGCGTCGCACTGCGTGGTACGCACTGCTACAACACCTTTACCTGCCAGCCGGTCTGCGCTCCCGCGCGAGCTTCTTTGCAAACCGGATTGTACGCCACCCACACCGACGTCTGGAGCAACGGGAAAATCCTTCCAGCTGATAAAAAAACCCTGGCTCAGTACTATCGCGAGGCGGGCTATACCACCGGCTATATTGGCAAATGGCACCTGAGCGATAACAGCCTGGCAGGCCCGGTGCGCGCCGAGGAACGGGGTGGTTATGAGTATTGGCTGGCCGCCAATCTGCTTGAATTCACCTCAGATGCCTACGACACGGTCATGTTTGATAACGACATGCAGGCCGTCAAATTGCCCGGATACCGGGTCGACGCCATCACGGATGCCGCGATTGATTATATTGACGGCCACCAGGAACAACCCTTCTTCCTGTTCCTGTCTTACCTGGAGCCCCATTTCCAGAACTCGCGCGATGATTATCCCGCCCCGGACGGTTACGCTGAACGCTATACCGGCAAGTGGACCCCGCCTGACCTGGCGGCCCTGCCGGGGACGGCCCAACGCCACCTGCCAGGCTACTATGGCATGGTGAAGCGTCTGGACGAAGCCTTTGGCCGGATTCTGGACACGCTCAAAAGCCTGAACCTGATGGACAACACCATCGTTGTCTTCACCAGCGATCATGGCAATCATTTCAAGACGCGCAACGCGGAATATAAGCGCTCTTGCCACGAAAGCTCGATCCGTATTCCGCTGGCTTTTCACGGCCCAGGCTTTATGGGCGGTGGACGGATCGAAAAGCTGGTTAGCCTGCTGGATGTTCCGCCTACGCTTTTAGATGCCTGTGGGATTGAAGTGCCAGAGATCATGCACGGGCGCTCGATTTTGCCGCTGACCCGCCATGAAGCCGCCGGCTGGCCCGAAGAAGTCTTCATACAAATCAGCGAATCGCAAATCGGCCGCTGCGTGCGCACTGCACGCTGGAAATACAGTGTCTACGCCCCCGGCCTGAACGGCTCCAGCGCGCCCGGTTCGGACCACTACACCGAAGAATTCTTATACGACCTTTACGC
>Ga0172369_10008503_pt1 | contig 11630 bp, 10 predicted proteins | sample LakKiv25m_FD_114539 | JGI IMG/M metagenome (GOLD analysis project Ga0172369, IMG submission 114539) | Freshwater microbial communities from Kabuno Bay, South-Kivu, Congo - kab_022012_11.25m | ecosystem: Environmental > Aquatic > Freshwater > Lake | place: Democratic Republic of the Congo... | reverse complement strand
GACTATAGATTTTATTATAATCGCGGCAACAGGAATATCTTTTCGGGATTCATCAGAGAAAAATATTCATTAAATAAGGATTTATCTGTTTTTGCAGAGGGGTCATTGGTTCATCATTCATACAGTATAACAGATGAAAAAGCAGGGAATCTTTACACGACTTATTTAACTACCGACGGCAAGACAGTTGGTAATGGAGCCGAACTTTTCAATATAAATTATTTGTTCTTCAATCCAAAAGCAGGAATGAATTATCTAATTTCCGAAGATATGAACGTTTTTGCTTTCGCTGCATATACATCACATGAACCGAGAATGAGAAATTTCTATGCAGCCGATGATGCCTTCTTCGGAGCAACGCCTCTTTTCGAAGGTGATACTATCGCCGGTGGAATCAGAAAGTATGACTTTTCCAAACCCTTAGTTAAGCCCGAGAAAATGTTTAATCTTGAACTTGGTTGGAATTGGAAAACCGAAAACTATTCGGCTTCAGTCAATGCTTATTGGATGCAATATACCGACGAACTTGTTTCAAGCGGAAGACTTGACATAAATGGTAATCCGATTGACGGTAATGCCCCCGGGACTTTGCATTACGGATTGGAAATGCAGGGGAGTGCGTTTCTCCTCAAATCACATTCAGGAAATCTGAGTTTAACAGCGAATGCAACTTTCAGTAAAAATACGATACTTGAATACGATTTTCTGACTTCTACCGGAGTAAAGATTTCGTTAAAAGGCAATGATATTGCCGGATTTCCAAGTATAATGGGAAATCTAAAACTTCATTACGATTTAAAAGGATTCAGGGCTTCTTTGCATCTGAGATTTAACGGAGAGTCCGGAACAGATAATTTCGGCAATTTGCTTACAACGGACAGCAGGCTTATTGCCCATCTGAAAAACGATATGGGTGGTTATTATGTTGATAATACACTTGAATCATACACCGTTTTGAATGCAGACTTTTCATATACTTTTAAAAACATCTTATCTTTACAGGATTTAAGGCTTCATTTGCAGTGCATGAATCTTACCAATAAGCTTTATGCTGCAGGTGCGGTTGGCAAAGAATTCTTCCCGGCTGCCGGCAGAAGTATTTTCGTTGGCATTGAGCTTGGGATTTAATTGTGAATTTAACAAATTGTATAAGAAAAAAGTGTTGTAAGTATTTTTTAACACTGAACATAAAATCGGACACAAATAGCAAATTAATTGCATAAATCATACTATGGTTTGAAAACTTTTAAATATTGAGTTTGTTTAAACAGCTAAATTTTATAAGTTTGTTTTGAGTAATTAAACAAACTGGATTAGTATATGAAAAAGTTGTTTCCGTCTGTTATAGTTTGTGTTTGTGCGTTCTTAATAATAATAAGTCACGCTTATTCCGATTGGGTTAAAATTGATGGTCTCTACGGAGCAAATGTTACTTGTCTGGCTAAACGCGGAAATTTAATGTTTGCCGGTACCGACAACTCAAAAATCTTCAAATCCACCGATGCGGGAAAAAACTGGGAAGTAGCTTATAAAGTACAGCCCGGATGTATAATGAATGACATTCAAATATTCGGTAACAATGTTGTAGCCGCTTCCCATGTAGAATTATTTCAATCGCAGGACCTTGGAAAAACCTGGGATTGGGCTCGTGGAGAAATTGATAAATCGAGGTATATTCGAACTTTAAATAGTGTCAGATGTGGGAGAAAATTGATTACCGTTAATTTTAATTACACAATTTACTTTACTGACACAACCGAAAACAAGTGGTACAGAAACGACAGTGTATCCAAAAGTTATATCTACAATCTTGTTTCCATTGATACAGTCCTTTATGCTTCAGCAAGTAAGCAAGGTATAATTAAGTCAACTGATTACGGTTATAACTGGCAAACAGTGAAATCCGGGAATGATTCTAATTATTATATTTCATTGTCAATTTCGAATAATTGTTTTTATGCTGGTAAATGGAACGGTTCTATGTCTGTTTCTACTGATGGCGGTGCTAACTGGTATGAATCAAACACAGGATTAACAACGTTGAAACTGAAAAAGGTATATTCTGATGCTCAAAGAGTTTTTATATGCAAGGATACAGGTATCAATGTATCTTATAATAAAGGGTTGACTTGGAAATCTTTGTCGCCTCAACTTGATACCATGATTGTTTATTCGGTTATAACTGATGGTGAGAATATTTATGTCGGAACAGCCAAATACGGTGTCATGGTTTCATCTGATGAAGGTTTGACATGGTCTTCTTTGAATAACGGGTTGGATGATATGACTGTAAGAGCTTTAGGATATTATGGCAACAATCTTTATATCGCGAACGATTTCCCCGGATGCTATAAATCAAATGATGAGGGGAATAGTTTAACAGAGATAACACCTGCTAACATGATAAGTCCTGTTAATTCAATTACAAACAGTAGAAATAATACGATTTATATAAGTTCCTTTGATGCTATTTACTCATCTAATGATAAAGGAAAAAATTGGAATTACCGTTCTTCTTTTTTTTTAGACCAAAATTTCTGGGTAGTCTATTCGTTCAACGATAGAATTTTTACAGGTACCCGAAAGAGTATCTTTTATACCACCGATACAAGTCAGTGGTGGTTTACATCTTATAATAACTATATCAACTATGATTTTCGTTCATTTGGTGAATTAAATGGAAGATTGTTTGCCGGTACTGCAGGTGATGGTGTTTTCGTTTCCAGTGATTCGGGGGTTTCTTGGGAAAGCAAATCAAGTAATCTAGGTACTTCAACATTTTATGCCTTGCATGGGAAAAACGGCAGAGTTTATGCAGGAACTTGGGGAATTTTATATTATTCTTCAGATTATGGCGAGAATTGGCTTGTCAGTAACGATTTTCCTTCAACAAAAGTAATGAGTATTATTTCCAATTATAAATATCTGTTTGCAGGTACTGAAAACGGCGTATTTATTTCTTACGATGACGGAATATCATGGAAGCAGATTAACACAGGTTTGGGCGACACGACTGTATATTCGCTTGCTGTTGATAGTAATTTTTTATTTGCAGGGACTTCATCAGGATTATGGAAACGGTCACTTTCTGAAATAACTGGTGTTGAGGATTTTGAATCAAAATCAAAAATTCCAGAGCTTTACTGCTATCCGAATCCATGCAAAAATACTCTCAATATTAGTTTTTCTGATGCTAATTTCGGGAATACGAAGATTACCATTTATAATTCTCTTGGTGAAATCGTTGAAACAATTGAGAATTTAGGTAGTAAGCAGATGTTCAGCTGGGAAGTTCGGGATTTACCAACCGGGATATACTATTGCAGGATCTTCTCATGGAATGAGACTGCTTCGAGTAGGTTTGTTATTATAAAATAGAAAAAAATTGGGGCTGTCTAAATTGTTATTATTACACTTATTTGTCATTTTGAACGAAGTGAAGAATCCAGTTTTGCTGTGGTTTCTGGACTCTGCGCTCCGCTCAGAGTGACAAGTTAATTAACTTTTGAGACAACCCCATTGTTCTTTTGAAAAATAATTTTTACTAATGATTCTTATCTGTCCAAAAACCACTCTACACCAATGATTGCCTGCCCCAAACCTACTTTAAATCTTGTTGGGTCTAATCCAAGATTAAGGAAGTTCATGCCGCCATAAACGCCGACACTCGAATAAGGGAACCACTGTGCACCGACTATTATTTTTATAGCTGTCTCGGTGAAAGATTGTGAACCTGCATTATTCGGGTCATTCGGATTGGCAACACTCCTTGTTCCGGTATTGATAACAAGCCTTGCTTCACCGAAAGGTTTCAAACTTTTTGCGATTTTTGGCAAATAATAGCGGAAATAGGGTGCAAAAAGAAGATTTGTAGTGGATGAAATTGTTCTTGTTCCGCCATCGAACACAAATCCGACATGTGCTCCAAAGTGCATATCGGGCGTTAAAGTGTAAATGCCATGAAATCCTATCCAATTATCCATTCCTAATTCAGAACCTATTCCCAATTGTTCTTCGGGAACTTTTTCCTTTTCCTGAGAAAGGAGTGTTAAGCTTGAAACCAAGCCGACAAAAATAAATGCAAAAACCGTAAGTAAACGTCTAAAATTCATTTTTCCTCCAAATATCAAATAATTAACGAAATTTCATTTTTAATTCATCTAATATATAATAAATTACTGATTTTTTCAAAGGTTTAATGATGTTTTTTTAATTTATTTTTAAAATCCGGAAATTAATTTCAATATTTCGTATTTTATGATTTTTCCGGTTTTAAAGTGATGATGATTACCACCTTTCTCTTGAAGAGTTCGGGTATCTTGCCTTCATAAACTCCCTTGCCGTCGCAAGTCCATCTAATCCTTCCGCTCAAAGCCGCATATCGTGAATTTTCGGCTACTTTCTTTCTTAAGTTCATAGCCGTTTTGTAAGCTCTCAAATCAGAAAGAATAAAGTTGTCAATTTGAGAGTCTTTGTCCAAAGAGTAATTGAATTCTTTGTCATTGATATTTTCCTCGACGTAGCGGGCACTCTTCATAATTAATCTGGAGTCTGCAAAGCCAACTACTTTTATCTCAATCTCACCGTTAGGATTCCTGTCTAAGTATTCTAGCCATTTGTCTATAAATTCAGTTGCAGAATCGAGTAATCGTTCAATCCTGGGAGTATAAGCAAAATAATTGATTTTTTTTCCGTTTTCATCATTTTCGTTTTCGGGGTCGGCAATATATCGTGAACTACCGTTATTTCGGAGTTTTTTTGAATGAATTTTTTCAATAAGGTCATTAAGATTTTTTTTCGTATTCGGGAAATAGTAACCCGTAACGAAAAACGGAATTGAATCCGTAAATTCAAAATAGGGTGGAGGAGTGGCGTTGCTATCGCTGACAAATCCGTAAAGGTCGTATCCTTCCTGGTTCAAAGGGTCCGGTCGGTCGTAAGGTCTGAGCCTGTCGGAAGCAAGGAAAATCAATGTATCCTTCCAGATTGTGGGACCGATTTCATTAAATTCCGTATTATAAGGAGGAGGTAGAATTTGCGGATTTTTAAACGGTACTTTCTTGTTACCTGTAGGTTCGGCTTTTATAATATTATAGTTCGGACGTTCGACAATCATGAAAACATCACTTTTGTTTGCTTTTGAAAGCTTTGCCTGACCTGAGAAAACTATCGTTACACTATCCCTTACAAATCCCTTTGAGGAATAGTACAATGTTCCGTCAGGAGCTATGAATGGAGAAATATCATTTTCCTTAGTGTTTATTTCCTTACCGAGATTGGTTGGCTTTGACCATGAATTATCGGGCTGTCTGTAAGTAATAAACAAGTCCATGTCAGGCGAAGCAGCTGCCTGACCGGCTTTTTTCGGTCTATCCGATGAAAATACTATGAAACTACCATCCGGAGAAATTGCCGGGTGCATATCATTGTATTGAGTATTGACATTATCCACCTTTTTTGGCTGAGCGAGTTTATATTGATTTAACCTTTCACTCGAAAAACTATAGAACCCCGGTGTTGACGGGTCGAACGATACCGGTGGCAAAGTTGACTCTTTTGAATCAATCGGAGGAGTGGAATTGCCATAATCTTTCATGTTTTGTATAGAAATCTGTTGGGCAAAAGCGCCGTTTTTGGTTAAATCAGAAAGAGCAATATTAAATATTCTGAAATCTTCAGGATTTTTCGATATCGTTCGCCTGAAGTACATTGTATCATTATAAACGACGGGTAAAAATTCATCTTTGTCACTGTTCACGTTTGGTCCGAGATTCCGGAAGTCCAATGGGAAAACATTGATAAAAATCATTAAAAATAACACAGAAACCGACAAAAGTCTTTTCATTAGAATCCTTTCCTTGTAAAGTCCAAGTTCAAAGATAAAAAAAAATTTGTTGGGAAAAAAGAACTTATGGAAATTTAGCGGAACTATTGTTTTTTTTTTCATTTAATTGCTGTAAAATAAAAAAAATTTTCCAGTTTTAATGGTCCGGAAATTTAATCTTTAAGCTTTTTAATCTATAGGAATTCGAAATTTTTTCGTAAATTGAATCTCATTTAAATATGTATTAAATTGTATTATTTTTAAACATCCCTCAGATATAAAATGAAAAAATTGACATTTATTTTTATTTTTTCCTTTATTATTTTTCTTTCAAACTGCAAGAATGAAACAAGCTCTTCCGGTACTGATAATAGTTCTGATTGTGTTGATTTTAGCGGAAGAAAGTACAAAACCATAAAAATTGGAAATCAAATCTGGATGGCTGAAAATTTGAATGTCGGTCAGTATATTAACGCCAGTAAAGACCAGACTCTCAATGGCATTGTTGAGAAATACTGTTACAATAACGATAGCTTGATATCAATTACTGAAGGTGGACTTTATCAATGGTCGGAATTGTTTGAACCGAATTTTTGTCCAAAAGGCTGGAGAATTCCTAATGAAAAAGACTTCAGTGATTTAATCAAATTTATTGGGGGGTCATCGAAGGGAGATAGACTTATGGGAAATGGTGATTTAGGATTTAATTGTAATTTTTCCGGTAATTGCTGGCATGGAAAATTCTCTGATAGTGGGACTAAAGGTTATTATTGGACAAAATCAGAAAAAGATTCTAAAAATGCCGTATTTGTTTTAGTGAGTACTCTTTGTCCTGACATTCTATTTTACGATGATACTAAAATTTCAGGATTAAGTGTTAGATGCATCAAAGAATAGATTCTTCTTCTTATTTCCTGTCCTTCGGCAACTTGCAGCACTTTGGCAATTTTTTGTATGCCTTTGGGTCTGATGGAAGATTGTCTGCACTGTAACCAATGTTGGTTACTGCCTTACGAACTTCGTCGGGTGTAATCTTACCCGGGTCGTAGTTGACGGTCAGCACTTTGTCGTTCAAATCGAGAACTGCTTTATTCACACCGGTAACTTTACTCATTTTAGTCTGAATTCTGTCCTGGCACATTTCGCATTGGGCTGATGTTTTTATTTTGAGTTCTTTTGTTGCTTCTGCTGCTTTGGCATGGTTAGGTAAAACAAACGCACCGATTAGCAATCCTAATAATAAAGCTGAACTGATAATTAAAAGTGCCTTCTTTGCCGATAACGATTCTTTCATTTTTTTTTATCTCCGAATAATAATGTCAAAATACCAAAAACATAATACGAAAATATTTAGAATTTGTTGCATGAAAAAGTATATTACCGCAAGACATTTAACCGAAATTTCACAATAAATTTCTTTAATCAACCGTTCCACATAATTTTGAAACATTTTTATACCAACGCCTTCTATCCAATCTCCATTTACCATATTTCCGGATAAAGTAAAAGACATCAATCTGCATTGATGCACCCAAGGAACTTAAAAATACAATTTTTTTTACAGGAATCGTATGACTCAGTGAATCAACCTCAAAAGTGTCTAATATCATAATGTTTCGGCTGTTAAAATTTCTTATTCTCAATTCATCATAATAATAAGTAGAAAGCCAATTTTTATCTCTTAAATACTCAGTTGTAAAATCAGTATCATGTAATAATTTAATCGTCAGGAGTGAATCAGTATAAAATATATGGAGTTTTTGTATCAAATCATCATTAATATTACTGCAAGATATGACAATAAATGAAATACAAAAAATAAATAATATTTTAGTTATTGATCTCATAATTTTTTTAAACTAAACCAAAAAATATAATATGGTCTTATAAATTTAATAATTAATAACAAATCTGATTTTGGATTAAAATAGTATAAATCTGCTTTTTGAGAACCTTGAGTTAAATAAAAAATTAATTCAAAATCTGAAAGTGTATTAACATTATTTTGTTTTAAGACGATATTCATATCATTTTGCAATCTTTCCATTTTATCCCAATCTATTAATGTATTTTCATCTAGTTCGTAGATTCTACTTAGTTTATCAGTAAAATTCTTAGGTTCTTTGAAAAGAGTATCAATTATTTTATTTTGTTTTAATTCATCATCATGTAGAAGGGAGCAACAACCAAAATTTGAAAAACAAAAAATGATATAATAAAGTATTAGAATATTTTTTTTTAAAAGATCCATCACTTTTCCTTTAATTGAATTTTCTTAGTATCTTCACCCCAGATTTCTTTTATATGCTTATTAATGATTCCTGTTGCTTTTGCTTCTTTATCAGGAAAATTACTTTTAAATTATAAAAACTGTATTAATATATGAAATTTCCGTTTAATTTCCAAATTAATTTAAAGTAATTTTTCATAAAAATTATTAAAAATCCGTATTACAAAATCATGCTTCTTCCCTTTTAAACGGAAATTTCACAATTAAATTCGTAAATTTGTATTTTTAATTTGAATACCGGCATTAAAAAACATAACGAGACAAGGTATGCCGGTAAATTTGATAATTTTATAGTCAGAGGAGATGTTTATGGCTACTGTATTAACATTCTATCTGAGCCGCGTGATTGGCTATAAAGTTTATTCCGAGTCGAAAAAAGTTCTTGGAAGATTGATGGATTTCGTTGTTGATATCAGCTTCGAACGACCTAAAATTGTTGCTGCTTTGGTTAAATTCGGTAATCAGAGCATTCTCATTGATTATGCCAACATAAGGATGGAAAAAGTCAGAGGCAAGTATCTGATTATTTGTCATCATATTGAAGAAACATACGTAACGGGCGAGAACATGCTGTATCTGAAAAAGCATGTATTAGACAAACAGATTGTTGACATAGACGGTAAGAAAATCGTCCGCGTCAACGACCTGAGACTATGTATTCTTGCTTCCGGAACTTTTGTTATTGCAGTTGACGTCGGTACCGAAGGACTTCTCCGCAGACTTTCTGTTGCAAAACCCATAAAAAAGGTAATCAATCCCTTTGGGCTCTCGATGCCCAGCCGTCTGATTCTCTGGGACGATGTGGAAAGAATCAGTTTCCAGCAGGAAGGAATAAAACTTTCTAAAACACAGACTAAACTTTCAACTCTCCATCCCTCAGACCTGGCGGACATCATTGAAGACTTAGACCGGAATAACCAGGTGGCGCTGTTTGCATCATTGGATGACGAAAAGGCAGCCGACGTGCTTGAGGAACTCGAAAGCGATGCACAGGTGAACCTTATGGAGAGTCTTTCCGTGGAAAGAGCCGCTGACGTTTTGGAAAAAATGCCTGCCGACGAAGTTGCCGATATTTTGGATGACTTAGACGAAGGAAAAGCTGAGGAAATTCTAACGGAAATGGATAAAGAAGCATCTGAGGAAGTCCGTGAGCTGATGGAATATCCGGAAAACACAGTGGGCAGTTTAATGACTACCGACCATATTTCTTTCCGTGAGGATATGACCATTAACGAAACTCTGAGCGAACTCAGGGATTTGAAACCGGAATCAGATACGATTTATTATCTCTATGTTCTGGATGCCAGCGGTAAGCTTTCGGCTACGGTATCACTAAGAGATATCGTTGTTTCGCCGCCTGAAACGAAACTCAATGAAATTTCGAACAAAAATGTTATTAAAGTTCTTGATACCGACAAAATCGATTCTCTTGCCGAGATTATCTCCAAATACAATCTGTTGGCTATCCCTGTTGTGAATAAGTTTAACGAGATGGAAGGTATGGTTATTATTGACGACATTGTGTTCACATTACTGAAAGCAAGAAGAAGAAAGGGATAGAACAATGAAACTATTTTCAGGAAAATCAAAATTCTGGAAGAATATTGCTATTTTCATGGCAATATTAGGTCCGGGAATAATTACAGGCAGTGTGGATAACGATGCAGGGGGAATAACAACATATTCGGTAGCCGGGGCTCACTACGGTTACAATCTTATTTGGACATTAATTCCGGCTTTTATAGCACTAATGGTCGTTCAGGAGATGAACGCCAGAATGGGAATCATCACTGGCAAGGGTCTTGCCGATTTAATCAGAGAAAATGCAGGTGTAAAGGCAACTTTTTTTATTTTTATCGGTTGCCTTCTGTCGGATATTGGTAACACAACCACTGAATTTGCCGGAGTTGCTGGTAGCATGCAAATCTTCAATGTAAGCAAGTACATCTCGGTTCCGCTCGTCGGGATATTCGTATGGTTTCTTGTAGTGAAAGGGACATACAAAATTGCCGAAAGAGTGTTTCTGATTTTTAGTGTCTTTTTGCTTATATATGTTATTAGTGCTATAATGGGCAAGCCCGATTGGAATGAAATTGGAATAGCTATTGTTCATCCTACTATAAGTTTTAAAGTTGATTATATCTCTATGGTGATTGGATTGGTTGGAACAACCATTGCTCCTTGGATGCTCTTTTATATGCAGTCTTCTGTGATTGAAAAAGGATTGAAACCAGAGGATTATAAGTTCACCTTGATGGATGTGATTGTTGGATGCACAATGACCGTTGTGGTCGCATTTTTTATTATGATTGCGTGTGCTTCCACACTTTATAAAAATCATGTTGATATTACACAGGCTAAAGATGCGGCGTTAGCTCTGGAGCCGTTGGCAGGACTATTTGCAAAACAAATTTTTGCATTCGGTCTTTTTATTGCTTCTGTCTTTTCTGCTACCATACTTCCTGTAACGACAGCATTTTACATCTGCGAAGCCTTTGGTTTTGAAGCCGGCATTGACAAGACGCTCAAGGAAGCTCCACAGTTTTATACACTCTATACTGCGATTTTGGTTGTAGCTATGGTGATTATTTTGATGCCCAATGCTCCTCTTATTCAGATTACCATTTGGTCACAGGTGCTTAATGGAATTTTACTTCCTGTTGTTCTGGTATGTATGATGATATTAGTGAATAAGTCGGAAATAATGGGCAAGAGAGTTAACGGATTTTTCAACAATATTGTTGGCTGGTCAACGGTTATTATACTTACATTATTGTCATTATTTTTATTAATTTCAACACTTCTCTGAGAATACGATGAATCAAAATAAACCTAAATCAATATCGAGACCAAAGCCATACCTCCTTAAGTTTGAATTCACGGATGGCTTTACGGCTACTATTAAACTTGATAAGTTCCGCAAGGAATGTCCCTGTGCAGGTTGCAAAGGTGAAGAAATTATGGGAAATGTGGTCGCACCTCCTATGATGCCTATTTTCACTCCCGGTCTGAACGAGCTGAAAAAGCTCGTACAGGTGGGTAATTATGCTGTAACTGCAACCTGGGGTGACGGGCATGATACAGGTATATATACATGGGACAATATTCGTGAAATTTGCGAAAAACATGCCCTTTCCGAAGACGAACTTGCCAAACTCGAGCAAAAGACCAACGGGAAGTGAAAATTGGGAAAAATCATTAAATAACATTATCCGATTACGTCCGCACTGCTGACGCAATTGGATGACCTCAAATTGGTTTTGTTTATTCCGTTCTACTAAGGTTTATGGAGAAAGATAAGGTTATTATTAAACAAAAGTCCTGCAACGTTCAGACGAAGTACTTCAAAAATCAAATTTATAAAAGATTCAGATGCAAATTTATTTATCTTTTACACAGCGGACGGAAAAACCTTATTTTTGATTTTGAACCTTAGTAGTCGTGAAATCCGGGCAAATTTTTACCTTATTACATTATTAATCAGAAAAAATAATATAATAAGGTAGGATTCACCGG
>Ga0172369_10008495_pt1 | contig 11638 bp, 10 predicted proteins | sample LakKiv25m_FD_114539 | JGI IMG/M metagenome (GOLD analysis project Ga0172369, IMG submission 114539) | Freshwater microbial communities from Kabuno Bay, South-Kivu, Congo - kab_022012_11.25m | ecosystem: Environmental > Aquatic > Freshwater > Lake | place: Democratic Republic of the Congo... | reverse complement strand
TCCCTCACTTTTTGGAAGGTAGTTGTCGCAGCCGTCTTTAAATTTTCCAGCTCTGCCCTCGCCTTTGCTTGATCCAGGTCAAACAGGCGCATGGCAATTTCTGTTTGAAGAATAAAATTGGATAACGCTTGAGCTGGGCCATCATGCATTTGGCGTGATAGGCGCTGCCGCTCCCCTTCCTGGGCCTGGACGAGCATCTCTACAATATGAGCAGCCGAACCTTCCTTGCCTTTCCCCCCACCACTGGCGCCGCCCCCTTCTATAGCGCTAAAGACCGTCTCCATCAATGAAACGTATTCGGACAAATGGACCTGGTCGCTCTGCAATTTTTCCACCTGGCCGCGCATGACAAACAGCCGTTGTTGGGCGTCGAGCGCTGAGTCATAAGCCATGCGAATGTCTGCTCGAGGCAGCGAATCAAATTGGTTCTGAATTTGCTGCAGATGAGCGGTGATGGAAGCATTTCGCTGAGTGAGCTTGTTCATCTCGATCTGGGTCTGTTCTTGCATCATAGAGATCTCAATGAGCTCTTTTCGCTTTTGGTCCAGATCAGTTTTGATCCGCTCTTTTAAAGCGATCCAGATATTCTCTTCTTGGGTAGCGACGCCGCGTTTCATATCCTGTTTTCCTGATGAGTTGTCATTCTGTCAACCGAACCCAACCAAATTGAAGCGCGCATAGCGCAGCCTGTGTTCGATCATTGACGTCTAGCTTGTGGAGTATGGATGTAACGTGATTTTTGACCGTCTGGTGGCTAATCCCCAGCCGGGAGGCGATTTCCTTATTGCTCATCCCGCGCGTGATAAGCGTCAGGATCTCCATCTCTCGCGCTGAAAGCGGTTCTGTCACCCGGTCGCCTTCGGAACCTTCCAGCCCATCCCCAATGGGTTGACCTTCCAAAATTCGGCGGATTTCTTCCGCCTCATAGACGCGCAAATCGATCCAATACTTGCCTTGCGCAACAGCCCGAATAACATCTGCTAATAAATCTGGTACGATGTCCTTTGTGCAGAAAGCCGCTGCCCCCAGGTGCAACCCTTGTATCCTCTGGCTTGCATCTGCATATGCAGTCAGTAAAATTACTCGAGTTGGCAGTTTTTCTGTCACAATTTGCTTGGTGACTTGCTGTCCATTGATTCCTGGCAGGTTGATATCCAAGATCGCCACTTGCGGTTGGAGCGAGCGGATAAGCTCAAGACCCTTTTCCCCGCTTTCAGCCTGGGCGATCACATCAATATCCGGTTCAAGAGAAAAGGAATCAGCAACCCCCTGTCGAAAAATAGGATGATCATCGACAATAATTACCCTGATCTTGTTCACTTCAGGACCTCGCTCTCATAATCTGCAAATAATAGTATAGCACACTAAGAATTTCCTATCAAACCCGAAAATCATTTTTTTTATCGCCACCTAAATACCTGCATGTTCTCTCCACCTTGCATGGGACTAAATGGCCCATTGCTGGTATACACAGATATTCTATTCACAACCAGTTCGGGATACCATCCCGGGAACGATACGAAATAATCAACTTGATTTTCATCCATATACGCTGCCAGGGCTGCCTCATCTCGAATGAATGGAATGACTTCCGGCGATACCAGCCCGGCCAGGTCAATCAGCCTGCGCTCTGCAAAATAGCCTAATGCGCCAATATCATGGGCTGCGATCAGGGCATCTGGATCGGTGTGATGCACGACCCATTTGGCCGTCTCCACCATTTCACTTTCGATCACCGCCACATCTAGCGCATATGCTCTGGCTCCGATTGCAAAAAAGGCGAGCCAAACCAGGCCCAGCGAAAGCGCCCAGGCTCGCCCAATCACCCGCTTCCATAATCCATCTCCCTTCGATTTCACCCAGCTCGCCAATCCCGCCAGTGAGATCAGGAAAAAGACCGGCATCGCTGGGATGACATATCTTCCATGCTGATAAACCACTGCCAAACGGATGGCATAAAGCAGGAGAAATCCGAGCAACCAGGCTGCGCTCGCCAATAGCGCCCATTCCCGCCGGCGGATCGATCGCTGCAATTGAATGAATAAGCCAGGCAACAATACTACTCCCGCTCCTATCAGCATCATCCCGGCCTGTTGCAGAAAGCGGTTCAGCAAGGGCTGTTGTCTGTGGATGGCATATTCGGCTTGCTTTGCAAAAAATGTATTCGGCCACCATGCCCCAGATAACGCCCGGTTAAACCACAAATACGGCGAGGCCAGGATCAGCGCTCCAAGCGCAAACAATCCAACCGCTCGGATTCGGGATTTCCAGCTACTTTCACCAAAAGTCGCTACGAATATTACCGGGCCAGCCAATGTCAGACCATCTGGTCTTACCCACAGGCTGATCCCCACCAGCAATCCCAGCTCAAACCATCTTTTCCTTTCGGAAAATAGGCCTGCAAAAGCTACCAGGATGATCAGCGCAAAGAGGAGAGTCTCCATTCCTGATCCGGCTGCCCAGACCAGATGCCACTCCAGGACGATAAAAATTGCCACCCACAGCGAAACAATGGGATTCTCCGGCTGGATTTGCTGAAAGATGCGCCTGCTGACCAGCCCGATCCCGCAGAGCGCCGCCCATCCCAACATCCAGGTCCATGTATAAGGGCTTAATCCCAGCCAGTATCCCGGCGCAAGGATCGCCGTCCAAAGGGGCGCTGTTGAGCCCGCCGAGCTTTCTCCCGGTATGAAAGCCCATTCCCCCAACATCGCCAGGTTTCGGGCGTACGTTTGATGAATCCAGGCGTCATCTAAAGGAAATCCTATCCGAAAAAGTAGAGCGCTGGCTGCCAGGTAGACTGCCAATCCAACAGCCGCTAGCAGCGCGATAACTCCATCAGAGGGTCTAAAACGCGTGGGAGAAAATCGACTGATCATCGCTGCAAGTAGTTCCGCGCCTTTTCTCATGGCTCTTTGATCCAGAATATGTGGACGTCATCAACTGTATCCAGATACTGCAAACACAACTTGTCTTTGGGATGGTCGAATAATTCCGCTTCTGCAGGGATTTGATCGATCTCCAACAACAAAAACCTTGCCTGATAACGATCCGCCGCGGAGCACACTTCCTGCAGATCGCTGTACGGGATGGAGATCGAGGGTCTGCCTGAAGCCGCAAAATATCCCGGGGAATTATTCACCATCACTACCTCTTCCAACGGGGTATCCCTTTTCAATAAATATTGTTCCAGATGGACATAGCGTTCGTTGTGCGCATTCCAGGAAGAGCCGCCTGCTTCAGCCGAAAAGAGGCGCTCACGGCTTGCAAGAGTTGTTAGAAGCAATGCTAATCCCACCAATCCTACACCAAATACACCCAGCGCCTGCCTGGCTTGCCAATTTCGCTTCCTGGCGCCCCACTCAATCAGGCTTTCCAGCCCCAACGGCGCTACTGCCCAAAAAACAGGCTGGAAAGCGGCGCCTGAATGAAAAAAACCGCCTCTTGCCCCCTGGTATGGAAAGGCCAACGTCATCGCCAGAAAGGTCAACAGCCAACCGCTGACAGCTATACGAATGCTGACCAGCTTTCTCAGCCTCCAAAGGCCGAGGCCAATTAACGGCGCCAGGAAAATCGAGCCTTGAACAGCCAGCGCGCTTTGCAGATTCTGCCCCGCCGACCACAACCTGGCGTTAAGGATCGATCCCAGCCCGGATTGCAGCCAACGCTGAAAAGTGAGTTGGTCCGCAGGGAATATGAACAGCTCATCGTATTCGCGGATCCACAAGGCGCGATCCCCGCCAGGCGACAATGGCGCGCCAAACACAGCCATGTTTCGTATGTACCACGGTCCCATCACCAGCAAATAACCCACCAGGCAAGCCAGCCCAGCCAACAGCGCTTTTCTCCACGAATGCGGCTGCTGCTCGTCCAACGCTATTCGAACGGTCCCTGCTAGGCCAAGAAATAACCACAAGAGACCCTCTGCCCGACCCAGGTGCATCACCCCCGCCAGCAATCCTAAAAGCAGCGGGTAAGAATACCGATCAGGCGGACTTTTATGTTTGGAGTTTTCTCCTGTGGTTAAGAGCAAGAAGAAACTTCCGCCCAATATCATGAAACAGCCAAATACATCCGTGGTGGGTAGATAGGGTAGATAAAAAGCCGGGAAAAGCGCCAGGCCGCCAGATATCAGCGCCAGGTCCTTGCGGCGGTGCAATCGCCAGGCCAGCTCCGCTGTGAGCGGTGGGATAAAAGCCGCGATGAGGATGAAGAAAAAACGTCCTGACGAGAAATCGACCCGGCCCAGCAGCGCCATCCCCGCTGCAGCCAGGATGGAGACCAGCGGCATCCAGTAGCCGTGGGATGGATGCGGCAAGCCTTCTGGATCATCCAGGTAATTCCACAAGATGTTCTCACTGAAACCCTGCCCGCTGGCCAATTGCATCCCCCCAGAATAATAATAATCCGCATCCATATAACCAGGAGAGTCTTGAAATACAGCGACGACCAGCACGATCGCCAACCCAAGAACCCACAAAAGCAGCAATATCAGTTTGCTCATTGACTCATTAGGCGCAAAATATCCGTATCCCCAAAATTTTCACCCGGCCCAGGCTGGTCCAGCAAAGCGTTAAAATCCAGCCAGATCAAGACTGCCCAATGACTACTGATTGCCTGCCAGTTCCAATTCGGGCGCATCGACAAAGCTTCCTCTTGAATTCACTCAATCCATGATCCGGCGCCGGTTACGCCATTGATCCATCAGGGGTCTTTCAGGCCGGAGCACCCACCAGCGGATCCAATATAAACCAACCAGCAGGAAAATCGGCAATGGAAAGAACATGAGCGCATCCGGGTTTGATCGATCTCCAGTACCCATAGTTGCCAGAAACAACCACCAGATTCCAAACAGCAGCAAGCTGTAACTGACCGCAACCAGTCCCCGTCCAAACGTCCCCCATTCTTGATCCCAGGCCGCAAGCACGAGGATGACCACTGGCAGAAGGACCACGAAGTTTTCCGTAGCCGTGCGGATGCCGATCATGGTCGTCGCCGTTAGTGTAAAAAACGCTGTCCAAAGAAACCAGCGATACTCTTTTCCGAGCGACGCCCGCCACTCCCAAATCAGCGTAGTGATCAATAAAATTGTCAGCGCCCAACCCAATTGTTTGCCCACTCCCGGCACCCACTGCAGAAAAATCGCTCCTGGTGTTCCCGGCAGGGTATAACCCGTCTCCGAAAACAGCTGGCGCAGATTTTGCCAGGTCCAATCTGGAACTAACAAACTGGTGACCGCGATCATCAAGGCCAGGTTCCCTAAGAAACTCCAGAAGATCAGATAACGCCTTTCCGAGACGCTCCAGATCAATATGAAAAGAACCAACAATATCACCACCTGCGGCTTGATCGTCGCCAGCGCTAAGAGCAAGCCAGCCCAGCTATCCTGTTCAGCCCGGATCGCCAATAATGTCCCGACGATTAACAACCCTACAATCACAGAAGCATTCGAATTGATCAGGGGGCGGATGCTGTAATACCACAACAATGCAAAAAGCAACAGAAAACCCAACATCAAAGGGGAAAGCTTCCAGCGGCTGAGGGATATCCCGGCGAATACGATCAACAGGATGCCCAATTCGAGCGTGGTCATCCAGACCGCCCGCGCCAGATCGAAATCCGGGATCAATGCAAATGGGGCGAATACGAATATCGAATAGAAAGGATAGACAAACAACACCTGATCTTCGTCAGCCAGCGCTGGCCTGCCGTAGTATTGCTGCTGGATCGCCAGCGTAGTCTGCTCGCTGTACGGGCTTTGACCGGTCATCAGGAACTGGCGCGTCCCCACCCAGCGCGGCAGAAAATCGCTTCCACCCGGGTTCTGCTGTGAATAGCGATAATTGACCCAGGTCAGGCCAACCAGGGTAGCCATACCTGCTACGATCGCGAGAATAATGGTGAGGTATTTATAACGCGAGTTCAATGAAGGTCCATTTTCGAACCAAGAGTTTTCCGTTGGATAGCGTGGTTATCCGCATTAAAGATACCACACTCGGACCTGGATGCGGGTTAAAGTTGAAGGTTCTCTGAGGGCGGCTTTCAGCCTGGATTACATGGGGTAAGGCAAAACTTCCATTTGACTATTCAAGCGGATCGACATGTTTGCTTGCATTCTGTGAAACATGCCTTTGATCGATCAATAACATGGCCAGAATGGGTAGATAGATCATTCCTATGGACAACCAGACTTGATTCGCAGGGATTCTCCAGTAATCTGAAATCAGTAGAGGAACAAAGGCCCCCCATCCAAAGAAACAGGCGGTCAGCATTTGGCGCAACGACTTCGGCAACAAATATAGCGGGGTCAAATCATAGAGCGATCGTTGGGGAATACACGCCATCCAAAACAAAAACCGGACATCCGGGTCTCGAAATCGCCAGAACGCCGCCAGAAAGATCAAATTGATCGGAAATACCAACATAGGGATCACCCCATCGAAGCTCCTGGTCTTGTCGTACCATTCGCCCACCCATCCGGGATAAATCACGAAGGTCAATGCAACAAACACGATCAGGCCAATCAACCGGCGCGCGTTCAAGTGACGCAGGATTACCGGGATGCCTAATTGAGGTTTCAACAAGACCAGGGGCAATAGCGTTGGCGTCAGCATCACCGCCGCCATCAGCGGGGAGAGTTGGTGATAAGAAAACGCGATCCAGTAAGGAGCTGAGAGAAAGATCAAGAAGAGCCAGGGTTTTTGGTTCCTGAGCAAACCAAATACCAGCAATCCGTTGATCGATCCCCAAATCAGCGCCGGGCCCAGATACAGACCCGGCAGAAACGTAAACGGAATAAACGCGATCAGAGTGGTCAGTGGGTAAGGCGCGGCCGGCGCATCCCCGTACATTGTATAACAAGCCGAATAGGGTTTTTCTCCCTGCAGCAACAGTCGGCTCGAACACAACGGCGGATTCAGATCCACCCAATACGATTGCTGCCACCAAAACGACAACAACCCGGTCGCCGCGGCCGCCAAAAGCGATGCAAATAGAACCATCACAATCGACCTGTGAGGGATCAGAGAAAAACGTCTAGATGTTGACGCCGAAAATCCTTTCATTGGGCTTTACATAAATATACCCGACAGATTGGAGGGTTAACCTAACAATGTTGAAAGGGTATTTATCATCCAAACATATAGCAATTTGCGAATGTTATAATGTCCTGCATCGTTTATTCAAATAAGAAGAATAATAAACTCGTTATCGTATATTCACCGATTGTAAACCCATTTTTTGACAAGCGAGATTTATGAAAATTCTTGAATTACCCTTAACTGGAATTGTACCTAAAACCGCTTGTTTCCAGGTTCGAATCCTGACTGAGGAGCCTTTTGATAAAACGAAATGAAAAGAACCTTCAAAAATACCTCCCTATTATTTAAACAAATATTTACTACGACCCATTATAACTGGATGCAATTTCTTATAATATTACTTGTAGGTGTGATTTTTATTTGGATACCGCAAAAACCACTTATTGATTGGGATTTATATACAAAAGGATTTTGGTCAAACATTCCACAGACATATCTAAGTAATCGGAATTTTGTATCTCCACCCTGGGGTCTGATTTTATTATTGCCGTATTATCTAATCCATGCATCGGGCTCGAGAGTACTCTCGGTCATCACGATTGGATGGTTAGCCTACAAACGCGAATGGCCTTTCTTACATTTTTTTCTTGTGGTACTTTCACCATATTTCATGGTGACTATGGGAAAAAGTAACATGGATATTCTTGTTATTATATTACCTGTCTTATTATGGGAATACTCGAAAGGAAAGAAATTGGAAATTATTGCTCGCGGAATTTCTCTTTCCGTGCTGTTGTTAAAACCTCAATGTACATTCTTAATAGCCATTTTTCTTTTATGGACAAATCGTAAGGAATGGAAAAAAGGTCTGGCGCAACTTGCCATTGTTGCATTGTTGGTCATTCCAATCAGCCTTATAGGTTCTCCGCCATTAATTTTCCAATGGCTCAATAACATAATGCATCCTTCACCTCAAAATCAATTATTTTGGTCAATAAATAATATTTCTCTATCTGCAAAGTTTGGTTTTTGGATTGCTCTTGAGATTTTATTCTTGACAATCTTAATCCTATTTCTGTTAGTCAAGGCAAGGATCATTTCATGGACGAATGATCAAACCCTAGCCTCTCTAATTCTACTCTCGATTTTTCTTTTGCCATATGCCAGTCAACAGAGCTTATCTTCCGGGCTTGCATTCATCCCATCATTGCCCGGTTTTTTTGTTCAATGGTTAGTTGTGCGATTAGCTTTCATGACAATCTTTTATATCAACAATTTATCCCTAATCACACTCTCTATATCTCTTTTATCCTTGATATTCTATTCTTTTCTCAAACGCAGAAAAGAATTGAAAATGCATTCCTCAGATAGATTATCACAATCTAATTCCTAAATATCACCGGATGAAAACAGCATTTTCATTGATCTCGATAAAAAAGATAATCATTCCAATCATCCTGGCATTCATAATAATTTCAATTTTGATTTGGTTCTTGCCCAGCAAGATTTTTCTAATCTCGTGGGATTTTCGCAATAACCTATGGGCGCCTGCCTACCTGCTCTGGCGCGGAGAATCGGTTTACGATATTAGAATTCTGTTTGATCATTGCAATGCAATATGGTTTCCGCAGGTAATTGGTATGTTTTTCCCGCTTGGCTTGCTACCCCAACCTCAAGCTATAAAGATATGGCTAAGTCTGAATATCATATTGCTCATTATTCTGATCTTATTTTTATCATGGCAGGTTGAGCAAAAATGGCCTTTGCCGATTATTTTGGGTATCATAACTTTAACCGTTTTTCTTTTTCCACCAACTATCCGGCATCTAATTCTTGGCCAGATAGATATAATAATTGTCATGACATTAGTTGCAAGTGCATATGCACTTGAGAGGAATCGATTAACGTTTAGCGGTTTTTTGTTTACGATTGCTCTTGTAAAGCCTCAGTTATGCGTCATGGTCTTGCCTAGTGCTGTTTATTTCTTGCTATTGAGAAGAGGATGGCGAGATGTCATAAAATTGTTCTTAATGATATGTATTTTTGCATTCACACTTACTATACCTTTATGGATCAGTAATCCGAAGTGGACAAGCGATTTTCTAACAAATTTAAAGGTAAATCCTCAATGGTTACAACCAGCTCTAATTTCACTACTTTATACTAAATTCGGTAAACTTGGTCTTATTGAGTGGTTTTTCCTTTTTACAGCGACCTTAATAATAAGCTTACGACTTTGGACAAAAAACGACCCCAAACAAGCAGTCTTATGGAGTATGGCTTTAACAACTATAGTTGGACCGTATGTGTGGAGTTGGGATTTCATTTTGCTCCTACCTCTAATTATCGATACAGCAATAAGATTGACCAACACGCTTGCCCGCTTCACACTTTTTATTTTTTATGCTTTCTGTTTTGTTCTTTCCGTTATTTTACTCCAGATTCCAGGATCCAGTGACAGGATACTCTGGTGGATTCCGTTTGTGATGATGATTGGAATAATCATCTCGTTACAATTGAGTAAAAAATATAGCAAAAAAGAAGGGTCTGATTGCAATTTCTTGAGATTTCACCAGGCATGATTCAATTCAGTATTGAGATAAGTACAGGGTTTGTGATAAATGTAATTTTGGTCGATTGACAACACTGTTACACGACCAAAATTGATGGTCCGATTATATTCGGCGAATCCATCATCAACAATTGTCACCAATTCGAATCCACAAAAAATCAAATTTGCGAAATTACTAGAATAAGGGAAGGACCTTCTATATCGATCTCAATGCTGGCGCAAAAAAGATAGTCAAACAAAACAGCAAATTGGATATCCAGGAATAATTCTCCCCATGCACCCCAGGATTCAGTCCTATCTCCATCTCCTCGATCCGGTTCCTCATCCTCAGACTCTTCACTTTCGCGAGGCAGTACGCGTCCTGCGCAGCCCGATACTGGGTAGTGTGCTGATTGGCTTTTTTGTCATTGCCTATTTCTGGCCTGCCGGGTTCGACGCACAATAATACTATTACCTGCGTTCGCCGCCAGCTAATGCCACTACGCCCTATTGGGTCTATCTACTGACTTACCCTCTGAGCTGGCTTGGCTGGCCTTTGAGCTGGCAGGTATTGATTACAATAACAGTGATTGCCGCCAGCGTCATCTACGCCATGCGTGGCAATCGCCGGTGGTGGATCGTGGCCTTCAGCGCCCCGATGTTGTTTAACGCCTGGTGGGGACAAATTGAAATATTCTCTATGATTGGATTATTCTTAGGCTTGCTCGTGCTACAGAAAAAAGTCCATTCGGGCTGGATGGGAATCGCGTGGTTATTGCTGGGGATCAAAATCCAAACCAATTATGGTCTGATCTTTCTATTCACCTATTGGCTCTGGCGGCAACAGGGATTAAAAGCGATTTTGCTCAGTATTTTGTCTGGCGGTAGCATCATCGGACTGACTCTCATGATCTGGCCTGGCTGGCCGACTCAGTTGATGAGTGTCTACGGAACGACCCAATTCGGATACTCAAACGCCTCGCTGTGGCCATTTGGATTAATCGCCTGGCCGATCGCCCTTATTCCATTGCGGATGGATTCAAACCGACGCCTTAGAATGATCGCGGCTGCATCCTTATTGGGTTCGCCATATTTTACCTTGCATCATTGTTTGATTTTGATGATTCTTTCCGATTCCCCCTGGCTATTATTAATCTCATGGTTGCCAATCGTCATGATCTTCCAGACCCGCGACTGGGCTATGTACGCCTGGATCATCCCATTGTCCGTATTGGTTGTTGAGATATTTAAATCCGCGAATCTCACCTCCCATACACCACCGCCAACCCATCCTCATACAACAACTCCCACCCCTCCTCCGCCAACACCTCTGCCAACGGAGTCCCAGCCTCCACCAGGACCAACCTGACATCCCAGCGATCCAGGGTCGCTTGCCAGCCCGCCTCCGCCCGAACCACCCGCAGCCACTCTTCCACCAGTTCATCGTCGTACAGGTCGGTCCGGCCATCGATGAAGACCGGGTATTCCGGCAGTTCCCACAACAGATAGCCTCCCCAATTATACGAGTTAAACAGCCGTCCGGGCGGGCGAGTTGACCTGATAAAATCGACCGCTTCGACCGGCATGGTCTTGCGGATTTCGGTCTGGTTGGCCTCTGCCGAGAAGGCGGTCGCCGTCTTGATCAGTACGGCAAAGACGATCAAGCCCAGGATCGCCCAGTTCAATCGCTGCATCCGCCGATTTGGAATAGCAGACCCCGATCGCAGGCCGGTGATCCGGGCCAGGCTTTCCATCACCGGCGCGGCGTGGCGGGTGATCACCAGCGGAGCTGCCAGAGCGAACAGAGCGATGTTGCGAGCTGCGCTGAACGACAGATAGGCAAACCCGGCCGCCAGCAGAAAATCGCTCAGGGCGATCCGCCGGCGCGAGATTCCCAAAGACCCGATCAGCGCCAGCAGCAGCCAGACGAACGGCTGCGCCTGGGCCGAGTGGAAATCCGGCGGCTGCCATTCCTGGATATACTGCCCCAGCGCCCCAATCGAGAGGGTATTGAAGGGATACAGCAGCATCACCGGCCCGGATGGGT
>Ga0172369_10008491_pt1 | contig 11642 bp, 10 predicted proteins | sample LakKiv25m_FD_114539 | JGI IMG/M metagenome (GOLD analysis project Ga0172369, IMG submission 114539) | Freshwater microbial communities from Kabuno Bay, South-Kivu, Congo - kab_022012_11.25m | ecosystem: Environmental > Aquatic > Freshwater > Lake | place: Democratic Republic of the Congo... | reverse complement strand
GAGTTCGGTCGGCCGAGTCAAGGCCTTGTTTTTCCGACGCAAAAAAAATCAGGAAATCCTGATCATTGACATCTTGAGCGGCAACGGCGAAACGCGCTACCGGCCCGAACCGGAAAAAGTCTTTGCCAATATACTGAGCGGCGAAATGTCGCCCAAAGACGGCTTGCTTCTGATGAACGAGGAATTCCTCGGCTTCTTTGCGCAAAAAGATCTGGGCGAAATTATCTTGGACAATAATGCCCAAAACAGCAAAAGCATCATTAACGAAACCCTGCTGGAAAAAATCGCCAAGAAGAATTTTTATGGCATAATCCTGGCGCCGGAAACGGAGCTTGCGCCGGAACCGGTCGTGATGGAAAATACTCTGATCGCGGCAGACAGCAGCCAGGCCGGCCGATCCGGCAGGCAGACGGCCGCTGCCGATTCAAATATCAAGCCTATTTCCGGCCGAGTGCCGCCGGAGCTGATTACGCCGAGAAAAATCAGGCAGAATGTGCCGACTCAACGCTCCATCGACCAATTATTATACACCCAAGTCAAAACCGAAAAATACCTGACGCCTTCGCTTTTGCCGCCCTGGAAAAAATTATTGCTGATCATTTGGGCGGCCGTAAAAAGGAACTCGCTTATTCTCGGCCGGCAAACGCGAAAATTGTCTTTGGTCGGAATCGCTTTCCTAAAGGATAAGATCAAAGCGAAAAGACAGACAATACTGGAAACGACCGCGCCTGAACCGAAGATCCATATATATAACGAGCCGGAACCTGAAGAAGCTCCGGAAGAAAACCATGCTGCCATGGAAGAACCGATTATTGAAATGGCTGAACCGGATGAGCTTCCGGCAGAAATTGAAATTGATGCCGTAGCCGAAGAAGCGATCGACGGACAAGGCGGCGAAGAAAAATTCGCATCGCCCGAGCCCGAACAGCTTGATCCGCCGCCACTTCTGATAGAGGAAATAAAAGTCGCAGAAACGAAACCGCCAAGCAGGATGTCGGAAAAAGCCAATTTTTTCCTCAATGGGCAAATAATTAAATTCCTGGAGCTGAAACGTGGCCAGCAGATCGTGCTGATCATCGGGCTTATAATGATTTTCCTGTTCAGCCAAAGCGTCGTCATGATCGGCCGATCATCGGACAAATCCCAAGGTTCCAGCATCAATTCCGATCTGGCGAATCAAATCGAAACGCAATTGGACAGTGCCGAAGCGCAGAATATCTTCAATGACGAGGTTGGCGCCGTCGCTTCGCTTCGGAAAGCCCGCGAACTGCTCGCCCAGATTCCCGACAAGCGGCTGAACAAGCTGTTGCGTGAAAATTTGCAAGCTAAAATAGACAAGACCGCCGGCATCCTGCAAAAAATAAAATATCTGGAAAATCCGCCGGCGATCGCCAGTTTAGACTTGGGCCAAGCCGTCGAACTAGTCGGGCTAGCTAAAACCGGCAAGGTTTTCTGGGCTTTTGACAATCTCAGCCGCAGCCTGATCCGCTTTGACACGGCAACCGTCAATCTCGCCACCGTCACCACCACCGTCTCATCTATCCAAAGATTATCAGCGATTGACGATAAGAATCTGATTTTGTCCGCAAGCGGCGGATTATATAAATATGACATTGCCAAGCAGGCGTCTTCCAAGACCAAGCCGAGCAAGAATTATTTCCAAATCAAATTGCCGCCAGCAGCTTCGCCTCTTATTGATCCGGCTCTCGCCACTTCTACGGTCAGCATGTCTTTGGCCAGCGATATTTATTCCTATTATCTGGACAGCAAAAACGGCAGGATCATCGTCGTCGACAAAAACGGCGTCTTGAAACGGCAGTATTATTCTTCCGCCTTAAATGGCGCCGGATCTTTCGCCGCCTCTACCAAAGACAAAAAAATCTGGTTCTATAACTCCGGCAAGATCTTCCAGATAGATTTGGATTTCTGATTGTATTTGTATTTGAAATAAATAAGATTATTCTAAAACAAAAAAATTCTCCCGAATAAATCGGGAGAATTTTTTATGAAAAAGATTATTTAAGAGTGACGGTAGCGCCGGCTTCTTCTAATTCTTTCTTGATCTTTTCAGCTTCGTCTTTCTTGACGCCTTCCTTGACCATCTTAGGTGCGCCATCAACCAAATCCTTGGCTTCCTTCAAGCCCAAGTTAGTGATGGTTCTCACGGCTTTGATGACATTGATCTTGGCAGCTCCGGCGGCGGTCAGCTCAACATCAAAGCTGTCTTTCTCTTCAACTGCGGCGGCAGCTCCGGCTCCGGCCATCATGACGGGAGCGGCGGCGGATACGCCGAACTTCTCTTCCAAGACTTTAACCAATTCGGCCAAATCCATAACTGACAACTTATCAATCTGTTCTACGAGAGCTTTGAACTTCTCCGGAACGATGACTTCTTTTGTTTCTTCTGACATAAAATTATGATTAATTTTTTATTAATTATTATATTGATTAAGCGACAGCATTTTCCTTATCCTCCTTGATGGCGTTGATGACGCGAGCCAAACCGGACAGCGGATTGGACAGGCAGCCGGCGACTTTGGCCAGAAGCTCTTTCTTGGAACCGATCTTGGACAATTCGGTCACACGGGCTACGTCAATGTAATTGCCTTCCAGGATTCCGCCGGCGAACTTGATCTTTTCCTGCTTCTTGGCGAAAGCGGCCAGGATCCTGGCCGGAGCGACTTCGTCTTCGTAGGAAAATAAAGTGGCGATTTCACCCTCGAAGTTGCGGTCAGCGATAGATTGCATCCCCTTCTCGTTCAGAGCCTTCTTCAATAGGGCTTTTTTGGCGACCATATAATCCACGCCTTCTTCACGGCACTTGTCGCGGAGCTGGTTGAGCTCTTTGACCTCTATGCCGGAATAATTGAACATGACAGCTGATTTCATCTTGCCGATCTTATCCTCGATCACCTTGATGATTTCGGCTTTTTGCGACTTGGTTTTTGGCATATGTCTGAATTATTTTAAGAATAAAACAAAAAAACTGCGGTAATCCACAGTTCAAAACAGCCAAAATAGGCCAATTCCTCAGTCGGACTTATTCGGGTTTTATCTCCCCTGCCAGCTTTCTATGGATTAATGAGCTAATTATAGCACAGATATATAAAAAGTCAAGAGCCCCGGTCCAAAATAGACCGAGGCTCGAAAAGTGCTAACTTATGGGGTATGGAATTTGCGGGCCGGATTTGCCGCTGCCGACCACTTGATAATAAGCCGTGACGTAACTCCCCAAGTCCCCGTAGAACCCGATCTTCTCAAATAGCATTCTCTCAAACAGCTTCATCCGTTCTTTCGGATCGCTTTCAAGATCCAGCAGACAGCCGATGTAATCCCTGTCACGCACCTTAAAACGGGCGATCTTTCTGCCTTGATCCATTAGGACTATGAACCTCAGAAACGTTGAGAACGGATTGGCTTCGGCCGGCTTCTCCGACTGAGAAATGGTTGCTGTCTTTGACTCCGCCGAATCACAAACCAAAGCTCTGGCCTGCTTATAGGCTTCAGCGGCAATCCGCCATCTGCTCTGTTCAGGCGGAAGAATCGTTATCACTCCGCCGGTCAACTCGTCCTGCACAGCCACATAGAAGGTCTCGTCATAAATGCTGTAAAACAGCTTATGTATCTTGCTGGTACCGCTTTCCTGGCCGACCAAGACGACCAGATCGTCATTGAGAATACGGCACAACTCCTCTTGCAGTAATGACATCCTCTCCTTAAGACGCAGCGAACAATGCTTTGTCAACCTGGCCTGAAACATTTTCTTGTCCTTTCTTTTTTTTCGCGAGACCGATTTTCCGCATCTGTAATGACCGATATCTATCAGCTTTTTGCCGATTATCCATTATACCGCATAACAATAATATTGTCAATCAAACATCGCAAGCTTATCCACAATAATAATCAAACATCTAAAATTAAACAAAAAATCACGATATTTTTGCTTTTTTTAGGGCAAAATGCTAGTATTAATTCAATATTATAATAATTATGAGCAAATACATCATTGAGGGCGGCCATAAGCTAACCGGAGAAATTTCCGTCTCAGGAGCCAAAAATGAAGCCCTGAAGATTTTGGCCGCCAGCGTATTGTCGGATCAGCCCTGCGCCATCACTAATTTTCCCGATATTGAGGATACCTCGCGCATGCTGGAAATACTGGCTGATTTAGGCGCGAAAATCAAGCGCGAAGGGAATAATGTGACCATCGACCCGGCCGGAATCAATAAGACCGAACCGGATGCGCGCTTGGTAAATAAGCTGCGGACATCGGTCATGTTCGCCGGACCCCTTCTAGCGCGTTTCGGCAAGGTGACGATGGCTCATCCGGGCGGCTGCGTCATCGGCAAACGGCCGATCGATATGTTTCTTGCCGGCTTCAAGGCGCTGGGGGCCGATATTGACGATCATGGCAGCCACTACACCATGCGCGCCCAAAAATTGATCGGCACTAAAATCGTCATGCCCTGGGTGGCGGTGACAGCGACCGAAAGCCTGATGATGACAGCGGCTCTCGCCGAAGGGACGACCACGATAGTCAATGCCGCCATGGAACCGGAAATTCCGGCGCTGGCTGATTATTTGAATTCCTGCGGAGCGAAAATTTCCGGCGCCGGCACGCCGATCATCACGATTGAAGGAGTTGATAAATTATCAGGCGGGGCTTGCGAAATCATTCCTGACCGAATTGAAGCAGGAACATTCGTCATCATGTCGCTTCTGACCGGCAATGGCATCACAGTCAATGATTGCCGGCCGGAAGATCTTGAAGTTTTCTTAGCCACGCTGGAAAAAGCCGGAGCTAAACTGGAAATCGGCGATACTTGGATCAAGACTAAGCCATCCAAGCTTAAAGCGATAGAAATCCGCACCCATGAGCATCCCGGCTTTCCGACTGATCTGCAGGCGCCGTTCACCGTCTTGATGACTCAAGCGGACGGATTATCACTCATCCATGAGACTATCTATGACGGCCGATTATTTTATACCGACAAGTTGTCAGCTATGGGCGCGAATATCACCATGTGCGACCCGCATCGCGCAATCGTTTCTGGCCCGACTCACCTTCTCGGCAAAACTTTGGAATCGCCGGACCTTCGCGCCGGCATGGCCCTGGTTCTCGCCGGACTTATCGCCAAAGGAACGACAACGATAGACAACATCTACCAGATAGAACGCGGCTACGAGAATGTCATCGGCCGGCTGCAAGCTTTGGGCGCAAAAATACAAAAAATTGATCAATAATCGACTATGATCTATCGCCGGATAACTTATACGATTTTTATCGCCATTTTCCTGGTGGCGGCTCCCCTTATCGTCCTCTACACCATGGGCTATCGCTATAATCTGGAAAAGGGTCGCGTGCAGAAAACCGGCATCATTCGAGTGACTTCAGAACCGCGAGGCGCTGACATTTACCTGAATGGCGTAAAATACGAGCAAGGCCAGACTCCGGCCAGAGTGGAAAAATTATTGCCGGGAGATTATGAGATAAAATTAACCAAAGAAGGATATTACGATTGGCGCAAGAAACTGCCGGTCTATGAGAATGGCACCACCTTCGCCGAAAAGATAATCCTGTGGAAAAAAGCGGAGGCGAAGAATTTATCGACGACGACGGCTGATTCGTGGCTGGTCTCGCCGGATAAAAATATCATCGCGCTGGCTGGCAGCAAAGGCAATATCAGCCTGATAGACATAAACAGTGGAATCTTCGGCGAAATTTCCGGCGGCAATTTTGAAACTATCACTGAAATAGCGGGCCAAGATTCAATCGAATTATCGTCTTTCTCGCCATCCGGACGATACCTTGCTGCTCAAGCCGAAAAAAACGGAAGAATCAGCTACTATCTGATTGACACTTTAACTAAGACCGGCAAAAAAATCGCCGGCCAAGAATACCAAATGATCAAATGGGATAATTCCGCCGATATCCTGTACGGCTATAGCCAATCCGGGCTGTGGAATATCAATGTCTCCAATCTTAAAGCCCAATCAGCCGATAAGGGTTTTGAGGCCGATGATTTTTATGCCAGCGGCAAAACGATTTATTCCATCAGAGGCGGCATGATATCGAAACAATCCGTCGGCGGCGGCGAACGAGCCGACATTGAAAAAATAAATTGCAGCGACTGCTCCATAAGCGAAGTGAAAATCGGCAGATTATTCGCCAGAAACGATTCCGGAAAAATGTTCATCATCGACCTCAATCGCCAAATACGGACGGTTGAGATCAACGCCAAAAATTACAGCTGGCTTAACGGCAATTCCCTGATCATCTATAACGACAATGAGCTATATATTTATGAAACAGGAAAAAATACGCCGGAACTCATCACCCGGCTTGGTTCAGAGATACGTTTCGCCATCTGGCACCCCAATGGGCGCGACCTCATTTTCTCGACAGAAGGAAAAATCAAGATCATTGAACTGGATAACCGCGAGCTGAGGAACATTATCGACATAGCGGATGTTCCGGCCTCATTCATCTCATCCGACCGCGCCGGCAACAACATCTATTTCTCTGTTGACAAACAAGGGATATTCAAGTTAAATATCCAATAGCACTTTTGCAATAACCAACCAAAGGAGAAATGTTATGAATATAAGACCCGGAACATTGCGCGACCGAGTATTTATGGAAATGGCTTATTCGCTGGCTCAACTAAGCAAAGATCAAAGCACCCATATCGGCGCCATCATTGTCGGAGCAGACCATGAAATCCGCTCTACCGGCTATAATTCTTTTCCTCGCGGCATCAATGATGCTGTCCAAAAACGTCAAGCTCGGCCGTTGAAATATTTCTACTTCGCCCATGCCGAAGCCAATGCGATCTTCAATGCCGCCAGAGTCGGAATCCCCCTGAGAGATTGCCGGGTCTATACGAATGGCACGCCCTGCGACAAATGCGCCCAAGCGATCATCGGCGCCGGCATCAAGGAGGTCATCATTGACCTGGACTGGGAAGAGAGATTCTTGCGGCTCGGCGTAGCCGAATGGAAGGATTCTATTGAAGCGACCAAATCAATGTTTGAAGAAGCCAATATCCAACTCTGGGCATTGCAAAACTTCCAGACACCTATTCCCCGATTCTTGAGAGGCGAACAGATCCGATCATAACAAGACAAAAAACAAAACACCCCGAAGGTTATCCTCCGGGGCTTTTTTTATAAATTTTCCTTGATTTTTTCCGCGATCTTTTCCGCCTCGCCTTCTTTATGGGCTTGGCCATGCCACAACTGCCGTCCATCGCCCTCGAATCTGGGCATGATATGGAAATGGACATGATCGACCGCCTGACCGGCGACAGCGCCATTATTCAGTCCAAGGTTAAAGCCCGGCGCGCCGATTCCGGCCAATACCGCCGGAGTGATCTTCTTCACCGCTTTGGCTAGAGCGCACAGCAGATCCTCTGGCAAATCCAATAAATTGCCATAGTGCGACTTGGGAATTACCAATGTGTGGCCGGGATTTACCGGCGTAATATCCAGAAACGCCAGCACCTCGCCATCCTCATAGACTTTATGGCTGGGAATTTCTCCCGCAGCGATTTTGCAAAAAATGCAGTCCATATATCAATATTATCTATTAGTGAAATGAGCCGCAGGGCGAATGAACGGCGATCAAAAATATGATTTTAGTCAACAATCAAAATCGCAATTTGCAATTTTGATTGTTGACCGTCTCCTGGAATTCCTTGGCCGAAACATATTCCAAAGCCAGAATCACGCCCAGATCATCCTTGACGCAATAATCTTTATTACCCTTAATATCTTTCCAGATGGCCTCAGCCTTGGAAAGATCACGATCAGTCACATTGACATTCAATGCCGGCCCGGAATAATAGGTTAAACCGGTTAAAAATATTATCAATGAAGCGACAACGATAAAGCTGTTCCTGCTTCTGATCCTATCGCAGGCGAAATCCGCAAGAAAAAACAGCAAAAACATCACGGCAAACAGCATAATCCGCCGCGACAGCGAATGCTCGCCGTTTAAAAACAGATAACTGATAAAATAAGCGGCAAGCGTTATCTTGGCCATCAGCAATACAAGAAGCCAAGGCAGATCCTGTTTGCGCCAAACCTTAATAAAACCGATGATCAAAATAGCAAACAAGCCCGCCATCAAGGCAAGCTCCAATAGATGCCACTCGCCGATCATGGGAACTAATCGGCTCAAAGCCTGAAAATCTACGATATTGGCATAAATCCACGACGGCCAAAGCTTAGCATATAAAAAGCCAATCTGCGGCGATGACTGGAAATCCAAGGCGATCAATGAAATAACGGCCAGAATCGTTGCTAAATAAGCCCAAAATTTTTGCTTGGCTAATAATAATGAAATGGCGAAACCGCAGCCGGCCAAAAGAAAGGCCAAAGAATAATTGAAATACATCAGGATCAAGCCGGCAAAAATCAGCCTAGCCTTTAAGCGATCGGGCTTGATCAGATAATTGATCAAAAATAACAGATAAAACGCCAGCCACAATAAGCCGTAGGATGCCGGCAAGCCTTGAGCGCCGTAATATTGCAAAAGATAAAATGAATTGGCCAGCAACGCCGCCAGCAAAGCGAATCTGTTGTCCGGACGCAGCAGATATGCAATGGCAAAAATAATCACAGTCAAGAAAATCGGCCACAGAATCGGCAACAGGAACCTGTTGATCTGGAAAACCGGCCAGCCGGAAATCTTCGCCGCCAGAACTTCCAGCGACCACATCGTCCCATAAGACAGCTTGGCGCTGTCGGTCAGCGCTTGCGGATAACTGATGGGGCCGAGCTTGTTCAGCCACATCTTCTCCGCCAACAGCGTCGGCTGGTATTCCAAACCCTGCAGAATCCTTTCCTCCGACGCCAAATGTCTAAACCTGTCGCCGCCGAAACCGTTCTTATAAACGAATAGATATGAATGAATTAAGAAGGAAAAAATTACGATCAAAAAAAGCGTCGCTAAAACAGAAATCTTTCTTGAATAAATGCCGAAAATTATCATGCCGGCAAGCAGCATGGCAATTATCGCCTGCCAGCCGCTTAATATGTCCCAAGGACTCAAAATATTGTTCAGACCGGCGGCATGAGTGACAAAGTAAATACCGATAACCGCAAGAGCGGCGAAAATCAAATACAGCCAATCATTGAAAACGAATAATTTTCCCGAATCATTCTCTTCCAACGGATAATCATTGTCGGGATTATCCTTGCTGCAATATTTATCAGCCAGGAATAATCCAGCCAGACTTATCGCCAATGACAGATAAATCGCAAGATCATTCAATTTGAACCAAGCGGAAAAGATATTCAAAACCGGTCCCAAAATGACAATAGGCAAAAATACCGCCAAGACCATGATTATATTCTTATCAAAAACAAATAGCTTAGCCAATAATCGATTGGCTATTATCACAGACGCGACCAGCCAGATTATAAAAAATGCGAGCATCATCAGATAGTGAATAATTTCTTAGCGTTTCTCGTAGTCGCTTCGGCCACCTCCTCAAAGCTCAGCCCTTTAAGCTGGGAAATCTTCAGCGCCACGAATTCCACATATGCCGGAACATTGCGCTTGTTCCTGTACGGCTCGGGAGACAAGAATGGCGCGTCGGTTTCTATCAGCATCATATCCAGCGGTGTCACTTTGGCGATTTCCTGGATTGTTTCGGATTTTTTCTTAAAAGTGACTATTCCCGTAAAGCCCAGATAAAATCCCAACGACAGAAATTCCTTGGCCTGATTAGCATTTCCGCCGAAGCAATGCACGACTCCCTTGATTTCAGCTCCTCGCGCCAGCTCAGATTTTAAAATTTCCAGCAGATCATCATAAGCGCCATAAGGATCATCCTTATCGCCCCGGCAATGCAGAATGAGCGGCAGTTCCAATTCCCGCGCCAAAGAAACGAACTGGCGCAGAACTTCCGCCTGCTTGGCTTTGAAGCCGGCAATCTGCTCCGGACTGAACTTATCAAAATAATAATAATCCAGACCGACTTCGCCGATCGCCTTGACCTTGTCCGAAGATTTCGCCAAAGCCAGATATTTGGCCCGATCAAAATCCTCTTGCTTGTTCTTGAAAGTATACGATTGCCCGTCTATTTCCACAGTCTCTTCCGTCGACTCGATCAGATCGATCGGGTGCAATCCGACCGCGGCGTAAACTCCCCTTTCATATTTATCCGCATATTCCACCGCCCGCTTAGAGCTGGTATCCTGCGAGCCGACGACAATCAAGGCGTAATTCTCGCGCAAAAAATCCTTGATGACAGCATCGGCATCATCCTTGAACGAGATGAAATTGATGTGGCAATGGGAATCGACCAGCATAGCTAAAATATTGAAACGATATTGGAAAATGCCGAAGGCAGCAGCTTGATCAGCCATTGGGCGGAAAAGACCAATGTATGAGCGACTTTTGAACTGTCAAGCGAATCTGTCACAAAAGACGCATCGGGCATGAATTTGGCAATGATATAAATCGCCACGCCCAAGGTCAGCAGGCCGCCTATGGCGCCAAGAATTACGCCGCCCAAACGATTCAACGATTTTAAGAAAGGAATGATGGAGATAAGATGGTAAGCGTGATCCAGCAAATGGAAAACCAGGACGACAAGCTGATTGACGATCGCAAAAATCAATAAGAATCCGATTATCTTGGCCAGCGCTTCGCGGCCGCCGATCAGCGGCGCAAGAAAATCGGCGACAGGCATGAAATAGTGCCCGGCCACCCAGGTGCCGAGGCTGATGCCGACTATCGCGCCGATGGAGCGGATCAATCCCATGGCGTAACCGGCAAAGACAAAGCCGAAAAAAATTACGATCAAGATGACATCGACAAGCGAAAATGCCATATATTGTTTTTATTTCAAATTATTGGATCCTGGGAAACAGCGCTTCATTTTTTTTGACTTGGCTGCCCGGCTCCAAAAGACCCCAAACCTGCGCTTCCAAGATCTTGCGGTTCTTAAAATCAGCTTGCCCCAAAGCGGCAAAGATCTTCTCGGAAGTTTCCGGCATCACCGGATACAGCATCAAGGCCAAATGGCGCAAGGCTTCCAATAAGTTATAAATCACCTCGCTCAATCTGGCTTGATCTGTCTTGGCCAGCTCCCACGGTTTCTGGCTTTCCACGAAGCCATCGCCCAATGTTTGAATTTTTTTGATCGCGTCTATCGCGCCATCGACTTGGAAATTATTTAACGACGCCTCATATTCCTGCCAAATCATTTCAACTTGGCTTTTCAGCTCGGAGGAACGGGCCGGCACTATGCCGCTGAAATACTTTTCGGCCATAGCCGTGACGCGGCTGGCGAAATTGCCGATGCCATTGGCCAGATCGGAATTATATTGGATGGCAAATTGGCTGGCTTTAATGTCGCCGTCCTGGCCGAAGGGAAATTGCGATAGCAATAAATACCTGGTCGCATCAACGCCGAATTCCTTGATCAAATTATTCGGATCAATGACATTGCCCATTGACTTGCCCATCTTCAAGCCGTCAACAGTAAAGAATCCATGGGCATAAACAGTTTTCGGCGGCTCTATTCCGGCAGCCAGAAGCATAGCCGGCCAGAAGATGCAATGGAATTTAATGATGTCCTTGCCGACAATATGGACGTCAGCCGGCCAGAAGTTCTTGACCTTGCTGT
>Ga0172369_10008488_pt1 | contig 11645 bp, 7 predicted proteins | sample LakKiv25m_FD_114539 | JGI IMG/M metagenome (GOLD analysis project Ga0172369, IMG submission 114539) | Freshwater microbial communities from Kabuno Bay, South-Kivu, Congo - kab_022012_11.25m | ecosystem: Environmental > Aquatic > Freshwater > Lake | place: Democratic Republic of the Congo... | reverse complement strand
GGAGAGTCGACTCGGCAACGTCGATCAGGCACGGGGCCACTACGATAACGCCATCGAGCTATACAAAAAGGAACAGGATCAGCTCGGTCTGGCCAATGCCCTTCAAGCCCTCGGCGACCTGGAGAGGAGACTCGGCAACGTCGATCAGGCACGGGGCCACTACGATAACGCCATCGAGCTATACAAAAAGGAACAGGCGAAGCTCGGTCTGGCCAATGCTTATCAAAGCTTTGGAGATTTATGGTTCTCTATGAATAAAATAGAAAAAGCGCTGCAATTATATAAGGAAGCCGTTAAGCTATACAGATATGAACAGGAACCAATGGGTTTGGCGTATACATTGTCTGAGCTTATTCGATGCTACCGCCAACTTGGGTCTTTAACTTCAAGTGAGTTGAAAGATATCACGATTGAGGCGCTTGGAAGAGCAGAACAAAGTGGTGTTGAATCTGTCACTCAATACGTATTTCGTGCCTTGTATAACTATTTTGACAATGACGAAAAAGAATTGAAATCTTTCCTCAACTCGTTAAAGGTAAATGAGTAAGTAAAATTAAATTGCTAACAAACACATGCACTCGGACAGCAAAAAGCGTCGCTCGTTCCTAGCTATGCTTTTTGCAGACGGTGATGTGAGGTGTTAGGCGCACTATCTTCGTCCCCATATTCCAGACCCGTGCGTGAGGGTAGCTGCCTCTTTTCGCCCGACGGGGTAACAAATTCAGGTGGCATAAAGCGGGCATACAGGAAATAGACCATGGCGACAAAAAACGGTAAGGTGGTGCTCATCACCGGGGCGAACAAGGGGTTGGGTAAGGAGATTGGCAGGCAACTGGGTGCGCTCGGATACACGGTGCTTCTCTCGGCGCGGAACGAACAGGCCGGGAAAGCGGCAGCTTCAGAACTCGTTGCCCAAGGATACGACGCACACACTGTTCGTCTTGACGTGACCAACCCGGATGACATTGCTGGCCTTGTCGGCTCTATCGAAACCACTTTCGGCAAGCTCGACGTGCTCGTGAACAACGCAGGGATCGCTCTTGAGTGGGACGGGAAGCCAACCGATGCGGACAAGGTTCGTCGCACTCTTGAGGTCAACCTCATCGCTCCTTTCGCGATCACCGAGGCCCTTGTGCCACTGCTCTCGCGCAGCGACGACGCTCGGGTAATCAACCACTCCTCAATGCTGGGCTCAATCGGCAATGCAGAAAATGCGTGGGATCAGGTTGCACCCTTCATGGCTGTAGGCTACTCGACCTCAAAGGCTGGGCTTAACATGCTGACGGTGATGCAATCCAGGACGCTCGCGAGCAAGGGTATTGCGGTCGCCGCCGCCCATCCCGGATGGGTGAAGACCGATCTCGGAACCCAGGCGGCCCCGATGGAGGTCGACCAGGGCGCCAGCACGGTCGTCAATCTCGTGACCATCGCCCGGGATCAGTTCCCGCACGCTCAGCTACTGCACAACGGGAAACGCATACCCTGGTAAGTCCGTTGTGTGATCTGTCAAGGAGCTCCGAATCGACGAGCTGCCCAACAAAGCGCTGGGGGACGGGACGTTTCGGGACAGCAGTTATAATCCTTTCAGATCGAATCCGTACTTCTGGTAACTGATCAATCCGCGATTGGCGACGTTATCGATCCAGCCGGGTTCGGCGTGGCTGATTTCGATGATCTCTCTTGTCGTGCAGTTGCCGAACTCTCTTTTGACAAGATCGAGCGTGTTCAACTCTCCCGGCGAAAAACGCTCGCTATCGAATGCCCGATCTTTTCCGGGGTAAAATCGTTCACCGATACCGCCATCACTGAACTCCTGTGACTCTATGGCAATGGCTCCCTGTTTTTCCAGAAGCTCGAATATGCTCTGGTGGTTATCCGGCACCGGCCCCATAGGAATCGCGCAATATCTGGTTCCGCTCATCGAGATGCCGGTTTTTCTGAAATGCAGAAAATCGGCATAAAAGAGCAGCTTGTTCAGTTTGACCTTCCAGGGCTTTACCTTTTCTGCGAAATAGAGCACCATTTCGCGCAACATGTCGAGCCGGGGCTTTCTGTATCCTGAAAATTCATCCGGCAGCATCGAGCCAAAGAGATACTCTTCGAGATTGACGCAGGTCGAAGAGTTTTTCTGCTTAATCAGGTGGTCGATTCTCGATTTCAGTTTTTCAAGCTGTTTCCCCGCCACGCTGCCGCCCAGGCGTACGATCGACCAGAACTCTTCAGGGTCTTGCGCGACCTGAATGAGACGCGCATTCGATTCGCTGGGAACCTCGCCTTGCTCATAATTCCTGTAGCAGTTGATGCCGAGTCCGAGCACTTCGGCCATCTTTGTCGCTGACAATCCATACAGCTCTCTTGTCGTCCGGATTTCTTCAGGAAATGGCAGGTTGAACTTGTCCCGGTACTGATTGTACACCTGAATCAGATTGAGTTCATCGAGTTCGGTGGTGGTGAACTGCTCTTTGCTGTCGGGGCAGAAATAACAATGGTACTGAACAGGGTACTCTTTTTTTCGGAAAACCATGCTCCGCTGTTCCCGTTTCAGAATCATGTCGGCTCCTGTGATCGGGCTTTTCATGGTATCACCTCAGTGTAATGGGTAGGTCAATGGATATTCAGCAATGCTCTTTTGCTGCCATTCACAGGAATCTCACCATGTGGTTTTGCCGGTTTATCAGTCGATCCGCGAGCGCATAAGCTTGCCGAGGTTTTTCTGGCGGGTTTCGGTGAATCGCCAGCCTGATCGATCAGCTCCGGCCACTCCCCTCAGCCCAGCCGCTGGCGCATCGCTTCGTAGAGCATCACGCCTGCCGCAACGCTGACGTTGAGCGATTCGACGCAACCGGCCATGGGAATGCGCACGATCTGGTCGCAGCGCTTCCGGGTTTCGGAACCGAGGCCGCTGCCCTCCGCACCCATGACGAGCACCGTGGGGCGCGTCCAGTCGAAGTCGGTGTAGTTGTGCTCGGCCTCCATGTCGGCGGCCACGACGCTGAACCCTCGTTCGCGCAAAAGATCGAGGCACTTCACCGCGCTCTTGACCTTGCAGACCCGCATGTGCGACAGCGCGCCCGCCGATGCCTTGTGTACGCTCGCGCTGATCGGCGCTCCCTTGCCATCGATCATGATGACCGCGTCGGCAGCCACGGCCTCGGCGGTGCGGATGATCGCCCCGACGTTGTGCGGATCTTCGAGTCCCTGCAAAACGACAAGCAGCGGCGAACTGTTGCGTGGCGCGGCGAGCACCTCGTCGAGCGAGTAAAAGGTCACGCTGGTCAACAGAGCGCAGACGCCCTGGTTTTTGGCCGTACCAGCGATGAGCGTCAGCTTCTCCATGCGCGCCTTGCCGCAGGGAATCTTCAGCCGCCGGGCGGTGATGACGATCTCCTTGAGCTTGGGATGAGTGGTGTTGAACTGGAGGTAAATTTTCTCGACGCTCTCTGGCTTGGACTGCAACAGCTCGATGACGGCGTTGCGGCCATAAACGACCTGTTCCTGATGTTCCGGAGCCGGTATGACGGCATGATCTGTTCTGTTCAACAAGCACCCCCTCCAAGGGTATTTTCGGTTTCCGAGAATGCGTCCGGCCACCTGCCGGGCACCTCAAAAGACGCTGTGACAAGCAGTTGCTATAATAATATTGACGATTGAAGTATATTAGTTTTTTTTCCTATCTTCAAAAGCACACTCGACGCTTTTTCTCACCTGCGAACGTAACTTTTCGTGTTCCTTCGTAGATGTACCCATCGAGGATAGCACAGTCCCATCAATCATAATCCAGTTTCTGATCGTATGACCCGGACATTCAAGACAATGGAGGGGAATGAAGCTCTTGCTCATGTCGCCTATCGCACCAATGAAGTAATCTCGATATACCCGATCACTCCGGCATCTCCGATGGGAGAGTACTCGGATGCCTGGGCTGCCGTCGATGTAAAAAATATCTGGGGCACCGTACCGCTCGTCGATGAGATGCAGAGCGAGGCTGGTGCGGCCGCGGCTGTTCACGGCGCGTTGCAGACCGGTGCTCTGACAACCACCTTCACTGCTGCCCAGGGTCTTCTGCTGATGATCCAGAACATGTACAAAATCGCCGGCGAACTGACGCCCTGCGTCATCCACGTTTCGGCACGTTCGCTCGCGGCACAGGCGCTGTCGATCTTCTGCGACCACGCCGACGTCATGTCGGTCCGTGGCACAGGCTTCGCTCTGCTTGCATCGTGTTCGGTGCAGGAGGTTATGGACATGGCACTGATCTCCCAGGCTGCCACGCTCGAATCGCGCGTGCCCTTCCTTCACTTTTTTGACGGCTTCCGTACGTCACACGAAATCTCCAAAATCGAGGTACTCTCTGACGAAGATATCCGCTCGATGATCAACGACGATCTGGTTATCGCCCACAGGATGCGCCGCATGTCGCCGGACGCACCGATCATCCGCGGCACTTCGCAGAATCCCGACGTCTATTTCCAGGCCAGAGAAAGCGTCAACAGTTACTATGACGCATGCCCGTCGATCACACAGAAAGCGATGGATCAGTTCGCCGAACTGACCGGGCGCTCGTACAAGCTTTATCAGTATTATGGCGCACCGGATGCCGACCGCATCATCATCATGATGGGTTCGGGTGCGGAGACTGCTCTCGAAACCGTCGAGTTCCTGAACAACCAGGGCGAAAAAGTCGGTCTGGTCAAGGTGCGCCTTTTCAGACCTTTCGATATCGCCGCTTTCGTCGCCTCGCTCCCTTCAAGCGTCAAGTGCATCTCGGTGCTCGACCGCGTCAAGGAACCTGGCAGCGCGGGTGAGCCGCTTTACCTCGATGTTGTCAACGCCATTGCCGAATCGTACCAGGGTGGAAAATGCGTCTCCATGCCCAGAATTGTCGGTGGACGCTACGGCCTGTCTTCAAAAGAGTTCACCCCGGCTATGGTCAAGGCCATCTTCGACAACATGAAGGAGACCTCTCCGAAGAATCACTTCACCGTCGGCATCGAAGATAACGTTACCAGCAAGAGCCTCAACTATGACGAGACCTTCTCGATCGAGCCTGACTCGGTCTTCAGGGCGCTCTTCTACGGCCTGGGTTCGGACGGCACGGTAGGTGCAAACAAGAACTCGATCAAGATCATCGGCGAGAACACTGACAACTACGCGCAGGGCTTTTTTGTCTACGACTCGAAGAAGGCCGGCTCCATCACCACCTCGCATCTGCGGTTCGGCCCGGAACAGATCCGCTCGACCTACCTCGTCACCGAGGCGCAGTTCGTCGGCTGCCACCACTGGGTCTTCCTCGAAATGATCGATGTTGCCAAAAACCTCAAGCAGGGAGGCACGCTGCTCATCAACTCGGTCTACTCTCCGGCTGAGGTATGGGGCAAACTGCCGCGCCTCGTGCAGCAGCATCTGATAGACAAGCAGGCGAAGCTTTACACCATAGACGCCTACAAGGTCGCCCACGAAAGCGGCATGGGCCAGCGCATCAACACCATCATGCAGGCCTGCTTCTTCGCAATTTCTGGCGTGCTTCCCGGTGAAGAGGCGGTCGAGAAGATCAAGGAAGCGATCCGCAAAACGTACGGAAAGAAGGGTGACGAGGTTGTCCGCCAGAACATCCAGGCGGTTGACAACACGCTCGCCAACCTGCACGAAGTGCAGATCGGCGTGGTAGCCGACAGCCAGAAAGAGCTGCGCGCCCCAATCGTCGGCAATGCGCCGGAGTTCGTCTGCAATGTGCTTGCAAAGGTCATTGCTGGTGAAGGCGACTCCATCCCGGTTGGCGATCTGCCGGTTGACGGCACCTACCCGATCGGCACCGCGAAGTTCGAAAAGCGCAACCTGGCGCTCGAAATTCCGGTCTGGGTACCGGAGCTTTGCATAGAGTGCGGCAAATGCGCCATGGTCTGCCCTCATGCCGCCATCCGCATCAAGGTTTACGAACCGGAGCACCTCGAAAACGCCCCGGCAACTTTCAGGAGCCTCGATGCCAAAGCCACGAACTGGAAAGGAATGCGTTACACCGTTCAGGTGGCTCCCGAGGATTGCACCGGCTGCCAGCTCTGCGTGCACGTCTGCCCGGCAAGGGACAAGCAGGTCGAGGGCCGCAAAGCGCTCAACATGCACGATCAGGCCCCGCTGCGCGAAACCGAAGCTGCCTGCTGGAGCTTCTTCATCGACCTTCCGGAATTCGACCGCAACAAGATCAACCAGCGCATCATCAAGGAACAGCAGCTTCAGCAGCCGCTCTTCGAGTTTTCGGGCGCTTGCTCCGGCTGCGGCGAAACTCCGTATGTGAAGCTGATGACGCAGCTCTTCGGCGACCGCCTTGTTATCGGCAACGCCACTGGCTGCTCGTCGATCTACGGCGGTAACCTGCCGACCACGCCGTATGCGTGCAATCCGCAGGGGCTTGGCCCAACATGGTCGAACTCGCTCTTCGAGGACACCGCGGAGTTTGCGCTTGGCTTCAGAATTTCGATCAACAAGCAGCAGGAATATGCTCTGGAGATGGTCAGAAAGATGGCCACCGAAATCGGTGAAACCCTGGCTACCGGAATCCTCGAAGCAACGCAGCAGAGTGAGCCGGAGATTTTCGAACAGCGTGAGCGCGTGGCCGTGCTGAAGGAGAAGCTCGAGCAGATGAAATCCGACGACGCCAAGAACCTGCTCGCCGTGGCCGACATGCTGGTCAAGAAGAGCGTCTGGGCGGTCGGCGGCGACGGCTGGGCCTACGACATCGGTTACGGCGGTCTGGATCACGTCACCGCGTCAGGCAAGAACGTCAACATGCTGGTTCTCGACACCGAGGTTTATTCCAACACCGGCGGTCAGGCCTCAAAGGCCACACCGAAAGCCGCGGTCGCCAAGTTCGCTGCTGCTGGCCGCACGGCAACCAAGAAAGATCTCGGCCTGATCTCGATGAGCTACGGCAACGCCTACGTGGCCAGCGTTGCGCTGGGCGCGCGTGACGAGCAGACCCTGAAGGCCTTCCTCGAAGCAGAAGCGTTCAATGGCCCGTCGGTCATCATTGCCTACTCGCACTGCATCGCGCACGGTTTTGATCTCTCTTCAGGTCTGGAGCACCAGAAAGCGGCCGTTGATTCCGGCCACTGGCTGCTCTATCGCTACAATCCGGACAGACTCAAGGAGGGCCTGAACCCGCTGATGCTCGACTCTAAGAAACCGAAGATGCCTGTCGAGCAGTTCCTGAACATGGAGAACCGTTTCAGAATGCTGAAGAAGACTCACCCGGCACTTGCCAGACAGTACTTCGAGGCGATCCAGAAAGAGGTCGATGCCCGCTGGGCTCACTACGAACACCTCGCCAACCGTTCTGTCGAAGGCGAATGACACACTGAATGCGCAACAGTAGCAGAAAAGGCGTCCCGACTTGCGAGGACGCCTTTTCTGTTTGTGCGAAACGTTCAGAACACTGTTCAGGGTTTTTTTACACTTTTCGCCTTCTCCAGCAGCTCCCGTGCCTTTGGTTCATTACCGAGCTTTTTGTAAACCTGAGCGAGGTGGTGATAGATTTCAGCCTCATCAACCCCTGTTGCAAGAGCCTTTTCAAGTGCCTGCCGTGCAGGTTCGTAGTTTCCGAGCTTGTAGTGCACCCAGCCGAGAGTATCGAGATAAACGCCATTAGCCGGTTCAAGCAGCACGGCATTGGATGCCAGGCGCAGGGCCTGCCGAAGCATGATCCCCTCTTCAGCAAGCAGATAGGCGAGATTGTTCATGGCGAGCGTATTGTGCGGATCGAGTTCGAGCACCCGCTCATAGACTTGACGGCAACGTTTTTTCCTGCCAAGAAGCTCATAAGCCATAGCAAGATTGGTATTGGCCTGTATCTGAAGCTCCTGGTCTGCCGTTTTTGACCTGACAACAGATTCGAGAACGACGGCAGCCCTTCCAGGTGAGCCGCTGTACAGAAGCAGATACCCCTCGATGGCTTTCCAGCGCAATTTTTGTTGAGGCAGGCGACGCCTCGCTTTTGCCAGCAGATCGAAGGCCTGCCGTTTTTCACCCTGATCAAACCTTGCGCTGATCAGGTATTCCCATGCAGAAACATTACCCGAATCGAGCTGTACAGCCTTGTTTAATGAGACAAGGCCATCCTGTTGTCGTTGATGGAGCAGGCCATAAAGGCCTTTCAGCATGAAAAGGTCACTGTCGCTCGGCCTCCGGCCAATGATTTCATCGAGCAGGGCAAGTGCAGGCCCGGCATAAAGAGAATCCTTCGCAGAACGTGACACATAGAGTCGGCCAAGATCATGAAGCGACTCTGGCGACGGTGACGTCGTATCGAGATAAGCAGCAAGTTCACGATGAAAATCAGAATTTCTCCCGGCTTTTATATAGTAATCAAAAAGAGCAATCCGGGAAGAAACGGCAGAAGGATCCTCATTGATAAGCTCATGAAGGGTCTGTACGGCAAGCGTATCCTGCCCGCTCCTGGCGTAAAGCTCGGCAAGGGTGATGAGTATCTTCCGGTCATTGCCGCCTGGCCTGATAAGCTGCTTTGCTGTTTCAATGGCTTCCGGATAACGCCTGAGAGCTGTTTGAAGGAACAATATCTGCGAAAGAGCCGCGTCATTGTACGGATCGATTCGAATGGCTTTTTTAAACACTTCGAGCGCCTGTTCCGGCTGGCTGGCCGACAGATATTCAAGCCCCTGCATGTACATGATGTCCGGACGTTCGGGAACTGCCTGTGAAAGCAGCCCGTACAGCTCGGCTGATCGCCTGTAGTCCCGCATGTCATGAGCGACACCGGCAAGATACCGGAGATAGTGACGGTTGGCCGGTTCGAGTCTGACGGCCGCCTCAGCATAAACCCTTGCTGAATCGAGAACAGCCAGACGATGCCAGGATCTTGAAATCGAGTATCTGACCGCCGCATCGGCAGGCCTGAGAAGCATGACCTTTCTGAAGGTGTCGATGGCCCCCCAGTAATCGCCCTTCATGTCGAGAAGAAGGCCGTGCACATAGTCCGACAAGACTGCTGAAGCTTCAACCGGAAGCGATTCACTCCTGCCAGCCTCATACCTGCGGCTGTCATGCCGGCCGGATGCCGCATTGAGCGTTGACATGGAAAGCACAGTGAACAGCTGCAGAACGATGAAAACAGCAAGCAGAGCGGAGAGCCTTCTGAAAGCCCTTCTGTTTTGGGGTTTAACCTTCATGATGTTCCGCAGCATCGAACAGCGGCCCCTGACCATGCATACCCGGATTTGAAAACCTTGTCATGGCAAGTCTGGTAGCGACCCTGCCGCGGGGAGTTCTTGCAAGGTAGCCTACCTGTATCAGATAGGGCTCATATACCTCTTCGATGGTATCCTGCTCTTCACCTACCGAAACGGCCAGGGAGGCAACGCCAACCGGGCCTCCGTTGAACTTCCTGACAATGGCCTCAAGTATCTTTTTGTCCATATCATCCAGACCGCCCTCGTCGATTTCAAGCGATTCGAGGGTACGCCTTGCCACAGTAATCGAAATGGAGGTTTCATTTGCCACCTGGGCAAAATCACGCGCCCGCCTGAGCAGACGATTAGCAATACGAGGGGTACCTCTTGATCGACGGGCTATTTCCATGGCCGCATCATCTTCGATGCCGATATTCAGAATACCTGCCGATCTGACGATGATCCCTTGCAGAATATCCGGACTGTAGTAGTCGAGTCGGCTGTTGATGCCAAAGCGTGCCCGCAGGGGCGAGGTAAGAAGTCCGGCTCTTGTCGTTGCACCGACCAGCGTGAAGGGTTCGAGCTTCAGCTGTACGGCCCGCGATGCCGGGCCGCTGTCGAGCAGAATATCGATACGATAATCCTCCATGGCCGAATAGAGATACTCCTCGACAGCCGGAGCAAGCCGGTGGATTTCATCGATGAAGAGAATGTCGCCCTTTTTCATGCTGGTAAGCAGCCCGGCAAGGTTGCCCGGCTTGTCGATCAGCGGCCCGGAGGTGATTTTGATACCGCCGCCCATTTCTGAGGCAATGATATGAGCAAGGGTGGTCTTGCCGAGACCGGGAGGCCCTGAAAGCAGAACATGATCGAGCGCATCCCCCCGTTTTCTGGCCGCAGTGATAAAAACCTTCAGATTGTCGGTCAGTTTTTTCTGACCGGCAAAATCGCCCATGCTCTGCGGCCGTATCTGCTCTTCAAACCGTACCTCTGACGGATCAGGAGCGGTATTCAACGATTCAATCCTCACGTACCTCACAATTTGAGTTCATACAGTCAGAGCTTGATCCTGGGATCGACAACTGCGTAGAGCACATCAGCCAGCAGATTGCCAAAGACGATCATAATTCCTGAAACAAAGGTATTGGCGATGATCAGTGGATAATCGCGGGCAAAAATAGCCTCGACGGTCACCCGCCCCATCCCGGGAAATGCAAAGATAACTTCGATGAAAAGCGCACCGCTGAAAATGAACGGCAGAGAACTGCCCATCAGGGTAACCACCGGCAACAGTGCGTTGCGCAAGGCGTGTTTCAGAATCACGACCCTTTCGGAAAGACCTTTGGCCCGCGCCGTGCGGATATAGTCCTGCCGGATCACTTCAAGCATGCTCCCCCTTACGTACCGTGCGATGCCCGCAGCGCCATTGATGCTGAGCACCGTAACCGGCAGTACGAGGTGCCATATCCTGTCCATGATGAAACCGAACGTACCGTAACTCTCCGCCCCCACTTCGTTGAGACCTGAAACCGGAAAAAGCGGAAATCTCAGAGCGAACAGGATGATCATCATCAGCGCGAACCAGAATTCAGGCATGGAGTAGAAAAAAAGCGCCGTAACCGTCAGAAACCTGTCCAGAAAACTGTTCTGCCTGACAGCGGAAATTACTCCGATGATAATCCCGAAAAGAAAATTGGCTATGAGCGTCAGAATGGCAATGGTCATGGTCACCGGAAGCGCCTCGGCGATCACATCGAACACCGGCTGCTGGGCACGGCTGAAGCTTCGTCCGAAATCTCCATGCAACACGTTGACAAGCCATTTGAGATACTGCACGGGCAGAGGATCGTTCAGCCCGTACTGCTGGCGAAGCTGCTCGGCAACATTGGGACTTATGCCCGGCTGGATGAAAAAAGCCGCAGGATCACCGGGGGCAAGCCTGATGATGAAAAAGGTCAGGGTCAGCACCCCGAACATGAGTGGCACGGCAATCAGCAGCCGTTTAAGAATATACCTGAGCATCTCGTTACGGTGCGATGGAGGATTTCAGCGTCCAGTCGTCGATATTGTAATAGGTTCCGGAAATGTTGAATTTCGCGCCCTGGATGCGCCTGCTGAACCCGTGGGTCTCCCTTATCCAGTACAGGAAGGTGATTGGCTGCTCCTCATGCAGAATTTTCTGGTATTCAATCCAGTAAGAGCGGGCGTCCTCGGTACGCATCTTGTTCTTGGCAAGCTCACAGAGCTGGTCGATTCTCGGATTGATGTAGCCGGGAAAATTGAAGCGGCTTTTTTTCAGATCGGAACCCCAGACATCAAGCGGATCGATTTCAAGTCCAATCGCCCATCCCGCCATCCATGCACCGAGCTTGCGCTCCTGCAAGTTCTGGAAAAAGACGTTGGTTTCCTGCTGTTCGATCTTGCACTCGATGCCGATCTCCCGGAGATTCTGCTGGATAATCGTGC
>Ga0172369_10008487_pt1 | contig 11647 bp, 9 predicted proteins | sample LakKiv25m_FD_114539 | JGI IMG/M metagenome (GOLD analysis project Ga0172369, IMG submission 114539) | Freshwater microbial communities from Kabuno Bay, South-Kivu, Congo - kab_022012_11.25m | ecosystem: Environmental > Aquatic > Freshwater > Lake | place: Democratic Republic of the Congo... | reverse complement strand
GTTGAGATAACTTATCTTTTGAGACGCAACCTGTCTATAGCAGGCAAGTTTATCGCGTCTCTACATTTATACCAACCATAACCTTTTCCCGATCCATTTAACTTTTCCTATTTTCAGTCGTATCATTTAATGAAAAAAGAAAATTCTGATGCAGAACCAAATTAATGTTGAGCAACTAAACGAGTTGATTCTTAAAGCGAGTAATGGCGATGCCAAAGCTTTTGAAACGATTGTTAGAAGTTATTATAAGTTCGGTTATGCGGTTGCATTCAAAATATTATATAATGAAGAAGATGCTAAAGATATTGTTCAAGAATGTTTTATTAAAATATGGAAGCACTTAAATGAGTATGATAAAAAAATAAAATTTACAACGTGGATGTATAAAATAGTTGTAAACTTATGTCTTGATAGGTTGAAATCGCAAAAGAGAAAAAGAAATATTTTTAAGAATTATGATGAAGATTATGATACTAATATTCCAAGCGGAATAAATCTTGAAAAGGATTTAACTAATAAAGAGTTGTCTGAGATGATAAAACATTTTGCAAACGGTCTGTCGGAAAAACAAAAAACTGTTTTTATTCTTAGAAACATGGAAGATTTATCAATAGAAGAAGTTTCGGAAATAATGAATATCTCGCCGGGATCAGTTAAAACGAATCTTTTTTATGCAAGACAAAGTATCAGAAAGAAAATAATAGAATGGGAAAGCAAATGAAGAACTGTGGACAAATAAAAGAATTAATCTCTTCAAAACTATTTGATGAATTAACTACTAGCGAGAGAAATTTTATTGAAGAACATATTTCATCATGCAACGAATGTAAGAATATTTATGAGACGATTAAGAAGACAGATAATGTGATTGCAAAAATGAAAACCACGCAGCCCGTTTTAAGCAACGAAGAATTTCTTATTGATGCAATTATGCAAAAAGTAAACAGACCGCACTCCTCCCGAAACAAAGAGATAGAACATTATTTTTATGAAAAACTATTATTGTTTGTTTCTCATAAATCAGTGCGATACGTGTTAACGACAATCTTATTTATAATGATGTCACTTTATATGTTCGAAGAATATTCCGCAGTTAAAGATATTACCCGGCTGGAAAGTCAATTGAACAAAACTGCACAACTCAGCAATACAAAAGCCGAAATTATTTCTTTTGATAATGTTGTACTCAAATTCTTTTATGATGCATATAAATTTGCCCGCGGAAATTCATCTTATGTTAAATTGTCAAAAGAATGGCTTCTTGTAAATAAGGAAGACTTAAGAAATCTTTTATTAGATTATGAAAAACTAGATGAACCCACTAAAGCAAAAATTCAGTCATTACAAAGTGAGTTGTTAAATCAAAAAGAGATAATGTTTTCGGAAACTGAAAACAGTAAGATGAAAACATTACAGCTTGAAATAGATAGATTAAATAATGAACTGCAAAAAATTAAATCACGCAGAGGCAAATAAAATGAAGATGAAATATTATTTGATATTGTTAACGTTTGTGTTGAGTATGATCTTAAACTTTTCCGGATGCAGAGAATATAAAACATCGACTAAAATTAATAGTGATGGATCATGCGTAAGAACTGTAATGGTGAAGGATAACACTGTTGAGCCTGATAGCATTGTTTTTCCAGTTCCCGTAGATAAAAGTTGGAAGATAGAAAGAACAAAGGCAAAGGACGATTCAACTCAAACAGTTTATACAGCGACAAAAGATTTTGGTAATGTTAATGACATTAATAATGAATATAAGAACAAAGAAAAAATTGGACTTCATGTTAATCTGGATAAAAAATTTCGTTGGTTTTACACTTACTATGATTACGAAGAGGTGTATCAATCATATTTTCCGTTTAAGAAAATTCCAATAAGAAATTTTCTTACACCGCAGGAATACGAATTATACTTAAAAGATGATACGACCAAAGCTTTCAAGAAAAGACTGGATAAATATGCAGAAGAAAATTATTTCGAGTACTTCTTTCAGGAGTTATTGAATTTAGTTAGGAATAATAAAACAGCTGATTTAACGCCGGACTTAATAATTTCGAAGAAAGAAAAAATAAAGGAAAATATTAACGAGCATGGAGATAAAACTGACTTGATGCAATATTTAGAAAAAGTACTGGGAACTAAATCTGTCTGGAAATTAAAAAACGGAATCGATGAAATTGTTAAGACTATTATGGACAGGATGGATCAGTACAGTACAGCGAACGGTTCCTATAAAAATGAAGTTGCAATGCCCGGTATTATATTAAATACAAATGCTAAAACCGTTGAAGGCAACAAAGTTATTTGGGAATTTGATGAGAACAGATTTTGCTACGAAGATTTTACTATGACGGTTCAATCAAGAGCTGTAAATGTTTGGACTTTTATTGTAAGCGGAGTAGTTGTATTTGCTGTTGTTATTTTGTTAATACTTCCAAAGCTTAAGAAGAAACAATTATAATTTACTAAGAGGCGTTATAAATAACGTCTCTTTTTAATTTACACCAAACCAATCCATACAGGATTTATCAACTTGTTGATTCTCATTTTTAAGTTGATATGATGGAATGTCATATTGTTCGCCAAAGATGATCAATTTTTTCTTTGATTCGATTTCCATCTTAAAACAAGGACCGAGTGCTTCGGGAATAGTTTTTAGAACTACGCCGGAATTAAGAGTGCGCATTATATCGGAAAGAATTTGATCGCCTGCATAATATCTTATTAGTGCGCTTAAACTTCCGTTCGAGACAACCAAAGATTCATTTATACAACGGGAAATTAGATCGCGCATAAAATCATCTAAAGATTTTTTCCAATTAGAATTTTTCAGGATTATACAATTAAGATTTTGTGCAAAAATTCTTCCGCGCTGGTATGGTAATCTCGTTAAATCTTTATCACTCCAAAATTCGTTAATTAGACGTTCATTCTTTTCATATCTCATAGGGGAAGTAAAATAAGTTTCGAGAATTACATTGTATTGATCAACATATTCTTCTAATGAAATTAATTTTGAGCGGAGCAGTAATAGTTCGGAATAATAGTCCGTAAATCCTTCTTTGAACCAATATACAAGTTGTTCAGGATCAGCAAACTGAATTTTATCACCAATCCAAATATGAAAGATCTCGTGGGCAAGTAACCGCTTCATTCTAAGATCTATAGTTCGGTTCTTTGATAAGAAAAGTGCGTAAGAATTTGTCCGTCCGGTTCCGGACTGATCATTACTGCCCGATAACGGTAGGACGGTAATTAAGAAAAATAGAAAATTGTTATCATTCCAAAAATCTCTTTCTGCTTTTGTTATGGTAGAATATAGATCAGCAAATTGATCGTCGGAAAATTTCCATGAACCTCGTATTGCAGTATAAACAGGATTATTTCCAATGATCTTTTTTATGATGCGAAAATCACCGGCAGCAAAGAGAGAGCGCTTAAATTTCCACAAAGGTAGCTTAGCCTCTTGAAATTTTTCGTTGATGCCGAAGCTGTTTGCAATATTCCAGTTGGAAGGCATATGATTCCATACTAGGCGGATATTTAATTCTATGCTGGAATCCCATGCCGGAACAATAAAAAATGTTTCACCGAAGAAATGAATGTATTGTTTACTAATAATTGCCATGTTTTGATTACCAAGTTCAAGATCACCATCACGAACTTCCTCAACTTGATAATAAATTCTTACAAGTGTATTCGGAGGGTACTTTACAATTTTTATTTCGGGTTTGTCGCTATCCTGTATATATGTATTTGATGAAAGAGGTTTTAAAAATTTTATTCCGTTAATATCAGAACTACTTCCAAAATTATTTGGTAAAATAATTTTTGTTTCTCCCGAACGATCACCCGTAAACTCAAGAACAACAATGAGTCTGAAAGCATCAATATCGTAAAACGGTTCTATGGAATAATTAATATCTGGTTGCTGGGATATTTTTTTTGAGTCGCTTTCATATAAATTAACTGATCCGGAGGAAATCTCCGGCAGCAAGGACCTTAATGGAGTAAGTCCGTATGATTGAATATTTACTAATATAAGCTGTGATACAAAGATTATAAAACGGTAGCTCTTCAAATCTATTATTTATCCTTCAAAATCAATCCTATTATAATAAAATCTGATTGTGATTTGAAATACTATTTTTTATGCAGTTAACTAATTGGTAAAAATTTGAATCCGTTAAATAAAATTAATAGGAGAATAGATAACTTTTAGAAATTAAGACCGTCTTAATATTCGCATAAAAAGAGAGAATTTCATAATATTGACTCATCAAATTACCCCTGAAAAATCATTTCTAATAATTTATAAGGAGCGGATTTAATGAAACGCAAACTCGTAATAATCATGATGTTTGTTGGATTTGTCGGTCTATCTGCACAAGCCAAAAAGATTGAGTTCCAACAGTATAAGTTAGATAACGGATTGAATGTAATCTTACATCAGGATAACACAAATCCCATAGTAAATGTATCGGTACTCTACCATGTGGGAAGTAAAAATGAAGACCCGGCAAGAACAGGTTTTGCACATTTTTTTGAGCATTTGATGTTTGAAGGTTCTCCAAATATTAAACGCGGTGAGTATATGAAAATAATTGAATCGGCCGGAGGTGAATTAAATGCAAATACCTCTTTTGACAGAACTTATTATTTTGAAACCCTTCCGTCAAATCAACTTGAACTTGGGTTATATATGGAATCAGAAAGGATGCTTCAATTAAAAATTGATAGTACGGGAGTAGAAACACAACGTAAAGTGGTTAAGGAAGAAAGAAAACAATCGTTAGATAACAGACCTTACGGAACTTTGGTAGAGAAAATATTCAGCAATGCTTACAAACTCCATCCATACAGATGGATGCCAATTGGTTCTGCTCAATATATTGATCAAGCAAAAATTGATGAGTTTATTTCTTTTTACAAAAAATTCTATATACCGAATAATGCAACATTGACTATTGCGGGTGATATTGATATTGCGAAGACAAAAGAGTTGATAAAAAAATATTTCGGAGAAATTTCTAAAGGAAAAGAAGAAATTACTCGGCCAACAGAGGTTGAGCCAATGAAGACGGCAGAAGTTAGAGAAATTGTTTATGATAAAGTTCAACTTCCGTTGGTTGCGCAAGCTTATCACATGCCGGCTCAAGGCACCGCGGATTATTACTCACTAAGCATGCTAACTACTCTTTTATCCGGCGGGGAAAGTTCAAGACTAACAAAAGAAATTAAGGACAAACAACAAAAAGCGTTACAAGTAGGATCTGTTCCATTTGCTCTTGAAAATCCGGGATTGTTCATAACTTTTGGTTTGTGTAATGTTGGCGGTAAAGCGGAAGATTTGGAAGCTGCAATTGATAATGAAATTGAAAAAGTAAAAAAAGATTTAGTTAGTGAAACGGAATTTCAAAAAGTAAAAAATCAAATTGAAAGCAGCTTTGTTACAAGATATTCAACCGTTGCGGGAATTGGAGAAAGCCTTGCTAATTATTCAGTTTACTTTGGCGATCCAAATCTTATTAACACGGAGATTCAGCGCTTTATGAAAGTTACACGCGAAGATTTGAAACGAGTTGCCAATAAATATTTAACCAAAGAAAACAGAGTTGTTCTTTACTATTTGCCTAAATCAATGGAAAAGAAATAACGAAGTCATTCTGATCCTGCAAAGCGGGAGAAGAATCTCTTTTTACTCAGTCTAATAAAAATTTGAAAATATAATGGAGTTAAAATGAAACGTATTCTGATATTATTTTTATTCTTGAGCATTACGGCAATATCTTTTGCTCAAGTTGATAGAACAAAATTTCCGCAAGCAGGGCCGGCACCGGAAGTTAAAATAGGCAATGCAGAATCATTTGTGTTACCCAATGGCCTTAAAGTATTTGTAGTTGAAAACCATAAACTTCCTAAAGTTACATTCAGCCTTGTCCTTGATCGAGATCCAGTTGTTGAAGGTAAAAATGCCGGATACACATTAGCTGCGGGTGAATTATTACGTAAAGGAACTAAGAACAGACCTAAAGACAAACTTGAACAGGAAGTTGATTTTCTCGGCGCAGATTTAGGTACATCTTCTACAAGTGTTTTTGCTTCCGGATTATCAAAATACACCGATAAGATCATGAATATAATGGCAGATGTAATTTTGAATCCGGACTTTAAGCAAGAAGAACTTGATAAGATTACCAAAGAAGCTTTATCGGGATTAGCTTATTCAAAAGATGATCCGGATGCAATTTCAAACCGCGTTGAAAAAACATTAGTATTCGGGAAAGAACATCCTTATGGAGAATTTGAAACAGAAGAAAGTGTTAAATCAGTAACACTTGATATGTGCAAAAAATATTATGAAACATATTTTAGACCTAATATTTCTTATTTGGCAATTGTAGGTGATATCAATAAAGCGAAAGCTAAAACTCTTGTAGAAAAATATCTTGGCAAATGGGAGAAAAAAGATGTTCCTAAAAACACATTTACCAATCCTAAAGCGCCAATCGTAAATAAAGTTGCATTGGTTGATAGATCAAATTCGGTTCAGTCGGTAATATCAATCTGTTATCCTGTTGATTTGGCAATTGGAAGCGAAGATGCAATGAAGGCAAAAGTTGCAAATTTAATTCTTGGCGGAAGCGCAACAGCTAGATTATTTATGAATCTTAGAGAAAGCAAAGCATATACTTACGGCGCTTACTCAAGTCTAAATCCGGATAAACTGGTTGGAAGTTTCAATGCCTCTGCAAAAGTTAGAAATGTTGTTACCGATAGTGCTGTGACTGAAATGTTCAACGAGATGAAAAAAATTAGAAATGAGAAAGTCACGGAAAAAGAACTTCAGAGTGCAAAAAATTTATTATCAGGAAATTTTATACGTAGTTTAGAGCAGCCGGCTACCATTGCAAGCTTTGCCATCAATACGGCACGCTATAATCTGCCGAAAGATTATTACAAAAATTATTTGAAAAATCTAAATGCTGTTACTGTAGATGATGTTCAGACCATTGCTAAAAAATATATCAAGCCGAATAATGCAATTGTTTTTGTTGTTGGAAACGGTGAAGAAGTTGCCAAGAACCTTTCCAAATTTAGTGTAAGCGGAAAAATTGATTACTATGATGTGTCCGGCGAAAAAGTTGATCCGAATGTAAAGAAAGTACCAGAAGGAGTTACAGTAGATCAAGTATTGAGCAAATATGTTGAAGCAATTGGTGGTAAAGAAAACATTCTCAAGGTGAAAGACAAAACAACTAAAATGTCGGGTGCAATGCAGGGTATGAATATTACAATGACGCAAATTCAGAAATCGCCGAATAAATTTTATCAACTTATTGACTTTGGAGTTGGACAACAGTCAATGATATTTGACGGCGAAAAAGGAAAGATGAGTGCTATGGGACAAGAACAAACTATGCCGCCAGAACAAACCGAGCAAATGAAGATGGGTTCTCTTTATACAATGTTAGAATACAAAGAGAAGGGGATTAAATATGAATTAACTGGAATGGAGACGATCAATAATAAAGATGGTTACAGAGTTTTGTTTACATATCCTTCAGGCAAAAAAAATACAAATTATTATGATGTAAATACCGGATTACTTTTGAGACAGACTTCCGAACAAGGCGGCAATGTTCAAACTGTTGATTTTGAGGATTACCGAGATGTTCAAGGTGTTAAATATGCATTTAAAATGAGCGTTGGTACACCAAACGGCACGGTTGACTTAATAACTAGTTCAGTTGAAATAAATACAAACCCCAATGACTCGCTTTTTGAGGTAAAATAAAACATTTCTAGCCCATCGCTATAAGCCCAACTTTTAATATTGTTGGGCTTCTTTTTTCCCACAAATATTTTTTTTATTAAACGGAACTTTTATAAGTTTGGAAACGACTTATACAATATATGTTTCCAGCGGAACCATTATTGGACAAATGGTGTTTTTAAAATAAGCATTAAACAGAGAAAAAATGATTCGAGATATTGAAATAAAAGAAAGAATTCTTCAAACAACCAAAGAAATGTTTTATAAGTTCGGTTACTCAAAAGTAACCATGGAAGAAATAGCTGCCGATTTAGGTATAAGCAAAAAGACTCTGTATAAACATTTCTCTAACAAAGAACATATTTTAAAAGAAATTGTTAACGGTGCTAAATGCGAGATTGAAACATATGTTGATAATTTGATTGAAGACAAACAAACAGAGTTTATTACAAAGCTTCAGAATTTTATGGCGTTTGTAGTTTCTCATTTTTCACGTCTGTCTAATCCAATCGTACAAGATCTTGTAAAAAACCAGCCGGAAGTTTGGAAAGATATTCAGGAATTCCGTAAAAAAAATGCTCACGATTGTTTTACGCGATTAATAAATCAAGGAATTAAAAACGGAATTTTTAGAGATGATATTAACAGTGAAGTAGTGACCATGCTTTATTTCTCTGCCGTCCATGGAATGCTGAATTTGGAAACACTTTCGCAATTACCAATCACTGCCGATGAAGCATACAAGATAATTGTTAGAGTTCTTTTTGAAGGGATCTTTACTTCTGAAGGCAGAAAAAAATTCAAAAACAAAATTCAATAAAAGATAATTATGGAGAATCAATAATATGTACAGATCTAAACGCAATGTAATTTTTTGGATTGCCATTTTGCTATTGTTCAATTTTAAAATTAACGCTCAAGAAAAATTTTCACTTACAATTGAACAAGCAATAGAAATCGGATTACAAAACAGTAAAACACTTCATTCTTCACTAATGAAAGTAAAATCTGCTGATGCAAGAATAAGTGAAATGAATGCAATGAGACTGCCATCACTTAAACTTTCGGCCAACTACAGAAAACTTAGCGGTGTTGAACCTTTCTCAATTCAAGGTCCAACCGGCCCGATTACTATTGCACCGTCAATTCTCGACAACTATACAACAACGTTGACACTTTCTCAGCCGTTGTTTACCGGATTTAGATTATTGAGCAATTCAAATATTGCTGAGTATACTGCAGGTTCTACCAATGAAGAATATAACAAAGACAAGGTAGAGCTTATATTCAATATTAAGAATGCATATTGGTCATTGTTCAAAGCAATTCAGCTACAAAAAGTAATGGATGATAATGTACTAATGGTAAAAGCCCACGTTGAAGACGCAAAAAATTTATTGAAAGTTGGAATGATGACTCAAAACGATGTACTAAAACTTGAAGTGCAACTTTCCGATATGATGTTCAGACAAGTTGACGCGGAAAACGCCGTAAAACTTTCTGCGGTAGCGTTAAATAGTGTTTTGAGTATTCCGCTAACAACTAAAATTGAAATATTGTCTTCTGCAAATTTAACCATGATGAATTACAGTGAATTAAGTAAATTAATCGGTGAAGCAGTCGAACAGCGTCCCGAATTAAAATCAGCAGATTACCGCATAAAAGCAAGCGAAGCCGGGGTAACAATGGCGAAATCATCGTGGTATCCGCAAATTAGTTTGTATGGAAATTATTATTACAGCAGACCCAACCAGAGAATCTTTCCCTCCAAAGATGAATTTAAGGATACATGGGATGCAGGCGTGAACTTAAGTTTAAATGTTTGGGATTGGCTTACAACGGCTCATCAAACAGAACAAGCACAAGCAACTTTAGCCCAAGCTGTTGACGGATTGGGAATTATAAAAGACAACATAACACTTGAAGTTACTCAAAATTATTTATCTGTTAATCAAGCAAAAAGAAAAATTGATATATCGGAGTTAACTGTTAAACAGGCAACAGAGAATATGAGAATGACGGCAGATAAATTTAAGAATGGACTTGCTCTAAGTTCGGATGTAATTGATGCGGAAACTTCTCAATCCACAGCTAAAATTAATTACACTAATTCAATTGTTGATTATGAACTTGCAAAAGCAAAATTAGAAAAATCAATCGGTAAATAAAAAATTAATTATTTGGAGATATAAATCATGAAGCAATGGAAAACAATAGTCTCGGTTATAGTGATTCTTGCAATCATAATTGCCGTACTGTTTATGAACAAAAGAAAAATGGCTGCTACAACAGCAGGCGGAATAAAAGATGTTTATTACGTCTCGGTAGATAAAGTTGAAAAGAAAAATCTTTCGGAAATTTTATCGCTTGTTGGAAATATTACGGCCAACAATGATGTTAATATAATTTCTGAAGCAGCTGGAAAAATAACGGGAGTGTTTACAAAAGTCGGCGATTATAAACAAGCCGGATCGGTTCTTTTTCAAGTTGATGATGAATTAAAGAAAGCCGCTTTTATGAGCGCTGAAGCAAATTATGAAAAAGCAAAAAAAGATTATGAAAGATTTAAAACTCTTTATCAGCAAAAATCAGTTTCCGATTCTCAATTAGATCAGGCTAAACTTGGCGCTGCTATTGCCGAAGCTCAATACATTGTGGCAAAAAGACAACTTGAAGACACACAAATAAAAACACCAATTTCAGGTTATGTATCTGCACGCTATGTTGATTTAGGTTCAATGGTCCAAGGTGCGCCTCAAGCCACTCTTGTTGCAAATATAGTTGATATCGGAAGATTAAAAGTTAAACTTAATCTTGCAGAACGGGATGCATTCCTAATAAAAACGGGAGACCAAGTAAAAGTTACGGTTGATGTTTATCCGGGAATAACTTTTAACGGAAGAATAGAATCGGTTAGTTCAAAAGGAGACGACGCCCATACTTATCCCGTGGAGATTAGCATAAACAATGAAAAAGTTCATCCTCTTAAAGCAGGGATGTTTGCGCGAGTTGAATTTACTTCAATCAAAAATAGAGAAACAATTGTCATTCCTAGAGAAGCTCTGGTTGGCAGTGTAAAAGAACCACAAATTTTCGTTGTTGAAAACGGAATTGCAAAGCTCCGTAATTTAACTGTTGGCAGTCAATCGGGGATTTATGTTCAAGTATTACAAGGATTGATGGAAGGTGAAACAATAGTTGTAAACGGACAAAATAATTTAGTGGATAATTTAAAAGTTGAGATAGTTAATAAGTAAAAAGGATTTTTAAAATGACAATTACAGAATTATCAATAAAACGACCGTCGCTTGTAATCATTGTGTTTGCGGCGCTGATTGTTCTTGGTCTGTTCGCATTTCGCCAGTTGAAATATGAATTGCTGCCTAAAATTTCTCCGCCGGTTATAACAATTACAACAATTTATCCCGGGGCTTCGCCTAACGAAGTTGAAACCGGTGTTACTAAAGTTATAGAGGATGCAGTTTCCGGTATGGACAAAGTATCATCGGTGCGTTCTTCATCATCCGAAGGAGTATCGTTTGTAATCATAGAGCTTTTGCAATCTGCTAATACGGATCTTTCACTTCAGGATGCACAAAGAAAGGTTGGACAGATTACAGCTGGTTTACCCTCAGGAACTAAAGCACCAACGATTTCAAAATTTGCACTTGATGAAATTCCGATTTTAAGAATGGGTGTATCTGCAGATATGGACTCAAGAGCATTTTATCAATTTGTGAAAGATAAAATTCAGCCGTTGCTTTCAAGAGTTCCTGGCGTAGGACAGGTTGCACTTGTTGGCGGTGAAGAAAGAGAAATAAAAGTTAATCTTGATCTTCAAAAACTTAGAGCGTATGGATT
>Ga0172369_10008486_pt1 | contig 11649 bp, 10 predicted proteins | sample LakKiv25m_FD_114539 | JGI IMG/M metagenome (GOLD analysis project Ga0172369, IMG submission 114539) | Freshwater microbial communities from Kabuno Bay, South-Kivu, Congo - kab_022012_11.25m | ecosystem: Environmental > Aquatic > Freshwater > Lake | place: Democratic Republic of the Congo... | reverse complement strand
GCGAAGTCTACGATGCCCGCGAAGCGCTACGTCTCGGGCTCGTCAATGCCGTGGTTCCCGACGAGGAGCTCGAGGCTACCGCCGAAGCGATGGCGAAGAAGATCGCAAAGCTGCCGCAGAACGTTGTACGGCTCAACAAGACCCTCACCAACCGGGTCTACCAACTGGCCGGGCTGGAGCAAGGGACGGCCTGGAACCGGAACGCCGACCTCCGGGCCATGGCCTCGACGCACGATGCCACTACGGAAGAACGCCACCGGGTTCGCCGGAGCCAGGGTTGGGACGCATTCAAGCGAGAGCGCGACGAGGGCTACGAGCGGCGATAGGCAAGATCTCCTGGGTAGTCGCAGACTCGACGGTAACCGGCATTACACACCAACCGGCGGCGACGCCGAACCTGGCGACGGCCAATCGCAAGGCTGGCCTGTGGTAGACTGAGCCAACCCCCAAGGCTTGAGGTACCAGTCGCGTGCCCGAACGTATCCTCGTTTGCGTGGGATGGCCCTACGCCAACTACCTGTTGCACGTTGGGCAGGTAGCGGGCGCCTACCTGCCCGCCGACGTATTCGCACGCTACCAGCGCCTCGCCGGGAACGAAGTGGCGATGGTTTCCGGGTCCGACTGCCACGGAACGCCCATCACGGTCACGGCGGAAAAGGAAGGTGTCGAGCCCCGGGCCATCGTCGAGCGCTACCATCAGAAGATTCTCGAGGTATGGGAACGACTTGGCATCACCTTCGACGTCTTCACAACAACCCTGACCGAGAACCACTACGCAACGACCCAGGACATTTTTCTGCGTCTGCTGGAGAAAGGCCTGCTCTACAAGCAGGCACAGGAGCAACTGTTCGACCCCGAGGCTGGCCGCTTCTTACCCGATCGCTATGTAGAGGGCACATGCCCGCTTTGCGGCTACAAGGAAGCCCGCGGTGACCAGTGTGACAGCTGTGGCAAGACACTCGATGCTGTGGATCTGATCGACCCTCGAAGCAGGATGAGCGGAGCCACCCCGATTGTCCGGCAGTCAGAGCACTTCTTCCTCAAACTCACGGCCCTGCAAGAGCAACTTCATGACTGGGCCAGTAAGCAGGCGCACTGGAGGCGCAACGTCCTCAACTTTACCCTTGGGATGCTCGAAGAGGGGCTCAAAGATCGTGCCATCACGCGGGACATTAGCTGGGGCGTGCCGGTCCCGGTGGAAGGCTACGAAGGCAAGTGCATTTACGTGTGGTTCGACGCCGTGATCGGCTATCTTTCGGCCACCAAAGAGTGGGCCCAGCGCCACGGCGATCCAGAAGGCTGGAAGCCCTTCTGGCACGATAGCGCGACCCGCTCGTACTACTTCATCGGCAAAGACAACATCCCTTTCCATACTGTCGTCTGGCCAGCGATGCTGGCCGGCTACGGCGGACTCAACCTTCCCTATGACGTACCGGCGAACCAGTATGTGAATTTCGCTGCAGGCCAAAAGCAGAGCAAGTCGAAGGGCACGGGAACATGGGTCCTCGACCTGCTCGACACCTACAGCGCCGATACGGTTCGCTTCTACCTGACTTCAATCATGCCGGAGACGAGCGACTCCGAGTTTCGCGAGGAAGAGCTGATCCGCACGAACAACGATGTCCTGATCGCGACCTGGGGCAATCTAGCAAACCGCGTCATCTCGATGATCCACCGCAACTTCGGCGGAGTGGTACCCGCCGCGTCAAAGATGTCCGCAGAGAGTGTCAACCTCATCGACGAAGCGAAAAGAGCGTTCGCAACCGTCGGCACCGAGTACGGAGCGTGTCACTTCCGCAGCGCTCTCAGCGAGTGCCTCAAGCTCGCGCAATCCGCGAACAAGTACCTTGACGACCGGGCACCATGGAAGGCGGTCAAGAGCGACTCGGCTCACGCAGCCGAGACGGTCGCCACCGCCCTCAACGTAATAAGCGCGCTCAAGGTGCTGCTCCACCCGATCATCCCGTTCTCGACATCGGAACTGCACTCGGATCTTGGTCAGCAAGGAACGATACTCGAAAGCGGATGGCGATATGCGGAGATCTCGCCAGGGACCCGACTCGGCCCGGTGCATCCCCTGTACTCCAAGATCGAACTCGCACCGGAGAATCAGAATTGACGAGCGTGTTCGACTCCCACTGCCACCTGCAGGATTCTGCGTTCGATGGCGACATCGACGCGACTCTGGAACGTGCGGCCGCTGCTGGCCTTTTCGGATTGACCGTCTGCGGATACGACGCCGAAAGCAACGCTGCTGCACTGGCCCTTTCGTCCCCTTCGCCCATCGTCTTCCCCGCCGTGGGATTTCACCCCCACGAGGCCAGCAAAGTCACGCCTGGCATCCTGACCGACCTCGAGTCACAGGCGAAGCTCCCCGGTGTCGTCGCCGTGGGAGAGATCGGCCTCGACTTCTACCACGACCTGTCGCCGCGGGATCGCCAGCGGAAAGTGCCCGACGAGCAGCTCGCAATTGCAATTCGGGTTGGGAAACCCGTGTCTGTGCACTCTCGTGGCGCGGAGGACGACATCTACGGCCATCTCGCTGCCTACGCAGGCGCCTCTCCACTGAGAGCGCAGGGACGGCCCGTCGGTGTCATGCATTGCTTCGGCGGAACGCTCCCACAGGCGGAGATGTACGTCGCTCTCGGCTTTCTTGTGTCGATCCCCTGCAGCAGCACCTACCCAAACAACCATGCGTCGCGACGGATTGCGGCGGGCCTCCCCCCTGACTCCCTCGTCGTCGAAACCGATAGTCCCTATCTCCCCCCGCAGCAACTGCGCGGTAGGCGCAACGAGCCGGCACACGTCGTCGCCGCCGTGCAGGCCGTCGCGTCGGCTCGCGGGATCACCTTCGATGAAGCAGCGGAAATGACCTGCCGCAATGCATGGCGGCTTTTCGGAATCCCAATCCCCGCACTGGTAGCTACAACATGACACAGACAGTCTCTGTGACATCGCTCTATGGACCCGTGGCCGACGACATGATCCTTGTCGATGACCTGCTCGAGTCGACCAAACGAGTGGAGATTTCGGCGCTCAAGCGCATGCTCGATCACGCGCTTGATGGCAAGGGCAAGAGGTTGCGGCCCGCGCTCGTCCTGTTGGCGGGGACGTTTGGCGAGTACAACCTCAACCGCCTGGTCCCGCTCGGCGCTGCGATTGAGCTCTTGCACACCGCCAGCCTCGTCCACGACGATGTGGTCGATGGCGCCGCCAGCCGGCGGGGGCGTCCAACCGCTAACTCACTGTTCGACAACGCGCTCACCGTGCTGCTGGGCGACTACATGTTTGCCAATGCGGCGGAGATGGTGACGCGCACCGGAAGCCTTCCCGTCACGCGGCTCTTTGCACTTGCGCTCATGAAGATGACTAGTGGCGAACTGGATCAGGACGCCGCGGCATTCGATGTCGGCCGCGACATTCAGCACTACCTCTGGCGCGTGGGCGGCAAGACAGCCGCGCTCTTTGCCAATGCCGGAGAAGGCGGCGCGATCCTTGCGGGGTGCAACGAAACGACAGTCGACGCGTTGCGGACCTACGGCTACTGCATCGGGATGGCGTTCCAGATTGTGGATGACATCCTCGACTTCAACGGCGACGAGGCCGAACTCGGCAAGCCGGTTGGCGGCGATCTGCGCGAGGGGACTGTGACGCTGCCGGCCCTGCTTTTCCTTGACCGTTTCCCCAAGGACAACCCGATCAAGCGATTCTTCTTGGCGAAGCGCAACCGCGAGGAGCACCTCCAGGAGGCCCTCGAGTCCATCCGCACGGTGGGTGTGCTCGATGAGTCGTTGGAAATGGCCCGGGAGTACGTTCGCCGCGCGAATGATGCGATCACGGCCCTGCCACCCACCGACGCGCACCGCAGCCTGTGCGAGATCGGCGAGTACGTGTTGGCCCGCCGAAGCTGAGCCGGAGGTCAGTACTTGGGTGTGCCCTTCTTCAGGACGCGCCCCTGCTCGACGAGATCGGGTACGTCGGCCGGCTTGACAGTGCTGCCGTAGAGGTCGGTGAGCTCACCCTTCTTCGCCTCAAGCTGCATGTCGCGAATCTCAGAGATCTCGCCCTTCAGTTTGCGCCTCTTCGGTTCGGGCTTGTTTATCTCGGGGTGCTCATTCGGGCGCCCGGACGTGATGAGCGAGGAGACCTTCTGGCCAAGATGGTAGTACTTGCCGTCGTCCGGGATCCGACGGGGGTAACCTTCCCGAAACGTGAAGGCCGAGAACGACGTCGGCATGATTCGAGGGGCGTCCTTGTAGCATTCGGGGCATGGCACGGGGTCGGATGCCTCTCGCATCGGCCTAAGCTCTTCGAAGATGCCGTTACAGGATGCACAGAAGTATTCGTAAAGGGGCATTCGTTGAAACCTCAGGAGCCTTGTGGCAATTCTACGCCCTCGCTGTGGGGAGCGGACACTCGGGAGGCCAGAGCGCTCACCTGCTCAAGGTAAGGGCGCGTCCGGGGTTCGTGTTCCAGGAAGTGCCGCACGACTTCGGCCATCACACCCTCAAGTTCGTGTCCGAGATCTTCGTCGATGCGCAGACTGGCCATCGACCCAATATCGGTGCTGTGAGCGTAACGCAGCACTTTGACCGCCCGGAGGCTGATGATCCTGCCTCCTCCGGCTTTCGCGCGGCAACCGGTACAGACGAAGCCGCCCGCCGATGGCGACAGGAACACGTCGCCTGCCAGGATACGGCCACCACACACCGCACACGCATCCAACTGCAACTCGTATCCAGTGAGCGCAAGCACATGAAGCTCAAAATACCGGGCAACATGGGACGGAGCACCACCTTCAAGTGCATCGAGCAGGGCCAGCAAGAGCTCGTAGAGCCCGGGATTCTCGGCCCGCTCGATGGTGAAGCGATCGACCAGCTCTGCACAGTAGATGGCCACGGCACCGCATTGGAGGTCGTCCCGGACAGCACGATAGGGAGCGATCGTCTCGGCCTGGGTGAAGACGTCGAGCGACCGTCCGCGTGCGAGCAACAGGCTGCTCCGCGTGAGCGGTTCCAGGTGGCCCCGCATGCGGCTTCGGGCCTTCCGCACACCCTTGGCTATCGCATCAAACTTTCCCTCGCGGGGGCTAAAGACGGTGAAGATGCTGTCGGCCTCACCCAGGTTCCGCCGCCGGAGGATGACGCCCTCCGTCTTGTAGACGCGCGAGCGATCAGCCATTGCTACAGCTCCTGCCGGCCCTCCAGCGCGCGGGCAAGCGTGACATCATCGGTGTACTCGAGGTCGGCTCCACTGGGGAGTCCGCGCGCAAGCCGGGTGACCTTCACGCCCAGCGGACCGACAAGCCGCTGGACGAACATGGCAGTGGCTTCGCCCTCGAGACTCGGATTCGTCGCCATGATGACCTCCGCCACGTTGCCCTCGCCAACGCGGCGGAGCAGCTCGCGAATGTGTAGATCCTCTGGTCCAATGCCGTCCATCGGATTGAGAACACCATGCAGCACGTGGTAGCGGCCGTGGTAGCTGCCAGCACGCTCGATGGCAAGAACGTCAAGTGGTTGCTCGACCACACAAATCATGCTCGAGGCGCGCCGCGTGTCGGAACACATAGCGCATGGATCCGTCTCGGTGATGTTTAGGCAGAGCGAGCAGAACACGATGCGGCTCTTCACGTCGCTGATCGCCCGCGCAAGCGCGAAGGCCTCTTCCTCCGAGATGCGGAGGATATGATAGGCAAGTCGCTGCGCCGACTTCGGCCCCACCCCCGGGAGCTTGTGCAACGCCTCAATTAGCCGGGCAATCGGCTCAGGTGTGCCTGCGACGCTGTCCGGCATCGAGCTAGCCGATCCCAAGTCCAGGAAGGTTCAAGCCGCCGGTGATAGCGCCGAAGGACTTCGCCTGCAGCTCATTCGCCTTGTCGGAGGCATCAACGATCGCCGCCATGATGAGGTCCTGGAGCATCTCCACGTCGTCGGGGTCGACCACCTCGGGCTGAATCGTGATCCCGGTGATCTTGTGCTCCCCGGACATTTCTACCCGCACCGCTCCCCCGCCGGACGAACCCGACACCGATGTTGCGGCCAGTTCTTCCTGCGCCTTCGCGAGCATCTCCTGGGCGGCTGCCAGGGGGTTGCCGCGCGTACCCGCACCGATACCGGGCAAACTACCGCCGCCAGCCCGACGGAGGTAACGATTCCGCCCGCTGCTCTTTGCCATCAACTATTGTCCTTCGCTACAGGGGTAGCGCCGAGCGCCCGGGCGGCCTCGACCAGATGGCCACCTTTGGGGGCTCGTCTTGCCGCCTGGCTGACGCGCTCCACCTGCCGAACCCTGAGATGGACCGGGTGACCTAGCAAGATTTCGGCCTGCTGTTCTACGAGCGTCCGGCAGTCCTTGTCCACCTTTTGCATATGGAGCGGGTGGTAGAAGCCGAGTTCGAGCTCGGACTCGCTGATTGCGATCACCTCGCACGACCCGTTGAGCCATGCTCCCAGCACGGCGTTTGTCGCCTTGCACCCATCGAGGAGTTCACGCATGAACCGTTCCTCACGCGACTGGGGCTCCGCCGTTGTGGAACCCGGTGATGCACCGGGTACTCTGCGGCCCGGTTGTCCTCGTGCTGGCATCCGGCTGGCGCCGACCTGTGCCGCCGCCGTCCCCGCCGTGCTCCCGGTCTCGGCAGCGAAACCACCGAGGATTGAGCTCGCGCAGGCAAGTTCGAGCGGGATAGGGCTGGCGGGGTCGAGGCGGAAGTCCGCACGAGCGAGCTCGTAGATCGCGGCTGTCAGGTGTCGCAGGTTGCTGCCATGCTCCTTCGCGATCGTGACCAGGCGCGAGGCCGCATCCGGTTGCGGCCCGCGTTCCTCCACCACCCCCACGAGCCGAATGAGCACGCTGCGAAGAATGTCGACCGCCTCGCGCGTGAACCGCGCCACATCGATGCCATCGTCCGCCACCGCGCGCGCAATATTCAGAGCGGAACCAAGGTCGTCGCTGATGAGCGCCAGCGCCAGCTTCTCACTCCGCGGATCGTGAACCATGCCAAGCGCTGCGAGCACGTCGTCGGTGGACGGCGCCTCGCCGTAGCGAGCCACCACCTGCTCGATGAGCGTGATAGCGTCTCGCATCCCACCACGCGACTGAATGGCAATTGCCAACAGCCCTTCACCTGGAATAGCGAAGTGCTCCTGCTCGGCGATGAAGCGTAACCGACCGACAATGGCATCGTTCGGAACGCGGTGGAAGTCGTAGCGCTGGCAGCGTGAGACGATGGTCGCGGGAACCTTGTGCAGCTCCGTGGTCGCCAGGATGAAGAACGCATGCGGTGGGGGCTCCTCGAGCGTCTTGAGAAGGGCGTTGAAGGCGCCCTCGGTGAGCATGTGCACCTCATCGAGGAGGTAAACCTTGCGCTGGAGGTCGCTCGGGGCAAACGCGATCTTGTCACGCAGTTCGCGAATGTCTTCGATACCGCGGTTGCTTGCCGCGTCCATCTCGATGAGGTCCAGCGCGTTGCCACGAAGAATTGCAAGGCAAGGCGCGCAGGAGTTGCAAGGCTCTCCCGCGCGCAGGTTTGTGCAATTGAGCGCCCGCGCGACGATCCTGGCGGTGGTCGTCTTGCCTGTTCCGCGAGGGCCGCTGAAAAGGTAGGCGTGCGCTACCTGACCGGTCGAGAGGGCATTTCGGAGTGTGGTGACGATGTGATCCTGCCCCACAACTTCGTCAAAGCCGCGCGGCCGCCATTTCCCGTAGAGCACCGGACCCTCAGTCGATCGAGATAGTGTCAGTATAGAACCGATGTGCCGGAGCCACGACTGGAGCCACCTCGCGTTTCGCGCCCAGTGACAGCGCCCCGGCCACCTGCGCCAGTGCCCCCGGCGGCACGGGAGCGCGCACTGCGCTCGGCAACTGGTCCACCAGGATCAGCAAGCTGAAGCCGTAGCCTGAGCCAAAGCGCCTTCTCGCGACGGGACTGCCTCCGGGCAGTCCCGTCCGCGTTCTCGGCGATCCGCGAGCCCCTCGTCGCCTGTTCGTAGCAGGCGGTCCCGCTAGAATCGACAGCACTTACATTGCCAGGCGACCGGCGAACGGCCCGGCGCCAAGCAGAATGGTGTCCAATGTCTTCGCAGAGCACGCATCCCCTCGACCCCATCTTTCACCCCCGCGCTGTTGCCGTTGTCGGTGTCTCGTCGCAGCAACGCGGGCCAATGGGCGGGTTCTACCAATCCCTCCTGGAAGCAGGCTTTCCTGAGATTGGCGGCCTCTACCCCATCAATCCGAAAGTCAGCGAGATCGACGGGAAGCGCTGCTACCCCTCGCTGCTCGAAACGCCCGACCCGGTCGACCACGTGATCTCCATGGTCCCGGCGCGGGCTGTGCCGGAGCTGGTCGATCAGTGCATTGTGAAGAAGGTGCGGTCCATCCACCTGTTCACCGCGGGTTTCTCCGAAACGGGAGACGAGGTGATGGCCGCAGCCGAGCGCGACGCGGTCGCGAAGCTGCAGCGCGCCGGGATTCGCGCCATCGGGCCGAACTGTATGGGCCTGTATGTTCCCTCAGGCAGGCTCGCATTCATGAACGGCTTTCCGATGGACCCTGGCAATGTGCTCCTGCTCTCGCAATCGGGCGCAAACGCCGGCGAAATCATCGGGGAGCTCGCCGGTCGCGGGGTTCGCTTCTCGAAGGCCATCTCCTACGGCAACGGGGCCGACCTGAAGGCATACGATTTCCTCGACTACGCCGCCAGCGACCCCGAAACAGAGGTTGTGGCCGCCTATGTTGAGGGCGTCCAGGACGGACGGGAGTTCTACGACGCGCTGAAACGCTGTGCACGGGTGAAACGAACCATTGTTCTCAAAGGTGGGCTCACCCAGTCGGGATCGCGCGCGGCACACTCGCACACCGGGTCGCTGGCGGGGTCAAGCGAGATCTTCGACGCGGTCTGCCGGCAGGCCGGCGCCGTGCGCGCGGAAACCATGGACGAGCTCCAGGATCTTGTCGTCGCAGCATCGACGAACACCTGCCACATCAACGGCACCGGTGTCGCGATGATGGCCGGCGGAGGCGGCGGCTTCGCTGTCCTGTCGGCCGATGCCATCGACCGCGAAGGGCTCGTGGTGCCGCGCATGCCGGCCGAGGCCGTGCGGCGCATGCGCGAATTCATCCCCGTTGCGGGAAGCAGTGTGAACAACCCCATCGATGCCATGCCCGATGACGAGCACGCGGACGAGATGCTTCGGATCGTGGCCACCGCGGAAGGAATCGACATGGTTTTCATGGGTCCGATGATGAGCCGAAATCGCATGGCTGCACTGCGCCCATCCGCCACCGGGCTGCCCGCCAGCGAAGAGATGTCCGTGGCAATGGTGGAGGCATCGAAGGAAGCCGCCGTCCAGATGCGGCGCCTGCAGGATGAGACCGGTGTTCCGGTCGTTGGCATTCAGCGGAGCGGACGCATGGCACGCATGATGGGGTTGGCCAGCGACGCGTTCAACGTGGCAACGTACGAACAGGGAATTGGCACCTACCCGAGCGTAGCCCGTGCGGCGCGCACCATCGCCCGGGTGCGCAGCTGGCGCGAGTATCGCGACGGGCTCCCGGACATCCTCTGACGTCGCCCACCGATGGCTCCACGCTTCTCACCAACTGCTCATAGCGGCGCACGCCCGTAGAATCGGGGCCACTTACATTGCCAGGCGACCGGCGGCGGCCGGCGCCAAGCAGATTGGTGTCTGATGTCCACGCAGAGCATTCATCCCCTTGACCCCATCTTCCACCCCCGTACTGTTGCCCTTTTTGGCGTCCCTTCGAATGCCGAAGCCTGGGGCTCCATGTTCCACCAGTCGCTGGTCGAGTCCGGCTACGACACATCCCGCATGTTCCTGATCAATCCAAAAGCAGACAAGATCGGCGAACTACCCTGCTACCACACACTGCTCGACGTTCCAGCGACCGTGGACCACGTCATCTCGCTGGTTCCGGCACGCGTCGTGCCGGACCTTGTCGATCAGTGCATTGCCAAGGGTATCCGCTCGCTACACCTTTTCACGGCCGGATTCTCAGAGACCGGCGACGCGAAGATGGCGCAGGTTGAACGCGAATCCATCGAGAAACTCCGGGCAGCCGGGATCCGAACCATCGGTCCCAACTGCCTGGGCCTCTACATCCCCGCCAGCGGCATGACCTTCTCGGGCGAGTTCCCGATGGAGTCGGGCAACGTCATGCTCATCTCACAGTCAGGCGCCAACGCCGGCGAGATCGTTCGCAGCCTGACTCCCCGCGGCGTGCGCTTTTCGAAGGCTGTTTCGTTCGGCAACGGCGCTGACCTCAAGGCTCACGACTTCTTCGATTACGCCGCGAGTGACCCGGAGACCCAGGTTGTCATCTCATACCTCGAAGGCGTATCCGGTGGCAGGGACCTCTACGACGCGCTGAAGCGCTGCGCAGCCGTGAAGCCAACGATCATTCTCAAAGGCGGACTCTCAGGCGCGGGCGCCCGGGCAGCGAGCTCACACACCGGCTCGCTGGCTGGATCGCGCGAAGTGTTCGAAGCCGTATGTCGACAAACCGGCGCGATTCGCGCCGACTCGATGGAAGAATTGCAGGATCTTACGGTCGCCGTTGCGACGAGCGCGCGCAACGTTGCCGGACGGCGCTCGATCTTGGTCGGTGGTCCCGGCGGGTTCGCGGTCCTATCGTCCGACATCATTGCCGGCCAGGAACTCGAACTCCCGGAGACGCCCGAAGACGCCAAGCGGAAGCTCCGCGAGTTCATCCCTGTTGCGGGCACGAGCGTGAACAACCCCATCGATGCCCATCCGCGCGACCGCGAACAGATGGAGCGCATGATGCATGCGCTCTGCGATTCTGGCGCCTACGACGTCGTCTTCAGCACCACCCTCGGCACGTTCTCTCCTCCGGGTGGACCAGGCCGTGCCCGGCGCAGCGCCCGCAACGCGGACCCCGGCCTCGGCCAGTCGCCCGAAGAACGCGCGGCCGCCGAGAAGGAGCGGGCGGACGCGGAGACCGAGCGTGCGCGGGAGGGCGCGAAACTCGTCGCGAAGCTCCAGGCCGAGATCGGCGTTCCCATCCTCTTCGTCCAGCGCGCCTTCGGCGAATCCGCAAACCGCGAAGCGAGCGCTGCCTTCGAACAGGGGATCGGGGCGTTTCCAGGGGTGCTGCGAGCCGCGCATACGGTCCGTCAGCTGCAGGAATGGCGACAGCGCCGCCAGGGCCTTCCCACTATCTTCTGAACCGGGGCGCTGGCGATCACCGGCCAGCGTGGCCGGTCCACGTTGACGCGGTGCCGAGCTGCCTAACCTCGGCTCCACCTATCCCCCTGGCCCAGCTTCGAGCGGGCAACCACCGAGACGAGAACTCTCGCCGCCGGAGGAGGCACACCTGCGACCACCTCCTCAGACGACCGCACCGTAAAGCATCGCCCGGAACTCGCGCCGGATGTTGTACGTGGTCGACGGCATAAGTTGAGTCATGAAGATAAAGACGAGTTCCTCGGACGGGTCGACCCAGAAGGCCGTGCTTGCTGCTCCGCCCCAGGCGAATTCCCCGGGCGTCCCGGGAACCTGGTACCTCGCCGGGTCGAGCATCACGGAGAATCCAAGGCCGAACCCCATGCCCGCGTAAGCCGTCTCGGTGAACTGCCCACCCAGGGCTACGGACGAGAGATCCCTG
>Ga0172369_10008485_pt1 | contig 11650 bp, 8 predicted proteins | sample LakKiv25m_FD_114539 | JGI IMG/M metagenome (GOLD analysis project Ga0172369, IMG submission 114539) | Freshwater microbial communities from Kabuno Bay, South-Kivu, Congo - kab_022012_11.25m | ecosystem: Environmental > Aquatic > Freshwater > Lake | place: Democratic Republic of the Congo... | reverse complement strand
TGTGCATACGGATCGTTGGGTTTCGAGCGGAAGAGGTACATGAATATTATGCCGGGTTTCCGCTCTCTACCCAACCTACGCGGGGGTGTGCATACGGATCGTTGGGTTTCGAGCGGATGGGTCGCCTGGAAAATTTGATGGATTTCCGCTCTCTACCCAACCTGTGCGGGGGATGTGGGGAGGATGCACAGGAATCCTGTCCATCGGTTGGCTCAAATACCGTCGGGTTTCCAAACCCGACTTACTTATTTACCAACATATTGTGCGATAATTGTTAATGTCCGGAGGAATAAGCATGCGTTTATGGAGTTTGCACCCATCTTATCTCGACAGGCAGGGGTTGCTGGCCTGCTGGCGTGAAGGATTGCTGGCACGAAAGGTTTTGCTGGGACAAACCAAAGGGTACCGCAACCATCCGCAGCTGGAGCGTTTCAAATCTCAATCTGAACCACTTATGGCTATTGATGCTTACCTGTTGGGGATATTTGATGAATCACTGCTGCGGGGGTATTCCTTCGAGCGCGGCAAGATTGGCGCGGGATTAGTGGATCTAAAACTGAACGTTACGGATGGCCAATTAAGATATGAACTGGAACACCTCAAGAAAAAGCTGCAAAAGCGCGACATGGATCGCTATGATCGCCTGGCGACCCTGGTTCAGCCCCTGCCGCACCCCTTGTTCGAGGTGATTCCAGGTGAAGTGGAGGCCTGAGAGCGCGCCTAAGGCAGCAGATTGTCCGGTTTCACCCTTTCCTGGGAAAAACAACCAGGACCTTCGGCGGGTACTTTGCGCTATGTCGATTGAGGTTTTTTATTCGAGTTAAAAACCGCTCATGCCAACCTGTGCGAGGTTACGCTTACTGATTGTTGGGTTTCGAGCGGATGGGTCGCCTGGAAAATTTGATGGATTTCCACTCTCTACCCAACCTACGCGGGGGATGTGGGGAGGATACACAGGAATCCTGTCCATCGGTTGGCTCAAATACCGTCGGGTTTGGAAACCCGACTTACAGATTGTCCGGTTTCACCCTTTCCTGGGAAAAACAACCAGGACCTTCGGCGGGTACTTTGCGCTATGTCGATTGAGGTTTTTTATTCGGGTTAAAAACGCTCTACCCAACCGACACGGGGAGGATGGGCAGACTAAACGTTCAGCCGAAATGCAGAATCAAGGAACCGTAAAACGGCTGATGGCGCAAGACTTGTCGCCTCCTTTGACTTGCGTCTGAACAAACCAGATATAATTTCCAGCATCCAGGGTCTTAGAGTAGGAAGTTTCACTTATCCAATGAACTTGACTCCCGCTCCAATAAACATCACCAATATAAAGATTGGATAAGCCTCCAGGGAATGTAGTATTCCAATGAAGCGTGACCTTGCCGCTTTGTAACGTGAAGGAGACCTTTAGATCATATTTACATTCAAATCCGGTATCAAAAGTAAGGGTTTTTCCGGCAGTGACCTGTATCTCATCTCTTGCATCTCCTGGATCGATAAGCCCATATTGCTCAGGGACAGATTTAATGACCTGATACTTGCCGGGTTCAACCCCTGTGATCGTATATCTCCCCAGTGCATCTGTAATTGAACTGTATTCAAGACCTTTGCAAGCACCTATCCAATTGGAGCACAACATGATGTTCACGCCTTCATATGGATGGTCCCCCCAATTGACCACACCCGTCACGGTCCCCGTGGTGGCGGTGGGTTTGGCGGTCGCCCTGGGGGTGGGTGTGGCAGTCCTGGTCGGCGTCAGCGCGGGCAGGGTTGGGGAGGGGCTGGGCAGGGCTGTTTCGGTTGCAGTTACGGTCGGGGAGGCTGTTGGAGGCGCTGTCATTGCCTGAAACTTTGGCCAGAAGCTGACCGCCAGGATGATCAGCAGGAGTGGTATCCCGATCCACAGGTACTCGCGGCGCAACCAGCCCGGTTTGTTCGCTGGAGGTGGGGTTGAGGGCTGCTCGATGACCGGTTGTGGACTTTGGGCAGGCTGAACAATGGCGCCCGTTTCCAGGGGTGTTACGATGGCCTTGACCCTTTCCACCAGGATCTTGATCTGGGCTTTGGTGGGCGGATTCATGGCTTCCAGCCAGTGGGTGCGCGCCAGGTAGTACTGTTTACCGGGTTCCGGCTCGGTATTATCGATCTTGAAAGGAATAATGGTCAGCTCGTGATTGGCAGCCAGGATGATCTCGCGACCAACATCCCTGGAAGAATTCGATGAGACCGAAAAGATGAGCACCATAACCTTGCATTGCGAGATGGCGGTGGTGATGGCGGTCGGCCAATCATCGCCTGCGGCAATATCACGCGGGGCGATCCAGCAGCGCAGACCGGCGGCCTCCAGGTTGGCGCAGATGCCGTCGGCGATCAGCTTGTCTTTGCTGGAGTGGGAGATGAAGATGTCATGTGTCATACCATTCTCCTTGGGGGATCAGGCAGGTTTGCGATCCAGGATGTGCTCGATGATGGCATCGGCAGCCTGCTGATAAGGGCAGAAGAAGTGGATGTTGGGTTTGCTGGAGAGGTCGAGCATCTCAGCCAGTCCGCTGTTATGCAGACGCACCCAGATGGTCACAGCAGGGTTGAGCTTTAGAACCTTGTAGGTCGCTTCCAGGTTGAGGGCATCAAAACCTGCGGTCAGGATGATCAGGCCCGCATTGCGAATGCCGGTACTTTCAAGTACACCAAGATCAGCCATGTCGCCCTGGATATGAATGACGTTATCGTCATTGAAACCAAGCTCAGCCAGCAAGCCGGGACGCGGATCGAGCAGCACGATGGCGCGCTGCGGGTTCTCCTTGATCAAACGCCGCACCAACTGGCGACCCATCTCACCCACACCGCACAAGACAATATGATCCTGATAACTTTTAATGACCATGAGATCCCATTCCCTTCGATTGACTCGCCTTTGCATATATATGGAAAATACCCTTAATACCCCTTCGCCCAGGATCATTACGGCCGCGACCGGCATGATGAAAGCCAGCAGGACGGGCAGCAGTCTGCCGCCCGTATCCACCCCCTCCAGGCGAGCCATGTAGAACGCATCCAGGAAGAGCTGCGGCCAGCCAGCAGCGGGTTTGGCGCCGAAGAGCTTCAGAACCAGTGCGCCCAGGATCAGCAGCAGGGCAAACAGAGCCAGGTTGATCCAGACCGAAGACAGGATGATGATGAAGTCACGCCAAAATTTCTTAAGCACAGAAGTTATCCCTGGGTTTTAACCACCGCATAACCACCGCGCGCCAGCATTTTTGGAATGCCGCGCACCATGTCGCGATCTTTTTCCTTTTCATCCTCCGGCAGCTCGCTCCAGGGCACCAGGCACTGGTTCAATTTTTTGTTCGTGTCCGTGACAGGTCCAAGCTTCCAGCCATCCTGCAGTTTGACCTGCATCCAGCGTTCATGTTCCCTCTCAGCCAGGAATTCAAGCGCAGCACCGGGGAAGTTAAAGGGAGGTTCGTTGCTGCGGGCCGGGATCATGACGTATCCAGCGCTGGCCAGCTTGACGGGGATATCACGCACGTTCTCGCGATTCTGCTCTTTAAAATTTTCAGACAGTTCCCCATAAGGCACGGTGGTTGCATAGGTGCTTTCGGCGCGGCTTTTGAGACCCTCGCGGTAGATCTCATGAGCTGCCTCGGAAAGATCTTCAAGGATCTTTCCGCTCAACTCGAGCTGCTGTACCAATACCAGGAAATCCTGACCGTCCACGTGCAGGTCCAGCTGGGCTTCGGATGGCAGGCTGGAACGCTCGAAGGAGCGTTTGCCAGCCAACTGGCTCATGGCGATGATCGATTCGATCGAACGGACACCGTGACGGTATTGGCGGGTCTTCATCAGGGCACGCAGGACACCCGAATCGATCTTAAATTTATCTTTATCGAACAGGTCCGGCACACTGCGTATAAGGATCGAGCGCAACAGTATGGCACGGCGGATAATAAAATACGGATCCTGGACAGAAGAATTATCTGTAGAGAGGACAGGGTTGGGGCCGAGGATATTGACATAACCTTTCAAACGGCTGACGAAATCCGGACCCTTGACCACCCGGAAGTTTTCGGGAGACAAGTCTCCGCCAAAGCCCGCCATGCTGATGGAGGTACCACCGGCAAAGACAAAGATGCAGCGACCGATGGGGTGAGCGATCTGGCCCTCCTGGAAACGTCCATCCTGCATGGGCGCCAGGAAATAGCGCAACCAGCCCAGCGGGTTTCCATTAAAAGTGGTATCAAATTCATCCCAGAAGATAAGCGGGATCTTGCCGCTTAAACCGATATCGCGCACCTGGTGCAGGGCAGAGATCAGGTCTGCGGGGGATGCAAATTGCGACAGGTTGAACTCGCGCACTTCGATCTGACCGGGCAGGAGCGAGTTTGCCACCTCGCTGATACCGAAGGACTTCCCGGAACCGGGTGCACCGAACACAGCAATCGAGAGCGGGCGCTTTTGCCCCCCCTGGCAGTATTCTGCCACCAGGGTGCGGATGCTTCGAAAGCTCTCGATCTCCTGCCGGTCCACCGTGAGCAGGTGACCGAACTGCCCGAGGGGTACATCCTGCAGCGCGGCCTCCGGCCCATTGCGCACGATCTGCTCCGCCACCTGGTCCAAACTGCCACGATACCGATCTTGAAGGATGGTCCAGAAACCCGGCGAGACCGGTATTTCATCCACATTACCCGGCTGCTTGATAAAGCGCAGAGGGTCCTGCACTTCGACCGTGGCAAAGGATGACTTGTCCTGGCACAGGCTGGTAGCGATGCGCTTGATTGGAAAGACCAGCGGATTTTGTGCGGAGAGTTGACCTTTTTCTGCATAACCATCTTTATGCAGGGTGCGCATGGCAGTCAGCCCGCTCTGAACGCCGCGCCGCAGGTCCGGGTCAGCCGGGTTCAACAGCAACTGGCGCACGATGCCGGTCGCCAGACAGGTGGTGTAGCCAATGACACCACCGGGATAACCACTCTCCCAGGTGCCTTCTATGGCACCCGGATCGAATATCAGGTAACAGTGCGAATCCTGTGAGGTTTGCCGGGAAACCAGGATGGCACCGGCCGCGCCAAAGGATACGACGACATGCGCACAATGTGAGAGGGCATTAACACAGGGATTGTGAACCAGTTCCCAGAAGACATCCTGGGCTGTGCGCTCCCAGGATAGTTCGCGGCTGATCTGCACTTCGGTCAGGCGCAGGTCATTGGCAGTCGTAACCACCACCAGATGGTCGGCATGCTGGCGGTGCAGGTGCTCCCACAGGGGACCCTGCGCAACTGGCCTGGTCATTTTCAGGACGATCCATTGCAGGGCTTTGCCGGGTGAATTAACAGCCAGAGGCCAGCAATCCGGTGAGTTCCGAAATCCCAGGTCAGCATCATCCAGGACGATGAACCCAGCCTGGTCTGAATCATCCAGGACCTTGATGGGTGGACAGGAGGCTTCAGCACGGCGCAAACCCAGGAATTCATCCACGCGCCAGGCTTTCTGCCTGTCGAGTGTCGGTTTTTCAGCATATTTCTTTTCAGACCAGATCGCAAAAGATTGATGAAATTTGGGGTCACCGGGAATGGCTTCGTTAGCCTGGCGGGGAACTGCAGGCTGACGGATGCTGGTTGCGATGGACTGCTCTGCCAGCAGGTTTGCACAGACTGCTTCAAGCAGGTCAGCCAGCAAAGAGGCGCCGCCGCGCTGCCAATAGATGTCCACAGAATCGTTCAGGCTCCAGACCGAAGCGCTTTTTTTGGCCTGCCCGATGCGGGCCAGGTTCCAATCCATGGTACTATCCCCCGCCACGATCACCAGACGATCTTCAGGTCTTTTTTTCATTGGAACTATCTCCCTTAATGTATATTTTTAGAAACAACTTCTCAAAATATCGGGAAAGATGGAGTGGTTTTCAACTGCAACAACCCCGCTCCTATTTTTTTCGTTACGTTTATATATTGTGCATATTAGCATAATTAGCCGGAAAACAAAAGTGGCAGGGGCGGTATTTATGCAACCGAACAGAGAGGGGTTTGAGCGGATGGGTCAACTGAAAAGTGTCCCGGGTTTCCGCTCTCCAGCCAACCTGTACGGGGGATTGTATACAGTTTGTTGGGTTTCGAGCGGAAGAGGTACATGAATATTATACCAGGTTTCCGTTCTCTACCCAACCTACATGGGGGATTTGGGGAGGATGCACAGGAATCCTGTCCATCGGTTGGCTCAAATACCGTCGGGTTTGGAAACCCGACTTATTTATTACAGGTAGTCCGGTTTCGAACGGATGGGTCGCCTGAAGAATTAGAATGATTTCTGCTCTCTACCCAACCTACGCGGGAGGTGTGCATACAGATCGTTGGGTTTCGAGCGGAAAAGTCACTTGGAATTAATGTTTGTCTTCCGCTCTCTACCCAACCTACAGGGTCTTAAAACCCGTTCCACAATACCAGCGTGGAAATAATAAAAAAGACGAACAAGATCAGGTTGTCGTAGATATCGGCAAGGATCTCTTTCAGGTGCCCCTGCAAGAAGCCCAGGACGGGTTTTTTTAGTAAATAGAGAATCGTGGGCAGGAAGACCAGCATCCAGAGCGGATAGAGGGAGCGCCCGGTCAGGATGGCATAGATCATCATCACAGTGAAGAGGGTCACGGGTATGTAGGTGATGTGAACGATTCTCTTGAAAAAGGTGGTGCCCAGTTTCCCGCCATCGTCAGCATCCGAACCGAGTTTGACGGCGGTCTGAGCCCCTGTGGCGATGGAAAAATAGGCAGTATGCCCGATACCATAGCAGATCATGGCAGCCCCAAAGGCGAGCGCAAGGACAAAGGCGAAGATATCGCCGGCTGGCTGAAAAGCCAGGAAGATATGCAGAGAAGCCAGGCTGTAAAACCAGCAACCCAACAAACCAAGCATCCCGGCATTGAGCAGGATCTTTTCGGATAATGCACTCATTCTGTAGGCCGGGCTGTCTTTGAAGGAGGGGATATGATTGTAGGACAGGTCGCCCCACATGAACAGGATCGCCCCGATAATGCCGGAGATTCCGAACAGGCGCAAAGCCAGGGGAGTGAAGAGGTTCATGTCATGCTCCTTTTTCAGCAGGGAGATGTGGTCAGGCGGTGAGGTAATGGACTTGATGTAAACCTATTATTGCACTTTGTCATGAGATTGAACTTTCACAGGCGCGGGATCAAAGGCGGGGTGTTCTTCTTATATGTCTCATAATCCTCCTGACCACCCCACTTTTTATCAGCTTTGGCTTCCAGCAGGGGTACACCGCTGACACGGGTCAGAAGCAGCGTCACGAAGACGGGCGAGATGAGAGCCACCCAGCCCCAGCCGCGCAGAACGGGCAAGGCTATGATGGCGACACCCACCCAGAGCATGATCTCACCGAAGTAGTTGGGGTGGCGGGAGCGCGCCCACAGGCCGGTCTGGATGAAGCGTCCCTTGTTTTCAGGGTTGGCGCTGAATGCACTTTTCTGCGAGTCGGCTGCCACCTCGATGGCAAACCCCACCAGCCAGACCAGGAAGCCGAAGGCGGCGAACAGGTCCAGTCCCTGGCGGGTGGCAGTGGTGATGGCGACCAGGGCAGCAGCCAGCGTAAAGGTGACCCACAGACCCTGGATGGTCCAGACGTTCAGGAAGCGCAGGAAGGAGGGTTTCAGATCATCGAAGCGGTCATCCTTGCCGGCTTTTTGAATGCGGCGGAACAGGAATGTTCCCAGGCGGACCGCCCAGATGAAGACCAGTGCATAGAGCAAGACCGACCTTGAATCGGGTCCCGGGCTGAGCAGCAGGGCGAGTGTAATGACAGCGATATAGGTCAGGCTGCCTGTCAGGTCGAAGAATTTCTCGGTCTGCTTCATAAAAGCCGGGATGAAAGCCAGCCACTGGATCAGGAAAGCCAGCCCGACCGCCGGGCAAAGAGGGGTATCCCGAATGTGACCACGCCACCCTGGCTGCCTGCCCAGGCTACCAGCAAGCCGATGATCACCAGAACGAGGAATGTAAGGATTGCATTGATATCTTTTTTCTGCATGGGAGGAGTTCCTTTCTTGTATAAAGTTATTTGATAGTGTATTGTAACCTGAGTTCATCCACAGGATTGACCGGTTTTGAGCGGTTGGGGAATTACCCGGTTTCGCTGTGTTGATTGAAGATTATTTTTCTGGTTAAAACCGCTCTACCCAACCTACAAGGGATTGCATACACTTTGTTGGGTTTCGAGCGGATGGATCGCCTGAAGAATTAGAATGATTTCTGCTCTCTACCCAACCTACGCGGGGGATTTGGGGAGGATGCACAGGAATCCTGTCCATCGGTTGGCTCAAATACCGTCGGGTTTGGAAACCCGACTTACAGATTGTCCGGTTTCGAGCGGATGAGTCACTTGGAATTAATGCATATCTTCCGGTCTCCAACCAACCTACATGAGGGAGGCTGGGTTGCAGAATGTTGGGTTTCGAGCGGATGAGTAGCATGAAGAATTTTAATGATTTCCGCTCTCTACCCAACCTACACGGGTGGATGTGCAGAGCAATTGTCCGGTTTCGAGCGGATGGATCGCATGAAAATTGTGCCTGGTTGCCGCCCTCCAACCAAACAGCAACTTCTACAAATATTTACTCCGTACGATCCAAGCAAATCTGTAACACTAACCTCATTTTAATGCCCATTTGGGGTACAATATTTACAATATGGATAATATTGGTATAGATTCCAATCAGATCCAACATTTTGCTGACCGGCTTTATTTCAGCATCCACCTACCAAAGGAGTAATGAACATGGCAAGTATGTTAATTCAACACACCGTCAAGGATTTCACAGAATGGAAAAAAGTATTTGATGCCAATTCCGGTCTACGGTCTTCCAACGGTGAACTCTCACACCAGATCTTCCGGGATGCAAGCAACCCCAATCATATTACCGTTATCAATAAGTTGAATTCACTGGAAAACGCCCAACACTTTGCCCATTCACCCGAGTTGAAAGCAGCAATGGCAGATGCAGGTGTTTCCGGACCGCCAACGGTCACTTTCCTGATTGAAGCCTAAATACGAACAGTTCTGATCCATATTAGACCCTTCCTGAAGACAGGGAGGGTCTTTTTCCAAGTTGTTTTGATGAAGGATGACCAGCGGCAACCCTGTTTAAGCAAAAGACAGCCAGGAATGTGAATCCTGGTTGTCTGCTTTCATGGAATTAAATAGACCAATTCAGTCCTGGGAGCAACGAGATCAGGGACTGCGCCAGTTCGTATCGTTGGCGCTGAAGCCGCTGTGGCGCCCACCCTTGAGACCACGGAAGGCTCGCACCCAGTAGTAATAGGTGATACCGGATGTGGCTGTGGTGTCATCATAGGTCAAAGCCTGGGTTTCACCCTTTCCTGGGAAAAGCAGCCAGGACCTATGGCGGGTGCTTTGGGTTGTGGTGTTGGATACTTTTTCGGTTGTAAGGTAACCGCTCTACCCAACCTACAACTGCGGCGGAATAATAAAGACCTCCGAGGTTTTTCAAGCTTCGGAGGTCTTGTCATAGAGAGTTGGGTCAACCCCAATTGTTGGGTTTCGCTATGGTGATGAAATCTTCCGGTTATTTTTGATGCCGCTCAACCCAACCTACAATCGAGCAGAGAGTTTGGCTTCTATTTCAGCACTGTGAAGGTCTGGAAGGGGGTCCAGGCTCCCCAGGTTCCGCCAACTCTGGCGCGCACCATCCACTTGTAGCTGGCATAAGCCAAGACCTGGCTGGGATTGGTCGAGCAATTGACACTGTTGCAGGCAGCCGAACCAACGGTCCGGGTGTAGATGAGGGTGGCACCCTGCTTGAGCTGGAGCTGGTAGGCCGCGGCACCAGCCACCCTGTTCCAGGTATAACGCGGGGTGCGGTCGTGGATATCCCCGACAGGAGAGAGCGGGGTCGGCACTGTGCTGAGCACACTGAAGCTCTTGAAGGTGCTCCAGGCTCCCCAGATCCCGCCGACCCTGGCACGTACCTTCCACTGGTAGGCGCCATAAGGCAATGTGGTGGCGGGAGTGGTCGTGCAGTTGGCAGCTCCACAGGCTGTTGAGCTAACCGTGCGGGTGTAGAGGATGGTGGCACCCTGCTTGAGCTGGACCTGGTAGTTCGTACCGCCAAGCACTTTTGTCCAGGTGTATGCCGGTGTCTGATCGCTGATCTCCCCTGCCGGGGTGATTGGCCCAGGGATGGTGACGCCGGTTCCCTTGATGGAGAAGTTGTAGGGGTTCTCATCCGGGTCATCGTTGGCGATGCTGACGACAGCCCGGCGAATGCCTTCTGCACTGGGGTTGAAGGTGATGGTGAATGTCGTGCTGCCGCCACCGGCGACCGAGGCAGCGGCATCCACTGTCAGGATGAAGTCAGCGGCATGGGTACCCACGATGCTGACGCGTGGGTTATTTCCCAGGTGGAGAGTTCCCGTGCCCGGGTTGCTGATGGTGAAGGTGTTCGGGTCCGTGCCAGCCAGCACTTCAACATTGCCGAAATCCGTGTCGTCTGTTTTGGAGGGCGTGGCATCCCCGTCCAGGATCGGGACTCCTTTGCCGGTGACATTCATTTCAGGGCAGCTCAAACCCGCATCCGTGATGGTCCAGTTGTCTGAAGTGATCATGTTTGCCCGGGCGGCTGCACCACTGCAAAAGGTGCTGTTACCACCGGAGAAGGTCAGGTTGGGTTGCAGGATCTGTGCGTCCCATCCAATCAGAAGAGCATCATAATTAGCGGTGGAAAGGGTTACGCTGGTGAACATTCCATCGGCATCTGTCACAGCACTCACATCCCAACCCCCCAGATCCTGGTCGAAAGCACTGGCACCATAGAACATGGCATACATACTGGTCACACTGGAAGTGTCCCAAATGCCGAGGTCCTGGTTAAAGGCGCTGGCATCGTAGAACATATAGCTCATAGTGTCAACACTGGATGTATCCCATGCCCCGATGTTTGCATTGAAGGCACTGGCAGAGTAGAACATAAAGCTCATATCGGTCACACTGGAAGTATTCCAATCTCCGATGTCTTGGTTGAAGTTGTAAGCCATGTTGAACATAAGCTTCATAGTGGTCACATTGGATGTGTCCCAGTTTCCGATGTCCTGATTAAAGGCGTTTGCAGATCTGAACAAATAGCTCATATTGACCACATTGGCAGTATTCCACCCCCCTATGTCCTGGTTGAATGCGCTGGCACCCCAGAACATTCCAAACATATTGTCTATGTTGGAAGTATCCCAGCTCCCGATATCCCCATTGAAAGAGATGGCATCATAGAACATGGCGCTCATGTCCGTCACGAGTGACAGGTCGGGGGTATCCGTGGCTGCGCTGGTAAGATTACTGCAACCATAAAATGCATTATTCGTCGAGTTCCATTTGCCGGTGCCCCACTGCTCGATGGTCAACAGTTTTAACTTGTCCCCACCCATATTAAAGTGGATCCTGGGAAAACCTGTACCCGCCCCGCTGTTATCCTTGATGCGGAGGGTGTAGGTGCCCGCTCCGCCCAGGGTGCTGTAATCGCAGGTGTAATCCCCGGTCTGCCCGGTGGCTTCATTGATGCCATCATTATTGCAATCGACATTGTAGTTATAGCCGCTCCCAAAAGTGGGGATGGTGAACTGGGTGCTGCTGGAGGTCCCAG
>Ga0172369_10008481_pt1 | contig 11654 bp, 9 predicted proteins | sample LakKiv25m_FD_114539 | JGI IMG/M metagenome (GOLD analysis project Ga0172369, IMG submission 114539) | Freshwater microbial communities from Kabuno Bay, South-Kivu, Congo - kab_022012_11.25m | ecosystem: Environmental > Aquatic > Freshwater > Lake | place: Democratic Republic of the Congo... | reverse complement strand
GGTCCACGGACAGAACAAGCCGGCTGGCGGCACGAGCGGTTGCTCCGCCACGAATTGCCCGGACCAGTCGTGCCAATGCGCGCCGTGCCAGGGCGACTGCGCAAACAAAGCGGCGGACGTCTCCACTGCCAATCCGCTCGTCGCGTCCGTGATGAACTACGACTACCAGAACCAGGGCCTGCGCCAGAAGTCAACCGCGCCCCCTGCAGCCCAGCAGGGATGCTTCAGCGGTTGCTCGCAAGACAACTTCCGGTTCTCGAAGGGGCTAAACGGTTCGCTGAACGAGACGGAACTGGATGAGCGTTGGACGCAGGACTGGAACTCGATCAAGCGCGCGCAGGATCTCGCATGCTTCGATGACCGTAACGACTGCCCGTACTGCAGTGCGCTCGGTTGGCAGGGCGTCGGTTGCGGGTCCGGCAGTTGTTGCGATGCCGGCGAGAGCTGTACGCCGTTCTGCGATGGCGCGTTCTGTTGGTTCAACTGGGACAACGCACGAAGCGGTCAAGCGCCGCAGCCACCCTATGCGTTCGACTTGACCCACGGCGTGTTCTCGCAGACATCGAGCTGCGCAGCAGACCAGCTATCCGACCGAGACGAGTGGTTGGGGATCGTCGCGGGAGCGAAGTCCTCCCTCTCCAAGACCGCGGAGACCTATTTCAGCATCTATCGCGACACCTTCAACGGCGCCGGCAACACGCCGAGCAACATGGACGCGTGGACGTTCCCGATTACTAACAGCGGTGTCGAGTTCAACACCACAACCTACGAGCGGAACGTGTGCCACGTCGACATCCCTGGCGAGTGCGCGGCTGGCATGGCATGCCTCGATGATACGTGCGGGATGAAGGCGTGTCTGAAGGGGCAGGCATGCGGAATGGGCAACGTCTGCACGTGCGGGAACGACAGCGACTGTCGGTCCGGGTGGTGCGAGGAGAATCTGTGCAAGACCACGCGGGGTGGCTGCGGGTGTGCAGATGACAACGCGTGCACTTGCAGCGCCCAGGAACGTGATAGCGACCAATGCTGTGAACCTGGTGTGAATTCATGCCACCCGCTGCGCGCTGCCACCGCGCAACCATCGACCCCAGGCGATCGGTCGCCCCGCGAATCAGCGGCGTTCGACGGTCCTACGAGCAGCGACTACCTGCGGCTCGACAACTCGCAGAACAGCGACCCGGCGCTGGGAACCATCGGGGCCGACAACTCGTTTGAGGTGCGCTTCGACTTCCGCTGGGACGGCGGACCCAGCACACAAGTCTTGTGGAAGAGCGCTGCTTTCCAGTTGACGCTTTACTCCGAGGATAACTCGGCGTGGCTCGGCGGTGTCGTTGCGGGCGAGGGGCTGGTCTTTCCGAACGGTTCGAGCGGCGCCTACCTCGAGCCCCACCGGTGGTACCGCGTGACATGGAACGCCTCGGTCGGACGCGGGACGCACCTGCTGCAAGTGGTCGCGTGGAACATGCGCACGGCGAGCTACGACACGTCAGCGGGCCAAGGCAGCGGCTGTGTCTGGGCCACCTACAACATGGACATGCCTGCCGTCGGAGACGTCTGGATCGGCTACGATGGATCCGCCAACGCCACGCGGTTCAAGGGACGCATGGACGCGGTCCGCCTCACCAACTATACGATGCCCGTTGGTGACGCAGCAGTCACCTGCGTTCAGTAGGGAGGCGACCATGCGGACGACTCGTACTGGTGCCTCGGTTTGTCTGGTCGCGGCGCTGACCTGTTCATGTCTACTGGTGTGCAACCGCGCACAGGAGCCACCCTCCGTGCTTGGGAACGAGGACGCCGCGACCTCTTTGGTTGCCGACTCGGGCAAGGAGGACCCGGATAAGGACGCGGCGGAGGCCGCAGAACCTGACGTGGCCACCGCGGGCGCCGATCTTGACGACGGGGGCGTCGTCGAACAGGTCGATGCAGGCGCTGGGGAGAGCGCCGAGGACACGGACAGCGAACCCCCAGACATCGCCACGATGGACGTGGGAGCGAGCGACGAAGCAGAAGCAGGCGGCGAGGTGGCGCTGTTCCAAGATACGACCACCGATGGGCCGAGCGTCGCGGACGTGTGCGGACCGCTCGTCGCTGGGCTGCCCCACGTCGGGGACGTCTGCTCAAACCCTGGATCTTTGCGTTGCACCGGCGATGGTGCATACGTGAGCGAGCCGATGTCCGGCTTCTCGGGGCCGGTGTACTACTGCATCATGCCGACGAGAATCGAATGCATAAAAGATGCCCTCGGTACCTATCGATGGAAAGCGGCGGCATGCGCAACGTTGCCCAAGCAGTGCGCGCAATTCAAGAAGCTCGAACAGCCGACCTGCCGCGAGACCCCGGCTGGCGCCCGCTGCTGCCCGATCAAGGCACTCGCCGATGAGAATCCGGCCGGTGGCGGTGGCAGGCGAATGTGCGAGGTCGCCGACACCGTGCAACAACCGCTGTGCTTCCCGGGGGGGAACCTGCTGACCGCCTGCCAGCCTTTCGACCCCACTCCAAAGCCCTGGTTCACTGAGCAAATCACCTTCAACACCTGCGGCGCTTACTGCAAGGACTGCCTCTACTGGCAGCCGCTCCAGCAGTGTGACGTCTCCGTGCAGGCCAAGTGCGAGAAATGCAACGAAAGCGTATGTCAGGAGCAGGGGTGGTGCGGCACCCTCCCCAACGGCACCGTCAAGTGCGCCGAGAACTGCCAGGAGTACTACCTGTTCAAGGGACAGGCGCCGAAGAAGTAGCCTGGATCCCGCCCGCCTCGCCGGCCGACCTCACTTCACCGCTCACCCGCCTCCGGCAGCGCCCGCAGCGCCTCGAGGTACGACTCCAGGTCGCCGAGATCGTGCGCTTGCGTCGCGTAGATCGTCTCCAGGTCGACGAGTCGGTAAATGTGCGCCAGGACGTTGCGTAGGCCCGCCCAGCGGCGCAAGCGGGTCGCGAGCTCCACTTCGATGACCGAGTGCTGACCCAGGCGGTCGAAGACACCTGTGTAGGTGTCCGCCGGCCCGAGCCGCCTGCCGGCGAGGAGGCGCTGACCCAGGTCGATGGCCGTCTGTGACGCGCGGTACAGACCGAAGAGGACCATGTTCTGCGTGTCCTCGCTCCGCACGAACGCGTCCCAACTGACCTCGACGGCGTAGCGTCGCAGCGTCGCCAGATCGCGCTCGAGTGCGTCGAGCAGTGCGCCAAAGCGCTCCTCAGGCGGCATGGGGTCCCCGCTCGCGCGCGCGTCGTGCGATGTATTGGAGCACCTTCTCGTCGAGGTAGCGGGCCTCACATCGGGCCTCGAGCCACGCGCGCTCGGCTGTCGAACGCTCCCAGAGCAGCAGACCGGTCGCGAAGACCTCGTGGGCGAACGAGGCCAGGCGGGGGCGGACGCAGCGCAGGTCCACCTCGGGGCCGGCGTTCCCGATCGCGCGCTCCAGGCCGACGACGATGCCTCCGAAGAGCCCAGCGTCCAGCGTGGTGTCATCATCGACGAGGAGCGCCACATCGACGTCGCCCACGTCGCCGGCACGCACGGCACTGCCGTAGAGGTACGCGGCGTAGACCTCGACCGGCGGGGCGACAAGCGCGGCAATGGACTGTCGCAAGGCCGCGATCTGCACCTGTGTCCAAGGCTTGCGCGCACGGTCGGGATCGAGGTTCGTGGCAGCACGTCCGCGTCGCGAAAGCGACGTCTGAATCGTAGGGGCGCGACGGCGAGACGGTCAAGCGACGTCTACGACCGCTCCTGCATCTCCGTGGCGCCTACCAGAGCACCTCCCCACCATACGCCCGCACGTCCTCGTCCGACGTCACGAGACATAGCCCCGCCACCTGCGCCTGCGCGACGAGCAGACGGTCGAAGGGATCGCGGTGATGGAAAGGCAGGTCGGCCACGCGAACGACGTGCGGCAGCTCGACCCCGAGCAGTTGAAGGCCGTTGGAGGCGACCTCTTCGGCGACGAGGCGTGCGAGCGGCTTTGTGAGTCGGAGCTTGCCGAGGCTCTGCTTGATGGCTATCTCCCAGCAGCTCGCGAGGCTGAGCCACATCGCGTTCGCGGGATCCGTGAGCGCATCGAGCGCGGTCGGCGACAACCTGCTGGGGTCGTCGGTCCACCACAGGAAGGTGTGCGTGTCGAGGAGCAGCCTCATCGCTCGTACTCATGGAAGTCGTCGAGCGGCGCGTCGAAATTGGCCGCGACGTAGGCTACCGCGCCGCGCGAGAGTCCCGGCGTGCGTCTGTGCGGTTGCGGAAGGGCCGCGAGCCGAACCTGCGGCTTGCCGTCCCGCGCGATCCAGATCTCCTCGCCTGCGAGCGCCTGCTGGACGAGCTCCGACAGCTTGGCCTTGGCCTCCGCGATGTTGATCTGCCTCATGAGCGCACCTCGCCCCGCCGTGGGGCCCCTTGGTCAGGTTACTTGACCATGTAGGCTCACGCAAGGTTGGATTCGGGGGTGGATTGGGGGGTTGCCTCGTTGACACGCCTCAGCACCCCGCCTACCCTACTGACCGGATGTTCAGGAGAACGCGCGTGTCAGAGCCTACAGAGCCGCCGATCACCCACAGCCGCATTGCTCGCCAGCTCGCTCAGGTGAGCGGGACGCCGCTTGGCATGCCGACGCCTTCGGACATCGAGGTGGGCAATGCGCGCGACGAGATCGTGCCTGAGATCTGGCGCGCGCAGGCGCTGCCGGACTTCCTCGAGACATGGCGCGCCGATGATCGGGTAAAAGGCTGTCTCGTCACGGAACACGTCGTGCCCGCATCGGAGGCCGAGCTGCGCGAGATCCCGGCGTGGCTCGATCCGCGCTTGCGAACGGCGCTCGAAGGGCGCGGCATCACCCAGCTCTACAGCCATCAGGCGGAGGCTCTCGAGGCCGCGCGAAGCGGCGAACACGTGATGCTCGTGACGCCGACGGCGTCCGGCAAGTCGCTCTGCTACAACCTGCCGGCGCTGCAAGGGCTCGCGGAGCGGCCCGATTCGCGCGCGCTCTACGTGTTTCCGACGAAGGCGTTGACGGCGGATCAGTACACGGAGTTGCACGCGCTCGCGTCGACGTCGGAGCTGGGCGTGGGTGTGTTTCCCTTCGATGGCGACACGCCGCAGCACGCGCGACAGGCGATCCGCACGCATGGGCACATCGTGTTGACGAACCCGGACATGCTGCACAGCGGCGTGCTGCCGAACCACACGAAGTGGATGCGCCTGTTCGCGGGACTCGAGACGATCGTGCTCGATGAGGTGCACACGTATCGCGGCATCTTCGGCAGTCATGTCGCGAACGTGCTGCGGCGGCTGCGGCGGATCGCGGCGTTCTATGGCTCGCGGCCGCGATTCGTGTTGTGTTCTGCGACGTTGCGTAACGCGAAGGAGTTCGCCGAGACGTTGCTCGAAGCGCCCGCGCGCGTCATCGACAGGTCGGGTGCGCCGCGCGCGGAGAAGCGGATCTACTTCTACAACCCGCCGGTCGTCAACGCGGAGCTCGGCATCCGCGCGTCGTACATCCACGAGACGCGGCGCCTCGCGGAGCGCCTGATCCTGTGCGACATTCCGACGATCGTGTTCGCCGCGTCGCGCCTCAACGTGGAGGTGCTGCTCAAGTACCTGCACGACGGGCTGCGCAAGCACCACAAGCCGGAGCGGCTCGTGCAGGGCTATCGCGGCGGCTATCTGCCCGAGCATCGACGGCGCATCGAGCGGGGGCTGCGCGAGGGAGAGGTGCGTGGCGTGGTGAGCACGAACGCGCTCGAGCTGGGCATCGACATCGGCACGCTCGAGGCGAGCGTCATCGCGGGCTACCCTGGCACGGTCGCGAGCTTCTGGCAGCAGGCGGGCCGCGCGGGACGCAAGGGCGGGCTCTCGGCGACGATCCTCGTGGCGCGATCGCACCCGCTCGATCAATACGTCGTCAACCATCCGGAGCGGCTCCTCGAGTCGCCGCCGGAGGTCGCTCGCATCGCGCCGGACAACCTCTTCGTGCTCGTCGATCACCTCAAGTGCGCGGCATACGAGCTGGCTTTCCGCGACGGCGAGGGGTTCGGGCGTGTGCCGGCGGAGGAGGTCAAGACGATCCTCGATCACCTCGTCGATCACGAGGTGCTGCACCGCAGCGAAGGTCCGGACGGCGCGACGTATCACTGGATGGCCGAGGCGTTTCCGGCGCAGAACGTGAGCCTGCGATCGATGCCCGGAGAAAATTTCGTCGTCATCGAGATGCCGCAGGATCGCATCATCGCGGAGGTCGACTATCACGCGACGCCAACGATGCTGCACGAGCACGCGATCACGCACGTCGATGGCAGGCAATACGAGGTCGTGCGGCTCGACTGGGACAACCACAAAGCGTACGTGCGTGCGGTCGAGCCGGACTACTTCACCGACGCGATGACGTACGTGCGCGTGGAGGTGCTCGACGAGGCGGAGGGCCAGACAGGAGGCGCGCCGGAGGGCAATGGCGTGCGCGTCGCGCATGGTGAGGTGAGCGTCACGGAGAAGGTCGTCGGCTTCAAGAAGGTGCGCTTCTATTCGCATGAGAACGTCGGCTTCGGCGAGGTCTTCCTGCCCGAGCAGACGCGCCACACGACGAGCCTGTGGTGGCATTTCTCGGGCGCGCGCCTCTTCGCCCTGCCCTATCCGCCGGCCGAGATCCTCGACGCCTTGAGTGGTCTCGGTCATCTGCTCGCGCAGATCGCGGCCGTGGAGGTGTGGGCCGACGGGCGCGATCTCGCGCACTGCGTGGGCGAACGCACGGGGCAGTGGTCGTATCGATCGACGGCGGAGCGGCCGCCGCAGCGGGGCTCGGGGCCGAAGGTCACGCCGGAGATCCCGCTGCCCGGCCTCGATCCCTGCCTCTTCATCTACGAGACGTACCCGGGTGGCGTTGGACTCTCCAAGGCGCTCTTCGATCGCGCGCGCTTCCTGATGGCTGCCGCGCGAGCCGTGGTCGCCGCGTGTCCCTGCAATGCCGGTTGTCCTTCGTGCATCGGCCCGCCGGCGCCGCTCGCGGAGCACGAGCGAAAGAAGGGATCGAGCGCAGCGACGCGTACGAAGACCATCGCGCTCGAGGTCGCCATGCTCGCGCTCGCGCTGGCCGAAGCGGAGATCGCGTCGAGCGAGAGGCTCGCACACGCCGCCGCATCATGAGCGATCTGCGCGACAAGCTCGGTCGTTTCTTTGCCGGCGAAGGTGCGAAGGCGACGACCGTGCAGGGACCGCGCGGCGCACAGATAGGGGCCGCGAGCGCATCGCGCATCGATCCACGACAGCTCGAACGCGCGGTCGCGCGACACGCGCAAACTCCACTCGCTGGCGCGACGATCGCGGCCACACCGCTCGAAGCGATCGGCGACTGGAGGCCGGTCGAAACGCGACGCGGCATCGCGTGGGAGCTCGAGGAGCGCGTCGCGCTCGGCACCACGGCGGGCGACGCGCGCGTGTCCGAGGTGCTTGCCGCGCGCACGGAGCGCCTCCGCGATCTCATGGGCGACGCGCGCCTCGAGGGCTTCGCGTTCGATCGCGCGACCTACCTCGACATCGAAGCGACGGGGCTCTCGCACGGCGCGGGCACCGTCGCGTGCCTCATCGGCCTGGGACGGTTCGAAGCGGACCCAGGCGGTGCGTGCTTCGTGATGCGACAGCTACTCGTGCGGGATCCCGCCCAGGAGGGCGCCGCGCTGGCGCGCTTCGTCGCGTTGATGCACGCAGCGCTGGACAGCTCGCCCTACATCGTATCGTTCAACGGCAAAAGCTACGACCTCTCGGTGCTGCAGTCGCGCCTCGTCATGTTCGGCTTCGGCGATCCCAGCGAGGTCGCGCTGAAGCTCAAGCCGCACCTCGACCTGCTGCATCTCGGTCGCGCGCTGTGGAAGGGCGTGCTCGACGACTGCCGTCTGCCCACGCTCGAACGCGCCGTACTGAAGCTCGCGCGCATCGACGACGTGCCCGGCAGCGCGGTTCCCGGCCTCTTCTTCCGCTTCGTGCGCACCCGCGACGCGCGGGGGTTCGAGCCCGTACTCCGGCACAACCGGCAGGACGTCCTGTCGTTGGCGCTGCTCGGGGGTCGGCTCGCCACCTTGGCCCACGGGGACCCGATCGCGCTCGCGGCCGCTCCGGAGGCCGTCGTGGACAACCTTCGCAGGCTCTGGCGACGCCGGAAGATGGCCGGCGGTGACGAACTGTGCACGAAGCGTCTTGACCGGAGCCGCCCGACCGATGTATGAGCGCCATCCGCAAGGCTTTTCTGCTACCACGCGGTCTTGCAGCCGAGCCGACAACACGGGCCGCACCGAGGTACCACCATGACGAAGTCCGAGCTGATCGAGGCGATCGCTCAATCCGCCAACCTCACGAAGGACAAGGCGAGCATCGTAGTCAACTGCGTTTTCGACCGCATGGTTGAGGCGATGCGACGCGGCGAGCGCATCGAGATCCGCAATTTCGGTAACTTCGTCGTCAAGAACTACCGCTCCTACACCGGCCGCAACCCCAAGACGGGGCGTCCGGTGGACGTGCGGCCGAAGCGGATGCCCTTCTTCAAGGTCGGGCTCGAGCTTCGCAAGCGCGTCAACGAAGGCTGATACCATCCCACATCCAACCGGGTCCGCATCCAGCATCGGGCGGCCCGTCCCTGACTGAGCCACGGGGCTCGCCGGGTGCCGGCGCGTCGCGGTGCGGCCCTCTGCATGGGGCCCACGCCCCGACGAGGTTTCCGTCATGTCAGGGAACAACGCACAAGGCGTCCCCGCGCCTTCTCGGGCGCTCGTCGCGACGGCAGGCGACATGCCGATCGCGCGCGTGTCGGAGATCGGCGCGTACGAAGGCCAGCGCGTCCAGGTGCGAGGTTGGCTGGCGCGACGCGCGTCGAAGGGGAAGCTCCACTTCCTCCAGGTGCGCGACGGCAGCGGGCAGATCCAGGCCGTGTTCTTCAAGGGGGACGTCGCGCCCGAGATCTTCGAGGCCGCCGACCACCTGACACAGGAGAGCGCGATCATCGTGACCGGCACGGTGCGCGCCGATCCACGGTCGCCGCTCGGCTTCGAGCTGGCCGCGGATGGTCTCGTCGTCGTCTCGCGAGCGCTCGGCGACTACCCCATCACGAACAAGGAGCACGGCACGGCTTTCCTGATGGAGAACCGTCACCTGTGGCTGCGTTCGCGCCGGCAGAGCGCGATCTTGCGGGTGCGCGCGCGCATCATCAAGTCGATCCGCGACTACTTCGACAACAACGGCTTCACGCTCTGCGACACGCCGATCTTTACGCCGGCCGCGTGCGAAGGTACGACCACCCTCTTCGAGACCAACTACTTTGGCGAGAAGGCCTACCTGACACAGTCCGGTCAGCTCTACAACGAAGCGACCTGTGCAGCGCTCGGAAAGGTCTACACGTTTGGCCCCACCTTCCGCGCCGAGAAGTCGAAGACACGGCGCCACCTGACCGAGTTCTGGATGGTCGAGCCGGAGGTCGCCTATCTCGACATCGAGGGCGTGATGGATCTCGCGGAGGACTTCCTCTGCTACGTCGTGGAGCACGTGATCGACAACTGCGAGCGCGAGCTCGACACGATCGATGAGATTCGAGATGAGGAAGAAGGGGCGCACGTCAAGCCGCGCGTCGAGTCGCTGCGGTGCGTGCGCAAGCCCTTCCCTCGCATCCACTACGACGGCGCGGTCGCGCAGCTACGCGCGCTCGGCAGCGACATTCCGGCCGGCGACGACTTCGGCGGCGACGACGAGACGATGCTCACGAAGCAGTACGATCGTCCCATCATGGTGCACCGCTACCCGTCGGCCGTCAAAGCGTTCTATATGAAGCAGGACCCCGCGCAGCCTGGCCATGCGATGTGCGTCGACGTGCTCGCGCCCGAGGGCTACGGCGAGATCATCGGCGGCGGACAGCGCGAGGACGACTTCGACACGCTGCTCAACGCCATCAACGCGCATGGGCTGCCACTCGACGCCTTCGGCTGGTACCTGGATCTGAGGCGCTACGGCTCGGTGCCGCACGGCGGCTTCGGTCTCGGCGTGGAGCGCACTGTCGCCTGGATCTGTGGCTTGCCGCACGTTCGCGAGACGATCCCCTTCGCGCGCATGTTGGAGAAGGTTCACCCGTAGTCGAGAGCGCGCGCCTCGGAGTAGCGCTACTCCAACGGCGCGGTGCAGATGTACGCCAGCCGGCGACGTGCGCGCGCACAAGCGCTCACACGGCGCATCTGATGGCTGTGCGAGCGCGCTCGCTGGCGCGGCACGTTTCTCGCAACGGCCTGTTGACCGCGCGGCGGCGAGTGCTAGAGTCCGCGCGCATTTTTGGGGCCCCGAAGGCCCGGAGCATCACGACATGACCCACCGATCGCAGAATCAGCAATCCATCGCGCCGGCGGGCGGCCGCCTCGGCGTGCTCACGCCCGGTCTCGGCGCCGTCTCCACCACGTTCATGGCCGGCGTCATGGCCGTCCGTCGCGGCCTCGCGAAGCCCGTCGGCTCGCTGACGCAGATGGGGCACATCCGGCTCGGCAAGCGGACGGACAACCGCAATCCGATGGTCAAGGAGTTCGTGCCGCTCGCGAACCTCTCGGACATCGTCTTCGGTGGCTGGGACGTCTTCGACGACAACGCGTACGAGTCCGCCGCACACGCCGCCGTGCTGTCGAAGGAGCACCTCGACATGGTCCGGGAGGAGCTCTCGACCATCGAGCCGATGCCGGCCGTCTTCGATCGGCGATGGGTCAAGCGCCTCGACGGACCGAACGTGAAGCAGGTCAGCTCGCACCGGGATCGCATCGACTCGCTACGCGAGGACATCCGTCGCTTCAAGGCCGACAACCGCTGCGACAGGCTCGTCATGGTCTGGTGCGCGTCGACCGAGGCGTTCCAGCGGCCGACCTCCGTGCACCTCACGCTCCAGGCGTTCGAGCAGGGGCTCGACGAGAACAGCGACGTGATCTCGCCGTCGATGCTCTACGCCTACGCTGCGATCAGCGAGGGTGTACCCTACGCCAACGGGGCGCCGAACCTCGCCGTCGACACACCGGCGCTCCAGGAATACGCGCGCAACAACAAGGTCCCGATCGCCGGCAAGGACTTCAAGACGGGACAGACCCTGATGAAGACGATCCTGGCGCCCGGCCTCAAGGCGCGCCTGCTCGGCATGAACGGGTGGTACTCGACGAACATCCTCGGCAACCGTGACGGCGAGGTGCTCGACGATCCGGAGAGCTTCAAGACGAAGGAGGAGTCGAAGCTCGGCGTGCTCGACTCGCTGCTGCGGCCCGAGCTGCACCCCGACCTCTACGGCAACATCAGCCACGTCGTGCGGATCAACTACTACCCGCCGCGCGGTGACAACAAAGAAGGCTGGGACAACATCGACATCTTCGGGTGGCTCGATTACCCGATGCAGATCAAGGTGAACTTCCTGTGCCGCGACTCGATCCTGGCGGCGCCGATCGTGCTCGACCTCGTCCTCTTCATGGATCTGGCGAGGCGCGCCGGCATGTACGGCATCCAGGAGTGGCTGAGCTTCTTCTTCAAGAGCCCAATGGCTGCGCCGGGGCTGTCGCCCGAGCACAACCTCTTTATCCAGGAGGTCAAGCTCAAGAACACGCTGCGCCACCTGATGGGTGAGACGCTCATTACCCACCTCGGCCTCGACTACTACGAGGTCGACGGCGCGCAG
>Ga0172369_10008480_pt1 | contig 11655 bp, 10 predicted proteins | sample LakKiv25m_FD_114539 | JGI IMG/M metagenome (GOLD analysis project Ga0172369, IMG submission 114539) | Freshwater microbial communities from Kabuno Bay, South-Kivu, Congo - kab_022012_11.25m | ecosystem: Environmental > Aquatic > Freshwater > Lake | place: Democratic Republic of the Congo... | reverse complement strand
GACATCCTCATACGTCGACCTTGGCTGCCCGTCCGACCAGACCGCCCGGCCGGAGAAAGATGATGACGCCGATAGTGGCGTACAGGATGATCTGCGAGTAGTTGGGCAGCAGGTACTGGCCGACGCCGGCGGTCACTCCCACTACGAGACCACCCAGCACCGCTCCCACCAGGCTGTCCATGCCACCCAGCATGGCGACCAGCATCACGGTAAGGAAGACCCCGTTGCCCATCTCGGTATGAACCCCGTACATGGGCGCCAACATAGCGCCTGCAAAACCGGCCAGCATACCCGCCCCTCCCATGGTCAGCAGGTGCACGCGGGTGACACTGATGCCGTGCAGACCGGCCACCTCGGGCGAGACGGCCACGGCCCTCATGGCCCGGCCGATGCGGGTACGCTGGTACACCGCGAACAGTCCTAGGGTCACCACCACGGAGGCGCCGATAAGCACCAGCTTCTCGTACGAGAGAGAGAAACTGCCCACCGTCATGATGCCGCGGAACACGGTGGGCACCGAACGGGGGGACGCACCGAAGAGCGACAACACCGCCTGGTTAAGGATGAGCATCACACCGGCGGCCGCCACGATGGTGGCGAGGAACTGCCGTTCGGCGTGCTCGACGAACCGGAAGACCAGCAGGTAGGTCAACATGCCCAGCAGGGCAACCACGACCACCGCCATCGCCAACGCGGCCGCAAAGGGCACGTGTAGCAGCACGACACCGGCGTACGCGATGTACGCCCCCACCATGTAGAACTGGCCGTAGGCGATCAGGAACACCCGGGACACGCTCAGCACCAGGATCAACCCTGCTGCGAGCAGCACGTACACGAGCCCCGAGGCCATCCCTCCCACGACCAGCCCGACAATGGTGGACATCTAGTCGCTCGCTGCCGAGGCTCGACTACTGCGCCGACGCCGCGGCGAACGTCCCCATGTAGCCGAGAGCTTCCTCGACCGTCATCGCGTGGATGACACTGACCTTCCCGCCCGCGTACTGCTTGATACTGAGAGCGACCACCGTGTCAACCGTGCGCTCATTGTTCAGGTCGGGCCGGGCGATCATCTGACCGGGGCCGAGCGGGCTCTCGTAGGTCATTCCGCTGCCTACCGCCGCGGCGAAGGCGTCTGGATCGACACTGCCGGCTTTCTGCAGCCCGGCAAACAGGATCGAGACCATGTTGGATCCCAGGGGCTCCGGCGGATCATCCGGGAATTTGGCCATGTACGCGTCCCAGTAGACCTGCGCCACAGCCGGCATGGGGTCGGCCTCAAGAGCGTAGGCCGAGGAGATCATGCCCTCCACGTCATCGAACGAGATGAAGGCCTTCGTGGCCCAGTTCGGCACGGGGGCCGCCTGCAGCAGGGCGCCTTTGTAGCCGGATTGGATGACGGCCTTCATGACCAGCAAGTCGGAGGCAGGGCCGCCGCCCATTGCGATGAAGCCGTCGGGGTTCGCCGACTTGACCTTCTCTGCCTGGGCGACGAAATCGGTGGCATCCGGCGGGTAGAACAGCTTCTCGCTCACGGTGAAACCGAAGGCCTTGCCCGCTTGATCGGTGATATCGGCCTCGATGTGCCCGATCTGGTTATCGGGGAAGGCACACACGACCGTCTTTACCTCGGGCCTGTTCTCGGCCATCCACCCGTAGAACTCCACGAACTGCGACGAAAAGGGCGAGCCCTGGAAAGAGTACTTGTACTTGGGGTCCATGATCGTAGGCGCCGGGTTGACTGAGACCACAGGCACCTTGGCTTCCTCGGTCAGTTGTAGCCAGCCACCCGAGAACTCGTCGCCGATAATGTATTGCACCTTGTCCTGGCTCAGCAACTTCTCGACGGCGCTCCGGGAACCTTCGGCGTTGTTCTGGTCGTCGGCCGCAATCACCTCGACCGTGTACTTCTCTCCGCCGATATCCAGTCCACCTGCTTGGTTGACCGTGTCGGCCATGACCTCTGCCGAGCGCTGTGTGCCGAGGCCGATCGGCCACCCGAGCCACGCAACCACACCGACCTTGACCGACTTGGTGGGCGCCGCCGGCGCAGTAGTCGTATCCGCGCCTCCGGTCGCGGGAGCCGTCGTGGTATCCGCGCCTCCGACCGCGGGAGCCGTCGTCGTGGTGGTGCCGCCGCAACCGCTCAGAGCCGCAGCCCCAAGGACGAAGATGATAAGTACCGCCACGCAGGCGGCTAGGTGATGCCTATGCATGATTTCCTCCGATTCATGGACTGCCGATCCTTCGAACGCAACCGCTACCTCGCGCGTGAGATGTCTTGCGAACCACCCCCTCCGGCTTCGCATCAACTACTGCGTGCAGTAGTCCTCGTCGGTCTGCACCGTGCCCGTGATCGAGCCGGCGGTCTGCCGGGCAAGGAAGACAGCGCTGCGCACCATCTTCTCTGGTGAACTCCAACCGTCGCGCTGTCCCTCGGCAACGAAGAGACGCATGCCTTCGGTATCGATGACCGTCGCCGGCTTGACCGCATTAACGGCTATGCCGTACCCGGCCACCTCGTCGGCGAGCGCCCAGGTGAAGCGGTCGAGCCCCGCCTTGGTGACGGCGTACGCGGTGCTGTAGCCAACCGTGCGCGGCCCTCGTTCGTCGGCCGCCTGCGACGAGATGTTGATGATGCTGCCGGCCCCCTGCGCGATCATCGCGGGCAACACGGCGCGAGAACAGAGGAACGGACCGGTGAGATTCACCTTGAGCACGAGCTCCCAGCGCTTGAGCGGCATCTCAGCGACCGGACGGGGGAAGTCGATAGCGGCATTGTTCACCAACACGTCGATGCGCCCGAACCGCGCCGACACCTGCTCGACCATGGCAGCGACATCGGCTTCGTCGGTGACGTCGCACCTGACCGCCAAACCGACGCCGCCCAGAGCTTCGATGGCCCGCACCGTCTCATGGATGCTGCCCGGGAGTCCCGTGCTGGGGGCCGTCTCGCTACGGGCGGCAACCACAACGCGGGCCCCTTCGCGGGCGAACCCCAGGGCAATCGCCTTGCCGATGCCTCTGCTCGCCCCGGTCACGATGGCAACCTTGCCGATCAGTGTCTGCCCGTCCTCCCCCGCCCGCTTCATGACCGCGCACCCCGTTCTGTCCTTGACAGCGCCAACCCCAGCCCCCGGAAGAGGAACGCCATCAGAAAGTCGATGTGCTCCGCCGTCTTCGACCGGTCAAGGTTCCAGCCCCGCAGGGCAAGGAAGACACTGATGAACTCGATGAGGTTCGAGGCCGTCTCAGCTTCGTCGGCGGTCAGCGGCAACCCGGGGATGTCGGCCAGCAGACCCCGGTAGAATCCGACCACATTCTTGTCGTCGAGTTCAAGCACCACCCGCAGGTGTTCTCGGTCGAGATACTTGCTCTCGGTAAAGATGAAGAGGTACAGGTCTCGATGTTCGTCGATGAACTCGAGAGAGAGTCTCAGCGCGTAGGCCAAGCGCTCCACAGGGTTGGTGATGTCGTCGAAACCGGCCTCCGAAAGCCGCTGATACCACAGCTCCTGGCTGTGTTTGTGCATCAGATACAGGATGTCGTCCTTGGAGGAGATGTAGTGGTAGAGCTGACCCATCGACATGCCGCAGGCCGAGGCGATATCCCGTATGGACGTGCCGTGGAAGCCCTTCTCGAAGAGGACGGCGGAGGCTTCCTCGATGATGCGCCGCTGTTTACTGTCGGCCAGCTCTGGGTCGGTGCCGGAACTCGCGAGGGGATTCTCAGCGACCCGTTGCTGCATCCTGTCGAACCTATCTTGCATAGAGGTGCTCATGCGTGCCCCTTGATGCTCGACCGTCACATGGATAGAGCGCTCGCTCTACCTTGAGACTATCAGCCCATCGGGGCGCCGTCAATACCTCTCTGCCGTCACGGAGGCCGTCAGCCGGAGGTGGCTTCCCCCCAGCCCAGCAGGAACCCCACCATCGCTTTGATCAGCGGACTGAGCGCCTCGAGGTCCACACTCTCGGGATCGAGGGCCCACTGGATGGCCAATCCGTCGAACAGGGCCACGAACATGGTGGCCAGCAGGCCGACCCGCTCTTTCGGGATGTCGGAGGCCTGAGGGCCCAGGCCCGTGGAGACCATGTCGCGATACCACGTGTAGAGAGTGGCGAGACGGGCGCGGAGATCTTCGTCGCGGAGGGCCGGGGGCACCACGTCCAGGGTGCCCAGGAACTCCGGCGTCTGCATGAGGGTGACCGTGCTATCGACGAGAGCGGCGATGCGCGTATCCCCTTCGGGAAGACCGTCGAGCTGGACGGTCAGCTCCTCCAGGGCCTGGTGTATGAGGGAGTCGACCACCACGGCCACCAAGGCGGCCTTGCTGCCAAAGTAGTAGTTGACCATGGCTCGGTTCTGACCCGCCGCTGCCGTGATCTTGGCGATGCGCAGCGCGTCGAACCCACCGGCCAGCAACAGCCCCTTGCTGACTTCCACCAGCGCCGCGGCGCCGGAGGGAAGATCGCGCAGGGGGCTCCGACCAGGGATGAACGCGGGCGTATCCGACATGGAAGACTGCCTCTCGTCTCGCGGTCCACGGATGCATCGCAGTGCCACCATGCATCCCCTTGACGAAGTAATCAAACGTTTATATCATACACACGACCGTTTCGTCCTGGGAGTTCTGGATCAGGTGTCGCATCGCACGGTCGAGGGATCGTGACGGGCGAGATTAGGGGGAAAGAATGAAGATCGGTGTCCCCACGGAGACGAAGACCAGGGAGTACCGAGTGGGTATTGTACCCGCCGGAGTGCGTGCGCTCGTCAGTCGCGGCCATACGGTATATGTACAGGAAGGCGCGGGCATCGGCAGCGGCATCACCGACGCCGAGTACGCCGCCGTGGGAGCCACCATGCTGTCCGAAGCCGCGGCGATCTACGAACGGTCCGACCTCATCATGAAGGTTAAGGAGCCCCAACCGGCCGAGTATCCTCTACTGCGCGAAGGCCAAGTGCTCTACACCTACCTGCATCTTGCTCCGGCCCCCCAGCTGGCAACGGCGATGCTCGACCGCAAGATCGTGGGGATAGCCTACGAGACCATCCAACTCGCCGACGGATCGCTTCCGTTACTCACCCCCATGAGCGAGGTAGCCGGACGACTCTCCGTACAGGTCGGCGCACACTGCCTTGAGACGGCCCAGGGCGGACGCGGTCAACTGCTGGGCGGCGTGCCCGGGGCACGCCCCGGCAAGGTGGTCATCGTCGGCGGAGGCGTCGTGGGCCTGAACGCCGCCAAGGTGGCAGTGGGCATGGGGGCCCGGGTCACCATCCTGGACCTCAATCTCGACCGACTACGCCATCTCGACGACATCTTCCAGGGCCGCATCACCGCCATCGCCAGCTCCGAGCACGTGATACGGGAGGAGATCTCCGACGCCGACCTGGTGGTCGGCGCGGTGCTGGTGCCTGGTGCGCGGGCCCCCCGGCTGATCACCCGCGACATGCTCCCCGGGATGCTTGACGGCTCGGTCATCGTCGACGTGGCCGTGGACCAGGGCGGCTGTGTGGAGACCACCCACGCCACCACCCACGACGATCCCACCTTCGTGATCGATGGCGTGATCCACTACTGTGTAGCCAACATGCCCAGCGCGGCGGCCCGCACGGCCACCTTCGCCCTCACGAACGCCACTCTGCCCTATGCGATGAAGTTGGCCGACTCCGGCTACGCGAAAGCCCTGCGCGACGATCCGGCGCTCATGAGGGGCCTGAACGTCATCGACGGCCAGGTGGTCTGCTCGGCCGTGGCAAACGACCTGGGGCTTGCCTGCGCCCTGCCTGAGGCCCTGCTGGCGTAGCCGCGCGATCGGCGGGGGTGGTTCGTTCCGACGCCGGTCTGCGCAGACCGGGCAACGACACTGCCTGTTAGCCCATCGTTACGCCATGCGTCGATGAAGGCCCCCTGCTTCGCCGCTACACGGGCTCGAACGCGTGAATCTCGGTCAACCGTCGCACCATCTCGAGAAAGAGGAGGTCCCGCTTCCTCAGCACCTCCACCTCGCTGCGGCCCTCGTAGTCATACATGCCGCTGCCGCTCTTGACCCCCAAGCGACCGTCCCGGACCTTCTCGTCGAAGAATGATGTGTCCCGTCCGATGCTCACCAAGATATCGCGCACGACATCGAGACCCGTGAAGTCGATGGTCTGCACCACCCCAACGATCGGCATACGTACACCAAGGCTGAGCTTGACGGCCCGGTCGATCTCCTCGGGGCCCGCCCAACCGTTCTCCAGGATCTCCTCCACAGCCCGACCGATGGCCTGCTGTATGCGGTTCACGATGAACGACGGCACGAACTGGTTCAGTACTATGGGGCTCTTGCCCACGCGCACCATCAGATCCCTCGTCATCTCCATCGCCGCGGGCGCCGTCCGCGGCCCCGGTACCACTTCCACCAAAGGGATGATGTGGGCGGGCGCGAAGAAATGGGCGATCAGCAGGCGGCCGGCCCCGGTGAAGTCGGCGAGACCGAAGATGTCCAGGCTCGAGGTATTGCTGGCTATCACCACGTCCGGCGGGCAGGCCGCGTCCAAAGCCTGCAGGACACTGCGCTTGATGGCGGCGTCTTCGGAGACTGCTTCTATGACGAAATCGGCCCCGGCCGCCGCCGGGCCCAGGTCGGTCGACGGCATGATGCGCGCGAGGATCGCCGGCACCTCGTTACGACCGATCGCGCCGAACTCCACCAGCGTGTCCAACCCGGACTCGATCAGACCCACGGCTCGGTCCAGAGCGGCCGCCCTGACATCGACCAGACACACGTCGGTGCCGGCGCCCGCGAAGACTTGGGCGATGGAGGCACCCATAATCCCCGAGCCGACGACCAACACCGTCTTCACGTCGCCGGCCGCGCGGACTACGCGGGGTGCGTCCGCCGCCGCATCGGCGCGCGGTCTGCTTGCGTCAGCCGCCGCCACGGGCGGGGCCGACGTGCGCGCTTCCGGCGACCCGCCCGAAGCGCCCGTCGCCTCGTCACCGGGTCTTCGCGTCGCCACCTAGCCCCTCTTCTGTTTGGCCATCCACTCCTTGAAGATCAGCTCTTCGTACTCGAGGCGGCGGCGGAGGAGCGGGCCCCTCTGCTTGTGCTCCTCGGGCGACAGTTCGGTCATCTCCTCCCGATCGACGATCGCCCAGCCGAGCGTCGGCTCGGGCAGCGGGCAGCCGTGCACGTGGAACGACGTAACCCCGGCCTCGTCCAGACGCTTCTTCAGGGTCTTGGTGCAGTCGCCCATCAGAAAGACCGGCTCACCGTCAAGCTGCTCCGCAGGAGTGTCTTTGTGGCGGCCGAGCACCACGTGAGAGCCCGCGTTCTTGTCGTACTCGCCCAGGGCCTTCAACTTCGACATGGTGAAGGCGGTCAGACCTTGGCAGGTGCTGCAGGCATTCTTGACGTGGAAGTCGTACTCGGGGAAGGCTCCGAACCCGTCCAGGTAGGGGATGTAGAGCTGCTGCCTGACCGCCTCGATCGACTCGCCTCTGATCTCGATGTCTTCCAAGGCGAACCGGCCGAGACCCTTCTCCCTGGCGGCGTCGAAGTACTCCACCTTCTCCAACGGCAGGCCCACCATGCGGCAGGCAGTGGCATCCACCGCCACAAGGTCCTTGCCCGCCACGATGCAGTCGAACTCCACCGGCGTGCCCGCATGCGGCCCGAAACCCTCCATCGGCCGGTAGAGATCGGCGATGGTGAAGACCTTGTGCTGCAGCAACTCACCCAGGTCCATCATGGCTCCGGCCAGGTTGGTCGTGTGCATGACGTAATGCGAGTGGTCCTGCACCACGCCCTTCAGGTTCTTCATGGCACAGGTGAATACCATGCTCACGTGACACTTGAAGATAGGCACGTCGATCAGGTTATCGGCGTCGACCAGGAAGCGGGGCAGATCGAAGAACTTGATCGACGATGAGGGCTCCGGCACCGGCACGCGCACCAGGTCCGGGTCGCTCTTGATATCGCGGATGTCGTCTACACCGGCGTCCTCGGCGGCCTGGCGGATGCCGCTCGCGTCGAGGCACTCCATGGTGTCGCAGCCCACCGCCGACGATTCGGCCAAGATGATCTTGCCGGGGTCCGCCTGCTTCACCAGGTTGATGACCGCGGTCACTACCTCCGGAGTCGTGTTCACGCTGCTGCCGGGAACGCCCACGTGACCTGCGTTCGGTTTGATCACCACGGTGGCCCCCGGCTTGATGATCGACCGGACGCCGCCCACCAGGTCCACGGCCCGCCGGACCAACTCCTCCGGATCAGTGCCCTTAGCTATGGATACGACCGATTTGTCCATGGACCCTCCCCCTTCTACGGCTTCCCCGCGGGTTCCGGCGCCGCGATGACTCGGCGCGCGATGCTATCGAAAACGTCGTCGGGCACCGACCACTTGCGGATGCCGGCCTCGTCTTTGACCTGCTCAAGGATCGCGGCCGTCTGCTGCTTGTCGGCCTGCAACCCGAGTTCGGCGAGCTTGATGCTGATGCTCTCGGTTCCGCTCATCTTGCCGAGCACATACCCGTAGCCCCGCCGGCCGATCAGCTCGGGCAGGAACGACTGGAACGGTCGGCCGGTCGCCTTGATTCGCTCGATAAGGTAGGCCACCTGGCCTGACTCGAAGAGGAACTCGTTATCGCCCACCACCGGCTTGTTCGCGGGCACCGGCATCTTGGTCAACTCAGCCACGAGTTGAGACACGGGGTAGAGCCGGTCGAGCTTCACGCCGGTGTTGAGGCCGAGCAGCACTTCCAGTCCCAACACCACTTCGTCGGTGGCGGCGTTGCCCGCCCGCTCCCCTATGGCGTTGGTGGAGGTATGCACCACGGAAGCGCCACCGATGACGGCCGAGAGCATCACCGAGGTGGCCATGCCCCAGTCGTTGTGGGCATGCATCTCCACAGGTACGCCCGGTACCCACTCCCTGACCTTTCGCACCAGATGAGACACGGTCCAGGGCAGGCCGAAACCGAAGGTGTCGGCGATGGTCACATGGTCGACCCCTGCGTCATAGACGGCTGCCTTGTAGGCCCTCTCCAGGAAGCTCATGGGCGCCCGCAGGGTGTCCCAGGGCATGACGTTGACGAATAGGCCGTTCTGCTTGGCGTGGGCCGCCGCGGCCGTCATGCGTTTGATGAGTTCGTCCTCGCTCCACCCCAACACCGTCTGGGCCACGAAGGGGTTACCGGGGCCCTCCACCACCACGCCGTCGGCGCCCGCTTCCAGCGCAAAGTCCACCTCTTGGATGTTGAAACGGCAGAGGAAGAAGATCTTGGTGGTACGGCGCCGCTTGACCAACTCCTTGGCGAGTTCGCGATCGCCCTTGGAGACGATAGGGAAGACCTCCACGCTGTAGACGCCCATGTCGTCCAGCGCCTCATAGATCTTGAGCTTCTCCTCCGGACGCAGCACCACGTGGGGAGCCTGTTCGGCCTCGCGCAGCGTGACCTCGTGGATGCGCACACTCTCGGGAAGATCGAACTGCGAGCGGACTCCGTCCAGATGGTTGAAGCCGCTCACAAAGTAGTCGTCGGTCAGCCAGCGCGGATCGCGGTCGTTCATAGCCTCGCGCTCGTTCGCAGCCTCGTGGTCATTCATCGGGTCGATCTCGGACATCGGGTATCTCCTTGCATATGATCGCCGCCTATCGGCGGGTGGGATCGTCCCTACCGGTACGGCAGCCAACACTCCATAAGCTCTTCGATCGGCCACCTCGACAGGCGTTCGTATCCATCGGCGGTCACCAGGATGTCTTCCTCCAGGCGGACGCCGTCCTTGCCGCCCCTATGCCCGGCATAGGTCTCGATGGCGAGCACCATGCCCGCCTGGAACGTCTGCGGCGGTACACCGATCTCGCGGTGCTGGGGAAGGAAGAACGGCCGGTCGTGCAGGCTCAGGCCGAGGCCGTGCCCAAGGGCGTAGGGTCCCACTTCGGCCCAGGTGTCGTAGCCCCAGTAGCTCGGCGACTGAGGCCACTTCTCGAAGACGTCGTAGTCGGTGGCGCCGGCCTTGATGACATCCATGCCGTCGTAGAGCATGGCGCGACATTCCTCGTAGAGATCCTTCTGCTCCTGGGCCGCCTTCCCACAGCAGAAGGTCCTATAGATGCAGGATTTGTAGCCCTGATACGATGCCCCGTCGACATCGATGTATACCAGATCGCCCGGGCGGATGGGCTTGTCGGTGAACGACCATCCGTAGGGGTTGGTGTTGTAGCCCGAACAGCAGACCAAGTCCTCGGTGTGGTCGTCGCCTTCTTCGTAGAGGGCCTTGATGCCGATCGCCACCAGGTCACACTCACGCACGCCGGGGCGGATCGCGTCGACGATGGCGGCGAAGGCCCTCTCGGAGTTCGCGCAGGTTATGCGCATGAGCGCGATCTCATCGGTGGTCTTGATCATCCGGGCCACGTCCATGGTGGGCTTGCCGTGCACCACCTGGATGCCCCGCTTCTTGAAGGCCTCGGCGAACAGATACGAAAGCGTCGTGCCGTCGAGCCCAAGGGGCTCTTTCTCCACGCCGTACTCCACCATGAGGGCGGCGATGCCGTCGACCCACTTGGCGATCACCGGGTCGTCGGCGTTGGCGGCACCCGGCCGGGCCAGACCGAAGTTCGGGATCACGCGACCCTCCATCCAAGGCATGCGCCGCTCCACTTCACTGGGGGTCGATCCCCCGATGAGGTGCGGCTCGCCGTTCCGCGCGCAGAAGACCGCCTGCGCCTCCAACACCCGCAGGGGAGTGGTGACGTAGTACGAGGTGAGGTAGCGGATGTTCGCCTCGTCCCAGGTCAGAATGGCGCCCAACCCGTCGGTGTTGATCTGAGTCTTGGCCCGCTGCAGCCGTTCTGTGCGCAGACGGCTGTAGTCCACCCGCATCTCGTAATCCACCGCGTATTTGCCAAACGCCATCTCGACGCCTCCTCTGCTCGCTCTCTCGCTCGTCGGCCCGGTCGGGGCTCTACTCAGCCGTTCCCGGCTTGACGTACTCGGATGCGCTCTCTCCGGCGATACGTCCGCTGTTGAGCGCAAAACCCATGGTGTTGCCCGGGAGGATGAACACGTAGCTATCCCCATAGATGGAGCAGGCGTCGGTGCCGGCGGCATACAGACCGGGGATCTTCCGCCACTGCTTGTCAAGGACCTCGGCTTTGTGGTTGATCTTGATGCCGCCCAGGCTGCCGTAGGCCGCGGGCAGGTGCCGCGCTGCGTAGAACCGAGGCGAGGACACCGGCCTCAGAAACCGGTGGTCTTTGTTGAAGAGTTCGTCGTAGCCGTGTGCACACGAGCGATTGTAGTCGTCCACTGTGCGCGCCAGCCCCTCGCGATCAATACCCGTCTGCGCCGCCAGGTCGTCCAGGGAGCCGGCCACGAATACATCCTTGTAGCCACCTGAATGGGCCCGGGCGATCAGCCCGTCGAGGTCGTCGACCTTCATGAAGGGGAAGGGGACGTGGATCGAGTCGAAACCCGCCGTCTGCATGTGCTCCTTGACCGACTCGTCGAAGATCAGAAAAGCGGTGCGCTCCTTCTGCCGGGCGATAGCGTTGCCGGTGAACGTGGTGTTGGGCATGATGCCCTCGTCGAGGAAGCGTTCGCCCTGCAGGTTGACCATCAGGTGGGGCTGCCTGAATGCCTCGTGGAGTGCCGGATCGAGTTCG
>Ga0172369_10008478_pt1 | contig 11656 bp, 9 predicted proteins | sample LakKiv25m_FD_114539 | JGI IMG/M metagenome (GOLD analysis project Ga0172369, IMG submission 114539) | Freshwater microbial communities from Kabuno Bay, South-Kivu, Congo - kab_022012_11.25m | ecosystem: Environmental > Aquatic > Freshwater > Lake | place: Democratic Republic of the Congo... | reverse complement strand
GTACGCCCTCCTTGCCGTCCGCCCGCCGTCTCATGGCACTCCGAGATCGCACCCCTCGCCCGACTTGAAGTCGACCACCTTCTTCAGCACCTGCAAGAGGATGTCGGCTTGCGCCAGGCTCACGTCGAAGTGACGCCCGCCCCCGTGCTCGGCCATCAACCGGCTCTCGGCCAGCGTCTGCGACACGTTGATCACGTGCACGGTCACGCCGATGGGTTTTCCGTCGTACGAGCGAAGCACGTTGGCGTCGGGGTCGGGGTCGGATACGTGGGGGTCGACGGGCTTGCAGGCCTCGAAGACCTCGGGGCAGGCCTGCGGGGCGCCCACGACGCACCCCATCCCGTTGCTGTCGCAGCGCCCCACCTTGGTCGGCCAGTCGAAGCCGGGGGTGTGGCAGCCGTCGGCCTCGCACCAGGCCGTGGGCGGGCAGTCGGCGTCGAACACGCAGTCGCCGCTCACCGTAGGCGCGCGATGGCAGGTGCCGTCCTCGCACTGGGCCCCGCCGGCGCAGTCGGCCGACGTGGCGCACCCCAACCCGAAGGCCATGCGCCGGGCCTGCACGATGGGGTTGAAGAACTCGTTGGCCACGGTGTACGTGGACTCCTGCCCGTCGGTGAAGACCAGCAGGATCGTCGTCCGGCACTCCTTCACGGGATCGGCGCAGGCCCCCTCGCGGCACACGTAGTCGGGGCTGCCGCAGTCTGCATCGGCGGCGCACGGCTTGCCGTCGACCACCAGGTAGTGCCGGATGTACTCGCCCGCGTAGAACATCGACTTGCCGAGCGGGGTGAAGCCCGACGCCCGCAGCTCGGGGTTCTGGTGCTGCACCTCGGTGAAGTCGATCCAGCTGACCATCTGGTCGTAGGTCGACGTGGCCCAGTCGGCGCTGAACGGCACGCGCACCACCTCGGACAGGTTCTGGTGGAACCATCCCTGGGGCGGCGAGGGCGTGGCGTGCGCGTCGTCGTCGCCCTCGATATAGTTCTGGTCGAGGTAGTAGCCCGAGTAGCAGAACGAGTGGCTCACGGCCTCGATCTGGGGAAACGTCAAGAGGGCGAAGCGCGCCTTGTTCGCCGCCAGCGACGCGTCGAGGAACTGCTTGTAGACCTTTTTCGAGACCCCCAGCTTGGACAGCGGCTGGTCGAAGGTCTCGCACACCGGCCAGTCCTGGGGGCAGCCCGCCGGGCAGCAGTCGACGTAGTCCTTTTCGTCGTCGTCGACGCAGTAGTTCATCGACGCCGACGTATCGAACAGCAGCACCACGTTGTGCAGGATGGGGCGGCAGTCGCCCTGGATGCACTGCTGCTTGCCCGGGCACTCGAATGTCGTCTTCTGCGTGCCCGTGGCGTCGCAGTCGACGCGCATCCCGCCCTCGCAGCGTCGGCCTGGGGTGCACTGCACGGGCTCGCATGCGCCGGCCACGCAGGCCGTTCCCTCTTCGCAGGGGGTGCGTTCGTACGAGCGACCGTCATCGCCGCACAGGAGCACCGCGGCCACCCCGTCGCACGTGCGCGCGCCGGCCTCGCACGAGATCGCGTCCGGCCCGGGGATGTCCGACCCCGGGGTGTCGGTCGCGAGGTCGCTCCCCTGGGTGTCGACGGGCGGGCGACGGTTGCCGGACTCCGATGAGCACGCGGCCCCCAGGATAGCCGACAGGATCACCATCGCCAGGGTGGACGACGCGACGCGGTTGACAGTCATGTCAGCCTCTGCCATATGTCATTAGGTGACAGTTTATCTGACATCGAGTGCACGTCAATGGCCCTGCGATCGGACTCCGAGGCGAGCCGGGTACGACTGATTGACGCCGCGACCCGGCTGTTCGCCGACCGCGGCTTCGACGCCACCACGGTCGACGAGGTCGCCCGCGCCGCCGGCGTGACGACGCGGACCTTCTTCCGGCACTTCCCGGGCAAGGTCGACGCCGCGTTCCCCTGGCACCAGCAGCGCCTGGCCCAGTTCCGAAGGTTGTTGAACGAGCGCTTCGACCCCGACAACCCGTTCCGCACGGTGGCCGACGCGGTGCGCGCCTACGCGGCGGAGCACGAGAAGCGCCGCGAGCAAGCCCTGGCCGAGTGGCGCTTCGTCACGGCCTCGACCGAGCTGATGGCCCGCGACGCGCAACTGGACCGCGACTTCCAGGCGGCGCTGGCCGACACCCTCGCGCGGGGACGGCTGGACGAATTCGAGGCCGCGTTCTGGGCCGGCACGCTGTTCGGGGCCATGCGAGCCGTGCTGCACGAGTGGCTGTCCGGCGGCTGCCGGCGCGAGCTCGTGGCGCTGGGGGCCCCGCTGCTCGAGCTTCTGGCGTGGCGGGCCCGCGTGTACGACGAAGAGCATGCCGCTCGCAGGAACGCGAGCGCCGAGGGAGGACGCACATGACGACGGGACGGTGGGTGCTGGTGAGCCTGGCGACGCTGGCGATCGCGTGCAGCTCGTCGACCGATGGAACCGGCGGGCGTGACGGGACGGGCCCGGGGCGCGACGCCTCGGCCGACGCCCTATCATGGGACGTGCCGCGTGCCGACGCCCGCACGGACGCGCGGTCCGACGGGTCGGCCGACCTGCCGGGGGGCGCCGACGCGACCGTCGATCCCGGGTCGGCCGAGTTGCCGCCCGCGCCCGACGCCTCGAGCGACGCACCGGTCGGGGCGCCCTGCGACCAGGTGTGCGGGCTGGGTGACATCACGGGCCGCGTGTGCGCCCCCGACAGCAAGACCTACGTCACGAACGCCAAGGTCTGGGTCGACGCCCTCGGCTGCGACGGCCAACCGGTGCACATCGAGACCTCGTCCGGCTACGACGGCACGTACACGCTGAAGCACGTGCCCTGTGGCACCTGGCAGGTGCACATCCAGAAGGGCTCGTTCACCCACTATTTGCAGGCCCAGGTCGAGACCGGCAAGGTCAGCGACCTGTCCAACCAGGGCATCAAGATGTGCCTGGGCGCGACGGCAGCCCGGCTCTGCGTCATCACCGGCGATTGGGACGCCATCGAGCAGACGGTGTCGTCGCTCGGGTTCCAGTACAAGCTGTACGAGCTCTACACCGGCGGCTTTCAGGACCCCACCTGGGAGGGCGCGCCGGCCGTGGGGCTGCTGACCGACCTGGCGACGATGCAGGCCGAGTGCGACGTGCTGCTCATCGACTGCGGCAAGGCGCACTGCGAGATGGTGAAGAGCGAGCCGTCCATCCCGTGGAACCTCCGCGACTTCGTCGAGGCGGGCGGCTCGCTCTACGCCTCGGACTTTGCCTACTGCTACGGCGAGTACGCGTTCCCCGAGCAGGTCGACTTCCACGGCGACGACGCCCAGTGCGGCCAGTACGACAGCAGCGGCCCCATCAAGATGGACGGCAACCAGACCATCGAGGCCACGGTCCTGGACCCCGACCTGGTGGCGTACCTCGGCAAGAGCACCTTCCCGGCCAAGTTCGGGCTGGGCCCGCTCGTCTCGGTCGACGGGGCGGGGCTGGCGCTGGCCCACGTCGAGGGCTACGTGAAGAAGTTCGACGCGGTGCAGCCCTTCGTGCTGTCGTACAAGCCCTTCGGCGAGGGCGGGGGCACGGTGCTCTACACCAATTTCCACAACGACGAGCAGGTCAGCGCCGACATGGCGGTCATCCTCAACTACATGGTGTTCTCGCTCTAGCGGAAAGGGAGGGGACGATGCGGACCTGCAGCGCGTGCGGGATGCTGCTGCTGGTGGCCACCCTGGCAGTGGCCTGCGGGGGGAGCGACGCCGGGCAAGGGGACGGCCGGACGACCGACGCGAGCGTGTCGGCCGACGCCCCGGACGATCCGGGAGCGCCGGGAGACGCGGCGAACGGCAAGGACGCCGCGCCGCCGGACGACGCGGCGACCGCCGAGCCCGAGCCGGATCTCCAGCCGGTCGACCTGCCGCCGGTAGAGGACGTCGCCCCTGCCGATCCGGGTCCGTCCGATCCAGGTCCCTCCGATCCGGGCGGCTTCGACCCGAACGCCGTCGCGTACGGCGCGTGCGCCGACTCGACCGAGTGCCCCCAGGGCATGACCTGCGTGCTGCCCTTCGCCGACGCGGCCTCCGGCTACTGCACGAAGCACTGCAGCGGCGACGGGGAGTGCCCCGCCTCGACCGCGGGCAACCCCGTGGGCTGCCACCGCGAGGGCGGCGAACTGCAGGGCACTTGCGTGGGACTCTGCGGCGCCCTGAACGGCGGGTCGCCGACGTGCGAGGAGTGGCTGAAGTGCGCCGGCGAGCAGTTCTGCCTGCCGCCCTCGACCCTCACGCCCACGAAGGGCCCCGGCGAGTCCTGCACCGGCGGCGCCGAGTGCCTGTCGGGCCAGTGCGTCGAGGGGGAGAACACGCCGCCCCACTGCGCGCTGATCTGCCAGAGCGACGCCGACTGCGCCGGCCCCGACGGCCTGTGGCAGGGCACCTGCGTGGGCGCCGGCGGCCTGTCGTGGAAGTTCTGTTTGTGGATGTGCGGCATGATGGCCCAGGGCAAAGGCTGCCCGGGCGATCTCACCTGCCAGGTGGCGGTGTGCCAGTAGGCTTCACGGCAGCTGCGTCCGCACCCCCGCGCCCCACCACTTCTTTGGCGTGTCCTCGAGCACCTTCACGACCTCGCCCGTGGCCGTCTCGATGACCACGATGGTGCCGCCCTCGTCGAAGGCCATCGCGCGGTCGGTCCAGCCGGCCAGGCCATAGACGTTCGCCAGGCCGTCCAGCTGCGCGATCTCGCGGAGCACGGTGCCGGTGGCCGGGTCGACCTCGACCAGAAAGTCGTCGAGCTCCGCGCCCTTGTTGACGGTCGCGAACGCCCCCACGTCCTTGATGGCGTAGGCGTCGCCGCTCGACGTGTAGCCCTCGCCGTAGCTGCCCAGTTGCGTGGCCGTGAACGCGTCTCCGTCGCGGTCGAGGCGGTACCAGCCGCCGCCGCCGCTGATGCCCACCAGCACGTCGCGGTCGGGCTCGAGCACACCCCAGGGGACCATGGTGAGCGCGTTGAAGCCGTCGGGCAGGTCGCCCACCTTGGTGCACTGGCAGGTGGTGGGGTGGCAGGTGTACAGGCCCTTGAACGACACGCCGTAGAGCACGCCCCAGCGGTCGATGGCCAGGTCGGTCATTCTGTGGGGGTTGTCGTCAAAGGGCCAGTCGAAGAAGCAGGCGAAGTCCAGCTGGTAGGTCTTCACCGACAGCGTCCACAGCTCGTCTTCGGTGTGGGCGTACACCACGTTGTCGCGCGCCACGCCCGGCAGGGCGGGGTCGCTGGGGAAGAGATCGGCCTCGTCGGGCACACCGTCGTGGTCGGCGTCGGGACCGGCCGGTGGGGCCGGCTCGTCCTTCCCCGGATCGGGCGCGGGCAGGTCGGCCCTCGCGTCGGGGCCTGCGTCGGCGATCTCGACGGCGGCGTCGGGCATTGCCTCGTCCTGCGGCGCGGTCGCGTCGGATCCGTCGGCGGAGGCGCCGCACGCCGCGATCGACACGGCGCCCACCAGGAGCACCAGGCCGGCGACGACGGTTCGCGCGCGCATGGCTATCGCTCCGCCAGGGCCTTCAGGATGAGCTTGCCCGCGTTGATGCCCGACATGACCACCGCGGACTGGCCTCCGCCGGGGAACGTCCACGCGCCCGCCAGCAGCAGGTTGGCGATGGGCGTCTGCTGCTCCAGGCGGTTCTGGATGCTCTGCTCGACCGTGTTGTCCCAGCCGAAGATGGTGCCCGCGGGGTTCAGGGTGTACTGCTGGATGGTCATGGGGGTGGCCACCTCCATCACCTCGATGTGCTCGGACAGGCCGGGCACGATCTGCTCGGCGCGCTCGAGCAGCGTGCGGGCCAGGGCTTCCTTGTAGTCGACGGCGTCGGCGTAGGGGCCGCTCCACTTCCACTGGTCGCCGCAGTCGAAGGCGAACTGCGAGGTGAGGGTGATGACGTTCTTGCCCGCCGGCGCTGCGGTGGGGTCGATGACCGACATGTTGGCGATGGAGAGGCCGCTCCGGGTGGCGTCGCAGTCGTTCATGGCCTGGAACGACGCGCCGATGTCGTAGTCGAGGGCCACGTTGATCTCGTACGAGTCGCCGAACACGTCGCGCAGGTCGGCGTTCACCCCCAGGTAGACCACGTAGGCCGACAGGCCGATCTGCAGCCCCTTCACGCGCTCGACGTACTCGGCCGGCAGGGCTCCGTCGGGCACCATCTTCAACAGCGTGTCGGGGCCGTTGGCGTTCGACACCACCCAGTCGGCGGCGTAGCACATGCCGTCGGCCGTGCGCACGCGCGTGGCCTTGCCGTCGACCACGTCGATGCCCACCGCGCGCGTGTTGGTCCGGATGACGCCGCCGTTCTCCCGCACCACCTCGGCCAGCGCGTTCGGGATGGCCTGGGAGCCGCCCTCGAAGTGGTAGTAGCCGTACAGGTGGTAGCTGTTCCACATGGCCATGAAGAAGAGCGCGGACAGCTTGGAGGGCTCGTTGCCTGCGAATCCGGCCAGCTGCGCCCACACGCCGATGAGATCGGGATCGTGGATGAAGCCGTCGAGGAACTCGGTCAGGGTGAGCTTCATGTAGCCCTGCAGGCGCGTGAGGGCACCGGGATACTGCTGCTCGATCTGGCCAATGGCGGTGACGTCGCCCTCCTGCGCCTTCATGGCGGCCTCGAGCGTAACCTGCATGATCTTCATCTCGTCGAACAGGGCATCGATGCCGTCGGCCTCGCTCGGGAACTCGGTCTTCAAGAGCGCGCGGTACGTCTCGAAGTCGGCCGGGATGTCGATCGTCCGGTCGGGGTAGATCATACGGTACATGGGGTCGAGGTGGATGGGCTTCATCTTGTCGTAGATGCCCAGGTCCTTCCACAGCAGGTAGTTGGTGCCGTCGGGCGGGTTCAGGCCATCGACGGCGTGCAGCGAGATCTCGAAGCTGTAGTCGCCCCGCTGGAAGCGCCCCATGCAGCCGCCCAGGCGGTGGTTCTGCTCCAGCACGACCACGTCGACGCCGGCCTTGGCCAGCTTCGCCGCCGCGCCCAGGCCGCCGCCGCCCGCGCCGATCACCACGACCTGGTGCGCCTCGGTCACGGCGCAGCCGTCGGCCGGGGCCTCCCAGCGATGGCAGTTCAGGCAGTCGTCGGGCGGATCGTACGACACGCCGTCGTGGGCCGCGGGATGGCACGTGCCGCACGCGAAGGCGCCGTCGGCGTGGTGGGTCGGGGTGCGCTTCGGCGCCCCGTTGGTCCCGTGGCAGGTGGCGCAATCGCCCGGTCCGTAGCCGCCCACGTGGGCACCCTCGTGGCACGAGAGGCACGACGCGCCGTTGGACCAGCCGGGGTGCGTGTCGGTCAGCACGGCCGAGGGCACGCCCGGTGTGGCCGAGGTGATGCCCTCGATCGGAGGGGTCACCTCCGGGGTCGTGTCGCCCGCCCCGTCGGCGCCACCGTCGACAGCGACGTCGATCGAGGCGTCGGCGCCGCCGCCCGCCCCCCCACACGCCGCCAGCGACGCCAAGCCCAGTGCCATCACAATCGTCAGCGCTCGGTACATGCTCCCCTCCTCGTTCCCCTCGTCCATCGAATGCCGACTCGACGAAGTGTAGGGCATCTCGGCGATCTCGTCATTGGGAAACGGCAGTTGGTGCCGCTTTCAGATGTCCTTCGTGTCGCGACCGGCTTGATCGGGGCGCCTGTTCTGATACACTGCGCCTCGTCCATCCACCTGCGCGAGGGGAAGACGATGCGCCACGTAGCTTCTTGGGTGCTCCTGGCTGGGCTCTGCCTGGCGACGGCGTGCGGCGGCGACGACGGCGGCAACGGTCCAGCGGGCGGTCAGGATACGCGGTCCCCTGAGACCGCGGCCGACGTCGCGGTCGACTTGCAGGCCGATCTCGCGGCCGACAGTCAGGTCGAGGACACCGCCAACCCCGACGTCGCGATCGACACGTCCGGCCTCGACACCCCGATCTGCCAGGACCCCTGCAATCCGGTGAACGGGAAGGAATGTGCCGACGACACCTCCTACCACGTGTGCGCGCCCAGCGGCGGCTGCCTGGCGTGGGGAGCGCCGGTGGCGTGCGGCGACGGGAACGTCTGCGAGGCAGGCGAGTGCATCCCCGATGAGCCTGATTGCACGGGGGTGGCGGACAGTTGCGAACCGCTCGATGCCAAGCGATGCGCGCCGAGCGGAGCGGCCACTCAGGTGTGCTGGGCGAACGCCGATGGCTGCCCCGTCTGGACGTTCCTGGAGGAATGCGGCGAGGGTCAGGCATGTTCAAACGGCGCCTGCACCGGCGGGAGCGCGGACTGTTCGACGCTGCAGACCTGCGTTGGCGTCAACTGCGCGGCCGAGGTCGCCTCGGGCAGTCAGATCAAGTTGACGTCGTGCACGCTCGAGAACTGCCACGCCGACTACGAGGCGTGCTACGGCGCCTTCGGATCCGGCGCCTGCAAGGACCTGCTGAAGTGTGCACAAGCATGCCAGGATCCAACGTGTCAGCAGGGGTGCATGGCGTCGGCGTCGTACGACGCGAACGTGCAGTTCCTCGCGGTGGGCGTCTGCATGGAAGACAACTGCCCCGACGCGCTGACGAACCCCATGGCCAACATCGGCTGCATCACCGGCACCTGCGGCACCCAGCTGAACGCCTGCTGCGGCGGCTCGTTCATGGGCTGTATGTAGCCGTCGTGGGGGCACGTCCATGGACCGACTGCGCCTTCCCCGGGAGTTCCCGGGAGGAACGAGGTACGGGCTCGAGGAGGAGGAGGCCGTGCTGCGGGTCGTGCGGGCCCGCTCGCCCTTCCGCTACTACGGAGAGGCCTGCGGCTTCGAGGTGGCTGCGCTGGAGGCCGAGTTCGCGGCGCATCTGGAGGACGACGGAGGGACCGGGCCGCTGCACGTGACCGCCGTGAACAGCGGCACCGGCGCCCTGGACGTCGCCCTCGAAGCGATGGGCGTGGGCGCCGGTGACGAGGTGGCCACCCAGGGCTTCTTCTGGATCTCGACCCTCGGCGCCATCGTCAGGAATCGCGCCATCCCGGTACTGGTCGACTCCGACGACACCCTGAACCTGGACCCGGACGACCTGGCCGCCAAGGTGACCGACCGCACCAAGGTGGTACTGCCCGTGCACATGGCCGGCGAGCCCGCGCGCATCGGGCGGATCATGGAGGTGGTGCGCGAGATCAACCACGCGCGTGCGACCCGCGGCGTCGCGCCGCTCCGCGTGCTGGAGGACTGCGCCCAGGCCATCGGCGGCTGGGGCCACGGGCGCCCTGGCTCGCAGGAGCCCCTGGCCCCCGAGGGACGGTACCGCCTGGGCACCTTCGGCGACGCCGCCATCTTCAGCCTGCAGCTCAACAAGAACATCACCTGTGGCGAGGGCGGGCTGATCGTGTGCCGCGATCCGGACCTTCACCGTCGCGTGCAGGTGACGCACGACGTTGGCTTCCCGCGCGACGCCCGCGGCACGGGCAACATCGAGGATCCGTCGTCGCCCGACCTCGTCTGGGGCCAAGGCCGGCGCATGACCGAGGTACAGGGCGCGCTGGCCCGTGTGCAGCTCGGGCGCCTGGACGACATCGTGGCCAGCATGCGGCGCTCCCACGCCACGTTCGAGGCGCACCTGACCGCGCGCGGGCTGGTCGTGCGTGCCCACGAGACGCCGGACGGCGTCGGCCACACGGGCGGGTTCGTGGCCTTCCGGCTGCCCGACGCGGGCGCCGACGCCGCGCGGCTGGCCCTGGGGCGCTCGGTCGCCGCCGAGCTACGCGAGGGGGGCCTGCTGGCCGTGTTCTTGCACGACTTCGAGGTGCACGTCTACTACAACGTGCCGCAACTCGTGCAGCACCGCGACCTGGCCGGCGGCTGCCCCTGGGGCTGCCCCAAGGCGCCCCCCGGTGCTGCCGCGCGCGACTATAGCCGCGGGGCGCTGCCCCGCCTGGACGACGCCTTCGCCACCACGATCCTGTTCTGGGTTCCGTCGCTGCTCGACGAAGGCCTGGAACGTCAGGTCTGCAACCTGCTCGACGAGGTGCTGGACCTCCGGCTGCACTCCGAGAGGTCGTAGTCGGCGAGCGGCGCTCGTCCACGCGCGTTCAGGTGAACGAGGAGCCTTCGGGGACGTTCTTCGCGCGGGCCTGGCTCCGGCGGTCGTGCCAGCGGCGCAGCGCCGCGAGCAGGCGGTTCGACGACGCGTAGACGGCGACGGCCCCTGCCGCCCCCACCAGGGTCGTTCCGACCAGCATGGTCACGAAGAAGTGGGGCCCCAGCGCCAGGAACTCCTGGACGCTGTGGACCGAGGCGAAGTCGGGCAGGGCGTCCTCGCCGCCCACCAGCACGTGGCCGACGAGGTAGGACAGGCCGTAGAGCGGCAGGTTCGTGAGGGGGTTGCTGATGGCGGTCATCGCGGCCGCCACCACCTTGTTGCCCCGCACGAGGTGGGCGACCAGGACGGCGAACGCGATCTGCAGGCCCCAGAAGAAGCTGGCCCCGAAGAAGAAGCCGACCGCGAGCCCACGGGCCAACGCCTCGGGCGTGTCGTTCACCTTCACGAGGTTCCGAATCCAGGCTCGCATCCGCACCTCACGCGCCGCCGGCCGCGGCGTCGGACGACTGCGTGCGCCGACCGGCGAGCTTCACGGCCTCGACGGCCAGCAGCACGACCACGCCGGCGGCCACGGGTATCAGCGCCTGGCGCAGCGACAGCGCCGAGGTGTCGAAGATCGCGTGCAGCGGAGGGACGAAGACGACGCAGGCCTGCAGCGCGAGGAGGAGGCCCGTCGCGACCAGCAGGCCCCGGTTCGACCGCGGGTCGACGCGCAGCACCGACTCCCTCGACGAACGGGTCGCGTGCGCCTGGAAGACCTGCAACAGGACGACCGTCGTCAGGACGATGGTCTGCCACTGGCCCGGCCACGCGTGGAAGGCCCAGAGCGCCACCGCAAGGTTGACGGCTCCCAGCAGGAGCCCCTGCCAGATGATGCGAAGCCCCAGGCCCCGGGCCAGGATGCCGTCGGTCGGTCGCTGCGGCGGCCGCTGCATGGTGCCGCGTTCCGCAGGCTCGAGGCCGATGCCGAGCCCCAGCACGCCGTCGGTCACGAGGTTCAGCCAGAGGATCTGGAAGGGCGACAGGGGCAACGGCGTGCCGAACAGTGGCGACAGGAACACGAGCAGCAGCTTGCCGATGTTGCCCGCGAGCGAGAAGCCGAGGAAGCGCCGGATGTTGTCGTTGATGGCGCGTCCCTCCTCGACCGCCGCCACGATGGTCGTGAAGTTGTCGTCTTGCAGCACCATGGCCGCCGCCTCCTTCGAGACGTCGGTCCCGGTGATCCCCATCGCGACCCCGATGTCGGCGCGGCGCAGGGCGGGCGCGTCGTTGACACCGTCGCCGGTCATGGCCACGACGTGTCCACGCCGCTGCAGGGCCTCGACGATGCGCAGCTTCTGCTCGGGGGCGACCCGCGCGTAGACCGAGATACCCTCCACGGCGCGGTCGAGCGCTTCGGGCGCGATCGACTGGAGCTCGGGGCCGGAGATCACCTGGCCGTCCCCCAGGATGCCAAGGTCTTCTGCGATTCGGCGAGCCGTCGCGGGATGGTCCCCGGTGATCATGACCGGTCGGATCCCGGCGCGCCGGCAGGTCGTGACGGCTTGCTGCACCTCCGCACGCGGCGGGTCGAGCATGCCGACC
>Ga0172369_10008468_pt1 | contig 11667 bp, 15 predicted proteins | sample LakKiv25m_FD_114539 | JGI IMG/M metagenome (GOLD analysis project Ga0172369, IMG submission 114539) | Freshwater microbial communities from Kabuno Bay, South-Kivu, Congo - kab_022012_11.25m | ecosystem: Environmental > Aquatic > Freshwater > Lake | place: Democratic Republic of the Congo... | reverse complement strand
TCCTACACCTAATAAAACAGTAGATAATTTTTTTTCCATAATCTTACTCTCCATTAATTTTTTTATAAATTTAATTAAATATATTGTGTACGATATAATTTATATACGTTACGAAATTACTTTTAGGTTGCTTGCATTAAAAGAACAAACATATAAAAATCATTTGAATCTTATATATTATATCTATTTTAAAGGAGCAATACACAAATGAGTGAAAATATATTTTATGGATTCATTAATCAAGAATCTGTTTTTGTAGATAAAAATAAAATCTCTCCTCATTATGCTCCAGAGAAGTTGCCTTTTAGAGATAATGAAATTAGAAGTTTATCTATTTGGTTATCTCCTGCATTAAAAAAAGAAAAACCACACAATGTTTTTATTTATGGGAAAGTAGGAACTGGAAAAACAACTGTTGTTAAGCACGTTGTTGATCAACTTTTAGATGTTTCAAGAGAAAATAATTTACCTCTTCAATCAATATATTTAAATTGTAGAAACTATCAAACAAAATATGCTGTTCTTTTTTATTGTGTTCAAATGTTTTATCCAGATAAAAATTTTATTGGTTATTCTCGTTCTTTTATTTATGATAAGTTTATTTCTTATATTAAAGAAACAAAAATAAACTTTATTGCAATCTTAGATGAGATTGATAAAATTAAAGACAAAGAAATAGATGATTTAGTTTATACACTAACAAGAGCAAACGATGAACTTGATACAGGTTCAGTTTCATTAATTGGGATTTCAAATAATTTATTTTTCAAGCAAAGACTTGATCCAAGAACAAAAAGTACATTGTGTGAACAGGAAGCAGTATATCCTCCATATAATGCAGAAGAATTAACAGAAATTTTAAAGCAAAGAATATCTCTTGCATTTAGAGTTGGGGTAGTTACTGATTCTGCAATTGCTGCTGCAGCTGCTATTTCAGCTAAAGAATCTGGAGATGCAAGAACAGCAGTTATGCTTCTTTTACGTGCTGGTGAACTTGCAGATGCAACAACAAGAAAAGAAGTAACTGACAAAGAAGTTTATTTAGCAAAAGAAAAGGTTGAACAAGAGGTTATGAAAAGCATGGTTTTAACGCTACCTGTTCAATTACAATTAGTTTTACTTGCTATTTCTGAAAAATCAGAAAAACCAAAAGGAATACTAAAAATAGATGGTTCTTTAGAAGAGAATGTGCTCTATTCTGGAGAAATCTATGATCGTTACCTACAATTAACAAAGAAGTTTAGTGAAAAACCAGTTTCTATGAGATGGTTTAGAGAATATATTAATGAGCTTGAAACTTATGGTTTTATTTCAACAACAGAATCAGGTAAAGGAATAAGAGGGAGCACAACTTTAATAAAACTTGGTGTTGATCCAAAGTCGATTCAAGATTTACTTGCAAAAGAATTTATAAGTTAAATCAATTTTTTTTTTGGTTTATTTGCTTCTAATCTAAAAATCTTTTTTTGTTTTCTTTTTTCTGCTTTTAGTAAATTCAATTTTTCTTTTTCTATATTTTCGTTTTTTGTTTTTAATATTTTTTCAAATTGTTCTTTAAATGATGGTATCATTATGTTTTGAGTATCTATTTTTTCTGGACTTATTCCTGCTTTAAGATATGTTTGAATATATTGTCTTGTGTATCTTATGTTCTCTCCTTTTCTTGAAACATAATCACAAGGTAGTTCTCCAATAACATTTATTTTGTTTGTTTTACCGTAAGTTATTATTTTCTTTACAATCGCTACTCTCCAATTTTCTTTAAGTTCGTTTGTTAAATTTATTAATTCATTTGTTTTATTATTAATTCCTTGAATATTATTTATTCTAAGATTTGTTTCTCCGTCTTCTATTGTATAATAAAAATTAATGGTTGCTATTCTTTCCTTTTGATTTGCTTTACTAATTTCTATTTGCATTCCGTTTTCTGGGTGTATATTTTTTATATTTCCATTTTTTTCAAAAATCGGGGTTGTATATTCTAAATTATATCCTGGTAAGTTAATAGGTATTTTTTTTTGTCTTTGACTTATATTAAATGCAGTTGAAATTATTTTTTCTCTAAAATTCATATTTGGTGGCATATATGAATATAACCTTATTGCTAATATGAATTCTTCTGGTGTTTTTGCAAATTTGCTTATTATTTCTGCAAGTTCAAAAGGTGTGTGTGTATCTTCAATTAGTTTATTTATTTTTTCTTTTGGAGTTAATTTATTAAAATTAAAATGGGTGTCTTTCATTACTTCACCCAAATAAAAATAGTTTAATGTATCCAATGTATGGAATAAGCCCTATTTTCTTCCCAACAAGGTCTTTTGTGTTTACAAGATATAGATTTAAGCAACCTTTTGTTGGTTTTCCATTAAGATATGAAACTTCGCAATCTTGATCAATGAATCTATTTGTTTTTTTATTGTCTCCTTTGGTCATAACATATGTTCCATCATTAGCATTAATTATACCCACAACACGATGTATTATTGGTATTCCTTTAAGATTTGAAAAATAAACTACAACAGAATTATTATTTTTTGTAATATCATCTATTTTTATTGTTTTGTTTGCTATAGTAATTGTATTAATTTCATCAAGTCCGTATTCGTTTTTTCTATATGTGATTTCAGAAAAAGAAGATAAATCTTTGTTTACAATAGATGCATTAAAGTCTATTATCTCTGCTTTTATGTTTTTGGCACTACCAAGAATAACAATATCCCCTCGTTTAAATGTTGGTTCCATTGATCCAGAAACAACAGTTGCAAGGGGCATTGATGAACCAAGAACAAGCCCAATAATTGTATAAAGTAGATATGCAATTCCAAATGCAAAAATAATATAGATTATCCAAAATATTATTTGTTTATCTGTGGTTTTTGGGGCTCCAAAAACTTTATTTAAAAATAAATCTAAATAAGTAAATGGGTCTAACCAATTAAGGAAAGAGTACCACTTTTTTTGTTTATCTTTATTAATTTTATTTTTTTTCATAATTTAGTTACCTTTTTTTTCAGGTAAGCTTTTTTCTATATAATTAACAAGTACATTTAAATTTTCTTCAGCTTCTCCAATGCATTCTAGAAGAACATCTTTTGCACTTTCGCCTTTTGTTTTTAAATAAAAATCAAATTCTTCGATTAAGTTATCTGCTTTCTTTAAAGATACAAAATCCACATCTCGCTTTGAGCTTGCAATTGTAACAATTAAATCAAAAAAAGCAGTATCTTCATTTTTTATTTTTAATTCAATTTCATCTTTGTTTTTTTTAATAAATTCTATATCCATAATTTATTGCACCTTATATTTTTATTATTTTTCTTGTTTGTATTGATTTGCATTTTAAGCATTTAATTTCATTATTGTCTATATTTAATTTAAGTGGTTCTTTACAAACGGTGCACACAGCATGCATAACACCCATGTCTCTTTCTGCAGTAGTTAATTTTAATCCAAATTTATTTGCATCTGTTACTCTTGCTTTGATATAGTCTCCTTTTTTAATTAAATCGCTGGCTTTATCTAAGTATCCATTATCAATTGCATTAACAAAAAGGACGCCTGTATTTGATGGTGCTAATACTTTATTTCCATCTGCAAAATCAACATCAACAAATGCCATTTTATCTGTTACAGACACCACCTTACCATAAACTACATCTTCAACATCAATACATTCTTTTTGTTTTATTTTGCTGAATATTTTTTGTAATTCTGTTATTTCTTGGTGTTCTTCTTTCATGTTCTCACACACTCGTATTATTTAGTTTTAAATTATATTGTCTTAAGAATTATAATCTTAAGAAAATTAGTTTTTATATATATTATATTATAAGAAACGTTTATATAATATTACCTTCTATAGTTAATTACTAAAATGGTACTAGAATTATTAATAAATACAAATAAATTAAGACAATCACCAGGTTTAATGTTTCTTGATGCAGTTATACTTGTAATTATTTCTATTATATTTGCTGTATTTTTATTTCCAAACAACAACACAAGTATTGCGGCATTAGCATTTATTACAATTGGAGCCGTTCCTTTATTTAATAAGCTTTATTCCCATGACTCATATTTAAGTAACTTTGATAAATCTTTTTTTGAAAGGCATAAGACAATAATTCTTTTGTTATTGTGGTTCTTTTTAGGAATATTTGCAACTTATGTTGCTGCATATTTTATTCTTCCAAGTAATGCTTCTGCAAATATTTTTTCTGCTCAAGTTGGAGAGCTCGATGGAATTGCAGAAATACAAAATTCAATTGGAACAGGTAATTTATTTGGAGCAAGCATAATTTCTCCAATTTTTAAAGAAGTATTTTTTTTAATATTAATTAATAATTTATTAGTTGTTTTATCAGCTACTCTTTTGTCTTTTTTTTATGGTGCAGGAGGATTATTTTTAATTGCTTGGAATGCCTCAATTTTGTCAGCAGTTATTGCAAAAGATATTCTAATTTCTTTTTCAGGGATATCTGGTTCAATTGGTTCTATACTTAATTCAATTTATAATGCAATTTTAAATTTTTTAAGTTATCTGCCTCATGGTCTTCCAGAGATAATTGCATATTTTTTAGTTAGTGTTGCAGGCGCCATGTTTGCAAGAGATTTGTTTAGAGGAGTTTTTACAACTGATTTTAAATGGATTGCTCTTTTAGATTTCATTTATTTGTTTTTGTTAGCTATTATCTTTTTGGCAATTGGTGCATTAATTGAGGCCTCTTATTTTTTATAAAACAAACTAATTTAATAACTTTTACTTATATATCTTAGTTATGTTGCAGTATAATTATTTAATTAAATATCCTTTCTCTAAACATGCAAGAGATTATCTTAAATCAAAAGATATAGATTTATTAACTATTGATGAGAATTTAATTAAAAAAGCAACGATGTTTTTATTAACTACAATTAATCTTTCGATTTCAGAAAAAGAAAAACAATGGAAAATGTACGTATCTGAAAACAATGAAAAGATAGCAAATATTTTTGTTACAATTTATCCACTTTCTCGCATTCTTCTATCAATTGTTGATTATAATCCACTTTATCAACAGTTTGGTGTGCATTATCAAAAGCAATTTAAATACTTTTTACTTAACTCAAAAGATGAATCTGAATTTGAAGAATTGCTTTCAGATATTCTCCCTGAAATTAAATATAATATAAAAGAAAATAATTACTATATTTCATTAATTGATTATTTAAAATATGAGCTTGGAGACGAATATAAGTTACAATATATTAATCTGAAAAACGGCGTTATTTATTTTGAAAAAAAAGAAATAATTGATTTATTGTCTGTTATTTTAAAGAAAAAAATTTTAAATAATATTAATCTTCCAAAAAAAGATATCCCAAAGATGTTTTTAGAATATGGAAATTATATAAAAAACAAGATAATAAAAGAAAATACATTTAATGTAAAATCAATAACAAAGATAAATGTTCATGAATTCCCGCCTTGTTTTGAAAACATGTATAATAAATTACTTGGTGGTCAAAAATTATCACACATAGAAAACTTTACGTTAGCTGTTTTCTTATCAAATATAGGATATTCTTTTGATGAAATTTTATCTTCTTATAAACATCTTCCAAATTATGATGAAAAGATTGCGAGCTATCAAATAAAAGCATTAATGGAAAAGAAATATTCTGTGCCCAATTGTGATACCTTGAAAGGAAATGGATTATGTGTTGCAGAATGTAATGTTAAACACCCCTTTCAATTAATACAAAAAGCATCAAACAAAAAGAAAGATAATTTAAAACAAGGTGAAAAAGTAGATGGAAAAAATAGCTAAAGTTATTTTAATTGTTCTTGATGGTTGTGGAATAAATAAAGATTATGAGGGAAACGCATTTGCAAGAGCAAAGAAACCAATTATAAATAAATTAATGACTAATTATTCTCATACTACTCTTGGAGCAAGTGAAGAATATGTTGGACTCCCATCAAAACAATTAGGTTCCTCTGAAGTAGGGCATTCTACATTTGGAGCAGGATGTATTATTGAATCTGATATTGTAAGAATAAATAGATCCATTAAAACAAAAGAATTTTTTAAAAATAAAGTTTTATTGTCTGCAATAAATAAGGTTAAAAAAAGCAATTCACTTCACTTGGTTGGACTATTATCTGATGGGGGTGTTCATTCTCACCAAGATCATTTATTTGCAATTTTAAAAGTAGTTGCAAGCAAAAAACTATCAAACGTTTATTTACATTTATTTGGAGATGGGCGTGATGTTGCTCCAAAAAGTTTAATGAAATACATAACTATTCTTCAACAGAAAATAGAAGATTTAGATTTAATGTCAAAGGTTCATATTGCATCTATTTCTGGAAGGTACTACGGAATGGATCGGGACAATAATTGGGATAGGCAAAAAAAAGTATATGATACGCTAGTATGTGGAAAAGTACAAACACATGATTCCCCAAATGCCTTTATTAGAGCAAGTTATAGAAGAGGAATAACTGATGAGTTTTTAGAGCCAACTCTTTTTCTAAAAGAAGGAACAATAAAAAATAATGATACCCTAATCTTTTTCAATTTTAGAAGCGATCGTGCTCGTGAATTTTTAAATATGTTTGTTAATAAAAATTTTAATAAATTTAATAGAAAAAAAATAAAAGTAAATTTCTATTCATTAACAGAATATGATTCTTCTCTTGAAAAGAATGCAAACGTTATTTTTCCAGTACTAAAACAAAAGCCAGGAATAGGCCAAATAATAAGTAAAGCTGGTTTTAAGCAATTAAGAATTGCAGAAACCGAAAAGTTTGCTCACGTAACTTATTTCTTTAATATGGGACAAGAATTTCCAAATAAAGGAGAAGATAGAATATTAGTTCCATCTCCAAAAGTTAAAACATTTGATTTAGACCCAGAGATGTCTGCTGAAAAAATAACTACAAAACTAATTAAGAGGATAAATAAAGATTATAAATTTATTTTAGTAAATTTTGCAAATGGAGATATGGTCGGACATACAGGAAATATTCCTGCGTCAATAAAAGCTGTTGAAAAAATGGATAATTGTCTTGGTAAAATAATTAAAGAGATTAATTTTAAGGATACTGTTCTTCTTCTAGTTGCAGATCATGGTAATTGTGATGAAATGATTCATCCAGATGGCACAATTTCAACATCTCATAGTCTAAATAAAGTTCCTTTTATTATTGTTTCAAAAAATAAATATGCTATCAAAGAACAAAAAAAAGCATCAATTGCATCTGTTGGTCCAACAATACTAAAGTTACTTGGTCTAAAGGTGCCAGATTATATGTCAAAACCATTAATTAAGTAAAAAGATTTTATATGAATATAATACATTTAAATAGAAAGGAAAAAGAAATTACTTTTACTATTCAAACAATAGAGGATCTATGGATTTTAAAAAGCATATCTCAAATTGGGGATTTAATTAAAGGTACATCTTATCGAAGATCAAAAATTGATGAGACCGGAGATAGTAAAAGAATGCCTATTTTTGTTTCAATTAAGATTGAAAAGTTTGATTATTCTTCAACTTCAGATATTTTAAGATATACAGGGATTGTAGTTGAATCCAGACCAGAAGATATTGCTCCTATTGGAAATCATCATACTCTTGAAATTGTTATGGGTGACAAATACACTTTAGTTAAACAAAGTTTATATGAGCATGAATTACAATTAATTAAAGATTCTGAAACAATTACAAATAAACTGTGCCTTCTTGCAATAGATGATGAGAAAGCAGAGGTTTATGTTTTATCAGATATTGGAATAAAAGAAGTGTCTTGCATTCAATCAGGCAAACAAGGAAAAAGATATAAAGAAAGTTTTGATTATTCTTCTTTTTTTGAGAAAGTTTATGAGATTATAATGAATGCAAATTATGAATTAATTGTTGCTGGCCCGGGTCACGTTAAGGGAATGTTTTGCGAGTATTTAAAAAATAAAAACAATAAGATTAAATTCATTGAAATTCAAACACAAAATACTTCGAGAGCATCAATTGAAGAGCTTTTCTCAAAAAAAGAAGTATGTAAATTATTTGAGAAATCTATTATTTATAAAGAGCAGGAAATGTTGGACACTTTTAAAGAATATCTTGGAAAAGATAATGGTAAAGCTGTTTATGGTCTTAAAGAAATTGAGTCAATAATCAATTCAGGGGCAATTGATTTTATTTTAGTTTCAGAAAAACTATGGCAAACAGATATAGATAAGATTCAGTTATTAATTAAGAATGCAGAATCAATAAAAACAGGTGTTCACATAGTTGACCAAACACACCCAATCTCCCAAGCATTATCTTCTTTTGGTGGAATAATTGGTGTTCTCAGATATAAGTTGGAGTATTAATAAAAAAATAGAAAGATACAGGCTTATCCGTGTATCCTTGTGTCTCTTGCATCTCTCATTGGTGTTCTTCCTTCTTTTGGTTTACCTAGATTTGCAAGTTCTTCAGCTTCTTTTTTAGCTTTCTTTAAACTTCTTGTAATGTATCCTGCCATTAAGTTAATAGTTAATTTAGATAATGGAAGATTCATACTTTTTAAAAAATCTTTATTCTTTTTAAAATCAATAGATAACTTATCTTTGAATTCATTTAATATTATTTTTCCTTTTGCCTTTATTGCATTTGACATTGCTTTTCCCATAATTAACTCACACTTATAATTTCTTTTTTTCCATTTACAATTCTAATTACTGCAAGTGGTATTGTTTTTTTTTCAAGTTCTTTTATTGCAAGAGAATATGCATTATCCTCTTTTTTGGATTTTACGAGAGGGGGTGCACCAGCAGATATTTGCTCTGCCCTTGCAGATAATAATCTTGTTGTCTCATATTTTGTTAATTTATTCATACTTTTTCCTAATTTTAATATATTTTTATATAAAAATAGACTTATATAATAAATATATTACTAGAAACTATTTTAAATATACTTATTTTTTATATTTTTGTATTCTTGTACCAAGATGTACAATCAAACTCTTTAAATTAGTTTCTTTCTACTATTTATATTGTGATTTGGTTATGGCAATTCTTAAAAAAATTAGAGATCCAATAAGAGTAAAAATCTTATCTGCAATGAAAAAGAAAGGTTGCGTCACTCCAAATATAAGACAAATTAAAAAAGTAACAGGCTTTCATAGAGCAACAATAAAATCATCAATTGATTTTTTTGAGTCTGAAAAATTTATTACAGGATATCGTCCATTACTTGATCCAGCAACTGTTGGATTTAATTTAAACGCATATTCCTATTTACAATTAGATGTAAATCAAAAAGAAGCTTATAAAAAACTATTATCAATTTTAGAAAAAGATAGAAGCGCGTTTATTGCTTCAGAAGTGATTTCTGAAAATAATACTAATTTCGCGATTGGTTTTATGTCAAAAAACATAGAAGATTATTATAATAATATTAAAACAAAATATACTCAAGTAATTCCTAACTATTACGATTTTGTTAAAAAAAATTCTGTATTTTATCTTTCAAGTCCACATTATAAGCGAAAAAACATAATTGATGTTACAATTGATTTATTGGAAGAGGAATATGGTATTGATAGCAAGTAGAGTTGAAATTAAATGGAAGTTGAAATAAATTATACTTTATCTGCAGGAAGGAATGCAGAAGATAAATATATTCTAAGAAATAAGTATAAGGGTAAGCTTAGTCGCTTAGAAGATGCTTTAATTATAACTCAAAATAAATTAGATGCAAAAAAACAAGAAATAAAATTGCAAAAAGAAAAAATAATTTTTACAAAAAAAGCAGAAAAATCAATTCCTCAAGAGTGGTATCATAAGTTTCGTTGGTTTTTTACAACAAACAATTTTCTTGTTCTTGCAGGGCGAGATGCGAGAAACAATGAAACTCTAGTAAAAAAACACATGGATGAATTTGATCTTTATTTTCATGCAGATGTACACGGTGCACCCCATGTTATTTTAAAGAACCCAAATAAATTAGAGGTTAATGAACAAGACAAATTTGAAGCTGCAACTTTTGCAGGAATTTTTTCTTCAGCTTGGAAATCAAAGGTTTACTCAGTGGATGTTTATTCTACAACTCCAGATCAAGTTTCAAAAACCGCAAATACAGGAGAGTCTGTTGGAAAAGGTGCTTTTGTTATAAGAGGAAAAAGAGATTATTTTAGAAAGCTTGATTTAGTTGTTGGTTTAAGTTATGACCCTCTTAAAGGTTTAGTTTCAGGCCCACATAATACAATAAAACAAAAGTACAAGTTTTGTTTTAAATTAATTCCAGGAGATACTAAAAAATCAGATATTGTTTATGAGTTAAAGAAAATACTTGAAAAAAAAGAAATACAAGTAAGAACAGAAGAAATAGATTCAATGCTTCCACCTGGGGATTGTAAATTAATTGAATAAATTAAATGAGTAAGAATTTATATGTTTAAGTTTATAAAACGAATACAAGCTAGGAGAAATAGCAAAAAATATCAAGAAAGAATAAAACGAAAACCAGAAAGCATGAAAATGGCAGACTCATGGAATTATAAAGGTACAAAAGAAAGATTTAAGGAAGTATATATTACTGAACTGAATAATCAGCCAATAAAACATTTAGCAAGCTTAGATATTAAAAATCCAAATGTTATGATATTAGGCGCTGGATTAGGAGAAGACATACCAGAGTTAAAAAAAGAACTAATCAAAATTAATATTAACCCAAATATAGATGTTTTTTCATTAACTAAAACATTACCAAAAGATTTAATAAAAACAATGCAAGTAAGAAATGATTTTTCAAATAAAATTGGATTTGAAGAAATAAATCCTAAAAATCCAAAATTGAAAAAATTAATTAAAGATACCAGAGGGCAATATGATTTAGTGATGGCTCCGATGTCTGTTGGGGTACACACAAATTATCCTGCAACAGTTCTGTTTAATTCTGCAATGCTTCTTAAAAAAAATGGCAAGGCGTATGTGCAAATTGCAGTTAAATTTACTGATTTGGATAACACAAGAAGGATGGGCAAGGAAATAAAAATTAAATACCAATTATTGTTTTATAGATTTATTGAAGCAATTAATAAATCAGAGAATAAGAACTATAGATTTAAATTAACAATGGATAGGAGTAGCTATTTTGCAATTATAGAAAGATTAAATTAAAACAAAAGAAAGATTATTTATGCAAGAACAAGAAATTAAATTAAGAGTCCAAGAAGCTCTTGGAGATTATATAGGAAAAGGAATAATTACTTTATCTGTGTTACTCAAACAAAAGCTTGGAATCATTTCTGGGGATGTTGTAGAAATTATTGGAGAAAAAAAAACAGTTGCTCAAGTCTGGCCTGAAAAGAACATACCTGATAGTGAACCAATTATAAGAATGGACCAATATATTAGACAGAACGAGGAGTTACTATTGGAGATTTTGTAATTCTAAAAAAAATAAGTCCAGTTCTTGCTCAAGAGATTATAATTACACCCTTAAAAGAAGTAAATTTATTATCTGAAAACTATGATCTAATAATAAAAAAGAATTTTCTTAGACGCTCATTTTTCGAAGGTACTACAATAATGCCTAAAGTTTTTGGAACAGGATCTCTATATTATTTTCAAGATACAAAACCAAGCGGACCAGTAATATTAACTGAAGCAACTAATTTTGTAGTAAATA